>CAJDWT010000128.1_pt1 | contig 12015 bp, 9 predicted proteins | sample 7391671 | NCBI WGS metagenome assembly CAJDWT01 (sample SAMEA7055729, study PRJEB34461) | soil metagenome | biome: terrestrial ecosystem; feature: Peninsula; material: soil | place: Antarctica | collected 2016
CGCCCGAGCAGATCGACCAGATCGTGCAGCCCTTTGCCCGTGCGATCGCCGGTGCCCCCGGGGATCATCACTACGACCCGGCGACGCGCACCCTGCGGATCACCTTCGCTGACAGCGAGGCGACCGGCCCCACCGAAATCGTTGTCCCGGCGGCCAAGCACTACGCCGCCGGTTGGCGTCTGGACGTCGACGAAACGGTGGTCGAACCTGACGTCGACGAGCCGGCGCCCGGTCGTTGGTTCCGCTTCGCGGCCATCATCATTCTCTTATTCCTCGCCGGTGGCGGCATCGCGGCGGTCGCGCTCTACAAGCTCGGTTACATGGACACCACCGCCGCGCAGACGGCGAAGATCGACGACCAGCTCGCGAAGGCGACCGACGCGATGAGCCACGAACGTTGGGATTCGCCACCGGGCGACAACGTGAAGGATCTCACGGACGCCGCGCTCGTGCGATGGCCCCACGAGCCGCGGATCGTGCAGCTCCGTTCGCGTGCGAGCGCCGAGCTCGTAAAGAAGGCGGTTGGCCTTCGTCTCGCTGGAAAGCTCACCGAAGCCTTGCATTTCATCGGGCTCGCTGGCGAGCTCGACCCGACCGACGAAACGACGCAGAAGCTCGCGGAGCGTTGGGCCGCAGTGGCGAAAGACGCGGGCACGCTCGCGCCGCTCGACGCCGGGATCGCCCCGCTGCAGGTCTCCCACCCGCAGCAGCCCTCCCACCCGCAGCAGCCATCTCTGCCGGGCGTGCCGCACGCGGTGCTCGAAGCGACGCCGACGAAGCCGAAGCTCGGGCAGTCGGTCGAGTTCACCGCGAAGACGACGGCGGCCTCCGGCGGCGCGCCGAAGTCGGTCGAAGACGCAGCCTTCATCCTCGCTGGACCGGGCATTGGCGCGGGAACCAAGCTGGCGGCGATGGGCGATGGGTCGACCTTCCACGGCGGATTCAGCTTCCTCGAGCCCGGCAAATACGAAATTACGTTTACGGCCAAGGTGGACGGTGCTCAGGTGAAGTCCGCGCGCACGGTTCAAGTCGAAGGTGGGTCCGTCCCGGCCAACACCGGTCCGGAGACGCCCACACCGCCGCCGAGCGGAAGCGTCAAATGGTTGTAAAATACAAACGACTAGTTGTATTTTGCATGTATGTGCTCGCAGCCAGCGCACCCGCCGTCGCTCGCGCGGATACCCCGAAGACGGCCAGTGACCTCGCTCGAGAAATCGACCCGAGCGCGCGCCCTCATACCGTCGCCGAGCTCGAGGCGGGCATCCTCGTCCTTCCGAAGGCCCCGATCTCGACCTCGCAACGCGGCGGCGATACGCCGATTTTCGGCGCGGTCGGCACGGGTGACGCGACCGCGCAGCTCGGTCTCCATTTCCTCTTTCGCGGCGGTCCTGAGTGGGCGGTCGGCGCGGGCTTCCTCTTCGCGCCGCGCCCCACCGCTGACTCACAGTACGGCGGCGCGAGCGGCCTCCAGCGCACGCACGCACGCAGCTACTTTTCGTTCGGCGCCGAAGGCCGCTACTACTTCCTCCATTTGAGAAAGATTGAGGCGTTCGCCGGGTTGAACCTCGGCGGCGTCGTCATCGCCGACCGTTTCAGCACCGACGCCGGCCCTGACGTCCCTTCGATCCTTGGGACCAAAGAGGTGACGATGCGCACCGAAGGGTACGCCGTCGGCCTCGAGGTCGGGGCGGCGTGGCTCTTCTCCGACCGCTGGATCGCCGGCCTCGCGATCCGTTCCGACCGCTGGATCATGCCGAGCTCGCCGCAATGCTCGCCGATCGGTGACTGCACCACGCTCTCCGGCGTCGTCGACGCCTTCGAGCTCGGCCTCACGATCGGCTATCGCATCCCGCTGTAGATCGAGCGCCTGCGCCCCTCAGCGCTGCGCGAGCGCGAGGACGCGCGCGATCCGCTCCAAGACGAGCGCGAGCACCACGAGGAGGCCCAGCGTGCGCGCCGGCGCGGTAAGCGTGACGGCCGGCGCCGGTGACGCGGCGCGGGCGGTGAGCGCGAGGCCGGCATCGAGGACCACGGTCGCGGCCAGGATCGGCGCCGCGATCGCGACGGCGGCCGAAATGCCTGCGACGAGGTCGTGCGCGGCGGCGGCGAACGGATGGGCGGGGAGCGAAGCCGAGACGAGGCTCGCTGCGACGCGGGCCGGCCCGCCGGTCGCGAGAAAGATCGCGCTCGCAAGGAGCGAGAAGAAGACGCCGAACGTGGTCGCGCCTTTTTCGACGGTGGGCGCGTCGACCTTCGCTTCGGCGTTGCGCGCCGTGTCGATTGCACCGCCGGCCATCGTTGCTGCCCAGAGAGGAATCGCGGTCGCGAGCGCGATGGGGACGCCGGCGACAGCTTGCTCGAACGCGACGAAGATCCACGGCTCGTTCGCGCGCGCTGCCTCGAACGGCGCCATCGCCGGGAAGATCGCGATCGCGATGGCGGCGCCGAGCATCGCGCGGAGCGGCATCGGCAACGCGCGGAGACCGAACGCTGGAACTGCGATGACGGTCGGGAGCGCGCGGGCCCACGCGATGCCGAACGCCGAGAGGTCGACGCCGCGTGCCGTGAGCACGCTCGCCACGCTCTCGACGAATCCGGGCGCCGTCATCGCCCGCGACGATACCTTCTCGCTTGTCTTCGAGCGCGAATTCTCCATAGAACGATGCCACTCATGGCACTCGACCTCTCGCTCATCGGCAAACCCGGCCCGGCCTCGACGCTCACGTACACGTGGAAAGACGCGGTGCTCTATGCGCTCGGCATCGGGGCCAAGAAGGACGAGCTCGACTACCTCTACGAAGGCCGTGGTCCGAAGATGATCCCGAGCTTCGCCGTCGTCCCGACGTTCGCGCCCATGCTCGAGCGCGTGGCGGCGACCGGTGGCAACATGGCGATGGTCGTCCACGGCGCCCAAAAGGTGAAAGTCCACGCGCCGTTCGCGCCCGCCGCCACGCTCCAGACGACCTGCAAAATCAGGGATGTTTACGATCTTCGGCGCTTCGCGAGCGTCCTCCTCGAGACCGAGACCCACGACGAATCCAAAAAACTGATCGCGACGACCACGTGGACGATCATCTTCCGCGGCGAAGGGGGCTTCGGCGGAACGACGCCGCCGAAGGAGCCGGGCATCGACATTCCGAAGGACAAGCCGGCGGATTTTTCGATTGAAGAGAAGACGACGCCCGAGCAGGCGCTTCTCTATCGCTTGAACGGCGACCCCAATCCGCTCCACGCCGACCCCGAGTTCGCGAAGAACGTCGGCTTCGAGCAGGGGCCCATCCTCCACGGTCTCTGCACCTATGGCTTCATGGTCCGCCATGCCGCCAAGGGCGCGTGCGGTGGCGACGCGACCAAGATCACCGACATCGACGCGCGCTTCTCGAAGCCGGTTTGGCCGGGCAACACGCTCGTCACCGAAGGCTGGGTCGTCGCCCCGGGCAAGGTCGCCCTGCGCGTCAGCGTCAAAGAGCGCAGCGAGGTGGTGCTCTCCGGCGGCTCGGTCGTATTCACGACCTGATTTCCGCCTGATTGTAGGGCTTTCTCGTCTCTGACGATTGCGCGCGCGCCTTCTGCGCAGTAGACCGCGCGCATGGCAAAGCTCCCGAAATCGATCGTCATTCTCGGTGCCAAGCGCACCGCCTTCGGAACTCTCCTCGGCACGCTGAAGAACGTCAGCGCGACCGACCTCGCTGTCCACGCGACGAAGGCCGCGCTCGCGCAGGCGAAGGTCGCGCCGGACGCGGTCGGTCACGTGATCATCGGCAACGTCATCCAGTCGAGCGCGGACGCGATCTACATCTCGCGCCACGTCGGCTTGAAGTCGGGTCTGCCGATCACGACGCCTGCGCTCACGGTCAATCGCCTCTGCGGCTCGGGCTTCCAAGCGATCGTCTCGGGCGCGGAGCAGATGCTTCTCGGCGAAGCGGACGTCGTCGTCGCCGGCGGCACCGAGAACATGACGCAGTCGCCGCACGTCCTCCGCGGCGCGCGTGAAGGGTTCGCGTTCGGCAAAGCGCCCACGATGGAAGACTCGCTCTGGAGCGCGCTCACCGACAGCTACACCGGCACGCCGATGGCGATCACGGCCGAGAATTTGGCCGAAAAATACAAGATCTCGCGTACCGACGCCGACACGTACGCGCTCACGAGCCAGCAGCGCTGGGCGGCCGCGAACGAGGCGGGCTACTTCAAGAACGAGATCGCGCCGATCGAGGTGAAGCAGAAGAAGAGTGTCGTGTCGTTCGACAAGGACGAGCATCCGCGTCCGCAGACCACGATGGAAATTCTCGGCAAGCTTCCGCCGGTCTTCAAGAAGGATGGCGTCGTCACGGCCGGCAACGCGTCGGGCATCTGCGACGGAGCCGCGTCACTCGTCCTCGCGACCGAGGACTACGCGAAGGCCCACGGCCTCACGCCGCTCGCGCGTCTCGTGAGCTGGGGCGTCGCCGGCGTCGACCCGAACCTCATGGGCATCGGCCCTGCTCCGGCGATCAAGAGCGCGCTCGCGCGCGCCGGTCTCACGCTCCAGGACATGGACCTCATCGAGGTCAACGAAGCATTCGCTCCGCAGTACATCGCGGTCGAGCGCGAGCTGGAGCTCGACCGGAGCAAGACGAACGTGAACGGCGGCGCGATCGCGCTCGGGCACCCCCTCGGGGCATCCGGCGCACGTATCACCGCGCACCTCATCTACGAGTTGGCGCGTCGTGGCGGCAAGTACGCGGTCGGCTCTGCCTGCATCGGTGGCGGCCAAGGCATGGCGGTCGTTCTCGAGAGGTTTTGAGGTCGAGTAGTCATTTTCTGACGCATCCGAAAGATGACAAGCGACGGCGAAAGCACAGAATTTCGCTGCTATCTCGCGAGCTCATCCAGAGCTAAGCCCTCACGCTTCCAGCCGAAATATAGGCAAACGGAAGCGTGTGCCTTTTTCCCGGAGCACCCGCGAAAATTCGATTGACGGCGACGGCAAGCGCGTCGCAGTTAGGAAGAGCGGATGGGGGGGGCTCAACGGACCGGACCATTTCAAGAGCGTCTACTCCTTGCGGCGTATGGACGGTCGCGAATCGCCGACGCAGGCTGGCCGCGCTCGTCAGCTTTCGGTGCCCTCGTCCTCGTCCGGTTCTTGATCCACGGGGTGGGCGGCGAGCACCGCGCCGCTTTGCTTGCGCGGGCTCCGCGCGTCACCAGGCTCGTGGAGACCGAGGCGTACCGCCAAGCGGTGGAAGTTCGTCCGTTTCATCTGCAGGACGCGTGCAGCGTCGGTCAGATTTCCACCCGCGCGTGAGATCGCTTCGGCGACGACCTGTCGTTTGACCTCGTACACGTAGTGCTCGAGCGGCTTCATCACGCGCTTTCGGCGTGGAAAGAGCGAGGCGAGCTCTTCGTCAAGGGGGCGGTCTTCGTCCGGTGCCTGGAGCGGGCTCGCGCTCGGTGACGCGGCGTCGCCGTTGCCGATGCGGCGCATCGACTCGCACACGTGTGAGGCTCGTTTCGCGAGCGCGAGCTCGAGACCTCGCTTCACAGCGTCTCGCAAGGTGTCGATATCGCCACCTTTCTCGATGACGTCGATCGCGCCGAGCTGCATCGCCTGCACGGCAGTTTTCACGTCCGCCCGGCCGGTGAGGACGACCATGGGGGTGTAGGCCGGCTGAGCAATGACCTCGCGCATCCAGTCGAGCCCCTCGGTCGGGTGCCCGCTCTTCAGGGCGAGGTCGAGCACGATGACATCGGGCGGCGTTCGGCACCCCATCGACGCGCGTGCTTCGGCAGTCGAGCCGGCCTCCATGAACGAAAAGAGGTCTTTGCCGAGCAGACGACGAACGGTTCGACGCACCGCGGGCTCATCGTCGACGACGAGCACACGAAGCTTCCGTTCTTCCTCGACGAAGCGTTGCAACGAGCCGCCAAAAGGGTTGGCAGCGCGCTTTGGCCCGTAGCTCATACGATCCCCAGCTAAGTATTGCTCGACGCCGCAGGCACGCAAACGAGACGCAACGCCTCAGATGCCGAACAAAACGCCGACATTTGCCACGCGGTCTACGAAATAGCCGCAGTTTTCAGGCTCCGGCTCAGGTCGAAAAAAAACAATAGCGACAAGCCGTGCGCGCCCAGCCGCCCGCCCAAGCGCGAAACAGCCGACCAGGCTGGTCGCGTCTAGAGCAAGCGATCAGCTTGGTTGCCCAGCTGCCCGTCCAAGCGCGAAATAGCGACCAGGCTTGGTCGCGTCTAGGCTAGCTAGCTTCGACGAGGACGCGGCCGCTCTCGCGTGCGGCGTCGACGTCGCCCGGCTCGTCGCCCATGAGGACGGCCCATCGGACGGCGTTGCGCATCGCCCGGACGGCGTTGAGCGCGGAGCGGAGGCTCGGGAACACCCAGGAGAGGGTTCCAGGCTGCACGTTCTCCCACTCGTAGACGACGAGGGTGACCTCTTCGATGGCTTCCTTGTCGAGCGCCGAGAGCGACGGACGCTCGGCCTCGAGGTCGATAGCCCGCGCACACGTCACGAACACGCCCGACTCGGACGCGGGCGGAGCTTCACCCGTGATGGAGTCCGGACGCTGCATCGACGCGCGCAAGGAGACGTATTGAATTCCCATCTCCCGCGACAACTTCTTCGCGCTCGTTCCCATTCCCAGCACCCCCCGTTTCCCCGTTCGCGGCGACGATGTCGACCGCGCCTGCTCGGTCCCTGCGACTGCACGTGTCCGCCGTGACCGCACTGCATCGTCTGCAGTACGCTCTTCTTTGAAGCCGAAGAGGCGAGCAAGCTTTCGCATGACTCTCCCGGAGTCTCACACCGAAGGCATGACGACAAGGCGAAACGACAGTCGCGCCGTGTCATTCGTTTGTCGCAGCGCGACATTGCCATTTGTCGCGCGCGCGCGTGACGTCCTACGATGCGCGGGTGCCGACGAATTCGAGCTCCGACGGTCGTCGCACATCGCTCCCTCCGAGCCTGGTCGCGGCCACGAATGCCGCGCGTGCGGCTGCGCTGCGGAGCGCGACGTGGCCTCTTCGTCCGCTCGCAGCCGCAGTCGCCATGTTCTTCAGCGTGCTCGTCGCCGCGGGCATCGGATGGGTCGGCGTTCAGCGCCTCGATCGCGATGCGAGCGAGCACGCGGCGACGCGTGCGGTGCTCCTCGCGAGCTCCGTCGCCGCACGTCTGAATCAGCTCACCAAGGCAGGGCAGGCAGAGGCCGTGCAGCTCGCTGCGCGGAGAACAGGCAGCGAGTTCCTGATCGTGAAGCCCGACGGAACCGTTCTCGTCGACGCGAGCAACGGCGCGCCGCCGTACAAGACGATTCAACACGTCCTCGACATCACGCACGGCAAGGTAAAGACGGGGCTCGGGCTCACGCAGTACGCGGTCCGTCCGATCAACAACCAAACCTCGAGCCCGCTCGTCATCGCGTTCGTGCGCGTCCCCTCCGCCGTCGAAGGCGCGCCGGGGTTGATCGCGGCGCTTGTCGCGCTCACGACCCTCTTCGTCGTCGTCGCTTCGGTGTTCGCCTATGCCGTCGCTCGCGACTCGGAGGTCGACGTCGATCTCCTCGCCGGGCGCGTCCGCGCGATGGTCAACGTTCCGAGCGAGCCCTCCGGTGAGCGCGTTCCTCTCCGCACGTTCGACGAGGTCGGCTCTCTCGCGAGCGCGTTCAACGAGCTCGTCGGTCGCTTCGTCGAATCCGAGCGGGCTTACCGCGCCGATCTCGAACGGGCGCGTGGCGCCGACCGCGATCGCGCCGCCTTCTTGGCCGCTGTCAGCCACGAGCTCCGCAGCCCGCTCAACGCGATCCTGGGCTTCGCCGATCTTCTCCTCGCCGAAGTCGACGGTCCGCTCAACCCGGCCTCGCGTGAAGAGGTCGAGCAGATCCGTGGTTCGGGCACGCATCTCCTCGAGCTGATCAACGACATCCTCGAGTTCTCCGCGCTCGAAGGCGGTCAGTTGAAGCTCTCGCGCGCGAAGGTCGACGTCGCGCAGATGGCTGCGGACGTCTTGAAGGAAGCCGCCGGCGTCCTCGGCGAGCGGCCGGTGAAGGTGCGTCTCGACGGTGAAAAGGACGTCGTCATCGAGGCCGACGCGCGTCGCGTACGCCAAATCTTCACCAACATCATTGGCAACGCGATCAAATTCACGGAGAAGGGCGAGGTCGTCGTCAGCGTCGCCTTGCAGGGCGCCTACGCGAAGGTGAGCGTGAGAGACTCCGGGCCTGGCATCTCGCCCGACGAGAAGAAACACCTCTTCATGGAGTACACGCAGACAAAAGAAGAGCGCCGTCGTCGTCGTGGAACCGGCCTCGGTCTCGCGATCGCCCGCCGCCTCGTTCTTCTTCATGGGGGATACATCGAGATCGAGAGCGAGGTCGGCAAAGGCTCGTCGTTCCATCTCATCTTCCCGGTCGAGGGACCTCGCCGTTCGACCCGCCCACCGCCGCCGCCGACAGGGGCCAAGAAATGAACGGGCCGGTCGCAAGGTTCGTCGCCCGGCTCGTGGCGATCGAGCTCGCGGTCTGGTTCTTCGTCGACCTCGTGGTCATCGTGTTCGCGCCGCGTCTGCTCTTGCTGAGCCCGGCGGCGATCATCCGCTCGACCTCGGTCGCCACGTGGGTCTTCTCCGCAAATGGCGCGATCGCCCTGGTGACCACGCTCTTCTTGACGCGCAAGCTCTGGCCCACCATCGACGCGCTCCTCGAAGAACGCGGCGAGAACGTCGCGCCATCCGACCTTCTCTCGCTCTACGCGTTGCCGTCGCGGATCGTGAGCTCGCATCTGCTCATCGCGTTCGACACCGCGATGTGCACGATCTTGCCCTTCGTGCGGCCGAAGACGGGAGATTTGTATCCCGAGCTCTCGCTCATCCTCTTGATATTGACGATCGCCGGCGCGAGCACGCTCCCGCTCTATGTGATGCTGCGGGCGACCGTTGCGCACATTCTGGAGCTCGCTCCGCCGAGGCCGGCCCGAGCGGCGATGGAGCTCGTCGAAGAGCTGCCTCACAACGTCCCGCGCGTGCGGGCGCGCTTCCTCGCCGCGGTCACCACACCAGTCGCATTCGTCGCGCTTGGCGCCTCGCTGCTCGTCTATGCCCATGCCCGCGTTGATGAATCGGCGCGCAGACAGCGCACCGCCGTGGACCTCGCCGAGGGGGTGCTCGATCTCGTCAAGGGGTCCGACATCGGACGCGAGGAGGCCATGAGCGAGAGCGAGGGCCTCGGCTACCACGCCGAGATCGTGCGCGGTGAGTCGCCCCCCGCGGTCATCGCCGGTGACAACGTCGTCTTCGTGCCGGTCGAGGACGGCTACGTGGCCGTGAACTATCGCGCGGCGGGCGTGAGCCCCGTCATCGGTATCTACGCTCTCCTCGCGCTCGCGGCCGCCGCCGCCGCGATGCTCGTCGGCCTCCGGATCGGCAGCCTCTTCACCGAAGATCTGTGGCTCGCGACGCAAGGCGTGAGGCAGACCGGCGTCGCTGACGTGATTCGCGGCTTGAGGCTCGTTCGACCGCCCCGCTTTCTGTCGGTGAGCGCGCTCCTCCGTTCGGTCGACGATCTCGGTGGTGTCTTCCGCGAGTTCGCGTCCGCACAGGCACAAGCGATAGCCGCCCGCGAAGGGACCGAGCGCATGAGAGCGCTCTTTCTCGCGTCGATGAGCCACGACTTGAAGGCGCCGCTCAACGCAATCCTCGGCTTCGCCGCGATCGTGAGCCGTAACCAGCTCACCGCCGGACAAGAAGAGAGCCTTGCGATCATCGAGCAACGCGGTCGCGAGCTCCTTAGCCTGATCCAGACGATCCTCGATTCGGCGCGGGTCGAGGCGGGCGCGCTCGAGATGACGCAAGAGTGGACGCTCGTCGCCGACGTCGTGATGAGCGCGGTGCTCGACGTCCGCGATCTTGGCTTGCCGCCGGGCGTCGAGGTCTCGGCCGAGATCCAGCCGGGCCTCCCGCGGATCTACATCGACCCGACGCGCATCACCCAGGCGCTCAACGGCGTGATTTCGAGCGCCGTCCGCTTCACCGACCAGGGCGTCGTTGCAGTGAGGGCGACATGGCCGAGCGGCCTCGATCGCGTGCGCGTCGACGTCGAGACCTCGGGCAGGGCGATGCCCGCTGGAGAGCGGGAGAGGCTCTTCGAGGCGTTCCGCTACGCCGACAGAGCGCGTCGTCACGGCAGCCTCGGGCTCGGGCTCTCGCTCGCGCGCTCGATCACCGAGCTTCATCACGGCACGCTCGACGTCGACACCCTCCAAAGCGGCTCGATGGTGTTCCACGTCTGGCTCCCGCTCCCGCCCGACGCGCTCCCTCGTCCGAGCTGGAGACCGCCCCGCTGAAGATGTGACCGAGATTGCGACTGGCCGGGGACAGCCGCCGTTTGTCCGGGTCGTCCACGCGATCCGAGATCGAGCCAAAATTAGGGGTCGGATGGCGGCATGCTCCTCGCTATTGGCGGCGGTCAGGAGGCCTCATGACGTCATCTCGTTCACTCATTTCGCAATTGCGCCGTCTCGGCGCGCTCATCGCCATTTTCGTCGCCACTGCCTGCACCGGCGCCGCCGTCGACGTAACCGGGACTGTCGCCGACGACGTCTCGAAGTCGCAGGTGGAGGTCGTGCACGGCGTGGCCGATCGCAACCGCGACCCCGCCGTCGTCGCCATCGACGTCGGAGGGGAAGCCTTGTGCACCGGCTCGCTCATCGCCCCGAACGTTGTCCTCACCGCGCGCCATTGCGTGAGCGAGACGACCGAGGAGGTCAGTTGCCCGTCCAGGTCCGCTCAAGTTACGGCCAATCGCAGCGCGTCGTCGCTCACCATCCTCGCGGGAGACGACGCCGAGACCGCGAAGGCGCTCGCGAAAGGTGAGAGCCTCGTCACGCCTTCGAGCAACGTCCTCTGCGACGGAGACATCGCGCTCATCGTCCTCGACCGCAACGTCACCGGCATTACGCCGTTGAAGATTCGTACGGGCGCGGTCGAAGAGGGAGAGCGGTTGCGGCTCGTCGGGTATGGCAAGAGCGGTGACGACTCGGGCGCAGGCAAGAAGCTCCTTCGCACGAACGTTCCGGTCGTCTCCGTCACTGCCCACGAGCTCCAGACCGGCGAGGCGACGTGCAACGGCGACTCGGGCGGGCCTGCGATCGACGAGGAGACCGGCGCGATCGTGGGCGTCGTCTCGCGCGGAGGGCCGACCTGCGCAGGGCCGAGCACGCGCAATATCTTCACCCGCACCGATGCGTTCGCGTCGTTGATCGCCAAGGCGACCGGCGTCTCGGCATCCGCCGCAGGGGGCAGTGGCGACGATGGAACGAGCGGAAATTCCGGCAAATCGCCGTCCGACGACATGGGGGCGAATTGCTCGAGCGGCTTGGACTGCTCGGCCGGTGTGTGCCTCCAATCCGCTGACGGCGACAGCACGTACTGCTCGCGCACCTGCGGTGACGGCACGCGTTGCCCGAACGGCTTCCACTGCACGGCGGCCAAGAGCGGGAGACGGGTCTGCGCCGAGAAGTGAGACGCGAGCGCGAACGAGAGCGCGGGCAGCTCGTCGGCTGCCTGCTATCTCCTTGGTTCAATCGGGTGCGCGCCGTATCCTGACGACGACGCGACGAGGGGAGGCTGGTTCGGTGGCGAATGACGACAGGTCTGAAGCGAAGCCCGCCGCCACCCCCGGGCTAACATCCTCGTTCCTCGATTCCTCGCCGGACCCGGTCCTCGACGCGGTGACGAAGCTCGTCGCTCGTTTCTTGAACGTGCCGATCGCGCTCGTCTCGCTCGTCGACACCGACCGCCAGTGGTTCAAGTCGCGCGTCGGCATCGAGCTTCGCGAAGTCCCGAAAGAGCTCTCGTTTTGCCGCTACGTCGTCGCGGGTGACAGCCCTTTCGTCGTCGCCGATGCCACCTTGGACCCACGCTTCGCCACCAATCCGTTCGTCGTCGGAGAGCCACACGTCGCGTTCTACGCCGGGCTCCCTATCCGCGCTCAGGACGGCAGCGTCCTCGGTTCAGGGCGTGATGCAGGCGAT
>CAJDWT010000134.1_pt1 | contig 11844 bp, 11 predicted proteins | sample 7391671 | NCBI WGS metagenome assembly CAJDWT01 (sample SAMEA7055729, study PRJEB34461) | soil metagenome | biome: terrestrial ecosystem; feature: Peninsula; material: soil | place: Antarctica | collected 2016
GGCGGGCGTCACGCGAGTGCCGGGACGGGCACGCCCCGCGCAGTCAGCAGGCGCCGGAGTCGCGCAAGACCCGGCCCGGGCCGAAGTGAGCCCGCGTCGGCGATCAGGGCAGGTGTCACCACGACGTCGCGGTCGACGACGTCGAGGACGGCGATCTGAGCGACGCGCCGGCCCGACGGACCGCGCGCACAGTGCACGACCGCGTGGACGGCAGCGGCGACGAGGCTGTGCAGGGCGTCCCGACGCAGACCGGCGAGCGCGCCCAGCGCCTCGAGGCGAGCCGGGACCTCGGCGGGACTGTTCGCGTGCACGGTCGACAGTCCACCCTCGTGACCGGTGTTGAGGGCCACGAGCAGGTCGACCACCTCGGCGCCGCGCACCTCGCCGAGGACGAGGCGGTCGGGCCGCATGCGCAAGGCCTGCCGGAGCAGGTCACGCAGGGGGACCGCCCCGGCGCCTTCGACGTTCGGGGGACGCGACTGGAGACGGACCACGTGCGGGTGGGCGGGGGCCAGTTCGGTCGCATCCTCGACGACGAGCACCCGGAGCTCGGGGTCGAGCGCGCCGAGGAGCGCCCCCAACAGGGTGGTCTTGCCGGCGCCGGTGGCGCCCGTCACCAGGACGGCCAGCGGCGCCGCCAGCATCGCCTCCAACCAGGCCAGAACTCCGCCCGGGAGCGCCCCCTGCGCGTCGAGGGCGGCGAGGTCGAGCGACGCCGGCCGCAACGCTCGCAGCGACAGGCACGTGCCGTCGACGGCGAGCGGCGGGAGGATCGGGTCGGCGGTGGAGGTGCGGAGCTCCTCGTGCATCGCCTCCATGAGCTCCGAGAGCTGCGCGTAGGCCGAGCCCGGCGTCTGGATGCGATGACCGTTCGAGTCGTGCTGCGGGTTCGGGTTGAACGGGTCGGAGTCCGACGAAAAAATGCGGAGCGACTGCGCCGAAAAATCGCGGAACCCGTTGTAGGCCATGATCGGCCGGATCATCCCGAGCGCGATCTGGAGCGGGCGATAGCCGTTTCTGGCCGACAGATGCGCGAGCGCGCTCTGAGCGTCAGGCGTCGCTTGGAAGTTGGACGCGATGCGGCCGAGCGATTCGGTCGACGACGGGATCGTGCCGTCGTCGTAGAGCGGCGTCAGCCGGCCGAGCAGATCGGACAGCTCTTTGCCGAGCGTGCGGAGCGCCTTGTCGCCTTGGGCCGGGTCACACGATTTGGTCGCGTCCGGGTTGTGGGTGTCCTTCACCGAGAGCTGCACCTCAGGGAACATCGCGTCGAAGGCCTCGATGAGCGCGCCGCGATCACGGACGAGAGCGCCGATCCGCGCGAGCGCGTACGCGCGGTTGCGGGTCTGGTCGTCGATCGAGACCGGATTGCCTTGCGTGTCTTTGAGATCATCGGACGGCGGCGGGAGCACGCTCTCGTCGACGGCGTCGGCGTAGTTGCCGCCCGCGTCCTTGTGGCAGACCCCGTGGACGGAGGCTCCCGTCAGATCCTCGCGCAGCGCTTGGGCGCCGACGCGGTCACAGATGACGCCGAAGAGCTCCTCGCCGGTCGTCCCGCGCGTGGGCGTCGCGCGCGAGGTATCGAAGTCGTTGCACGCGGTCGCGAGAAACACGAGCGACGGCGCACACAGCAAAGAAAGACGAACATTGTGACGCGACAGTCTCATGGCGAACCCTCACCGGCTCCCGGCACGACGCGCCGGCTCGACCCGGCGCAGGCTCGCGCTCGACGAAGAAAACAGGATGCAGCTTAGCACCGCGGTCTCATGGGACCGCGACTCATGTAATAGAGAAAGCGATGAACGCGCCCGGATTTGACGCACTGAGTAATGCAGCCGCCATCATTCTTTCGGCCGGCGAAGGCACGCGCATGAAGAGCAGCCTGCCGAAGGCCCTTCACCCGATCTGTGGGCGCCCCCTGGTCCACCACTCCGTTCAAGCCGCGCTCGATGCCGGCTGCACGGAGGTCGTCGTCGTCGTCGGCCACGGCGCCGAGGACGTGACCGCCTATCTTTCACGGGCGTTCGGCGACCGCGTAAAGACAGCGCTCCAGGCCGAGCGCCGCGGCACCGGCGACGCCGCCCGCATCGGCGTCGCTGCCCTCACCTCGAACGCGCCGCGCGTCGTCGTCTACTACGGTGACGTTCCGCTCGTGACCGGCGCCGACCTCTCGCGCGTCGCGCGTCGGCTCGATCTCGATGCGAAGGCGCCGCTCGCCATGGCGACCTGCGACGTCGACGAGCCGCACGGCTACGGCCGCATCCTCACCGACGCGAGCGGCGGCATCCTCGCTATCCGCGAAGAGAAGGATCTCGTGAGCGACGCCGAGCGCGCCGTCAAGACCATCAACCCCGGCATCTTCGCCGCCGAGCGCGCGTTCATGACCGACGCGCTCTCGAAGCTCGAGCCGAACAACGCGCAAAAAGAGCTCTATTTGACCGACGTCGTGTCGATCGCGGTCGCGCAGAAAAGGCGGGTGGAGGGGGAGAAGCTCGGCGCGGGCGTCCTCCTCGGCGTCAATGACCGCGCGCAGCTCGCCGCCGCCGAACGCATGATGCTCGAGACGATCGTGCACGCGCACCGCATGGGGGGCGTCACCGTCCACGACGGCGCGCGCATCGACGCCGGTGTCGAGATCGGAAAGGACGCCGTCGTCGAGAGCGGGGTCGTTCTCCGTGGCAAAACGAGGATCGGCGCGCGCACGCGCATCGACGTCGGCTGCGTGCTCACGAACGTGGTCGTCGGTGACGACGTCATGCTCAAGCCGTATTCGGTCGCGCAAGATTCGACGATCGGTCAAGGCGCGCAGATCGGCCCCTTCTCCCACCTCCGCCCCGCCAGCGAGATCGGCAAGGACGCGCACATCGGCAATTTCGTCGAGACCAAGAAGACGAAGATGGGCGAGGGGGCGAAGGCCAATCACCTCGCGTACTTGGGCGACGGCGTCGTCGGCGCGCGCTCGAACATCGGCGCCGGCACCATCTTCTGCAATTACGACGGCGTGCAGAAGCACACCACCACGATCGAAGAGGACGTCTTCATCGGCAGCGACTCGCAGATCGTCGCGCCCGTCACGATCGGCAAGGGCGCGTACGTGGCGACCGGCACCACGGTCACCAAGAGCGTCCCCGCCGATGCGCTCGCGATCGCGCGCACCAAGCAAGAGAACAAGGAGGGCTACGCCGCACGCCTCCGCGCCCGCTTCGTCGCCGCCAAAGCCACGCTCAAGTCCGGCGGCTGACGCCTCGCTCGCGGCGTTTCTTGGAATTGCGCTGTTTTTTCAGGCATTGTCGTGGCCATGGACGCAATCGTCGTCAAAGGCGGAGCCCGGCTAAAGGGAAATGTTCGAATCAGCGGGGCAAAGAATGCGGCGCTGCCGATCTTGTGCGCGACGCTGCTCTCGGACGGCGAGAGCTTGCTTCGGAACGTCCCGAAGCTCCGTGACATCGACACGACCGCGGCGCTCCTCCGCTTCCTCGGTCGTGGGGTCGAGGTCGATACACCGCGCGTGAGGGTGATGGCCGGGAGCGACGTCCGGCCCGAAGCACCGTACGAGCTCGTCAAGCAGATGCGCGCGAGCGTGCTCGTGCTCGGCCCGCTCCTCGCTCGATTCGGTCGCGCCAAGGTGAGCTTGCCAGGCGGCTGCGCGATCGGCGCGCGCCCGATCGATCAGCACTTGAAGGGTCTCGAGGCGATGGGCGCCAAGATCCGCCTCGATCGCGGCTACGTCATCGCCGAGGGGCCTGCCGGGGGCCGGCTCAAAGGCACCGAGATCGTCTTCGATTTGCCGACGGTCACCGGCACCGAGAATCTGATGATGGCCGCCGCGCTCGCGAAGGGGACGACGACGCTCGTCAACTCCGCGCGCGAGCCGGAGGTCGAAGAGCTAGGCCGCATCCTGAACAAGATGGGATGCGAGGTCCAAGGAGCAGGCACCGACGTCATCACCATCGTCGGGCGCGAGCCCGGCGCGCTCGAGCCTATCGATCACGCGATCATCCCCGACCGGATCGAAGCCGGCACGTACATGGTCGCTGCGGCGGCGACCGGCGGCGACGTGACGATCGAAGGGGCTGAGATGCACGATCTCGAAGCGCTCATCGTGAAGATGCGCCAGGCGGGGGTCGAGATCAGCGGGGAAGGGGACAGAATCCGCGTCCGTGCCGGCAAAGAGCTCCGCGGTGTGAACGTGACGACCGCGCCGCATCCCGGCTTTCCGACCGACATGCAGGCGCAGTTCTTGGTGCTCATGGCGTGCGCGCGCGGCGAGAGCGCCATCACCGAGACGATCTTCGAGAACCGATTCATGCACGTACCGGAGCTCCTGCGCATGGGCGCGAACGTCGCGCTCCGCGGAAAGACCGCGGTCGTCGAGGGTGTTCCGAAAATGTACGGCGCGAGCGTGATGGCGACCGATCTCCGCGCGAGCGCGTCGCTCATCATCGCGGGGCTCGTCGCCGAAGGAGAGACCGAGGTCCGGCGCGTCTATCACCTCGACCGCGGCTACGAGCGGATCGAAGAGAAGATGGCCGGCCTCGGCGCCGACGTTCGCCGCGTGACGAACGCCGAGAGCTGACGAGGCCGACCCGGAGCACGCGTTTCGCGCGCTCCTCCTCTCGTTCACGTCTTCAGTCGAGCCGAACGAGCGGCCTCAGCTTCTTCATAGTCGCGCGCCCGATCCCTTTCACGCGCATCAGGTCTTCGACGTGACGGAAGCGACCGAGCTTGGTCCGGAGATCGAGGATCGCCTGCGCCCGCTTCGGCCCGATGCCCGGCAATCGTCGGAGATCGTCGAGCGACGCGCTGTTGATCGTGACCGGATCGTCCGGCGTCGCGCGCCGCACGTGCTCGACCGGTGCCGCAGGCGTCGCAGGATTTGGGCTTGGGCTTGGGCTTGGGCTTGGGCTTGGGCTTGGGCTTGGATTTGGGCTCGAGCTCGCGATGACGCTTGGTACCGGCGTCGTCGCCGCGTTCGGGATCGCCTTTGCGGTGCTTCCGACGAGCGCAAGCACGACGAGCCCGGCCACGATCGACAGCACCTTCACCATCGGCTTCATCAGCGGATGCCGAAGGAAGCGAGACCGGAGACCCGAAAAGGCGCGCCCTTCGTTCGAAAGGCGCGCCTCCGGACCCCGACGCGTGTCGGGCGCCCCCATCAGAAGCCGGCGCTCGCGAGCGTGGGCCCATCACCGAAGGGCGAAGGCTGCGGGCGGTTCGTGCGATCTGGTCGATCTGGTCGATCTTCGAACGGCTCGTAGTCGCGAATCTGCATCTGCGTTTCGCCGACGGGCACGCAGTCGAGCTTCACGTTGAGCGAGCCGTCACGATTGACGAACGCGATGCCGATGCGCGTCCAGAACGACTTGCCCTGTTTGTTCTCCGTAACCGCGTAGACGAGCTTGAAGGTCTTCGGTCCGCTGCTTTGGTTGGTCTCTTCCATTCCTTGTCTCTCCATTCCTGCCGCACGTTCTCTTGCGGGCGGCTTCGGATGGGAGAGATTGCGAACGTCGTGCCGTTGCTGATCGGCCAATTTGCCGCTGCTTTGTGAGCTTGAGAGCTGTCCGCGGACGGTAGCCGTCCGTCCGTGACCAGTCAGTCGTCGCTTGCGTCAGCGGCGTCGGTGCCGCTGTCGGTCAGCGGAGCGTCGGCGTCGTCGTCGGTCACGCTGGAGTCGTCGCCCGCGCCGCTGTCGTCGTCGATGTTGCAGGCGTCGAAGCTTCCGCTGCTGATCGCGCACGTCCACTGCGCGTCTTCGCATTGGCAGAGGAACGTCGCAGGGTGACCGGGGCAGAGCGTTTCGGACAAGGAGCAGATTTGAGCTTCGTTCGTGCAAATGCCGGCGGCGTATTGATCGTCGGCGAGCTGCTCACCGAGAACGAGGCTGCTCGGGCAGAGCGCGACGTTCGATGCGTCGATGCCGGCGTCGTTCGAGGCGGAGGACGCGCCGTCCGAGCTCGACGAGCTGCACGCGCCCGCGGCGAGGAGCAGCGAGCCAGCGACCACCGAAGCGCTCCGAATTCGCATGCGACCGGAGTCTTCGCGATCGCCATCGCGCGGGCCACATCTTTAGAATGGCTTACGGACCGGACAATTTTGCCCCGCAGAGCTCGCGCCATGGCGTGGCGTTCGCTCGTCTAGGTGGCCGAATCGCAGCCCGCGCGCCCAAACGCGTCTCGGCGACCTTGGCAGGTCCAGGACGAGCCGTCGCACGTACGGGTGTGACATCGCCATCGGTGCGGCAGAGGTGCGCGCTCGATTTCGGCGCCTGATTTTGCGGTGCTTTCCCAGGCGTGGTACTTCGGTAAGGCACTTTTGGAGACTCGAACCATGGCAGCGAAGAACGAGAAGGAAGCGGAAATCCTGAGCGCCGTCGACACGGCGAAGAACGTCGGCCGTCGCGCGTTCCTCGGAACGACAGCAGCCGTTGTAGCGGGCGCTTCGCTCTTGAAGAGCACCGTCGCGCACGCCGCTCCGTCGGCCGCCCAGGCTCCCCTCAAAAACCTCGCAGCCACGCCCCCGGCGGGCTTCATCCCATTCGCTGCGCCGGGGCGCATCGTGAAAGTACACAAGGCCGGATCGCTCCAGCCGAACGGCGTCTATCCGCAGCCGGAAGCGGCGAAGGAAATGCTGGCGCGCGTGCTCACCGAGCTCACCGGTGAGAAGGATCTCGTCGCCGCCGTCGCGCGGTTCGTGAACAAGGCCGACACGGTCTGCGTGAAGGTGAACGGCATCGCGCTGAAGAACCACGCGACCTCGAAAGAGCTCGTTTTGCCGTTCCTTCAGGCGATGATCGACAGCGGCGTACCCGCCGCGAACATCACCGTGCTCGAGCAGTACGGCAGCTTCCTCGCCGGCACGCGCATCAATCAGTCGAACGTGCCCGCTGGCGTGAAGGTCCTCGTCCACAACAACAAAGACGCGACGATGGACGAGCGCATGATCCCCGGTACGGGCGTCCGAACGAAGTTCGTCCGCGTGCTCACCGAGTCGACCGCGGCGATCAACTTCGGTCTCATGAAGGACCACTCGATCTGCGGCTTCACCGGCGCGATGAAGAACATGACGCATGGCTGCCAGATCTTTCCGCACTACTTTCACACGCATCACGCATCGCCGCAGATCGCGATGCTGTACGCGCAGGACGTCATCAAGAGCCGCGTCCGGCTCACCATCATCGACGCCTTCCAGATCATGGCGAACGGCGGTCCGCTCGACAAGCAGCCGCGGTACCGCTACCCGTACGAGAGCGTCTTCGCGAGCACCGATCCGGTGGCGCTCGACACGATCGGCTGGGAAATCGTCGAAGAATATCGCAAGAAAGCGAAGCTGCCGACCCTCACCGCCGAGGGGCGCGAGCCCGGCTACATCAAGGCAGCCGCCGACCTCGGTCTCGGCATTCACGATCGCTCGAAGATTCAGATCCAGGAAATCACGATCTGAGTCGCTGCCTTCCGTCTCGGCCAACCAGGTCGAACCGAAGGCAGTGATAAAGTTGTCGATCGGTCGCGCATGACCAGTCGCAAAGACGAAGACGAGACGATTTCGACGCCGGTGGTGCGTCCAACGCCGCAGCCGATCGGCCGCGGAGAAGGGTGCCTCGTCGTGATCTACGGGCCCGACCTTGGTCGCCGGCTCGGTCTCGGGCATCGCGTATTCGAGATCGGCCGTTCGTCCAGATGCGACCTCTCGCTCGACCAAGAGAGCGTGAGCCGTCATCACGCGCGCATCACGCGTGGCAAGAAGCGCGGCGACATTCCGGTCGAGTACACGATCATGGATCTCGGCTCGACGAACGGCACCTACGTGAACGATCGGTCGATCACCGAGCGCGCGCTCAAAGACGGCGACCAGATCAAGATCGGGCGATCGATCTTGAAATTCATGAGCGGCGACAACATCGAGGCGAGCTACCACGAAGAGATCTACCGGCTGATGACCATCGATGGTCTCACCGAGCTCTTCAACAAGCGCTACTTCAACGAGGAGCTCGAGCGCGAGCTCCAGCGCGCGACGCGTTATGAGCGTCCGCTCTCTCTTTTGCTCTTCGACATCGACCTTTTCAAGAACATCAACGACAAGTTCGGACATGTCGCGGGTGACGCGTTCTTGAAGCAGCTCGCGCAAGCAGTGAAGGGAAGGCTGCGCGCGCAGGACGTGCTCGCGCGTGTCGGCGGCGAAGAGTTCGCCGTGCTCCTGCCCGAGGTCGATCCCGAAGGCGCCAAGATCACGGCCGAGAAGATCCGCGCGGTCGTCGAAGCGACGGCATTCTCGTTCGACGGTGAGAAGATGCCGGCGACGATCAGCATCGGCGTATCGACGAACGGGCCGAAGCTCGCATCGCCCCTCTCGCTCTACGGCGCCGCGGACGCCGCCCTCTATTCAGCGAAGGCAACGGGACGAAACCGCGTCGTCGTATCGGGGTAGAGCGCGCGCCGCACCAGCTCGAGCTCAAGCTCACGTGCGTGCTCAGCTCGATGCTGGCGCTCGGCTCGAGCGACTCAATTGCACGTCGACAAGTCCGGGCGCGCGCACACGTGATCGATGCACGCGAAGCTGGGGATGCATGAATCGTAGGTGCCATGCCCGCAAGGCTGTCCTTCGAGGCCAGCCTGCATTCCAGTTACGCATTGCGGGTTGTCCGGTCCACCGTCCTGCAGCGGCGAGTAGTAGCCAAAGTAATTCGAGCAAGTCATCCCGGCCGTGCAACTCGGAGAGTACTGGCTGCTGCTCGGTCCTCCGTCGGGGAGAGCCGTCGGCATCGCGCCGCACTCTTGCCCATAGACCAAAAGCGGGGTGCATGTTCCGGGTTGATCGACGCGGTCTTGCTTGCAGTACGACGTTGTCGGGTCGCACGTGATGTTCGTTGAACCCTGAGTACCGCAGGCGTCACCGACCTTTGCGAGCGCGGAGCACATCCCCTTAAAGGGGTTGTCGAACGCGCAATAGGATGTCCGCCCGTTGCACTTCACGAACGTGCCAACGCTCTGGAACCCGCAAGGGTCGCCAGGATTGCCCAACGCCACGCAATTGCCCGCGCCGGTCGACGCATCGACGTAGTCGCACGACGCCGTCGCGGAGTCGCAACGCCCGGTGGGGCCGTACGGGTCTACGTTGCACGGCTGGCCCGCTTTCGCCGGCGCTTGGCAGGTCGTTTCGTCCGAGGTCTGATCCGGCTTTCGCGCGCAAACGAGCCCTTGCGGACAGTACACGTACGGCGGATCGGCGACGCTGCAGGGCGAGCCGATCGGCGGCAAAGGCGTGCACGTCGCCGTCTGGTCGCAATACTTCCCGGCAGGGCAGACGATCTCTCCCGAGCCGCAACGCTCGCCGTCCCCGGCCACGCGCGCGCAGTGGCCACAGTGTCCGCTCGCGTCGACGCACTTGCTGCTCTGGCACTGCGAGTCGTAGGCGCACGCGGCACCGACCGCGCGCGTTCCAGGCTTGGCGCAAGACGCGGGAGGATTGTTGAAAAAATCGACGCACGTCGCCCCTGCGAGCGCGACGGTGCACTGCGATACGTCCGAAGGCGTCAGCGTCGAGCCGCTCCCGAAGAGGGAATCCGGGCACGAGCTCTTGGCCGCCTCGCAGGCCACGAACGAGGCGTAAGGCTGACACGCGAGCAGCTTCTTGCAGTACGCATCGAGGTAGTTCTGGCAGGCGCTGAGCTCGGCCGGGTCGCCGGCGTCGTCGTCGCCGCCGTCGCTCGCGGGAGCGATGACGTCGACACTGGAGTCGCCGACAGCGTCGTCGTCGCCGCCGCCATCGCCGTTCGATGACGAGCAGGCCACGAGCACACCGGCGCCGGCGGTGAGCACGACCGCAGCGAACGCCCACGCCCTCTTCCGCAGCGACACCCGCATTCCTTCAGCGTAGCGCGGCCGATCGCGGAGCCAGCGGAAAAATGGCTATTTCGCGGGGATGCAGGCGCTGCAGTCGTCCACGCTCGCACCTTGTGCAATCCACACCCGCACGCGCCCGAGCTCCTCGGCGGTGAGGTTGCTCAATCGGTTGTCGACGCCTGGCTCGGGCGGATACGGCATCTGGCTGCCGAGCACGAGGTCGGAGAGTCGTTCTCGCTCGTCGTCGCTCGGCGTGCTCGTCGTGACGTTCAAGCTCGGCTGCACGGTGAAGGGGACGAGCGCGCCTTCGCAGTCGCGCGCGTTCAAGGAGGCGGTCTCGTCGATCTGGGGCGCGGCCAGGAGAAGCTTGTACATCAGCCACGAGTTGCCCGGATTGCCGGGGTCGATGATCGGCATGGAGATCCCGAATTTCGACGATGGAGCGCTCGGGTTTCCGGCGATCGCGCTCGTGTTCGACCCCTGCGCGACGCGGCCGATCGCCGTCTGTGCCAGGCCGACCGAGTTGTCGAGCACGAGGCCCGCGGCGGGCTTGGTGAGGCCGTCGGGGAAGCGTTCGCTCGGCGTCGTCTGCGAAGGCGCGCCGTGGCACTCTCCCGAGTTGCAACGCGCCTGGAAGATCGGAAGGACGTCGCCGCAGAAGCTCTCCTTCTGCGCGCCGCCGGCGCCGAGCGGGCTCGTTACCAGAAAGCCAATCTGCTGCGCGCGTTCGAGCGTCGCGCCGTCGATCGCACGGAGGCCGAATTCAGTGTCGCCCGCCTTCGGCGGCACCGGCATGATCACTTTGTACGGCTGGCCGGGCATTAGCCACGGTCCGTGCGTCCCGTCTGGGTCCGACAAGGTCACGACCATCCGCACCGGGTCGTACGTGACGAGCGGCTGGAGCGCGTTGTTGTTCGCGTCGGCCAAGATGAACGACTGCCGCACCGCCGTCACCGGCAAGAGGAGCCGGTCGAGCGCGAGCTGGATCGAGCCGTCCGCCGGAAGCGCTTTGTCGGGCCCCACATTCGCGTCCACCACGTGGACGGCCGGGCCGAGCGTCTTCTGGTCGTGCTGCTTTCCCTGGTCACACGCCGGTAAAACGGCGGCCGTCGCGAGCACCGCGGCCAACGCCACGGATGCTCGCGTCCAGACGGCGATGCTCAGCTCTCGGTGTAGAGCGACAGCTGTTCCTTCACGACCTGCTCGCTCACGCCCGTCCGAATGTGATCCTTCAGGCAGTCCGCCAACGTGATGAGAAGATCGTCGACGCCCTTGTCCTCGATCAGCTTCGCCAGCAGTGCTTTCGCTTCCCGGCTGTCGTCCCCCCGCAAGAACTGACGCACGGTATCGATCGTGATTTCCCCTTGAAAATCCAGATACAAGTTGTCGAGCAGGTACTTCACAAGCTCTTTCATGGAGGCTCTCCGTAGTAAGGGGGATCCGGGCGGTATACGCGGCGGCGCCTCGCCCGCGCAAGCCCATTCCCGCGATTCTTTGGAGGAAGCTCAGCGGCATTGCGAAAGCGCGGCATCACCGGGTTGGTGGCAGACGAGGCAGGGACGGGGATTTCGCCGCATCTGCGTCGCGCAGCCGCCCGCGAATCCACCTGGGTGCGGATTGAAGCCCGCACCGATGCCCTGACCGCCATGGCACGTCACGCAGTCGACGCGTGATGACCCGGCTGGCGAGGCGCGTCGCTCCAGATCGATTTGGGCGGATGGAAGCGGCCCGAGTCGCGCGCGCCTGGCGGACCGGTCATCGACACGCCGACGCGCTGGTGGCAGCCGAGGCAGAAGGTCTGCTCTTGGTGGCAGCTCGTGCACTTGCTCGTCGCCTGGCGGGCGTCGATCGCGTGCATGTTCAAGTAGTCGTTCGGATGGATGCTGCGCGGCCGTGCGCGGCCGTCGTGGCATGCGACGCAAAAGTCTTCCTTGTGGCAGTTTGCGCAGAACTCCGAGTCGTTGCCGGCCGCCATCTTGTGGCGCTCGATCCAGTCGGGGCCGTG
>CAJDWT010000132.1_pt1 | contig 11695 bp, 7 predicted proteins | sample 7391671 | NCBI WGS metagenome assembly CAJDWT01 (sample SAMEA7055729, study PRJEB34461) | soil metagenome | biome: terrestrial ecosystem; feature: Peninsula; material: soil | place: Antarctica | collected 2016
AGCTCGGACCGGAGCGAATCGGTGAAGCCGCGAATCGCCGCCTTGGCCCCGCAGTAGCAGGCCTGCAGAGGCACGCTCCGGTAGGCGAGCGCGGAGCCGACTTGGACGATGCTTCCGCGATCGCGTTTCTTCATCCGCACGAGCGCTGCGCGCGTTCCGTTGACCGCGCCCAAGTAGATGACCGCGGTGGCGCGATCGTAGTCCTTGGGAGCAACGTGGTCGAAAGGAGCGAGGACCGTTGCCATCGCGTCGTTGACCCACACGTCGATCGGCCCGAGCTCTGCTTCGATGCGGTCGGCGGCGCGTTCGACCGCCTCGGTCTCGGAGACGTCGACCGAAATCGTAAGCGCGCGGCGACCGAGCGCCTCGACCTCACCGCGCGTCGCCAAGAGGCCGTCGGCGCCGCGTGCGAGTACGGCGACGTCGAAGCCCTGACGAGCGAGCTCGCGCACTGTTGCACGCCCTACGCCGGCGGTGCCTCCGGTGACGACGGCAACCCCCTTCGACTCCGCTCTTTCGTGGTTCACGTTTTCTCCGGTTCGCTCGCGAGGCCGCATTCGAGCAACGTCGCCAAGATTTCGCCGACCGACCACGCCTGCGCGAAGCAGCCGCGAGCTCTGTGCGGCGCGCTCCCGTCGTAGATCTCCGCCATGTGCCCCAGGCAACCGTCGGTCTCGAGGTGGGCCTCGATCGGCCGGAGAAAGCCTGCGACCTCCGAGCGAGCGCGTTCGGTCGACCCGTGCACTCGCATCCAAGCGACGCAGAACGGACCGAACAGGTACGGCCACACGCTACCTTGGTGGTAGGCCGGGTCACGCTCGGATTGATCACCTTCGTAGCGCGGGTGATAGTTCGGGTCGTCGACCGCCAGCGTCCGCAACCCGAACGGCGTGAGGAGCTTCTCGCGCGCGACCGCGACGATGCTGCGGGCATGCTCGAGGGGAACGAGCGCGTCGTCGAGCGCGACGGCGAAGAGCTGATTCGGCCGCAACGTCGGGTCGTCTCCGTCGGGCCCGTCGACGACATCGTAGAGGTAGCCTTTTGCGGCGTTCCAGAATCGTGCACGAAACGAGGCGATCGCCGCTTCGCGAGCGGCGCCGCAGCGCGCTGCGAAGGCATCGTCGCCGACCTGCTCGGCGAGCTCACGCGAGACCCGAAGAGCGGCGACCCACAACGCCTGGATCTCGACGGGCTTGCCTCGACGTGGCGTCATGATCTTGCCCTCGTAGTCGGCGTCCATCCACGTGAGCGCTTGGTCGGGCGCCGATGCGTAGACGAGCCCGTCGTCATCGACGCGGATGTGCGGCGGCGCTCCCTCGAGGTGTCCCTCGACGATCGCTCGCACCGCCTTCCAGGCAAATTCGTCGACGATCGACGCGTCGCCGGTCGTGTGGAGGTAGCGCCCGATACAAATGATGAACCAGAACGACGCGTCGGCGGCATTCCAGCGTGCCTTGGTCGTGCTGTCGGGGAGGTTCGCCGGAAGCATCCCGTGGCGAACGAGCGGAGCGAAGGTAGCGAGCACCTTGCGGCCTTCGGCGTGGCGCCCGGTCGCGAGAAAGATGCCCGTGAACGCGGTGAAGGTGTCGCGTGTCCAGACGTCGAACCACGGGAACCCGGCGACGACCGCGGAGCTCTTGCCCGTGTCCACCTCGTAGCAAGACGCCGCCTTGCGGAGCACGTCGAAGAGGCCCGAGCCTGCCGACGTCGGGGCCGCGAGCAGCCGTCGCTTGCTCTCTTCTTCGAACGCAGCGTCGGCATCGAGAGCCTCTCGCTCGGTCGAAAATGCCAGGGTGGTACTCCGTTCGAGAGAGAGCTCGACCGTGAGCTCGCCCGGTGACCACCAGTCCTCCCGCCACGCTTCTCCGCGGTCGTGAGCGATTGGATAGGTTACGCCGCAGGTCCAGGTGGGTGCGTGCTCGTACGATGCACGTCCGTGTACATGGACGCGCGGAAAGCCCTCGTGTGGCTTCCAGCTGACGTGCCCTGTCTCCGTGACGGCTGCTTCATCGACGCCGTCATGCTTCTTTTGCACGTCGTGATCCTTGCGACCGGTGAGCATCGGGCGGACCCTCACGCGCACGGGTGCTGCGCTCGGCGAAGCGACGAGCCTCCAACGCACGCAGGCGGTTGGCCTCCCGGCGAGACGCAGGACCGAACGCTCGACGACGAAGCCATCGCCGAGGTCGTAGGTCCATGTCGGAAACGGGTTCGTCGTGAAGGCGACGCACCGTCGCCATCCGTCCTCTGGCGCTTCCTTGCCTCGGGTCGAGAGCGCGAGGGGCCCGGACGAGGTCTCGAGAAGCTCGGTCAAATGATTCACGAGGACGATGCGCTCGTGCGGTGGATCCTCTGCAACGAGCAAGAGCGCGTGAAAGCGACGCGTCGGTAAGCCCGCCGCCGTGCCCGACGCATAGCCGCCAAGCCGGTCGACATCGAGCCACTCGATGCCTGCGGCGCGCTCGTAGTCTTCGTTCGGAATGGTGTTCATGCGCTCTTGACCCTCGCTCGCTCGTCGATATCGCTTCGCAGCCTTCGGATGGTCGCCTCTTCGCGTCCGCTGCCGCTCGGGAGCCGATTCGCGACGATGTCGAGGACGCGGCGCAGACGAGCAACGACGAAGCGATCCCCCGCGCCGTAAAGCGTAATGTGACCCACGGTCTCGTCGAGCACGTCACTTACCGTCGGCGCAGGCGCGACGACGCAGAGCGTGCCGTCTGGGCCGTAGCGTCGGCTCGGAATCGCGTCCGCGGTCGTCATTTGCGCGAGGCCCACGGCGAGCTCGTCGATGCCGTTGAGCGCCGTGAACGGGTCATTGATGCCCGGCGATAGTGCGCGGACCACCACGTCGCTGAGCTGTTGGAATTGATAGCGAATGTCCTGCGTCGGGGTGCGCACGCGGCCAAGAAGGACGGCGTACCGGATCGCTTTCACGAGCTCGGGCTCGGCGTGGGTCGTGCCCCGTAGCTCCGCGATCGGCATGCCGGGGACGAGATGATCACCGGGGCCGACCACGAGCTCCACGACGAGTGAGCGCGCCCTCGCGAGCTCGATGAGCGCCCCGACGTCGATGGTCTGCACGTACCCGCTCTCTTCCGCTGTCACGGTCGTGCTCTCGCCGGAGAGCGCGACGGCGGGCTCGTTCTCGGGGCGCGGGCGTCCCGACTGCGAGGGGTAGAGCTTCACGATCGCCTCGCGCGTGCTGTCGCCGATGACGCTCAAGATGTGAGACGCTTGGATCGACGCGGAGATGTGGTGAATGAAGAAAACGAGGAGCACGAGGCTCGCCAGCGCGAGCGCCAGCGCGACCGTCACCGAGATGGCCGGGACGAAGCCGCCTGAGAACTCCGTGCCTCGAATCGTACGGACGACGAGCACGCAGTAGATGAAGGTAGAGATGAACGTACCCAGCAGGATTTGCGTGATGCGATCCCGCATGAAGTTGCGCAGGACGCGCGAGCCGTATTGCTGCGACGCGAGCGAGAGCGCGACCGAAGCGAGCGAGAATGTGACGCTCGCCGCCGTGATCATCGAGCCCGCGATGGTGCTGAGGAGCGAGCGCGCGCCCTCGGGACCCCCACCGTACGCCCAACCGAACGCCGCCTTGATGCCCGGATCCGCGACGGTGTCGAGGTGCAGCACGGCGAGGCCGAGCGCGCACGCGAGCGCGAGCATGACGAGCGGAACGAACCAAAAGCCCGTCCTGAGCTGATCGAGCAAGCGCTCCAGCCGGGCGGACATCTCAGCGGCGCCTTTCTGCGAGCAATTGCGTCCAAGGGCCGTACGGGAAACGAACGGCTTCGGCGTCCACGCCCGTCCACTCGATTCCGGAGACTGCCACGACAGCTCGCCAATGCACTGACGAGGCCAACCTCGAACATGGTAGCCAACCGTGGTTTGTCGGTGCTCGCGCGAGACCGGACGGTGCCTTTCGCCACGCCCACGCCGAAGCGCAACGGAACGCGAGGCCGACCGCACGGCGCCGCGCCTTCCGCCGATGCTCGATGCTCGACGCGTAGCTCGACCGTCGTAGGAGAGCGACTGGACGCGCGTCTCGGCACACATGCGTCGTTTCGCCACGGGAACACGCATCGAAGATCGGAATTTCTTCGACGCTCGCAAACGAGCGAGGCCTGCGCGTGCTGGCACGCGGAGTGCGAAGGCTCCGCACATGCCGAGAGCGCGCTGATGACCACCCTCGCATTTGCCGCCGATTGAGCCCACCCCCAGCTTCCGAAGGACAACGACCATGAACGTCAGCGATTACATCGTCAAACGGCTCGCAGCCTGGGGCGTCGAGCGCATCTTCGGGTACCCCGGAGACGGTATCAACGGCATCATGGGCGCGTTCAACCGTGAAGATCACGGCGTGCGTTTCATCCAGGCGCGCCATGAGGAGATGGCCGCGTTCATGGCCTGTGGTCATGCCAAGCTCACCGGGCAGGTCGGCGTCTGTCTCGCGACCTCGGGTCCGGGCGCAATCCACCTCTTGAACGGCCTCTACGACGCGAAGATGGATCGCCAGCCGGTCGTCGCCATCGTCGGCCAGTCGGCCCGGAGCGCCCTCGGCGGCGACTATCAACAAGAGGTAGACCTGCCGACGCTCTTCAAGGACGTCGCCAAGGAGTACGTCCAGACGATCATGACCGCGGAGGCCGCGCGCCACGTCATCGACCGCGCGTTCCGGATCGCCCGCGCCGAGCGCACCGTCACGTGCATCATCGTCCCGAAGGACATCCAGGAGCTCGATGCGCACGAGCCCGAGCGCGCGCACGACAGCGTCCATACGGGCATCGGGCATCCGCATTCGCTCCTCCTTCCGGCGGAGGGCGACCTCGCGCGTGCTGCCGAGGTCATCAACGCCGGCAAGAAGGTCGCGATCCTCGTCGGCGCAGGTGCTGCTGGTGCGGTTGAAGAGGTGATCGAGGTCGCCCAGCGCACCGGCGCGGGCGTCGCCAAGGCCTTGCTCGGTCGCGCGGTCATCCCCGACGATCGCACCTTCGTCACCGGCCCGATCGGGCTCCTCGGCACCAAGGCCAGCTCCGACATGATGAACGAATGCGACACCTTCCTCATGATCGGCTCGAGCTTCCCCTATGGGGAGTTCTTGCCGAAAGAGGGTCAGGCTCGTGGCGTCCAGATCGACATCGACGGCCGCCTGGTCGGCCTCCGCTACCCGATGGAGGTCGGCCTCGTCGGTGACGCACGCGCGACCTTGCAGCTCCTCTTGCCTAAGCTCACGCCGAAGGTCGGCACCGCTTGGCGCGAGAAGATCGAGAAGTGGAACAAGGAGTGGGCAGAGAAGATGCGCGAGCGCGCGATGCTCCCGGCCAACCCGATCAATCCGCAGCGCGTCTTCTGGGAGCTCTCGCCACGCTTGCCCGACAAGGTGATCCTCACGAGCGACTCGGGCTCCTCCGCCAATTGGTTCGCGCGCGACCTAAAGCTGAGGGCCGGCATGATGGCGACCCTTTCGGGCGCGCTCGCGACGATGGGTCCTGGGGTCCCCTACGCGATCGCTGCCAAATTCGCGTTTCCCGACCGTCCCGTCATCGCCCTCGTCGGCGACGGGGCGATGCAGATGAACGGCAACGCCGAGCTCCTCACCATCGCGAAGTACCATCGCGAATGGAAGGACCAGCGGCTCATCGTCATGGTCCTCCACAACAACGACCTCAATCAGGTCACGTGGGAGATGCGCGCGATGGAAGGCGACCCCCAATACCGCGCCTCTCAGCAGCTGCCGGATTTTCCCTACGCCGACTACGCGGAGATGATCGGCCTCAAAGGCATTCGGGTCGACGATCCGGAGAAGCTCGGCGCGGCCTGGGACCAAGCTCTCTCTGCCGATCGGCCGACCGTGCTCGAGGTCATCTCCGATCCGGACGTACCGCCGCTGCCGCCGCACATCACCCTCGATCAAGCCAAGGCGTTCGCGCTCACGCTCATGAAGGGCGATCCGCACGAGGGCGGTATCTTGAAACAGGCCCTTTCGCACATGTTCCCGGGCGTCGCCGAGAAGGTGGAGAAGTAAGCCGTGGCTCGCTCATCGATGCGAATCTCGGCGTTCGAAATCCCCACGAGCTCTCCTGAAACGGACGGGACACTCGGCTGGGACAAGACGACGCTCGTCACGTGCGAGCTCACGAACGGCGACGTCACGGGCTTTGGCTACACCTACGCTGACATCTCGACCGCGCAGTTCGTTCGCGCTCATCTCGCGTCCATCGTCAACAAGGCCGACCCGCTTGAGGTCGGCGCGACGTTCACGAAGATGGAGGTCGCCGTCCGTAACCTCGGCCGTGAAGGAGTCGCCGCGACCGCGATCAGCGCCGTCGACATGGCGGCGTGGGACGCGAAGGCGAGAATCCTGAGGACGAGCCTTGTCGATCTCCTCGGCGCGCGTCGTCGAAAGGTCGACGCGTACTTCAGCGGCGGCTTCATCTCATACTCGCTCCGCGAGCTCCACGACTCCTTCGCCGAGCGCAAACGAGAGGGTTTTCCTCGGTTCAAAATGAAAATCGGTCGCGAGAGCGACGTGCTCGAGCGAGTGAGGGTGGCGCGCGAAGCCATCGGCAATGACGCCGAGCTCTTCGTCGACGCCAACGGCGCCTACGATCGCAAACGTGCGCTCGAGGTCGCCGAAGCCATCGCGCGCTTCGACGTCCGCTGGTTCGAAGAGCCCGTCTCGTCCGACGATCTCGAGGGGCTCGCGTTCCTTCGTGGGCGCGCGCCGGCGAAGATGAGCATCGCCGCCGGCGAGTACGGCTACACCGCGCGCTACTTCGAGCGCATGCTCGCGAGCGGCGCGGTTGACGTCCTTCAAGCCGACGCCACGCGCTGCGGCGTCACTGGCTTCTTGCGTGCCGCTGCACTCTGTGAGGCACGCTCCGTTCCCCTCTCCGCCCATTGCGGCCCGAGCATCCACGCGCACCTCGGCTGCGTTCCGCCTACGATGATCCACGTCGAATATTTCTACGATCACCAGCGCATCGAGGGTGAGCTCTTCGACGGCGTCGTCGTCGCCAAAGAAGGAAAGCTCGAGCCCGCTCGCAACATCAAAGGGCTCGGGCTCACCCTTCGACGCTCCGCCGCCGACCGTTATCGCATCTACGACGAGACGGTCTCGTGACCACCACAGTCCGAGATTCGCTGATCCCGGTCGGTCGCTTGAAGCGCGGCCCAGACGCGCGCGAAAAGGCCATAAAAGTGGCGGGCTCGCACGCAGAGGTCGACGTGCGCGGCTTGTGGAAGCGGCTCCGCGAGACGGTCGATGGCGAGGTTCGCTTCGACCACGGGAGCCGCGGCCTCTACGCCCAAGACGGCTCGAACTACTACCACGTACCGATCGGCGTCGTGCTTCCCAAGAGCGTTGAGGACGTCGTCGCGGTGCTCGCCGCATGCCGCGAATTCGATGCGCCGGTCCTCTCTCGTACCGGCGGGACATCGCTCGCGGGACAGGCGTGCAACGAAGCGGTGCTCATGGACTTCTCGAAGTACATGCGCCGCATCGTCGAGATCGACGCGAAGAAGCGGATCGCGCGCGTCGAGCCCGGCGTCATCTGCGACGAGCTCTCCGACGCGGTCGAGCCATACGATCTCACGTGGGGACCGAAGCCGGCGACCCACAGCCGCTGCGGCTTCGGCGGCATGCTCTCGAACAACTGCGGCGGCATGAACGCGCAGTACGCCGGCATCGCCGTCCACAACGTCGAGGCGCTCGACGTCGTCCTCTACGACGGCCGGCGACTACATCTCGGCTGGATGACCACCGAGGAGCTCGAGCTCGCCATCGCGAAGGAGGATGAAAATAGCTCGATTTACACCGAGCTTCGCGACCTTCGAGACCGCTACGCGAGCCGCATCCGCGAAGGGTATCCGAAGATCCCGCGTCGCGTGTCCGGCTACAACCTGGACGAGCTACTCCCGAAGCAAGATGGCCGCTTTAACCTCGCGCGCGCGATCGTCGGCACCGAAGGGACGTGCGTGACGATCGTCGAGGCGACGATCCGGCTCGTCGACTTGCGACCGAAGCGCGTCGTCGTCCAGATCGGATTTCCGACCGTGTTCGACGCCGCCGATCACATCGGGAGCGTCCTCGCGATCGAGCCCGATCCGATGGCGATTGAGGGGATGGACCAGCGGCTCTACGACCACATCGCGAAGAAGAAAGCGCCGAGCTCGAAGTACTTGGGCTTGATGCCCGAAGGCCACGGTTGGCTCTCGGTTCAGATCGGCTCGGATTCAAGCGAGGAATCGCTCATGCGCGCCGAGAAGCTCGCCGCCGCGATGAATCCGCTCGCGACGAGCACCCGCATCCTCGACAAGGACGAAGATCAAAAGCACCTCTGGATTCTCCGTGAGGGCGGCCTCGGCGCGACCGCGTTCGTGCCTGGCGAGAAGGACACGTGGGAGGGCTGGGAGGATTCGGCCGTTCCGCCCGAGAAGCTCGGTGACTACCTCCGTGACCTCGACGCCCTCTACCAAAAGTACGGCTACAGCTCCGTGCTCTACGGCCATTTCGGCCAAGGGCTCGTCCACTGCCGCGTGAACTTCGAGCTGACGAGCGAGCCGGGCATCGAGAATTTTCGCAGGTTTCTCGACGAGGCGAGCGACCTCTGCGCGAAGAAATACGGCGGCTCGTTGAGCGGTGAGCACGGCGATGGTCAATCGAAGGCGGAGTTCTTACGCAAGATGTTCGGCCCCGAGCTCGTGCGCGCGTTCGGCGAATTCAAGGCGATCTGGGATCCGAAGGGGAAGATGAACCCCGGCAAGGTCGTCCGGCCGCACCGACCCGACGAGGACTTGCGGCTCGGCGCCGGCTACGATCCACACCAGCCGAAGACCCATTTCCAGTTCCCGAACGACAAGGGGAGCTTCGCGCGCGCCACGCTCCGCTGCGTCGGCATCGGCAAGTGCCGAAACACCACCAGCGAGGGGGGCGACGTCATGTGCCCGAGCTTCATGGTGACCGAAGAGGAGAAGCACTCGACGCGCGGTCGCGCACACCTGCTCTGGGAGATGCTGCGCGGCGGCCAGGGGCCAATCGCCGGCAAATTCCACGACGAAGCGGTCAAAGAATCGCTCGACTTGTGCCTCGCGTGCAAGGGGTGCAAAGGCGACTGTCCGGTCAACGTCGACATCGCGACCTACAAGGCGGAGTTCCTCTCCCACTACTACGAAGGGCGGATCCGACCGCGCAGCAACTTCGCGTTCGGGTTGATCGACAAATGGGCGCGGCTCGCGTCGATCGCACCGAGCTTCGTCAACGCGCTCACGCAGGCGCCGGGCCTCTCCGCGCTCGCGAAGCTCGTCGCGGGAGTGCACTCGAAGCGGACTATTCCCGAGTTCGCGACCGAGACGTTCCGCGCCTGGTTCGACTCGCGCGAGGGGGGACGCACGTCGCCGAAGAAAGTCCTCTTGTGGGTCGACACCTTCACGGAGAACTTCCATCCCGAGACCGCACGCGCGGCGGTCAAGGTGCTCGAGCATGCCGGCTTCGAGGTTTCGATCCCTGCCCGCCCGGTCTGCTGCGGTCGGCCTCTCTACGACTTCGGTATGCTCGACACCGCCAAGAAGTATCTCGACGACACGCTCGCGTGCCTCGAGCCGCAGATCACAGCCGGCACGCCGATGGTGGTGCTCGAGCCGAGCTGCGCGTCGGTGTTCCGTGACGAGATGATCGAGCTCCTACCCAATCGCAACGAAGCGAAGAACCTGTCCAAGCAAACGTTCACGCTCTCCGAGTTCCTCGACAAGAACGTCCCGAAGGACGAGATTCCGAAGCTTCACCGCAAGGCGATCGTCCAGACGCACTGTCACCACCATGCGGTGATGCGCTTCGATGCCGAGAGGGCCATCTTCGACGCGATGGAGCTCGAGACCGACGTCTTGAAGTCCGGATGCTGCGGGATGGCGGGCTCGTTCGGGTTCGACAAGGAAAAGTACGACGTCGCCCAGGCGTGCGGGGAGCGCGTGCTCTTGCCACGCGTGAAGAGCGAGGAGGCCGACACGTTGATTTTGGCCGACGGCTTCAGCTGCAAGACGCAGATCTCGCAGAACGGCCCGCGCCGCGGGTTGCACCTAGCCGAGGCGCTCGCGATGGCGATCGACTTCGGGGAGAATGGCTCGACCGAAGGACCCTATGCGGAGTCGGCGATCGTCGTGCCGGCACAGCGGGCGATCGATCGAGCCCGCAAGCGCGCGCTCGTGGTGCTGCTCGCCCTCTTCGTCCTCGCCGTGGTGCTCGCAATCATTCTCGTCGCGCGAGGCTGAGTCGCCAAAGGCTGAGTCGCGCGAGGCTGAGGTCAGCGACGGCCGAAACGCGACGCCGACCAGAGGCCGACGCCGACGGCAAAGCCGAAGAGCCCAGCAGCGGCGCCCAGCGTCGACGATGCAACTCCTCCCGACGTAGGAGTCGGAGCCATCGCAGGAGCCGGGGGCGACGGAGGCGGAGGAGGGTCGGTCCGAGCGCTCACGGGCTCGTCGGGGAGGCCCGGTCGGGCCAAGAGCGCCTCGGGGATCCGCTCACCAACGCGCGTGATCTCGAAGTGAAACGAGGTGGCGAGCACGATCGTGTCCTCCGCGATGCGGACCTTGCCCCACGCCGGCTTCAGTGCGAATCGATCCAGAGGCTCGAGCGTCTTGGTCGGCAGATGTGGCGCGATCGCGAGCGTCTTCGAAAAATTCCACGCCAGATCGAAGTCCTTCTTCTCGAGCGCAGCGTTCACGATGTCAGTGATCTTGTTATCCATGAAGTCGGGGAGGACCTCGATGTCGGCGTGCTCGACCCGGAGACCAAATAGCAAGGCATCGCCTTCGACAGTCTTTCCGATCGACGGCGTCATCACGATGATGAGCTCGTTCAGGACGACCGGTACCTCGATGCCGAGGACTGGCCAATGGACCTCCGCTTTGCACATGGCACGAAGCCCCTTGCCGGCGCGAATCTCGACCTTCTGGAGATCGAAGAGCTTGAGCTCCTCCTTCCCCTCGTCACCGAGGTGGAACGTAAGCGGCAAGGCCTTGGTGAGCGCCTGGGTGAAGTCTTCGGTCGTCAGCACGATCTCGGCGAACATGGGTGGGCGACCCCCTCCATTGCGGGAACCGCGCCAACAGGGATGACCGACATTGTCCGCACATCGCCGGTAGGTTCGCTCGATCAGCGAGGCAATATCGGACGCGACGCTGCGTTTTGTCGCGGTGCTCATCGACGCTGACGCGAGCTGCGAGCTGCATGCGGGTCGCAGCTCTAGGTTCTTCGCTTGCATCTGACGAGGGCGGGAAGACGTTTCGCACCTTTGGGCCATCGAACGAACATGAGCCAACCGAATCTCGAGCACGGTAACGAGCTGTTCCACGACGCGTATGGCGCTGCCACCGACGACGCGACCCGCGACGTCCCTGTCCTCGTCCTCTTCGAGGACAAGCTCTTCGCGCGTCAAGGATCGACGACGAAGGTTCGGACCGTCACGACGCCTGCTTTCGACGCGCTCAAGAACGCGACGCACGTCCCCATCGCCGCGTTTGCCCTGGCGCGCGGCCGTGCTCCTCGAGACGTTCGCGCCGCCTCCGGAGACCTCGGCGACGCCGCCTCATCACTACTCCGAAAGCGCAAGCTAGAGCAAATTCGCTAAACGAGCTTCGAGATCTGCTCGGCAAGGAGCTCGCAGCACGAGTCGTATTTCAAGTCCCC
>CAJDWT010000135.1_pt1 | contig 11438 bp, 7 predicted proteins | sample 7391671 | NCBI WGS metagenome assembly CAJDWT01 (sample SAMEA7055729, study PRJEB34461) | soil metagenome | biome: terrestrial ecosystem; feature: Peninsula; material: soil | place: Antarctica | collected 2016
TCGCGCATCGTGCAGATCTTGGCGCGGCGCAAGAAGAACAACCCGATGCTGGTCGGCGACTCCGGCGTCGGCAAGACCGCCATCGTCGACGGCCTCGCCCTGGCCGTCCACGAAAAGCGCGTCCCCAAGGCGCTCGACGGCGCGCAGATCTACTCACTCGACATGGGCGCGCTGCTCGCCGGAACGCGCTACCGCGGCGACTTCGAAGAGCGCTTGAAGGGGGTCATGAAGGCCCTCTCGAAGATCGAGAACGCAATCCTCTTCATCGACGAGATCCACACTGTCGTCGGCGCCGGCTCGACGTCGGGCGGCGGCTCGATCGACGCATCCAACTTGCTCAAGCCCGCGCTCGCGGCCGGCAAGCTCCGCTGCATCGGCTCGACCACGTTCGAGGAGTACCGGTCGCACATCGAAAAAGACCGCGCGTTCTCGCGGCGTTTCCAGCGCGTCGACGTCTTGGAGCCCAGCGTCGAAGAGACCAAGCTGATCTTGCGAGGCCTCCGCGCCAAGTACGAGATGTTCCACGGCGTCCGCTACCAAGACGAAGCGATCGATTCTGCCGCCGAATTGTCGGCGAAGTACCTCAACGACCGAAAGCTGCCCGACAAGGCGATCGATCTCCTCGACGAGGCCGGCGCTGCGGTGAAGCTCGCGGCCGGCGGAGACACCGGCTCGGCAGAGAAGAAAGAGCTCGCGACGACGCTGCCAGACGCCGACAAGCTCGCGCAGACGAAGGCGGAGGACGGGACCTTGCTCGTCACCGTCAGTGACATCGAGACCGTGCTCGCGCGCATGGCGCAAATCCCGCCGCGCGAGGTCAAGGCCGACGACAAGGAGCGCCTCAGCTCGCTCGAGGACGACCTCAAGAAGGTCATCTTCGGTCAGGACGAAGCGGTCAAGCAGCTCACGAGCGCGATCAAGCTTTCACGCGCAGGCCTCCGCACCGGCGAGAAGCCGATCGGCTCGTTCATGCTCACCGGCCCCACCGGCGTCGGCAAGACCGAGATGGCCAAGCAGCTCGCCAAGACGCTCGGCATCGCATTCGTGCGCTTCGACATGAGCGAATACATGGAGCGCCACACGGTCTCGCGCTTGATCGGCGCGCCGCCGGGCTACGTCGGTTTCGAGCAAGGCGGGCTCTTGACCGACGCGGTCGCCAAGACGCCGCACGCGGTCCTTCTGCTCGACGAGATCGAGAAGGCGCACCCCGATGTCTTCAACGTTCTTTTGCAGGTCATGGACCACGGCAAGCTCACCGACAACAACGGCAAGTCGTCCGACTACCGTCACGTCATCTTGCTCATGACCAGCAACGTCGGCGCGCGCGACATGCAACGGCGCGCGGTCGGCTTCGGCGCCGGCATGAGCGAAGGCGACGCCGAGCGCGAGTACAAGCGCATGTTCAGCCCCGAGTTCAGAAACCGTCTCGACGGGCGCATCGCATTCAATGCGCTCTCGCAACCGGTCATGCATCGGGTCGTCGACAAGTTCCTGAAGGAGCTCGAGGTCCAACTAAACGAGCGCGGCGTCACGATGGACGTGACGGACGCGGCGCGCGACGTGCTCGCGGTGAAGGGCTACGATCCGGACAACGGCGCGCGTCCCCTCGCCCGCGTCATCCAAGAGACCTTGAAGCGCCCGATCAGCGAAGAGCTCCTCTTCGGTAAGCTCGACAAGGGCGGCGAGGTGAGCGTCGACGCGAAGGACGGCGAGCTCGCGCTCACCTACGAAGCGGCGAACGCCGAGGAAAAAGAGAAGGCTCTTCTGAACTAAACTGCGGTCTATCGCACCCGGCAACTCGCTGCTGAAGACTGGAACCTGAACGTTCGATCAGGTATCGTCCTCGGTATGCGCTTTTTGCCGGTCGTGAACCCACCAAACCCGTGGGCTGATTCGAAGATCGATTACGACGACGGCGAATCGCCGCACGCGTCACTGCAGCTCTTCGAAGATCACACGCGCACCATCCTCTCGAAGAACGACAGCCCGGACGTCGGCTTCGACTGGAGCGTGAACCCCTACCGCGGCTGCTTCCACGCTTGCGCGTATTGCTACGCGCGCCCTGGTCACCAATATCTGAGCTTCGGCGCCGGCACCGACTTCGAGCGGAAGATCGTGTTCAAGCCGCACGCGCCCGACCTCTTGCGTGAGGCATTCGAGAAAAAATCGTGGAAGGGTGAGCTCGTCCTCTTCAGCGGCGTGACCGACTGCTACCAGCCGATCGAGGCGAGCTACCGCCTCACGCGCGGCTGTCTCGAAGTATGTGCAGACTACAAGAACCCTTGCGCGATCATCACGAAGAGCCCGCTCGTCGAGCGCGACATCGACGTCCTCTTGCGGCTCACCGAGCGCACGCGAGTCTCGGTCACGCTCAGCATTCCGTTTTGGGACGCGGAGAAGGCCCGCGCGGTCGAGCCCTTCGTCGCGACACCGCAAAGGCGCATGCACGCGATAGAGAGGCTGGCGAAGGCGGGGATCCGCGTCGGCGTGAACGTCGCCCCGATCATCCCCGGCCTCGGTGACGAAGAGATCGGCGACGTCTTGAAGGCGGCGAAGGACGCCGGCGCGCAATACGCCGGCATGACCATGCTCCGCCTGCCGGGTCCGGTGAAAGAGGTGTTCGAGGAGCGCATTCGCGCCGCGCTCCCCTTGCGGGCAGAGAAGATCCTCCGCCGCGTGAAAGAGGTGCGCGGCGGCAAGATGAACGATCCCCGGTTCGGCGCGCGCATGAGCGGAGAGGGGGTCTACGCCGACGCGATCGGCGCGCTCTTCCATACAACCGCCGACAAGCTCGGCCTCGAGACCGGCCATTTCACGAAGGACGCGCTCGCGACCTTCGAGCGGCCCATTCTGAAAAAGACGGGTGATCAGCTTCGGCTGTTCTGACGCCATTTGCACGATCCAGACAGTCGGCGCTAAGGTCGTCGCCGATCGAATGCGACGGATCGCCCACGTTTTCGGCCTCGCCGCGCTCGCCGCGTTCGCACCGGTCAGCGCGCGCGCGGACAGCGCCGTCGGCGACCACGCCGAGGACGTCGTCGACTACACGCTCCGCGCCTCGCTCGACGTCATCGCCCACACGGTGCACGGCGAGGGGAAAATCGTCTGGCGCAACACGAGCGCCAAGCCGGTGGGGGAGATCTGGCTCCACCTTTACATGAACGCCTTCAAGAACGAGCGGAGCGTCTGGCTGAGCGAGCCGGTCGGCGGCTTCCGCGGCGGCGGTGGCGTCCGCGACTGGGGGACGATCGACGTGCGCAAGCTCGCGGTGAGCGACCCGGCCAACCCCGAAGGCTTCACCGACGAATGGCCAAAGGCCGAGCTGAAACGCGCCGGCGGCGACGACGAGACCGACGTCCGTGTGCCCCTCCCCCACGAGGTGGCGCCGAACGAGTCGATCGAGATCGAGACCACGTGGGACGTCAAGCTGCCGTCGGTCGTCGAACGAACCGGCTACGACGGCTCGTTCCACATGGTCGCGCAGTGGTTTCCGAAGATCGCGCGCCTCGAGCCCGATGGCACGTTCGCGCACTTCCCTTTCCACCGCCTCTCCGAGTTCTACTCCGACTTCGGCACCTACGACGTCACGCTCGACGTGCCGCAGGGCTTCGTCGTAGGCGCGACCGGGCCGGCGGTCGAGACGAAGGACGAGAACGGTCGCCACGTCGAGCGCCACGTCCAGACCGACGTGCACGACTTCGCGTGGACGGCGTGGGACAAGTTCCGGACGCGCACCGAGGACGTCGGCACTGTCCATGTCATCGCGCTCTATCCGCCCGATCACGACGCGGTCGTCGACCGCGAGCTCGAGACCGTGCGCTTCGCGATCCCGTACTTCGAATCGCGTTACGGAAAGTATCCGTACTCCGTCCTCACGGTCGTGCACCCGCCCGACAGCGCCGGTGAGGCGGGCGGCATGGAGTACCCGACGCTCATCACGACCGGGGGCTCGTGGCTCGAGCCGCGCATCGTCCTCGCGCCGGAGCTCGTCACCGTCCACGAATTCGGTCACCAATACTTCTACGGCCTCATCGCGTCGAACGAGATGGCGTCGCCGTTCCTCGACGAAGGGGTCAACTCGTTCGCGGAAGAAGACGCGCTCGCGGTCTGGAAAGGCCCGGGGTCGGGCGGCTCGTTCTGGGGCTTGTCGGTCAGTGATCTCGCCGCGCACATGGTGAACTCGCGGTCCCAGAACGCGGTCGTCGCCGATCCGGCCTACGCGTTCCCGACGGGCGCCTCGTACGGGTCGCTCGTCTACTCGCGCACCGCCACGATCCTGGAGACGATGAAGCGGGTGTACGGCGAGGACGCTTACTGGCGTGCGCTCGCTGATTACACGAAAAAATGGCGCTTTCGTCACCCTACGCCCGAAGACTTCGTCGCATGCTTCACCGACGCGATCTCGCCCGAGGCCGGCCACGAGCTCCACACTGCCCTCTTCGAGCGTGGCCCGGTCGACTACGTCGTCAGCGACGTGAGCGGGCGTGAGGTCACCACCGCAGCCGGCATCTTCGATGAGGACGGCAAGCGCGAGACGCTCAAACGCTCGGGCCGCGGTCAGTACGAAGGCTCGATCCTCGTCTCGCGTCGCGGTCCGCTTCATCTGCCCGTCGACGTCGACCTCGTGACGACGAGCGGAGCCCGCGAGCGCCGCACCTGGGACGCATCGTCCGACGTCACGCGCATCACCTATCGCGGGAGCGAGCCTCTCGCCTACGCCATCATCGACCCTGATCAGAAGATCCTGCTCGACGAAAATCGGACGAACAACGTGGGCGCGATCCACGTGACCGGCCCGCTCGTTCGCGCCATCGTGCCGAGCGCACCGCGAACGCTCGAGCGCCTCTCCTATTGGCTGTCGCTCGTGGTCGAGGCGCTCGCGCCATGAGCACGCTCGTCGTCAGGGCTCGTCGTCATCCGCGTGCCGTCATCGCGATGTGGCTCTGGTTCGCGCTGTCGGGGCTCGTGCTCGCGTGGCCGGCAGCGGTCGCGGTCGGCGCCGACTTCCGCGCGAACCCGGGCTCGGACGCGCCGCTCTTCCGCCCCGGCTCGCTCGATCTGCTCGACTATTTGTGGCGCGCGCAAGGCGTCGCGAACGCGGAGCTCGGTCATCTCGCGATCCTCCTCCCTCTCACCTTGCTCGGCGCCGTCCTTCCGCTCGCCGTGCTCCTCGTCGCCCTCTCGGGTCGCCGTCGGCTCAAGAGCGCACCGCGTGCCATCGGTGCGCTCGCGCTCTTCGAGCTCCTCGCCGTCGCCGTCCAGGCGATGACGCTCGTGGGCACGGCGATGCTCGGTGGCGTGACCTCTTCGGCGCTGGCGTCATCCATCGGCCAAGCGAACGCGGCCTTCGCCGGCGTCGCCGTCTTCGCGCTCGGCGTGGTGGTCGTCATCATCGTCTCGCTCCTGCGCGATCTCGCCTCGGCTGCGATGATCGCCTACGAGCCCGGGCTCTTCGCCGCGTGGCGCATGGGCGCGCGCGCGCTCACCGTACGCCCGTTCGCGGTCGTCGGCGCATGGCTCTGGCGCAGCGTCCTCGGCCTCGCCGCCGTCCTCGCCGCGGGCGTTCTCGCCTCACGAATCGGCGGAAAAGCAGGCCTATTTCTGATCGCGCTCGCGCTCACGCATCAAGCGGCGCTCGCCTGGAAGGTAAGCTGGCGCGCCTCATGGCTCGCCGCCGCGATGCGGTCGCTCTTCCTCGTCGAGCCGCCCAAAGGCTAAGCGCTCGCGCTCAAGCCGCCGATGACGACGTCGATGCGATCGAGCGATAGAGCTGCTCGTAACGACGGGCCGGACGTTCCCATCCGAGATCGAGGCGCATCATCCGGCGGACCAGGTTCGGCCAACGTGGCAGCGCGCGCGCGGCGACGGCGCGGAGGAGCGCACCGGTGAGCGCTTCGGCGGTAGGCTCGCCGAAGACGAAGCCCGTGCCGGTCTCGAGCTTGGCGTCGGCGTCGACGACGGTGTCGATGAGGCCACCGGTGGCGTGCACGACCGGCGCGGCGCCGTAGCGCTGGGCATAGAGCTGGACGAGGCCGCAGGGCTCGTAGCGGCTCGGCACGGCGACGACGTCGGCGCCGGCAAAGATGCGGTGGACCATGAGCTCGCTCGCCTTGCGCACGAACACGACGCGACCGTTCGAGGCCTGAACGAGCCCGTCGAGCTGCTCGCAGAATTTGTCGTCGCCTTCGCCCGCGATGACGAACGTGGCGTCGGAGCCGCGCAAGACCTCCGGGATCGCCGTCAGGAGGAGATCGATCCCCTTCTGTTCGACCAGACGAGAGACGCTCGCGACGATCGGACCTTGGCGGTCGACCGAGAGATTGAGCGCGCGCAGGAGCGCGCCGCGGCACCGTGTTTTGTTGCTCGCGTCCTCGGCGTCGTAGCGCGCGGCGATGGCGGAGTCGGTCGCTGGGTTCCACACCGAATAGTCGACGCCGTTGACGATGCCAGCGAGCGTGCTCCCGCGGGCGGCGAAGACGCCGTGGAGGCCGGCGCCGCCTTTCTCGGTCTGGATCTCGCGCGCGTACGTCGGGCTCACCGTCGTGACGATGTCGGCGTCGAGCACGCCCTGCTTCAAGACGTTCAGCTTGCCGAAGAACTCGATGCCGTCGACCTTGAACGCGTCCCAGTCGAGGCCGAGCTCGGGGAGCGCGTTCTTCGGGAAGACGCCTTGATGACCGACGTTGTGGAGCGTGAGGACGACGCGCGACGAGACCGGCGGGGTCATCCCCTTGAGGAACGTCGCGGCGAGCGCGGTCGGCCAGTCGTTGAGGTGGACGATGTCGAACGGGTTGCCGGTCTCCGCGCGCTGCTTCGCGATCTCGGCGATGGCGCGCGAAAACACGGCGAAGCGCACGTGATTGTCCGTGTAGTCTACACCATTTTCGCCGTACACGCCGGCGCGGTCGAAGAGGCCAGGTGCATCGACGAGGACGAGGTCGACTTGCGAGGCGAGCCGTCCGTCGAAGAGGGTCGCTTCAATGAGCTTGCTCCCGAGCTGGAACCTCACGGGCGTGAGGCGTCGGGCGACGAGCAGACCGCCGGCCTCGAGCTCGGGGAAGCGAGGGACGACGACCGTGACGCGATGGCCGAGCGCGCGGAGCGCCTTGGGTAGCGCGGCGGCGACGTCGGCCAGGCCGCCGACTTTGACGAAGGGAGACAGCTCGGTCGAAGCGAAGAGGATATCCATGCGGATTTCCGCATACCACAGCGGCCAGGTGCCGTAACCGTGCTAGTGCACCGCCACGATGACCCGGCTTAGGGCCAACGAGGCCGAATACGTGCGACCGCACGACGTCGACCCGCAGGCCATCGTGAGCGTGTTCCGCGTACCGCCGGAGGCCGCGGGGATGCGCCTCGATCTCTTCCTGCAGAGCCAGCTCCGAAGGACGAGCCGCTCCCGCACGCAGCAGATCATCCGTCTGAGCGCGTACAACGCGGCCGGTAAGCGCGCGCGCGGCTCGGACCGCGTGAAGGCGTTCGAGCACATTCTTCTGTGGCGTGCGCCGTGGGACGAGACTCCGGTGCCGACCGACATCCCGGTTCTCTACGAGGATGAGCATCTGCTCGCGGTCGACAAGCCCGCTGGATTGCCCGTGCATCCGACCGCGCGCTACCACAAGAACACGCTCATCAAGCTGCTCGAGGCCGAGCGGCCCGGAGAGTTCTTGCACCTCGGGCATCGGATCGATCGCGAGACGAGCGGCGTGCTCCTGGTCGCCAAGACGATCGAATGCGACCGCGCGCTCAAGCTCCGCTTCGAACAGCGCGACGAGGTCGAGAAGCGCTACGTCGCGATGACGTGGGGAAATCCGCTGGACGCGTCGGTGCAGGATACACGCTTATCGGACACGTCGTTTCGACGCCAAGCGCCGGTCGAGCTCGACAAGACGAGCCGGTTCAAGGTGAAGATGCGCATCGCGCGCGACGGCTCACCGGATGCGATGCACGCATCGACCGTCTTCTCTCTAGAAGAGACGAAGACGCGCGACGGTCAGGTCTATGCCCGGGTCTCGTGTGGCCTCGAGACCGGACGACAACACCAGATCCGACTTCACCTCTCGAGCATCGGCACGCCGATCGTCGGCGACAAGCTCTACGGCCCCGACGAGAGCGCTTTCGCCCGCGGCGCCGATGGTGAGCTCACGGAAGAAGACGTGAGGCTCCTCGAGCTCCCGCGTCACGCGCTGCACGCGGCCGAGATCACGCTCCGTCATCCGATGCGGAACGAGTCACTCACGATTCGGTCACCGCTACCGCGTGAGCTGGCGGAGTTCTGGGAACGGTCCTGACCGTTCCCTCACCCTGAGCCTTCGGAACGGTGCGAGACCGTCCCGACCGATCACATTCCGCGCGGAACTTTGTCGATATCGAGCTGGTCGAGCGCGACGCGGATGAGCGCGCTGCGATTCGCCTTCGTCATCCCCCGCGATTTGAGCTCGTTGACGAGCTGATCGAGGCGTTCGAGATCCTTGTTGTACATGCTGATGCAAATGACCTTGTAGTGGAGAGGCTTGTCCGCCTTCTCCTTGAGCGGCTTCGCGCCTTCGGTCGGCCTCGGCGTGTAGAAGCTCCCCGAGAGGACCTCGGCTACCTCGTCGGCGTCGAGCGCGCGCGCGGTCGCCGTTCCCTCTGCATCTTCGTGACGCCCTCTCATCGCTTTCCTACCCTTCTTTTCAGTGTGTTGGAGTTTCAGCCTGCCGCCCGAGCCGCCGCAGCCGGCGCCCCGTCGATGATTCTGTCGACCACCTTGCGGTAGTCGTCCGCCGCGTTCGAGTCCGGCGCGTACTCGAAGATCGTCGACGCGTGCGCCGGCGCTTCCTTCACCTTCGTCGTCATGCGGACCGGGTCGAGGCAGCGATCACCGAAGTGCTCGCGAAGCGTTTCGACTGCGTCGCGGCAGATGCGCGCGCGCGCGTCGTAGAACGTCGGCAAGACGCCGAAGATCTGGACGGGGTGATGAAGAAGTTGGTTCACGTTCTTCACCGTCTTGATGACCTGTCGCACGCCGACGAGGCTCAAAAAATCGCACGCGACGGGGACCAAGATCCCGTCGGCGAAGACGAGCGCGTTCTGGTTCATGAGCGAGAGCGACGGCGAGCAGTCGAGGACGATGACGTCGTAGTCGTCGACGGCGCTGGCGAGCCGATTGGCGAGGATGCGGTCGCGGTTCTGCCGACCGGCCAAGTAGAGCTCGGCGGCGGCCAACGTCTCGTTCGAAATGAGGACGTCGAGGTTCTCGCGCACGTTGATCGCGGCCTGCTTGGCGGGCATCCCCATGACGAGCACGTGGTAGAGCGTGCTCGACGCCTTCGCATCGAGCGATACGCCGACGTTTCCCTGCGCGTCGGTGTCGACGAGCAGGACCTTCGCCCCGCGGGCGGCGAGGCCGGCGGCGACGCTCACGCTCGTGGTCGTCTTGCCGGTCCCACCTTTGTGGTTGAAGACGGCGATCTTCTTGGGACCACGGAGGGTCATGCCCGAGCGCACCATGATCGGCGTTGGGACCGAGGGTGCCGGCGCGATCGAAACGGGGGCTCCATGCGCGCCGATCGCTGATTTGGGCGGATCGATCGCGACGACAGGAGCACGAAGAGCGGCCGGTGGCGAAGCGACGCGCGCGACCTTCAAGGCCTCTGCCGCGTTCGCGTCGGCGATGGCGCCGAGCCGCGTTCCGCCTGCTTCGGCGAGGAGCTGCGCGCGGCAGTCTTCCGAGCACGCATAAGAGCGCTCGCCCTGGACGCGCACAACCTGCGAGACGAGCTCGAGGGCGAAGCGCTTGTGGCATGCCGTGCAGACGACGCCGCCCTTGTCCTCACCGCGGAGGGCGCGGCCGTGACACTCGTGCGAGCAATAGAAGGCGAACCCGCCGTCCTTCTCTTCCATTTGATAACTGAATTGGACGTCGAATGCGTTGTTACAGACGCTGCAGTTTTCAGTGACTCCGGCCATGTCGGTTCCCTTCGCGAAGCTTCCTGCAATCACGCAGGTGCCATGGACGAAGAGAAACGGACAAGAAAACAGCAATCCCCCTCTCAGCCTCGCTTCGCTCGGCTTGTCTCCCACTTCGCGTGCTCGCCGCCTTCGGCGGCTCCGTGCGCTTAGGGAGGAGACCGGAAATGGCGCAGGCACTCTTCCTCAGGGCACGGGTTGTTTTCGCAACGTTGCGTGACGGAGAACACGCCGAGCGATTCGTCGATTTAGGCCTAACCGCAGCAATCCTTCAACACGGCACGACTCGCCGAGAGTGCCTGCGGTTCCAACGGTCTCCCTCCCAGCGCGCGCAGGTTTGCGAAGCAAACCGAGCACGGTGTGGGGGAGACAGCTGCCGCGAAGCGGCAGCGAGAGGGGGCTAGTGCCTGAAGTGGCGCACCCCAGTGAGGACCATCGCGAGGCCGAGCGCGTCGGCGGCGGCGATGACGTCGGGGTCTTTCACGCTCCCGCCCGGCTGCGCGATCGCGGTGACGCCGGCCTTGGCGGCGGCCTCGACGCCGTCGGGGAACGGGAAGAACGCGTCGGACGCGAGCGCGCTCCCCTTCGCTTTGACGCCTGCCTTTTCACATGCAAGCTGCACGGAAACCACGCGGGACATTTGACCGGCACCGATGCCGACGGTGACCGCGTCCTCGCCACTCGCGTGGGCCAAGACGATCGCGTTCGACTTGACGTGCTTGCAGACCCGCCACGCGAAATCGAGCGCGCGGAGCTCGCCCTCGGTCGGCGGACGCTTGCTCACGATCTTGCCGTTCGAGACCTCGCCGTCGGCCGTGGCGTCGCGCGTCTGGGCGACGAGGCCGCCGCCGACCCGCTTGAATTGAAGCCCGGCGTGATTGGCCGGCATCCAGGCGCCGGTCGCGAGGACGCGCAGGTTCTTCTTCGTTCGGAGGACCTCGAGCGCGCTCGGGGCGTACGACGGCGCGATGACGCACTCGAGGAACGTCTCGATGAGGAGCTTGGCGGTCGCTTCGTCGACCTCGCGATTCAGGGCAACGATGCCGCCGAACGCCGACAGCGAGTCGGCCGCGCGCGCGTTCGCGTACGCCTCGGCGAGCGTGACCGCGGTGGCGACGCCGCACGGGTTAGTGTGCTTGACGACGACGGCGGCCGGCCGAGTGAGCTCGCGCACGGCGTCGAGCGCGGCGTCGACGTCGACCAAGTTGTTGAACGAGAGCTCTTTGCCGCCGGCGCCGAGGCTCTCAGCCTTCGCGAGCGAGCCGGGCGCGGCGCTCTTCTCGACGTAGAACGCACCCGCTTGATGGGGGTTTTCACCGTAACGAAGGGCGTATGCGCGCTCGAAGGGCAACGTGAGGTATTGCGGGAAAACCTCGCGAGACGTTTCGCCTTTTTCGTCGATCTTGCGAGCCGAAAGATAGCCGCTGATGGCGGCGTCGTAGGCGGCGCTATGCGCGAAGGCCTTGGCGGCGAGACGCGCGCGCGTC
>CAJDWT010000250.1_pt1 | contig 11398 bp, 11 predicted proteins | sample 7391671 | NCBI WGS metagenome assembly CAJDWT01 (sample SAMEA7055729, study PRJEB34461) | soil metagenome | biome: terrestrial ecosystem; feature: Peninsula; material: soil | place: Antarctica | collected 2016
AACGACGTCGACGACGCCGGCAACAGCACCGTCAACTACGCCACCCTCGACATCGACGGTGACAGAAAGCTCGACCTCGTCATCGCCGGACGCACCAGCGACGCTTCGATCGGCAAGACCAGCTGGAAGGTCTACAAAGGCTCGTGCGACTGACCGATCAGCTCGAGCCGATGTCGGCCTTCAACCGCGTGACCTGAATCGCGCGGGCACTCCCGACCACTTCGAGCAACCTGGCGAGGCCCTTCGGATCGGCCACATCCGGCAAGCGCGCGTACGTGCTGTTCCAGAGCTCGAGCATCACGCCACCGTCGTCGACGACCATGCGGTGCACCTGCGCCCACGTCCACCTCTTGATGCGCGGAAAGCCGAGCGCGAGAAGGTAGCGGGCCTCGAGCCCCTCCTTCTTCACGATGACGCCGCGCATGTGCGCACGGATCACGGTGCCAAGCGCGCTCGCCACCACGATGAGCGCGAGGAACGCAGCCGACACGGGCCGACCGCTGTCGCCTTCGACGACCCAGCGGAAGATGAGCGAGCCACGAGCCATCGCCGGCGCGGTGAAGACGACGAGCGCCGCTGCGATGGACAGAGTCATGTAAACGAACGAAGGGATGCGCTGGCGAAGCGGCGGACCGAACGTCACCGGCCCGTCGTCTTGCGCGGGGTACGACATGTCGAAGCGGGCGACGGTGCCGTTGACCTCGGTGATCGATGGCCGATCACCTTCGGCGACGTCTCCCATCGCGGGCAGCTCGCGCGGATTCTCGGCAGGAGAGCTCACGGCGAGAGGCTCTTGCATGGAGACAAAACACGCCGAACGCGAGCCGCTTGGGTCCGCGCGCTCATGATTCGTCTGCGCTGGAATTTTCGAGCTCTTCTTTGCGAAAGCGTCGCAAGGCGGCGACCTCGCTCTTCGACGGATTGACGACGAACAGGCCGTGGTCGGCATCGACGATCGCGACGTCGCCGTCCGACGCCCACTTGAAGAGGCCCTGAGTGTCGACGATGGCAGGCACGTCGAGGAGCTCGAGCAGCGTGCGCGTGCGCGGGCCGTTTGCCCGCTCGCTGAGCGCCACGCCGACAGGATGGCTCCGCGCCGAGATCAACAGATCGAAGACGCTCAAGTTGTCTCCAACGAGGATGGCCTTGCTCGGGAGCTCGGCGCGCTTGTCGGTCGCGGCGAGCATGCTGAGCGCGTCGCAGAGATCCTCGATGTCGCGCGCACGCTCCTCGAGGAACGGATCGCGTGTGATATTCGCCGCCGCCCGCGTGACTTCGCGAGCGACCTGGCTGAGCGCCGCGGCGACACCGACGCCGGTCGAGGCGATCTCGCTCGCGCGCTCGCGGAAGCGGGCGTCACCCAAGATCTCGACGTAGGTGCTGAGGAACATCGCGGCCTTGCCGAGATTCAGCTTCTTGGCGCGCAAGGCGAGGGCGGCGATCGCCTTTTCGGCGACGTCGAACGCGGTCTTCAAAAGGCGGACGTCGCGCTCCGGCGTCGCGTTCACGTTGATGCGCGAGTCACTCGGACGCGCGGCGGGGCGACGAAGCGCCGCGATGGCGCCGATCGCGCGGCCGTGGACGACCGGCTTGCCGGGGAGCGTGACCTTGCGCGTGCCGCCGCCCGCTTTGCGCGTAAACGACTTCTCGCGCTGGGCGTCGATGAGCTCGGCATGGCGGACGCCAGCGGAGATGAGCCCGCCGAGCGCCGTCAAGATCTCGACCTCCGGGTCGGTGAACGGAACGCTCGTGCGCTGTATGACGACCGCGCCGAGCGGCCCGGCTTTGCCGAAGAGCGGCACCGCGAGGAAGACCGGATAGCGATCCTCCTTGAGCTCCTCGAACTTCTTGTACTTTGCATGCATTACCGCTTGCTCGGACGAGATCGGGCGCAGGTATTCGACCGCCTGCCCGGTGATGCCTTCACCGACCTGCAGGCGCACGTGCCCGAGCGCGCTCGGGTCGAAGCCGACGTTGCCGCGCATGACGAGGGTGTGCTCGCCTTCGAGCAAGTAGAGCGAGCAGACGTCGGCGTGGAGGAGATAGACGAGCCGGCGCGGTGCTTCGTCGAGGAGCGTGACGAGCGGCATCGACCGGGCGGTGAAACGCACGAAATCGAGCACGCCATCGAGACGCGGGTTTCCCCGGTCGTGCACTTTCGAGCGGACGGTGGCGGTCATCGGCGGCTGCATGACGATTCTAGCTCACAACTCTCCTCATGCCGGCCTCGCGCGTCAACGGGCACTCGTGCTAGAGGCTCGAGACATGTCGCACGACTTTCCCTCGCAAGACTGGGCGAACGCCTACAAAGACGCCATCAACACGAACCCGGCCTACCAGACCGCGGGCAAAGAATGGACGCACGGCGCCGTCGCAATGGTCGTCACCGCAGATGAGAAGCTCGGCATCGCCGAGGACACCGCGCTCTGGCTCGACATCGATCAGGGCGTCTGCAAGAGCTGCAGCATGATGCCGGCGAAGGACGCGCAGAACGCCCCCTTTATCATCGTCGCTCCCTACGCGCGCTGGAAGGAAGTCATCAAGAAGGAGCTCGACCCGATCAAGGGGATGATGCAGGGCAAGCTCAAGCTCACCAAAGGGCACATGCCAACGATCATCCGCTACGTGAGCTCTTCGCGCGAGCTCGTGAACACGACGTCGAACGTCGACACCAAGTTCCGCGACGCATGACGAAGCCGGGCCGCATGATGGTGCTCGCCTCCGCCGGCGTCGACGCCGCGGGCAACGCACCTTTCGTGACCGGCTTCGTCGTCGTCTCGGAGAAGCTAGGGAGCCGCATCTTCAAGGTGAGCGGCCCCGCGCCCGGGCCCTCCGTCACGGAGCTTCCGCCAGCGACGACGATCGACCTCGCGCGCTTCCAGCGCCAGGTTTCGAACGACGTAGAGCCTTTGCTCGAGGCGAAACGTGACAACGGGGAAGCCGCCGCGATGACGACCCCGTCCGACGACATCCTCCTCGACGCAGTGAGCGCGCACTTGCAAAAGCAGCTCCCGAGCTGACCTTACGTACGAAGGTCGTTGCTTCCGGACCGGGCTTGCGGCGATCATGCGCGCTATGCCCTCATCGAATCCGCTCGTGCTCGTCGCCGACGACGAGCCGCAAATGCTGGAGCTCGTCACGCACCACCTGAAGACGATCGACACGCCTCGTCTCGAGGTCATCGAAGCCTCCGACGGCGACCAAGCGTGGCGCCTCGCCCGCGAGCACCTGCCGGATCTCGTCGTCTTGGACGTCATGATGCCGGGAATGAGCGGCTGGGAAGTTTGCCGAAAGATCCGTGAAGACGTCTCGCTCGCGCACACGAGCGTCGTCATGCTCACCGGCATCGGCGAGAATTTGAACCAGATGACCAGCCCGCTCTACGGCGCGGACGCGTACATCGACAAGCCGTTCGACTTCGGCGAGCTCGACAAGAAAATCCGCGAAGCTCTCGCCGCTCGCGCCTCGCAGCGCGAAGGGATCGAGCGCACGCACGTGAACGGAGTCACGGGCCCCGCTTCGGCAGCACCGAAGGCGAAGGCCTCGAAGCCCGCCAGCTCGAAGAAGAGGCCGACGGCCCCGAAGAAGGCAGGGCCGGCGCCGAAGAAGGCTGCTGCTCCGAAGAAGGCTGCTCCTAAGAAGACCGCGCCGAAGCCCGCGAAGAAGACGACGAAGAAGGCCGCACCGGCCAAGAAGAAGGCGCCTGCGAAGAAGGCAGCGCCGAAGAAGCCGACCAAGAAAGCCGCCCCGAAGAAGGCTGCCAAGAAGAAGGCGGCTCCGAAGAAGGCGGCTCCGAAGAAGGCAGCCAAGAAGAGCGCGAAGAAGAAGCGCTGAGCAAGCGCCCGGTCGAAGCGCTCGACCCGAGAACATCGAGGGCTGTGGTTCGTAGAACGAGCCATGGCCCTTTTCACTGCCTCGACGTTTTTTCAGTTGGACGTGATGCAGTGCTTGCGGTCGTTGCAGACCGGCAGCGCAGGGTCTGTGCAATCGGTGGCATCGGTGCAATTGGCCGGTGCGTCGACCACATTGATCGTGAGCCTCACCGTGTCCGACGTGCAGCCGTTGGTCTGAGCCGTGTACGCGGTGACAGGAAAGCTGCCAATCACGGTCGGCGTCCCGACGTAGGTTCCTGCGTCGGGATCGAAGCCGACGCCGTTCGGCAGCAACGTCATGTAGAGCGACCCCGTCCACTTCTTGAACGGCAATGGACCGCTCTGCACCTTGTCGATCGACATCGAGAACGGGCCGGGGTCGGTAAGCACGAGCGGATCGCACGACGGAAATGCGTCGTCACCCGGATCGCCATCGTCACCGCCGCAAGCGACGACGAACGGCAGCGACGCGAGAGCGGCGAGCAAAAGAACGACGCGACTCATCCTCCGTATCGTTTTGGCCTGCCGAGAGGCGCGACCGATCGAAGTCTTCATCACCTCTCAGACCATCCCGTTTTCGCGGAACCAGTCGATCGCGCGTTTTACGCTCTCTTCGATCGGCCGCGTCTTCAACCCGAGCTCTCGCTTGGCCTTCGCGTTCGAGAAGTGCGCGGTGCGCATCGCATAGCGGGCGGCCTTGTACGTCGCCGAGGGCTCCTTGTGCGAGACGTTGTCGGCCCACGCCTCCATGCCGAACGCGATCGCTTGACCGAGCGCGCCGGGGAGCGGGATCTTCGGCGAGCGAACGCCGCCAACCTTCGCGACAAGCTGGAAAAGCGTCTTCAGCGTGACGTTTTCGTTGCCGAGGATGTAGCGCTCGCCGACCTTGCCCTTCTCTTCGGCGAGCAAGTGTCCCATCGCGCAGTCGTCGACGTCGATCGTGCAGATGCCGCCCGGAAACACCCCCGGCACCTCGCCCTTCAGGACGCCTAAGATGATCTTGCCGGTGGGAGTCGGCGCGATGTCGCGCGGTCCGAACGGGAACGCCGGGTTCACGACCGTCAGGTTCATCCCGCTCTCGGCAAAGCGCATCGCCACCCGCTCGCTCTGCCACTTGGTGAGGATGTAGTCGTTGGCAACATCGAACAGATTGAAGGGCGTCGTCTCGTCGGCGAGCTGTCCTTCGATGAGACCGATAGCGGCGATCGAGCTCGTGTAGACCGTGCGCTTCACCTTCGCGTTCTGGGCCGCGAGGAGCGTCGCGACGGCGGGATGATTGAGCGCGTCAATTGCCACGCGATAGATGAGCTCACGGTCCGGGAGCCAGGTCCGGTAGATCGCCGCCAGGTGATAGAGCGTCTCGCAACCAGAGAGCGCCTTCTGCATCGCCAACGTGTCGCAGACATCGACCGTGACGCGCTCGACATCGAGGCCGTCGAGGTTCTTGGTGTTCGCGCCCGGCTCGACGAGCGCGCGCACGCTCCGTTTTTGCGCGAGCAAGAGCCGCACGACCGAGCTGCCGATGAAACCCGTTGCACCTGTCACCGCTACGTCTGCCATCGCGTCATCGCCTTTCCCTTGGCTCCTTGGCCGAAGGTGTCCCGAGCACCGAGTCTTGCATTCGCGAAAGTTTCGTGTACGAAATAGTTTCGGTTCGGGGAAATAGGCCCGATTCGAGAACCAACCTTGAGGATAGACCGATGCCGAGCCCCTTTCGCGAAGAGCACGACCACTTTCGTCAGACCGTCCGCAAGTTCGCCGAAAAGGAGCTCGCGCCGTACGCCGACGAATGGGAGAAGGCCGAGTGTTTCCCGAACGAGGTCTTCAAGCGCGCGGGTGAGCTCGGCATCTTCGGTGCGCACTACCCCGAAGAGGTAGGCGGCGCCGGTGGTGACTACTGGTTCTCGGTCGCGAAGAGCGAAGAGCTCCCGCGCTCACTCATGGCCGGCGTGACGATGGCCCTGCTCGTCCAAAGTGACATGGCGACGCCCGTCATCAACGACCTCGGGACCCAGGAGCAGAAGGCCGAGTTCCTGACGCCCGCGATCAAGGGCGAAAAGATCGCCGCGCTCGGCGTCAGCGAGCCGAACGCGGGGAGCGACGTCGCGGGCATCCAGACCTGGGCGAAGAGAGACGGCGACGACTGGATCATCAACGGCGCCAAGACCTACATCACCAACGGCACGCGCGCCGATTTCGTCACGCTCCTCGTGAAGACGAACCCCGAGCAAGGCGCACACGGCTGCAGCTTTTTCCTCGTTCCGACGAAGACCAAGGGGTTTTCCGTGACGAAGAAGCTCAAGAAGATCGGCAACCACTCGAGCGACACCGCCGAGCTCGCGTTCGAGGACATGCGCATCCCCAATCGCTACCTCCTCGGCGAAGAGAACATGGGCTTCATGTACTTGATGCAGAACTTCCAGAGCGAACGCATCATCGCCTGCACGAGCGCCTGCTCCGGCCTGGGTCTGATGATGGACGACGCGATCGCGTACGGTCGCGATCGCAAGGCGTTCGGCAAGCCGATCATCAAGCGCGAATACTGGCAGCACAAGTTCGTCGACCTGACTGCAAAGCTCGAGGCCGGCAAGGCCCTCGCCTACAAAGGCGCCGACGCCTACAACACCGACCACCACGAAGCGAAGGGCCAGGTCTCCATGGAGACGGTGAAGCTCATCAGCCTCGCGAAGATCTTCGTCGGAGAGATCGGCACCGAGATCGCCGACCAATGCCTACAGTTTCACGGAGGCGCGGGCTACATCGAAGAGATGCACATCGCGCGAGCGTGGCGAGACCAGCGACTCCTTCGCATTGGCGGGGGCACGACCGAGACCTTGCGGTATTACGTGGCCAAGTTGATGGGGCTGTAGGCTGGGCGCAGTTTGCGAAGCTCGAATAGGTATTCGCGATAAGCGAAGACCGGCGCTGATGCCTCTTCACAGAGCGCCCTTATTTAGGCGTCGGACCAACCCAGTGTCGCCTTCAGCGAGCGCAGGCCATCGCAAGCGAGGAGCGAGGCGACTGAGGGCCCAACCTTAGTAGCAGAGACCCGTTCCCTCAACGCCAGTGCCACAGTTGCCCGCGCTCGTGCAACACACGACCGAGTGCAGCTGCGTCGGCTGCGGGCAGCGCGTGATGGACGCCGGTGTGGTCGGGTCACCTTGGTCGCTGCACGAACCGTCCGGGGGCTTGGCGTTCGGTGTCCCGTCGTTCGGGTCCGGCAGCGCCTTGATCGTCGGCGGAAGGATCGCGAAGTTCACCGTCTCGGTGTCACCACCCATCGTTGCGATGAACTGGAAGCGTCCGATCGCGCGCGGCGGCTTGATCTTCAATGGGGTCAACGGATCGGCGGGATTGGCGACCTCGACCGCCGGCGGATCCGGAAACTGAACTGAGACCTCCGTCTTCGTCTGCGCGAGCCCTGGGTCGTCTTGGTAGACGAGGATCGGCGGAAAATCGACCGGGTCCTTGCCGATGCTCCGCACCTTGACCGTGGCCGTCAACGTGTAGTCCTTGCGGCCCGAGACGATCGGAATGATGACGTAAATCGCTGGTGACTCGACGTAGTCCGAGAAGAAGTTGGTCTGCGTGCGCTTCCCGTCGTCGTCGGGCGACATGTAAATATCGCCCGCGAAGCCGTTCGAAGCGCACGACGAGAGGCTGAGCCCCGTCCCGACCAATCCCAGCACCGCAATGCGCTTGAGCGCACGAGCAAGCATGCGGCTATCTTCGCACTCCCCAGCCGGAGCGGTCAAGGAGTGGCGGAGGCGCGCCGGCACACGCGTCCGAAGATGTCGTTCGAGATAGGCGCGAACGTACATGCCTATAATCACTGGCATTTTGGCCATGACGGCCGGGGCGCGCTTCCGGTGGAGGAAGCTTTCGCCGGTCTCCGCGTAGGAGTCGCAGGCTCTCACGAACGGTAACGAGAGCTCCTTCGACCCATACCCCTCCCTTCGAGAACGCCATGCAAAAACATTCTTTCGTCTACGGTTCGCTCATCATCGGCTTCATCGGGGTCTCGTTGGCCAGCTTCGTCGGCTGCAAGAGCTCCGACGACTTTCGGCAGTCGCGCAAGGGCGAGGCCTGCCAAGTCACCAACGACTGCACGAGCGGGCTGTCGTGCGTGCCGGTGCCCGGCCAATCGATCGGCACCTGCGTCACGAGCGAGTTCAAGATCTCCAAGACGGCCAAGAGCTGCAAGGTCATCGAGTGCCAGGAAGCGACCGACTGCTGCCCGACGCAGGCCCCGCCCTCGGCTCAGTGTAAGACGCTCGCCGCCGAATGCGCCGACGCCGGCACCGACTCGTTCTACTGCACCGACTACCAAGAACAGTGTCCTGCGCAGACCTGCGATTCATCGCGCTACGCCTGCAACGACGGCACCTGTCAGTATCAATGTTCGACCGACTCCGACTGCGGAGGTCAGAAATGCTCCGGTGGTCAGTGCGTGCAGTGCGTCGGCGACAGCGACTGCTCGAACGGTGACACGTGCGACAACGGCGTCTGCCAGCCGCCTTGCCAATCCGACGGCGACTGCCCGGCGTTCAACCGCTGCGGCGACGACGGTCAGTGCGTCGAGTCCGGCTGCAAGACCGACCGTGAGTGCGTCGCTGCCACGCGCAACGTCGAAGCCCACTGCGATCAGGGCGCGGGCCAGTGCATCGTGCCGTGCCAGACCGACCTCGAGTGCGGCAACCCGAAGGACTACAACTTCTACTCGTGCATCGACAACCAGTGCGTCTACGTCGGCTGCGACAGCGACAAGGACTGCGAGCTCTATTTGACCGGCGGCAGCGACGCCGGCATCTCCAGCGGCACGAGCCTCGGCGGCACCACGCATCACGTCCAGTGCGTCGACCCCAACCAGTGATTTCGCGCTCCGACTGTCGCCTCAGATAGCGGCGTCTCGTTTCGAACAGAGCCCTGGTCCTCCGCCGGGGCTCTTTTTTTTCGCATCGCTTTTGTGGGCCGCTTGAGCGTTAACTTCGGAGGCACGAATGCGATATGGCCGCAAAACTGGGGCGATCGTCGCGGGGAGCGGGCTGCTTCTCCTCGCGATCGCTGCGTTTTCATTCGAGCCTCTCGTCCGGGCGAAGATGGCGAGCGTCGCTGAAAGACGCGGCCTGACCGTGACAGCGGGCAGTGTCTCGCCTGGTTTGTTCGCCCTGACGGTGCACGACCTCCATGTCGAGCTCGAGGGGACGAGCGCCGTCGCGGTCGACATCCCGGACCTCCGGGTCGACGTCACGCTCTTCGGCAAACCGACGGCCCTCACCGCCCACTCGAGCCACGTCGCGCTCCACGGAACCGAGGCCGAGGTCGGCGATGCGCTCAAAGCGTGGCGCGAGCGGCACCCGCACGGAGCGTCGTCCGATGCGACGGCGAAGACGCCGCTTTCGTTGAGCCTCGACGGAATGGGGGTCGACTGGGACGACCGCGCGAGCGCGACGGGAGTGTCGGTCACGCGCGACGAAACCGGGACGCATCTCGCGGCCGAGCACGCGACCGCGAAACGTGGGGAATTCTCCGTCGAGCTCGCCTCGGCGCGCGCAGACGTCAACGCCGACGGGATGTTGAAGGCAGCAGACGTCGCGAATGCAGACCTCACGTGGACGAGCGCGGCCGCACCGCCAAAGGGCGCCGCCGCGACGACCCCGGGCAGCGGCACTTCGCCGAACGAGCCCGCACCGCCACCGTTGCCGCTCGCGCAGGCGGCGAAGAAGAAGAGAGATGCGAAGGGGGCGACGCCTCCGCCCACGCCGTCGGCCTCGAGTGGGCCGTCGATCGCGCTGCCCGATCTCCACGCGCTCCGAGGTCGCGCGACAAAAGCAGCGTCAGCGCTCGCGGCGAAGCTCGCCGACGATGCGCAGGTGAGCGTCGAATCGCTCTTGGTGCATCACGTGACGCTCGGCTCGAAGGTGCCGGAGCTCACGCTCGGTCCCGCCAAAATCACCGCGCTTCGTCACGAGCACACGCTCGACGTTTCGTTCGCGACCGCCGCGAACGCATCGAGCACGAGCCTCAAGATCGACGCGCAGGTACCGATCGAGCACGGTGATCTGCGCGTCGTGTTCGACGGAGGTCCGCTCACGCTCGCCGAGCTCGGCGCTCGCGAAGGTGCCGGGGGCTTGGCCGACGTGGGTCGCGCCACGGTCACCGCGAAGGGCAGCGCCGTCCTCGCCGACGACGCGAGCAAGCTCACGGTCGACGCACGATTCGGCGTCGCCAACCTCGGCATCGCGCATCCGAAGATCTCGGACGAGACCGTGCACGGGATCACCGCGAGCATGGTCTTGAAAGCAAGCCTCGACGATCACGGCGCGCTCACGATCGACGACGCCGAAGGTGCGCTCGGTGCGCTCCGGCTCCGTTTCCGCGGATCGGTCGTCGACGCGAACGATCACCTCGAAGGCACGCTCGCGTTCGACGCGCCGACCGCTGCCTGTCAATCGCTCCTCGAGAGCATCCCCGCCGCCTTGATCCCCGACGTCCGCGGGACCGAGCTCACCGGCACGCTCGGCGCGAGCGGCCGAGTCGGCTTCGACACGCGCGACCTCGACGATCTCGATCTCGCGTACATCGTCGACGACAAATGCAAGTTCGCGGGCGTGCCCGACGACTTCGGCCGCGAACGGTTCACCCATCCGTTCTCGCACGTCGTCTACTTGCCCGAAGGAGACACCGCGGAGGAGGAGACCGGCCCCGGCAGCGACGCGTGGACCGGGCTCGAGCGCATCAGCCCGTACATGCAGGTCGCGGTCCTCACGACCGAGGACGGCGGCTTCTACAAGCATCACGGCTTCAATCGCTCCGCGATCCGCAACGCGCTCGTCGCGGACCTGAAAGCCGGCCGCTTCTTGCGCGGCGCCTCGACGATCAGCATGCAAACGTCCAAAAACCTCTTTCTCTCGCGCGAGAAGACGGTGTCGCGAAAGCTCGAAGAGCTGATCTTGACCGACTATCTCGAGCAAACATTCTCGAAGCACGAGATCATGGAGCTCTATTTGAACATCATCGAATTCGGGCCCGACATTTATGGCATCAAAGCCGCGGCAGACCACTATTTCGGCCGCACGCCCGAAGATCTCGATTTCGCCGAGGCACTCTTTCTATCGTCGCTTCTGCCAAATCCAATCGGCTATCACAAGCTCTGGGAAAAGGGACAGATCAGCCAGAGCTGGGCGAGGAACATCAAGACCCTCATGGGCCTCTCCTTCAAGTACGGCAAGATCACGAAAGAGCAGCTCGACCAAGGGCTCGCCGAAGACATCATCTTCTTCAAAGAAGACCCGAATCACCCCGAGCTAAGACCCGCACCGCGCCCGCTCCCGGTCGGCGTCAAAGTCTCCGGCGACGAACCCTACGACGACGAGACATTCAAACCGACGGACTCGTTCTGAGCGAGCGAAGCGAGAACAGGCCATCGCAAGCGAGGAGCGAAGCGAACGAGCGCCCTCCGCCAGCGATCTTGATCCACGTTTTGCTCCGCAAAACGTGTCGGCGTAAGCCGTGCGTGGGGAGGC
>CAJDWT010000153.1_pt1 | contig 11174 bp, 12 predicted proteins | sample 7391671 | NCBI WGS metagenome assembly CAJDWT01 (sample SAMEA7055729, study PRJEB34461) | soil metagenome | biome: terrestrial ecosystem; feature: Peninsula; material: soil | place: Antarctica | collected 2016
ATCGACCATCGACCATCGACCATCGACCATCGGCCATCTTTCCGACGTCACCGCTGCCCAAAATTTCCGGCCCTCGTGCGCTCGCTCGCGCCCCTTGAAAATAGGCTCACTTTTTCGGCTTTTGATTGCGTTTTCCCGCTTCTTTCGAAACGGACCATCGAAGCTAAATCAGGGCTCGGAACACTTCAAGTCAGGCCCCCGCCGTAGTAGACCAACGGCCTGAACGCACGTCCCCTACGCGCGCGCTGAAGCAAGGATTTCGACACGATGACCGACCCCTCGAGCCACACGCAAAAGCTGCCCGTCTCAATTCAAGACGAGATGCGCACGAGCTACCTCGACTACGCGATGAGCGTCATCATCGGGCGCGCTATCCCGGACGTCCGCGACGGCCTGAAGCCGGTTCATCGCCGCATCCTCTATTCGATGTACGACCAGAAGTTCTTGCCGTCAGGCTCGACGCGCAAGTGCGCGGCCGTCGTCGGAGACGTGCTCGGTCGCTTTCACCCGCACGGTGACAGCGCGGTCTACGACGCCTTGGTCCGACTCGCGCAGTCGTGGTCGATGCGGTATCCGCTCATCGATCCGCAGGGAAACTTCGGCTCGATCGACGGCTCCTCGGCCGCCGCCTACCGTTACACCGAAGCGCGTCTCGCGAAGATCGCGATGGAGCTGCTCACCGACCTCGACAAGGAGTGCGTCGATTTCCTTCCGAACTTCGACGACCACCACGTCGAGCCGACGGTCCTGCCCGCGCGCATCCCGAACCTCCTCGTCAACGGCTCGGGCGGCATCGCCGTCGGCATGGCGACCAACGTCCCGCCGCACAATTTACGTGAGATCATCGACGCCACCGTCCATTTGATCCGCAACAAGGTCTACGGCCGCGCCGGCATCGTCTCCGCCCAGCGCACCGGGCGCGGCACGATCGTGATGCGCGCCCGCATGACGATCGAGAAGCAGCCCGGCAAGGGCGAGCGCGAGCAGGTCGTCGTGACCGAGGTCCCCTACCAGGCGAACCCCGCGCGCATCGTCTCCAAGCTCGCCGAGCTCCGTCAGGACAAGAAGATCGAAGGCATCGTCGAAGGCCGTGATGGCGTACGCGACGAGGGCGACAAGGACGACCCGGTCCGCATCGTCATCGAGCTCAAGAAAGACGCCGTTCCGCAGGTCGTCATCAACCAGCTCTATCGGATGACCGAGCTCCAATCGACGTTCGGCGTCATCAACCTCGCGATCGCCGGCGGTCGGCCCGCCGTCTTGAACCTGCGCGAGACGCTCTCCGCGTTCATCGAGCATCGCCGCGAGGTCGTCACCCGCCGCACGCGCTTCGAGCTCCGTCAGGCCGAGGGCGCACGAGAGCTTAACGAAGGTCTCGGCGTCGCGGTCACCGACATCGACCGCGTCATCTCCACCATCCGCGCGGCGAAGGACTCCGACGAAGCGCGCGAGGCCTTGATGAAGCTCCCGCTCCACGGCCTCGAGGCCTATGTGCGCCGCGCCGGTCGCCCGCAGAGCGAGATCGACGAAGCAAAGAAGCGCGCCGAATATTACCTGTCGGAGCGCCAGGCTCGCGCCATCCTCGACATGCGGCTCGCCCGCTTGACCGGCCTCGAGGCCGACAAGCTCGCCACCGAGTACGCCGAGCTCTGCAGCGAAATCGCGCGCCTCCGCGCGATCTTGGCCGACGAAAAGCTCCTCTTCGACGTCATCATCATGGAGCTCGAAGAGATCAAAGAGAAATACGGCGACAAGCGCCGCACCGAGATCGTCGAGACCGAAGCCGACATCAGCGAAGAAGATCTCATCAAAGAGGAAGAGATGGTCGTCACCATCTCGCACGCGGGCTACATCAAGCGCACCGCCACCGCCGACTACCGCGCGCAACGCCGTGGTGGTCGCGGCAAGATCGGCATGGAGGCGCGTGACGAAGACTGGGTCACGCAGCTCTTCATCGCCTCGACCCACGCCTACGTCTTCTTCTTCTCCGACCGCGGCAAGGTCTACGTGAAGAAGGTGTTCGAGATCCCGCTCGGCTCACGGACCGCCAAAGGCCGCGCGATCGTCAACTTCGTCGGGATGGAATCAGGCGAGAAGATCGCCGCGATCGTCGAGGTCCCGAAGATCGAAGCCGGCAAATACGTCGTCACGCTCACCAAGCGCGGACAGATCAAGAAGACCGAGCTCCTCGACTACGAGAACTTCCGCGAAAAGGGCATCATCGGCGTGAAGATCGAGGAAAACGACCAGCTCCTGTCCGCCGGCCTGACCGACGGCGAGCGGGAGATCCTGATCGCAACCAAGATGGGTCAGTCGATCCGCTTCCCGGAGAGCCAGGTGCGCTCGATGGGCCGCGCGACCATGGGCGTGAAGGCCATCGACGTCGGCGACGACGACTCGGTCGTCGGCCTCGCCATCACCGACCCCGAGCGGGCGCACGTCTTGGCAGTGTGTGAAAACGGCTACGGCAAGCGCACGAACATCGAAGAGTTCCGCATTCAGAACCGAGGCGGCAAGGGCATCATCTTGATCGATGCGAGCGACCGCAACGGGCCCGTGGTCGACCTGAAGCTCGTCAACGACCACGACGAGCTCATGCTCATTACCAACGGCGGTCAGACGATCCGCACGCGCGTCGACGAGATCCGCGAGACCGGCCGCAACGCCCAAGGCGTGAAGCTCATGACCCTCGGGACCGACGAACGCGTCGTCGGCGTCGAGCGCCTCGCCGAAACCGACGCCGGCCAGAGCGAGATGCCTCCCCCCGACGGCAGTATTCCGCCCGGCGAAGGTGGTGGTGGAACCGGCGAGACGATCCCGCCTCCCCCGCCCGCTCCCGAGGGCGACCTGAACTGAGATGCCTGCAAAAAAGGCCGCAGCGAAGCCGGTAGCGAAGAGGGCGAGCGTGAAGAAGCTCGCAGTGAAGAAGGTGGTGGCCAAAGTCGTCACCGCCGTTCCGGCGAAGGTCAAATCGGCTAAATCGGCCAAAAAGAAGACGCCCGAAGAGATCGTTGCAGTTTACACACGCCTCGCGAAGCACCATCACGACGCTCACTGCGAGCTCGACCATCGGAACGCGTTCGAGCTCGTCGTGGCGACAGTCCTCTCCGCGCAATCGACCGATGTCGCGGTGAACAAGATCACCCCCGGTCTCTTCGCCAAGTACCCCACGCCGGAGAAGCTGGCCGCGGCCAGCTACGACGACATCGAAAATGCGATCAACCGGATCGGCATGTTCCGGATGAAGACCAAGAGCCTGATGGGCCTCTCTCGTCTGCTCGTCGAGAAGCACGGCGGCAAGGTCCCCGAGACGCTCGCCGAGCTCGTGCTCCTTCCGGGCGTCGGCCGCAAGACTGCAAACGTCGTCCTCGGCGTCGCGTTTGGAAAGAGCGAAGGCGTCGTCGTCGACACCCACGTGCAGCGCGTCTCTCAGCGTCTCGGTTGGACCAAGCACACCGAGCCCGTGGACATCGAGCAAGACCTGATGGAGGCCTTGCCGAAGAACGAATGGGATCACGTCAGCCACGTCCTCATCTTCCACGGCCGGCGCATCTGCTTCGCGCACAAGCCCAATTGCGAAGGCTGTCCGGTGAACGACGTCTGCCCTTCTGCCTTCCACGCCGAGCACATCGGGCGCAAAGGCCCTCGCCCGCCCCGCGGACGTGGCAAATAGAGCGCGCGCGCTGCTCTGGGTGATCTCCTTGTGCGGCGCGGCCGGTGTCGCCGCGCTCGTCGTCTATCACCACCAGACCAAGGAGCTCGAGCGCCAGCCCGTCGGGGCGCGCACGTCGGCCGCGCCTTCGACGCCAGAGGATGACGCTGCGGCTGCGCCGACGCTGCACATGCGCGCATCCACACGTGATGTCACGTTCCTCGCCGTAAGCGACGCGCATCTCGGCTACGTGCCGGAGAACGTCCAGGCGCATCTCGTCCGCGAGCTCGAGGCGATCGCGGCAAGCCGTGGCCGAAGAGTCTCGGCGGCACGGTCGGCAAGCCGCGCGCTCTCTTGATCACCGGCGACCTCACCGAGTGGGGGACCGACGACGAGCTCGCGGGATACCTCCATTTTTACGGCAACACGACGACGTCACCGAGCGACGTGGGCCTGACCATTCCTGCGTTCGAGGTACCCGGCAACCACGACGACGACCACGGTCTGTGGGTCGCCGATCAGGTGAGTGCCGTCACGGCGGAAGGCCGTACGCATTCGACCTCGACGACGTGCACTTCGATGCGCTCGGTCAAGCGCCCGACGACGCCACGCTCGATCGGCTCGAGCGTGATCTTGCCCACTACGCGACCAACGTTCCGCTCGTCGTCTACTTTCACCTCGCGCTCGCCGGTCCCTGGTCGAAAGATAACTAGTTCGACACCGGCGACTACAAGGACCGCCGTCTTCCATCTCACGAACGACCGCGTGACCGTCGGTTATTGGAATTGGGAGAGCGACGGCTCGGCGTGGTCGCAGAGCAAGTCTTTGTGCGGCGCGAGGCCGTGACGGCCGTCGGCTTCTATTTGCCCGCGTCGGGCGTCGTTCCGGCATCGACCGATACGCCGCCGTCGAGGGTGGAGGGACCGTCGACGACCTCGGGCCTGCCGGTGGGCTCGAGAATGGTCCCGACGTTCCAGGTCTCGTCGGCCTTGCGCGTTCTGTTGTCGCAGGACTCGAACGCGAGCTTGCCGCCGACGAAGGTGCGTACGCATGCGACCGGCGCGCCGGGGAAGCGGTCGTCGGTGTAGTGGACGGCGAGGTCGTAGCGGCCGCCTTCGGCGCCTTTGAGCTTCATCAGCGTGTTCTTGCCGAACTTCACGGCGTCACACCACGAAGGATGGTCAGTCACCGTGAGCTCGCATGTACGGGTAGCCACCTTTTTCACGACGATGATCTGAGCCTTGCCGCCGACCTTCGTGGTCGTCGTCGACGACGCGTTGGCATCCGCTTTGGCGTCGACGGCGCGGAGCTCGATGCGCGGGAAGGTGTCCGGATCGTCGCTCGACGTGAAGTTCGACCACACGAGCTCGACCCACAAGTCACCTGAAGGAGGTGGCACGTCGATCACGGCGGTCGCCTCACCGGTCCGCGCGGCCTCGTCGGTCGCGGCGAGGCGCATCTTGTAGGTACCGACCGCGTCGACGACGAACGAGGCCTTCTTCGCCTCGTTGATGAGCGCGAGGCGCGAATCGGATCCGCGCGGGACCTCGAGGATGGACCAGTCGCGGTCGACGATCGTGCGTTGTTGGCTCGGGTCGAGCGAGGCGGCGCATTCGACCGTCGTGCCGAGCGGTGCCTTGAGCGAATAGGGCGTCCAGATCTTGTCGGGGAGCGCGCGACACGAAACGCTCACGGCCGGGGGCGCGATGTTGCAGCGCTGGGCGCGTTGCGAATCGACGTAAAACTGGACGGGCTCGACCTTCTTGTCGACGACGGCGAGGGCATAGAGCGGCGTCCCTTTCGGCTTGCAGCCGTCGCCCGGTTGCTGCTCGGTCACGAAGACGTTGACGGTGTCGCCGGCGTCGCCCGCGCTCGTGATCTTCAGGTCGGCGAGCGTGGAGTCGTTGCCGTAGACCGCAAGCACCATCTGGTGCGCGAAGTCGACGCCGGTCGGGCGGATGCTCCGGTCGCCGAAGAAGACGTCCCAGTCGTCGGTCGAGCGCAGGACGAAGTAGCCGGGCTTGTGCTTGTTCGCGACGTCGCTGAGCTCGAGCGGCGTGACCTTCATCGGTTCCCCGGCGTCGGGTCGAGGGTCGACACCATTGGCGCGGCGAACGGTCACTTCGAGGGTCTGCGGAGTGCAAGCGCCGACCGTCAAAACACCTATGAAACAAGCCGCCGATGCGATCCGAAGCGGAAGAAACGAGAACCCCATGATTGCGCCGCACCATGAATCCAGCCCTCGGCCGTTGCAAGGTGTTTCCAGCCGCTCTCGAGCGAATTTTTCACGCTCACTTCAAGAGCGAGAGCCGCCCACGTGGACGACGCCTGCCGGGGTAGCGATCGCATCCGCGAGCGGAGCGACCACGCGCGCGCCCGGCCAGACGACCACCCGGCGGAGAAGGCCCTGCCCTTCGACGATCGCGTCGTCACCGACGAGCGAGCCGTCGAGCTCGACAGTCGGTGCACAGTGCACGTTTTTGCCGATCCAGGAAGGAGCCTGCTGCTGCTCGAGCCAATCGAGGCAGGCCTGCCAATAGCTCGTGGGCGTGCCGATGTCGGCGAAGGTCCCTTCGAACGCGTGGGCGCGAAGCGTGTCGCCCCGGCGCATCGCCGGCAAATAGACGTCACCGACGAGACAGCCCGCGTTTGGGAGCGCGTCGCGAAGCGCGGCGCCGACGACGTGCACGCCGAGGAATGCGCCGCCGTAGGCCTCCCCGGGCGCGGTCGTCTCTTGGCGGAGGCGGACGATCCGGCCGCCCTCGTCGACACCGACGTTCCCCTCGCCTCTCATCCCGAAGCGGACGACGAGCGTCGCCCCGGCATCGCCGCGCTCGTGGGTGGCGACGAGCGCGCAAAGATCGATGCGTGCGACCATGTCAGCATTCCAGACGACGACGTCCCCGTCACCGAGCAGGGCCTTTGCGTGCGCGAGGCCACCAGCGGTGCCGAGGAGATCACTCTCCGCTGAAACGGCGACGAACGGGAGATGCGCGGTCACGAAGGCGTCGAGGGCGGCCGCGTGATGATGCGCGTTGACGACGATCGGTCCGAGCCCCGCCTCTCTAAGAGCCCGCGCGACGTGCGCGAGAATGGGACGGTCGCCGAGGGGCATCAGCGCCTTCGGGACGTGGTCGGTCAGCGGCCGAAGGCGCGTGCCCAGGCCCGCACCGAGGATCATGGCCGCCGTCATGTCCTCATCCATGCCAGAGGTCGCATCGTTTCGCGCAATTTTTGGATAAACAGCTCCGCCCGTAGTAGGTCTCGGACCGATGCGAAGGCTCCTGGCTCTGGCTTTGTCGGTCGTTTTGCTCGCGCTCTTTGCAGCGTGTGGCACGGACGCGACCGGCGTCGACACGTGCCGCAAAATCGAGACGGCACGCTGTCAGCGTGCGCCGGGCTGCGGCGTCAGCCTCGATACGCCGCCGCACGTGGCGAAGAACGTCGACGGCTGCATCGACTACTACCGTGACGCCTGCTTGCACGGCCTCACCGTGGCCGATCCGGGCACGCCCTCGGCAGACGCATGCGTGAACGTGATCAGCGAAGGTAGCTGCGACTACGTGCTGCACCCCGAGCTCGCGCCGGAGTGCTCGTTTCTGCAGACCGCGGCAGACGGCGGCGCTGCTGAAGCTGCGTCGATCGTAGAAGACGCCGCGGTCGACGCCGACTGATTCACTCGTCGGGCTCGTCTTCGATCAGCACCGACGATGACACGCACGGCGGCACGCCCGGATCTTCCTCTTCCCGGATGGCGTCGATCGGAACGCGGACACGCTCGGCATACGCGTGCTCACCGAGCTCGATCCGCCAGAACGACGGATCGTCGCCGCTGCGGCAACCGAGGGTGAGCGACGAGCTCGAGAGCAGACGGAAGTTCTGACCGGCCGGCTGACGCTCCTCTGAAATGTGACGATGACCGTGGAGAACGAGCGTGGCGCCCACCTCGTCGAGCACCTTCGCGACCTCTTTCGCGTTGTCGAGACGCATGCCGATCTCCGACGGCGCTCGGCGACCGACGCCGTGCGGAAGCGGGACGACGTGATGATGCAGCGCCACGAGCCGATGCCGCGCGCTCTTCCAGGTCGGCTCCTTCGCGAGCTCGCGGAGGTAGTCGAGCTCGGCCTCGCTGATCGAGCCGTTGTGACGGAAGAAGCGCCGCTGCGGCCGCGCACACGAGTCGAGCCCGACCAGCACCGCGTTCGCCTCGGGGATCTCCCTCATCCACGCGCCGCACGGATCGAGCGAAAGGCCGATGTCGCGCGCGAAGCGCTCCCACCGTTCCTTCTTCGATTCGATCGTCGCGCGCGGGCGACCGCTACCCGGGATCGGGAAGAGATACCGGTCGTGGTTGCCACTCACGGCAAAGAGACGACCCACCTTGCGGTACTTCTCGAAGACGGACGCCACGAGCTCGTAGCCGTCGCCGTCGTCGGTGAGGTCGCCAGTGATGAGCACGGCATCGACGTCCGCCTCGTTGACGACGCGCGCCGCGCGAGCGAGCCGCAAATTCGAGTTGTTCGGCGTCGCAGCTCGAAGGACCGAGAGCGCGCCTTCGGTCGGCGGGAGATCGGCGAGCGTCACGTTGCGACGTGCTTCGAGCCGGCACGCCTTCGCCGCTGCGCGCTCGACCGGATCGGCGATGCCGCCCGACCCGCGCAGCGAAGGAACGCCGTGGCCGTAGCCGTCTGGATCAACGATCTGCAGCTTGGCGTCGCGCGCGCCCTTTTGGTGAAGGACCTTCCAGCCGGCCTCTTCCCACTTCACGTCCCAGCGCACGGGAGCGGTGTCGGCCTGGCGTGCGCTGCGGTGAACGATGCGCGCGCGATCGTGGAACGTGTCGCCGAAGGTCGACACGTGGAGATCCGACACGTGCGCGAGAACGAACGGCTTCACGATGCTCGTTTTACCTCAATCGGCGCGGCCTTCACTCGAGAATGCACGCAATAGCGAGCAGGCTCGCGTCTAGCGTCGGCCGAGCAGGCTTGTTTGCGTCTAGACCGGTTCCGCTGCTCACATGCCGGCGATGATCTTGTAGGTGTCGCCATCCGGGATGAGCTCGAGACGATTGTCGGCGACGGTGTGCTTCCACTCCATCCCCTTCGCGCCGGCGATCTTGAAGCTGCCTGCGTACGTGTAGTCGACGTACACCTTGCTGGTCTCGGTGAACGTCACGCGGCGGTAGCGGATCTCGTAGCGGATGCCGGCTGTCTTCACGAACGTCGTCGTGAGGTACTGCTTGAGGCCGTCGAGATCCATGTCGTCGTCGTCGAGCGCGTTGCCGCCATCTTCGTGGTAGCGCGGGCTCACCATCCCGATGAGACGACCGATGTTTTTCTCTTCGACGGCGTGCCGGTAGTCTTCGCAGAATTGGACGACCTTGCGATTGTCGCTCGTGTCTTCGACGTCCGTATTGGGGATCATCGTTTTGGAGCAACCGAACGAGCCGGCGCTCGCGAAGAGCACGGCGGCGAAAGCGAGGCTACGCATCGTGAGATCGGAACGAAGAGAGATAGCCATCGATTCCCAGGAAATTAGCCGCCTAAACCGACGCGCGTCAACTTCGCGTGCGCACCACCCCACGGCGAGGACGACGAAATCGCAAACGGAGCAACCAATTCGCACATGGTCGCGAGCGCGAGGTGCCCGGGCCGTGACACTTTGGCGAAAACATCTTCTTTCAAGAATGCATTTGCCGATTCGACAATCGCGTAGCCGGTCGCACTCCGGGTGAGGAGCAGCGCGACCGCGCCGCTCGTGAGCTCGCCGTAGCCGGCCGCGGTCGCGAGCGCGCGCGCAGCCTCTCCGATTTCGTCGACGGCGACGACCACCATGCGCTCGGCATCACCCGCGCGCACGAGGGCAGCGCCGACCGCGAACGCCTCGAGCCCGCCGTGCAGACCCGACGACACTGCAAGCCCAGGTCCGGTCAAACCGAACGCGACGCCGCACTCACCGGCGACGGCGTTCGGGCTCGTGTACGGGAAGCGGCGAGGCTCACCCTGCCTCGGCCCCTTCTCCTTGATTCGTGTATGGTACAAATAATTCGTTTCGAGCGTCGCGACCGAGTGGCCGACGACGACGCCCGCACCATTCAGTGAGCCGACCGCGTCCTCGAGCGCGGCGACCGCGGCGAGCGCATAGCGGACGAGCGCGTCGCCGCGCGCGATCTTGTCGGCCGGCATCCGGATGCGAGCGGCGAGCTGTGCGGCGGCGGGAAGATCGCGGACGAGGACGCCCCGCGACGCGTTTACCACGTGCCTCGAACGAGGAGCGACCGATGGCTCGCGGGTAAGGACGAGCGCCGCGTTCGCGCCGCCGAACGCAGCCGACATTTTGAGCGCGACTGCGACGCTCCCCGCTTCGCTCGCCGCCCGGACGACCGCGGGCAGCTCCGGCTCGACGTCGCCCTTCGAGGTGCTCGCAGGGAGAATGGACCGCTCCATCGCGTCGATGCACGAGAGCGTCTCGATGACTCCGGCGGCGCCGAGCGTGTGACCGAGCTGCGCTTTGAGGGGGTGGATCGTCGGGCGGCGTTCGCCGAGGACGTGCGTCAGCGCCTTCATCTCGGCCGCGTCGTTGAACGGCGTCGCGGTCGCGTGCGGGCTGACAAGGTCGACCTTCGATGCGTCGATGTCAGCATTCGCGAGCGCGGCATTCGCAGCGCGTGTCAGCCCGTCGCCGGTGCGATCGGGTGCGGTGAGATGGACCGCGTCGGCGGAGGCGCCGAAGCCGGCGACCCACCCGTGGGCGACCTCCGGATTTTTCGCGAGCGCGACGAGCGCCGCCGCTTCGCCGAGCGACATGCCGTCGCGACCGACGCGAAAGGGCTTCGGCGGCACCTCCCCCGTCGTCGCGCGCAGGATCTCGAAGCCCGAGGCGACGAAGACGCTCACCGCGTCGAATCCGCCCGCCACGACCAGATCGCATTCGCCGGCTTCGAGCCACCGGGTGCCGATGCCGATCGCCAATGTCGAGGCCGCGCAGGCGGTGAGCACGAGCGTCGCCGGCGCGAACGAGAGGCCAGTCTTCTTCGCGGCAGCGACCATCGGCGCGAAGTATGTCGCCCTCGCCGCGAGGTCGGGCGCGACCGGGTCGCCCGCAGCCAAGCGATCGAAGAAGGTCTCGGCCGAGCGCATGCCGCCGCTCGAGGTCGCGAGCGCGAGGCCGATTCGCTCGTTCCGCCAAGCCGGTCGCACCACGTCGAGCTCGTCCGCGAGGAGCACGAACGCACGCTCGAGGAGCGCGGTCGCGCGGTCTCGAGCTCCGACGTCGAGCTTCGCGCGCGCTGCGAGCGGGCGGGCGAGACCGCTCCGTTCGAGCTCTTCGTCCTTCGCGATCGCCACGGCCGCGCATTGCCCGACCGGTGCGACGCCCGAGGCGAGCGCACCTTCACCGAGCGCTGAGATCGCCCCGCGGGCGACGATGCCGATCACAGGGCTTGCCCCCCGTGATCAGGGTCAAGGAACGCCGCGGGGTCGGGCTCGTCGGGCGAGATGCTCTCGATCTCGATGTCGACTCG
>CAJDWT010000211.1_pt1 | contig 11146 bp, 9 predicted proteins | sample 7391671 | NCBI WGS metagenome assembly CAJDWT01 (sample SAMEA7055729, study PRJEB34461) | soil metagenome | biome: terrestrial ecosystem; feature: Peninsula; material: soil | place: Antarctica | collected 2016
CCCGAGCTGCGTGTGTCCTTGCGCCGCCTCCGGCCCTTCGGCCAGGCGCGCGATGCCGAAGTCGAGCACCTTCACTTGGCCGGTGTTCGTCAAAAAGATGTTCGCCGGCTTCACGTCACGGTGGATGACGCCTTCGGCGTGCGCGACCGAGAGGAGATCGAGCACGTCGTCGGTGATGCGGAGGACCTCACGCGTCGGGAGACGCTCCTTGCCGCGCGTGTAGCGGTCGAGTGAGTGCCCTTCGAGCAGCTCGAGCACGAGGAAGACGGCGCCGTCCTCGGTCTTGTCGTCGTCGAGCACGGCGACCGCGCACGGGTGGCCGACCTTGTTCGCGAAGTACCCCTCCCGAAGGAAGCGGCGCACGAGATCTTTGCGAGAACAGAGCTCGGTGTGGAGGATTTTGACGGCGACGCGGCGGCCGTTGTTGATGTGGGTGGCGGCGTAGACCGCTGCGCTACCCCCGAGGCCGAGCAGCTTCTCGAGCTTCCACTTGTCGCGCAGGATCGTGCCGACGCGCTCGTAAGCAGGGTCTTTTTCGGCGGGAGGCGGCATCGGTTCGAGGCTTCCGCAAGACTACACTATTCGTGTGCAGTCGGATCGGTCGTCGGGTCGACCTCTTTCATACGGGATCGTTGCGCCTGAAATGCCGAAAAAATGGCCTGAAACTGCTCGCGATCCTTCGCGAGATCCTTCGCCTCGGCCGGATCCTGCGCGAGGTCGTAGAGGTTGTAGACGTTCCCTCCAAAGTGGATGAGCTTCATCCCCGGCGTCGGCCCGTGGATGATCGCGCGGCGCATGCCGGTGTACGGACCGAGTGGCATGTCGATGTAGACGTCGCGCTCGGGGTAGTCGGCGCTCGGCCCGCCGTCGGTCGCGGCCGCGTGCAGCACGTCGCCGATCATGCTCGTCCCCGAGAGCTCGCCGGGGGGCGGCGGCGGCAGGCGCATCAGGTCGAGGAGCGTCGGCACGAGATCGATATGGCTCCGCTTCACCGGCACTCGATGGCCCTCGACGCCCGGGACGTAGATGAGGAGCGGCACGCGAATGAGCGACTCCCAAATCTCATTGCCGTGCCAATTCATCCCGTGGTCGTTGAACGCTTCGCCGTGATCGGAGGTGACGACGATGACGGTCTTCTTGCCGTAGTCGGCCGCCTTGATCGCATCGAGCACGCGGCCGATGTGCTCGTCGGTGAACCAGACCTCGCCGTCGTAGGCCGCACGTGCCTCCGCGCTCGCGCCCTTCGCCCCTTCGCGATGAAAATCGGGAGCCCCCGCGTGCGGCAGGTACTGCGCGTGCGGATCGAAGTAGTGCAGCCACATGAAGAAGCGGCCGCTCGTGTTCTCCGGCTTCGCGAGCATCTTGAGCGCGGCGTCCGACAGCGCGGGGCTCGTGATCGAGGAGTCGGTGTCCCCTTGCCCGCTCGCCGGTTTGGCCGACAGGTCGAACGTGTCGAAGCCTTGCTGAAGACCGCTCCAGGGGCTGAAATACCAATGCGACGCCGCGCCGAACGTTTTGAATCCGGCCTTCTTCAGCCGCTCGGCGAGGAAGGTGTTGGCGTTCCCATAGTCGGTGAAGTGCTTGCCGTCGCGGATCGTTTCGCTCGGATACTTCCCGATGAGCAGCGGCGCGACCGATTTGCCCGTGTACGACGCCATCGCGTACGCGCGTTCGAAGACCGTCGCCTCGCTCGCGAGGACGTCGAGGTTCGGCGTCGTGGGCAGGTCGTAGCCCATGAACCCTTCGTCGAGCCGGAGGGTGTCGACCGTGATCAAAACGAGGTTGAAGTCGTTCGGCAGCCGTTCTTCGACGTTGGCCGACGGCTTCGTGGGCACTACCTCCTCGGGGACGGGGAGATCTGCGCCGGTGCAATCTTCGTCGACGCCGTTGCCGGGCACGTCGATTGCGTTCGGACCGATCCGCTTGTCCTTGTCGTTGCAGTCGCCGCCCCCGAAGAACGCCGACGCACCGTCGTGATCGCGGTCGGTCGCTTTGCGTAGGACGGCGAGGGCTACCTTACCGAGCGGGGCACCACGCTCGATCGCCTGCGCCTCGTTCGGATCGGCGTTCATCGCCGTCGCGATGTGCGCAGTCCAGAGGAGCGGCGTGAACGCGATCACGGCGGCGAGCGCGACGAGACCGGAGCGCGCGCGCGGGCGAGCGAACGCGATCGGCGCGGCATACGCGCCGACGACGATCGCGACGAGATCGACGACCGGTCGGAGATCAAGCTCTTGTCGCTTCAAGACGCCGAAGATGCCGAGCACCCCTGGGGTGTCGCCGCCGGGCGCGCCGATGCGTACACCGTACGCAAGGAGCGCGAGGCCGACGAGCAACGCGACGCCGCCAGTCATGACCGGGTCGAGCAGCCGCGGCACGCTCGCGGCTCCCGATGCGAGCGCACGCCGGAGCGGTCGCAGGACAGCGAGCGCGCACGCCGCGATCGCGGCCAAGGTCGCGAGCGACGCGAGGGCGAGCTCGATGCCGGCTTCGGCGGCGCTCCCGTCGGCGAGGAGCGCGCGCGCGAGGTGCGCGTTGGCGATCGTCCAGAGCGTGAACGAGAGGATCGCGAGCGGGAGCATCGCGGCGGTCCGCGAGCGGAGGAGCACGGGCTCGGCCCGTAGAGCCGCCACGTGCTGGCGGATCGAGCGCGGCGCGTCCGGGAGAAGAAAAATGTCGAAGAGCGCGAACGCGAACGCGACGACGAGCGCGAGGGGCACGAGCAGGCCGATCTCGTCGCCGACGAGCACCGACGCCGCCACGCCATGGGCCGTAGGCTCGGCCGCGCACGAGCGTCCTTCGACGACCGCCACGACCAACGCCGCGCCGACGCCGCCGCCGAGCGCGATCACTGTCCGTCCGAACGTCCGAGTCACGCGTGCGGTTTTACTTCTTTACGGCCTGAGGAGCGAGGCCCCGATGCGCGAGCGGGTGAGCGGCGTCGTAGACCTTGAGCAGGTGCTCGGTCGAAACATGGGTGTAGCGCTGCGTCGTCGAGAGCGAGGAGTGGCCCAAGAGCTCCTGGATCGCGCGCAAATCCGCGCCGCCGTCGAGCAGGTGCGTCGCGCACGTGTGACGGAGCGCATGCGGATGAAGATCGGCTCGACCGGCACCGAGCGCGCCGTATTTGTGGACGAGCAACTGCACGGCCCGAACGCCGAGCCGCCCGCCGCGCGCAGAAACGAAGACCGCCCGCGGATCCACGGCGCCCGTCTTCGGATGCTTCAACGACGAGCGGACGCCGAAATACGCCTCCAGCGCCGCCACACATTTTCGGCCGAGGGGCACGAGACGCTCTTTGTTTCCCTTTCCGCGGACCCGAGCGGTCGCCGAGCGGTCGCGGTTCCGAGGTCGAGCTCCGAGAGCGACAGCGACGTCAGCTCGCTCACGCGGAGACCCGAGCCATAAAGGAGCTCCAAGATCGCGCGGTCGCGGAGGCCAGCCGCCTTCGAGCCGTCCGGCGTCTCGACGACCTCGTTGGCGGCGTCGACCGAGAGAAACGTCGGCAGCGGGCGCCGCACCTTCGGGCTCGCGATCTCGGCAGCGGGGTTCTTCGAGATCGTCTTCTGCCGGAAGAGCCACTTCATCCACGAGCGCACGGCGGCGATTTTGCGCGCCGTCGACGACGCCTCGAGCGTGCGGGCCAAGGTCGCGAGCCAACCCCGCAAGAGGTAGACGTCGATGGCCTCGACGTCGGCGATCGACTTTTCGGCGGCGAACGCGGCGAGCCCGTCGAGATCGCGGCGGTAGGCGGACACGGTGTTCGGCGAAGCTCGCTTTTCGACCTCGAGATGGCGAACGAAGCTCGCGACCGCGCTCGCGATTTCCATGGCCTTGGGGGTAGCACCTCCGTCCGAGACCAGGCAAATTCGCGAGACCTTGAAGCGTTGGGTAAGAAAAGGCATCGCGCGCGCACGCACGCTCTGGGTTTTGCTGTGGACCGAGCACACGGACCCACGCGAAATCGGCGTCGCGGTCGCCACCGGCGTCTTCGTCGGTTGCACGCCCGCGCTCGGCCTCCACGGTTGGATCGCCGTGGGGCTCGCGACCCTCTTCAAGCTGTCGCGCGTGTGGACCTTCCTCGGGTCGCGCGTGTCGAACATCTTCGTCATGCCGTGGATCGTGCTCGCCGAGGTCCAGGTCGCGCATCGCCTCCGTGCGGGCGCGTGGCTGCATCTCACGCGCGACGAGATCGTCGCCCAGCGCGGCCGGCTCCTGGTCGACTGGGCCGTCGGCGCCGTCCCGGTCGGGCTCGCGCTCGGGCTGATCGCCGGCTCGCTCGCTTATGTCATCGCTTCGATAAAGGCGCGACGGCGCCGAAACTTGGCCCCGATCGAGGAGTAGACCGACAATTCCCTACATGATGAACCCGACCGAGGAACGCAGGAAAAAGCGCAGTGAGGACCCACTCGTCGCGCTCCACTATCAGCTGACCGTCGCGCGCAGCGAGGGGTCGATCGACACCATCGTCCTGGCCGACGCGGCCGGAATGGTCGTCGCCGGCGCCGGCTCGTGGGCCGCCTGCGAAGAGATCGCGGCCTACGCTCCCCTGCTCTCTCAACCGGGTGACGAGGGCTCGGCGGGCTCGGGTTCCCGCATCGACGCGCTCCGCTCCGAAATCGAGGTCCATTCGCTGCGCGTGAGCGGCCAAGACGTCCTCCTCTGCTCGCGCCGACAGCGGGCAAGCGCCACGCACGAGGCCGCCATCGCCCGGGCCGCCCAAGGCATCACCCGCATTCTCGCCGCCGCCTGATCGCGGCCGGTTTCGCTCTTCGGCGCCGTCGTCCCAGCTCGGGCCGGCGGCGCTCGTCATTTGACCGATCGCGTCGTGGAGAGTACTCCCTCCGTCATGGGTGACGGTGACGGCGGCGAGAGCAGGCGAAAACGCCTCGAAGGGGTCATCCCCGAGCTCATCAAGCGCGCGGTCGTGGCCGGCGTCGAGCGTGCGACCGAAGCGCCCGACACCATCAAGCACTTCGTCGGCGACCTGAAGCTCCCCAAGGAGCTCGCGGGCTACATCTTTTCGCAGGTCGACGAGACGAAGAACGGCCTTTTCCGCGTCGTTGCCAAGGAAATGCGCGATTTCCTCGAGAAAACGAATATCGCGACCGAGACGCAGAAGATGCTCACCTCGCTCCAGTTCGAGATCTCGACGACGATTCGGTTCAAGCCGAACGGCTCGGCTGTGAACGCCAAGGCGCGGTCATCATCGGCGGGGGGTGGCGCCGACGACGAAGCAGAAGCCAAGCTGATGCCGAGGCCCGAAGTGAAGACTGAGGTCGTCATGAAGCGCGATCGAAAGCGCCGCCGGAGCGACCGAGAGTCGAATAGCGGCGAGTGATCCGCCCCGAACATAGTAAAGAGGAATCGATGAGCCCGAAGCCGCCGCACGCAGGTGGAGAGATCGACAGCTGGTGCACCAAATGCAAAATGGTGCTGAACCACCGCATCATCGCGATGGTGGGCCCCAAACCGGCCAAAGTGGAGTGCTCGACCTGCGGGTCGCACCACAATTTCCGCGCAAAGGCGCCCGGTGCCACGGCAGCGAGCACCGACGCCACGGGAAAGCGTAAGTCGGCCACGCCGAAATCGACCCGCGGGCCGACCAAGGCGCAGCAAGCGCTCATCGACCAAGAGAAGTTCTGGGAGCGCGCGACCAGCGGTAAGCCGGTCACGGCGTTCGCCCGCTACAGCACGGCGTTCATCTACGAAGAAGGCGCGATCGTGCACCACGCGAAGTTCGGCGACGGTGTCGTCACGCGCGTCATCGACGCGAAGAAGATCGAGATCCTCTTCCGCGAAGGGCCCAAGACGTTGGCGCAAGGAATGGTCGACTGACCATCTGACGTTTTTGTAGGTAGGCATGAAGCGCTTTGGTAGGTGGGTGCTCCTCGGAGCCACGGTTCTTTCGGCGGTCGACGCGGCTGCGGCGTCGCCTTCGGGCGCGGTCCGGATCGCGCCCGGCCCCGAAGGTGCGGTCGGCGCGTGGCTACTCATCGGGCCGTTCCACACGCCGACGAGCGGCCTTCCGGCGAAGGGCAAGACGGCGGAGATCTTGGCCGCCGACATCGACAAAGCGCCCGTCGAGATCGACGAGACGCGCATCGCGCCGAAGCTCGGCGACGAATGGGACGGCGACACGCGCGCCACGGCGAGCGGCGCGCCGGCGTGGACGCTCGCGTCGAGCGCAGAAGGGCCGATCGACGTCCGAGCGGCGCTAAAGACAAAAGAGGCGGACGTGATCGCCTACGCCGCCGGGACGTTGAGCGTGCCGCATGGCGGAAAATACGTCATCTTGCTCGGCGTCGACGACGGGGTTCGCCTCACGATCGACGACAAGACCGTGCTCACGCGCGACGAGGCGCGGCCGGACCGGAGCGACGACGACGTCGTCCCCGTCGACCTCACCGCCGGCGAGCACCGCGTCGTCTTGAAGCTGCATCAGCGTGACGGCGCGTGGTCGTTCCGGTTTCGCATCGTCGACGAGTCGCTCGCCGCACCTTCCGGCGCGTTCTTCGAATTACCCGGCACGCACGCGTCCGACACCGCCGCGCTCGCGCGCAAAATGAGCTGGGTGTCGCTCGATCGCGGCTTGCGCGCAGACCGCTACGCGCCCGAGCTCACGGTGAAGTTTCCGGAGGGTGCGCCGCTCGGCGTTCCGCTCCACGTCCAAGCGAAGCTCACCGCCGGCGCGACGACGATCTTCGACGAGAGCCTCGGCGACGTGCCCGCGCACGAAGGCGTGCTCCGAGCGTCGCTCCCCGAGATCAGCGGCGGCGCCCTCGACGCGCTCGAGCGCGGCTCGGCAAAGGTTACGATCGACGTCGCCGGCCGCGTCGTTTCACCCGCGTTTTTCCCGATGAGAACCGTCCGCGAGGCCGTTGCCCACGCCGACCGCGCGCTCGCCAGCGTCGGCGCCGACGAGGCGTGGCTCCCGGGCTCCACTGAGGACACGCTCGAATACCTGAGCCAGCGCCTCACGACGCTCGTCGACAAGGGCGACGGCGATCTCTCCGCGCTCCTCCAAGAGGCGAAGGAGCTCGACCGCGGCGCGAGCGATCTCGAGCACAAGGTCGATCCGTACGCGGCGCGCACTGGCTTCGTGCGCCGCGCGTATCGCTCTCCGCTCGATGGCAATCTCCAGGAGTACGGCGTCTACGTCCCGCCTTCCTACAAGCCCGGAGACCGGCGAAAATTCCCGCTCATCGTGGCGCTGCACGGCATGAACGGCCAACCGATGGCGATGCTTCGCTACATCTTCGGCGGTGACGAGAAGGCCAAGCCGCAGCCGTGGGAAGCGCGCCACCCGCTCGATCCGGTGCCGAGCGTCGACGCGTTCATCGTCGCGCCGAACGGCCACGGCAACGCGATGTACCGACAGCTCGGTCAGGACGACGTCGATCGCGCGATGGACGAGGTCCTCCGCCAGTATCCGATCGACCACTCGCGCGTGACCATCACCGGACCCTCGATGGGCGGCATCGGCACCGCTGCCCTCGCCTTCCGCCAGCCGGACGTGTTCGCCGCCGCCGAGCCCCTGTGCGGCTACCACTCGTACTTCGTCCGCCGCGACTTCATCGGCAAGGCCATACGTCCCTGGGAGCGGTTCCTTGCCGAGGAGCGTTCAAACGTTTTTTGGGCAGAAAACGGCGATAAAACGCCACTTTATATCGTCCACGGGACGCTGGACACGCCGACGGCGAACAGCGGCGTCTTGATCGACAAGTACGAGTCGCTCGGCTTCAGCATCGTGCACGAGCACCCGAAGCTCGGTCACAACGTCTGGCAGACGACCTACGAGAACATGAAGGGGATCAAGTGGCTGCTCGCTCAAGCACCGCGTGATCTTCATCCGGCGAGGATCCACTTCAAGACGGCGCGCCTCCGCGACGGCGACGACGCCTGGCTCCACGTCGTCGCTTTCACGACCCCTTCGAATTGGGCGGACGTCAGCGCGAGGGTGACCAGCAGCTCGACGATCGAGGTGACGACCTCGGGCGTCGCCGAGCTCGCCCTCGATCGCGACGCGAAGCTCGTCGACGCGCGAAAGCCGACAACGGTGGTGATCGACAAGCGCGCGCTCGTCTTTCCGCCGCAGGCGCCGATCGCGCTGCATCTCGAGGCAGACGGCTGGAAGGCCGGTCCTTCGGTTCATGCGAACGTCGTCAAGCGCGGGCACATCGCAGGTCCGATCCGCGACGCATTCAGCGAGCCGCTCCTCTTCGTCTATGGAGCGAGCGACCGGACGCAGACGACCGCGAACGAAGAGGTCGCGCGCGGATGGGCCAAGATCCGCCGCGGCGTCGATATCAGCTACCCGATCATGAGCGACACCGAATTTTTCGATCGCGGCGAGAGCCTCGCCAACGACAAATCACTCTTCCTCGTCGGCAACGCCACGTCGAACCGCGTCCTCGCCGCCCTCGAGCCCGATCTCCCAATCGCCATAAAAAACAGCCAAATTGCGCTCTCGAACGGAGAGAAGCTCTCAGGCGCAGAAGCCGGCGCAGCCTTCATCCGCCCCAACCCGAAGAGGCCCACGCGCTACGTTGTCGTCGTCGAAGGAGTCTCCGCGCTAGGAACCTGGCGCTCCCTCTCCCTCCCCGATCTCCTCCCCGACTTCGTGATTTACGACGAACGAGTAGCCCCCTCACGAAACCAAATGCTCCTAGGCCCCGGAAGCGTCCTAGCCGCCGGCTTCTTCCAAAACGATTGGACCTGGCCCCCCAAAATCGAAGACCCGCTAGCCAAAACAAAGCGAGCCGCCGCAAAATCAGAAAACGACGCAACCCCGTATCTACCCTGAACGAGCGAAGCGAGAACAGGCCATCGCAAGCGAGGAGCGAAGCGAACGAGCGCCCTCCGCCAGCGATCTTGCCCCTCGTTTTGCCCCGCAAAACGTGTCGGCGTAAGCCGAGCGAGGGGAGGCTCATTTTGCGCAGCAAAATGAGGGGCCCTGCGAAGCTGCGAAGGGCCCGCCAGAGTGGACGATGGTGATGACGAAAAGCACCCCACCATCCGCCCGGACCGAATCAGCAAAAGCCCCAAACGCCAGCTAAGGAACCAACGGTCGCGACAAAGCACTCTGCCAGCGGGCATACACATTGGGCTTTTGCGTTCCGTCATAACTGCGCAAACCCATCGTCCCGAACGCCTTCGCGAGGACCTCCCCGAAGAACTGCGTATCTACGCTCGCGTCCGGGGCGGGCGCCGGCCCGCGGAAGACGCCGAGGACCGCGCACCAGGTTTTGTCGAACGTGCACGGGCAATCGGACATGAAGGTCGACACGACGAGATCACGGTCAGACCACCAGTTCACGACGTCGATGTGCTGACTCTCGGCCGATTGCAGAACGAAGTCGAGGTACGCGAGCTCGTCGGCTTCGCTGCTCGTGAAGACGGTGTCGCAGGTGCCGTTGTCGAGCTCGGCGACAAGGCTCGACGAGTTCCAGCCGGTCTCCGCGATGAGCGCCTTCTCCCCTTTTTTGGCAGGCCCGCGCGCGAACCAGTCCGCGGGAATGTCGCTCACCTTCGCGAACGCGCCGAGCGACGGATAGGAGCTCATCGCGAAGCGGTCTCGTTCGAGACCGTCGATTTGGGCATAATTTTCGGCAAAGCAGGCGTCGCGAGCTGTTCCGCCATCAGCACCGCCGACGCACGCGTCGCTGTAGCCGTAGAGGTGATCGATCTGGATCGACGGAAAGGCGATGACGCTCGGCTCGCGCGCCTTCGCTTCGTCGTAGGCGGCGTTCGCGAGATCGATGACGCCCTTCGCGGCGGTCGGGCAATTCTCGAAGAAGAGGTTCACCTCGACCGCGAGGTTCAAGTACGTGGGCGCGAACGTCTTCACCATGAAGTCGACGTAGGCGAGGTAGGCGCGCCTCATGTCGGCGGCGTCGCTTGCGGTCGCGAGGTCGTAGCAGCGCGCGGCCCAATGGTCGGTCGAGCCTAGCTTGCCGTTGTCGACGGTTGTCGTCGCCGCGAGCGAATCGCGCAAGCCGTTGAGCATCGTGATCGACAAGAAGATTGGCTTGCCCGTCGCTGCAGCGGCCTGTGCGATCTGCAGGATCTTGGCGCTCCACTCCGCGGGCGGCGGCGTTCCGGCGGCGAACGCGCTCCACGGAATGCCGTAGTACTCCTGGTGGACCTCGACGACGTCGGTGTCGGTCGCCAGGTCAACCGGCGTGATTTGGAAGCCGACCTCGGGTCCGGTGACGAGGAGCTGCACGCCGCCCGACGCGAGCCGGAACGAGCGGGTCGGGCCGCCGTCGACGATGACCGCGGCATCCGACGAGGGCGAGGCGTCGCTCCCAGGGACGTTGCCGACCGGTGCGCTTGCGTCGTCGGCCCCACATGACACCACCGACGATCCGAGGAGACCGGCCGATGCGGCGAGGACCGCACCGAACCAAGCGAAGCGCTTCATGTGCTTCAGTCTACCGGGCAATCGGGCGTCGCTCAAAGAACGGCGCCCGGGCGTCAGCTGCGACGCGTCCGGCGAAGGCGATAATCCCCTTCTTCAGCGCCGATTCCGCCACCGCTCCCCGTGGTACGCGAACGTCCGCCCCGGCCGAGGCCGTAGCCTTCCCGCTGCGTCTCGTCGGGCTTCCACGTCGCGCTGCGGGACGCGGGTGAGCCGCCACCTTGGCTCCGCGGCCCTTGCTGCCCTCGATCAGGGCGCGGGCTATCCTTGGCGGGTCGAGGCTCTTTCGCGCGGTCGTGGGGTGAGCGCGCGCGCGGCGGTACGCCAGCATGACGCTGCTCGCTCGGGCCATGTCCCCCACGTTGCGGACGGTCATCGCGGCCACCACGCGGTGCGCTCCGGTCACCGCGGGGCGGCGGACGATCGCCACGAGGCGCCGAGCGATCACCGCGAGGCGGCGGACGATCACCACGGGGCGCCGAGCGATCACCGCGAGGCGGCGGACGATCGCCACGGGGCGCCGAGCGATCACCGCGGGGCGGCGGACGATCGCCACGGGGCGCCGAGCGATCACCGCGAGGCGGCGGACGATCGCCACGAGGCGCCGAGTGATCACCGCGGGGCGGCGGACGATCGCCACGGGACGCCGAGCGATCACCGCGAGGCGGCGGACGATCGCCACGGGGCGCCGAGCGATCACCGCGAGGCGGCGGACGATCGCCA
>CAJDWT010000193.1_pt1 | contig 11127 bp, 6 predicted proteins | sample 7391671 | NCBI WGS metagenome assembly CAJDWT01 (sample SAMEA7055729, study PRJEB34461) | soil metagenome | biome: terrestrial ecosystem; feature: Peninsula; material: soil | place: Antarctica | collected 2016
TTGGAATTTGCAATTTGAATTTTGACGATTGAATCCGTTATCTTTGCACTCTTAAATTTATAGAAATGAAATCACAAACTATTGCTCGTCTCTTAAAAACGGAAGCAAAAACTCAAGATATAGAAATCAAAGGTTGGGTACGCACTTTTAGAGCCAATCGTTTTATCGCATTAAATGATGGTTCTACACTTCAAAATATCCAATGTGTGGTTGATTTTGAAAAGATGAATGAAACTACGTTAAAACGTATTACCACAGGTGCTGCAGTACACATCAAAGGACAATTGATAGAGAGTCAAGGAAAAGGTCAAAATGTAGAAGTTGTAGTGAGTAATCTAGTGATTCTTGGTGATTCCGATCCTGAAACTTATCCCATTCAACCGAAAAAACATTCCTTTGAATTCTTGCGTGAAAATGCACATTTAAGAACGCGTACCAATACATTTAGCGCGATTATGCGTTTGCGTTCCACCTTATCATTTGCCATTCACAAATACTTTGGTACCGTACATGGCTTTACCTATCTTTAAGAGCACTACTTTCTTTAATCTCCCTTCGATTTGGAAGCAGCCCGAGCCCGGTGAAGGGGTGTGGGTCCAGCCGAAGCTACCTTGGATGAAGCACATCGAAGGCGCGCCGCCGGCGTTCATGCGCACGTTCGTGCGGCCCGACAGCGAGCGTCCGTACTCTGAGATCATCTTGGTCGCGATGGATTCGCGGCAGCTCGATCTGCAGATGGAAGCGGGCACCGAGGATCCGAAGCCGCTCACAGGCAATCACGGTCCAGGGCGAATTCCGCGCGATCCAGCGATAAGCAGCCGTGTCGTTGCCGCGTGGAACGGCGCCTTCAAGACCGAGCACGGCAACTACGGCATGATGGTGCACGGACGCGTGCTCTTGCCGCCGCAGCCGTTGGCCGCCACCGTCATCACGCTCAAAGATGGCAGGACCGAGCTCGGCACCTGGGGCGCGAGCCAGAACGTCGGCGGCATCACCGGGGTTGCCGACAGCGAGATCGACTCGTTCCGGCAGAACCTCGATCCACTCATCGACAACGGCGAGATCAACCCGACCAAGCGCTCGCTCTGGGGCTACACGCTCCCGGGTAGCGGCATGCAGACCGAGCGCAGCGGTATGTGCGTCACCGGCGGTGGCCAGATCGTCTATGCGTGGGGTGAGGATGCGAGCGCCACTACGCTCGCGAAAGCCATGAAAATGGCGGGTTGCATCTACGGCATGCATCTCGACATGAACCCTAAGCACACGGGGTTCATCTTCGCGTCGATCGACGATCTCAAAGCGCGTAAATACCACTCCGAGACGCTCACTCCGCTCATGGAGATCTCGACCGATCGCTACCTCGAGTACGCGCCGAAAGACTTCTTCTACATGCTCCTCCGTGATCCGACCCCGCCAGCGATGGCGGACGCGACGTGGAGCGTGGGTGTGGGTGTGCAGCCTGCGCCGACCTGGATGCCCGGCATCTGGACGACGAAGCTCGGCGACGTCGAGCTCGTCGACATCGAAGCGTCACGCGCGGCCTATCGCGTGCGCGCGGGCAAGGGCGAGCCGGACGGTCACACCGGAGGTTTGCCCGTCACCGATCTGTCGAACGACGACGCGTCTCGCGTCCTCTTCGCGGTCACCGTCGGCGTCTCGCGTGACAAGCATCCGCGCGGCCTCGCGACGGCCGGCCGCATCGTCATGCCCGTGCATGGCACGGCCGAGAGCGCCGTCCTCGTCGCGAGCTCGACCGGCGATCTCACGCTCGAAACGTCAACCGCTGCGGTCGCCGAGGAGCTTGGGCCGACCGGCGATCTCACCGAGCTCCCGCTCCTCGTCGATGCCGGAGCGACGACGTCGTTCGCGAAGGCCAACGGAGGCGAGCGGAGCGACGAGAAGAGGCAACGGGCCGCGCTGGGCGTCACGCCGGCAGGCCGAGTCATTATCGCCCGCGGCGACGTCTCGAACGATCTGACACTGGCCGATGCGCTTGTGAAGGCGGGCTGCACGCGCGCAGTCCTTCTCGATCGCGGCGCCCACGTTCCGGTTCAATTCGATCGCGCGGGAACGAGCTCGCTCCCCAAGGCACACTACGACGCGACGGTGCTCTATGGAATCGCGCGCCCGATGGCGCCGCGTGCTTTGCGGTTTACCGCCGAGCAGGTTGTCGCGCAGGCGAAGTGACGTTCGCGGGCGTTCGGGTTCGCGGCTACCTGACTCTGGTGGGGCTACCGCCCTGGGCTTTGATCGTAGTTCGACCTTGAATTTTCCATATTTCGACTCGTCTCGCTGGGAGCCTCCGCTTGCGACCGCATAGGTTTCTTTCGTCCTTGTCGGTCGCTTTGCTCCCGAGCGCGCCACCTCACTCGCGTTCGGACTCTGGTGTCTCGCGCTTCGCGCTCGTTTGGAATGAGCGAGCGATAGCGAGAATAGGCAATCGCAAGCGAGGAGCGAAGCGAACGAGCGCCCTCCGTCAGCGATCTTGGACGCGCTTTGCTCTGCAAAGCGCTCGGCGTAAGCCGTGCGGGGGGAGGCTCATTTTGCGCAACAAAATGAGGGGCCCCGCAAGGGGCCCACTAGCTAGAGTGAAAGCGGCGGCTAAATAACGCCCGCCTCACCACCTCGCTTCAATCGTCGTCGCTACTTGTACCGCCACGCTTCCAGTCATCTGCACGACCCGTCCCACCGGCGCTCGCGCCGCTTCCAGCGCCCGCGCCACCGCCCCCGAAGCGTCGTTTTTTCGGCCCGTCTTCTCCGCCGCCGCCCGGATGCTTGCGGCGTCGGTCGTCGAACGTTTTGCGTGCTGGCGCTGAGGCTCCGAACGCGGGCGGACCTCCGTAGCCGCCGCCGCCTCCGCCGCCTCCACCACCGCCGAACTCACGCGCAGGGCGCTCGCCTTTGGGGTGGGCCAGGTTGACGATGAGACGACGACCACGCAAATCGGCGGTCTTGAGGGCCTCTGAGGCGGTCTTTGCCGTCTCGGCGCTGCCCATCGTGACGAAGCCGAAGCCGCGCTTACGACCGTCGGGATCGGTCGGGAGATGGACGCGAACGACCTGTCCCCCACCGCCAACGGTGTTGATGAGCGTCTCGATTTCCTCTTGCGTGCAGTCGTAAGGGAGATTGCCGACGTAGAGCGTACGGTCGGGCGGTGCGCCACCGGCGCCACCACCAGCACCACCAGGCCCGCCGCCAGGTCGCGGGCCGCGGTCTGTTGCTCCTCGCGGCCCACCCATGCCAGGTCCAGCGCCTGGGCCAGCGGCGTCACGACGCGGTGGCTCGGCCTGAAAAGGCCGGACCGAAATAGACTTGCCGCCTTGCATGGAGCCGTCGAGCGCGTCACGTGCAGCTTGCGCTTCCACGGACGTCGACAGCGTCACGAAGCCGAAGCCTCGAGACCGCCCCGTCGTTCTGTCCTTCGGCAGGCTGACGTTGACGACCGCGCCGCCAGTAGCTTCGAACAGTTGTTTCAGAACTTCTTCGGAGATGCTGTCGGGCAACCCGGCCACGAACAGCTTCGCTTCTTCATTCGCCATGCAGGAAAAACAGGACCTCCCTCGATCCTCTCGAGCCTCGGGCTCGACAAACGTGGAAGACGCAGAGGTGCGCCTCGCCATAAACGATATCTCGCGTTCGGCTCAGGACAAGGGGGAATCGAGCACCGGGAGCGTAAGCAGGAACGTGGTCCACCGGATGGCACCCGGATCAGGCGGGCTCGAAAGGGTGCCTTCCGGAGTGGACGAAGGCGGCACCGAGGCCGGGCTCTCACTCGATGGCGGAGCTTGATCCGTTGCCAATAGGGCTAATTCCTCGATGTTTTTCGATGCCACGATGCGGATCGACCCGCCGTGGCTCTCGGCAATGTGCTTCACCAGCGAGAGCCCGATGCCGCTTCCACGGACGGGGCGTCCGTCCTCGCCGACGGTATGGGTGCCCCGGACGAATCGTTCGAAGATTCGCTCACGGTCCTCGGGCGCGACCCCTTTTCCGCGATCGGTGACCCGGATCGCGATGTGACCGTCCTCACGCGCGGCCCTGACGTCGACGACCTTGCCGTCGGGCGCGTACTTGATCGCGTTGTCGATCAGATTGATCACGGCGAGCTGCACGGCGCGCTCGTCAACGTGGGCGATGAGGTGCGGCTCGATGTCGGCGACGAGCTCGATGCCTTCGCGCTCCGCGCGATACTTGTAGACCGCGATCGCGCGCTTTATGGCGTCGCTCACGTCGGCGTCGGCGAAATCGTACGCGCCGCGACCGCGCTCGACCTTCGCGAAGTCGAGGACGTTCTCGATGAGCGCGGAGAGGCGCTCGCTCTCGCTCACGATGATGTCGAGATACTCCCGTTGCTTCTGCGGGCTCGCCACCCTGCCCGACTGCAGCATCTCTCCGAACATGCGCACGAGCGCAAGCGGCGTCTTCAATTCGTGGCTGACGTTCGCGACGAACTCGCTCTTCATCGCGCTCATGCGTCGCTCTTTTTCGGCAGCGAATAGGATCGTGGCTACCCCGGCCAAGATGACGCACGACGAGAGCACGACCATCACGAGCTCGAGCAACCTCCGGTTCTGCACCCGCGACGCCAGCTCTTCGCTCGCGGCTGGCGAGACCTGGAGCCGCCAGTTGTAGAGTGTCGTCGGAAAACGCACCGCGACGGTGAACTCACCCGAACGGAGCGGCGGCCCGAAAATCAAGCGGCCTTCTTCATCGACGACGTTCACGCGCGAAGGCGCGCCCCCGTTCGCCTCCGCGTACAGGGTCGGCAGCGCATACTTCACGATGCGCCCGATGTCGTGCCACGCGACGATGAGGTATTTGCGCCCCTGCCACTCGCGCCGGAAGTACGAAACGAGATAGCTGTCGCCGCCGAAGCTGCGATGTAAGTGACGGAGCTCGTCGGGGGGGAGCTGCTGCACTTCCATCTGCGGGAGCATCCGCTCGACGAGCAGACGTCGGAACTCTTCTTCTTCGCTCCATGCGCCGCCGGCACGCGAGGCGAACGCGAGCACGTCGCCGAAGTCATCGAGGACCAAAATCGCGCGCACGGTCGGCGTCTCGCGTTGCGCGGTCGGGAGCCAGCGCGCGTTCAGATCGAGCAGATGCGCCGGGTCGGCGATCGTCATCAGCACGTTGTCCTGATCGACGATCTGCCGATCGAGGCGGTCGGCCTTCTCGTTCGCAAGCGCGAGGCTGGCCTCGAGGACCGATTGCTGACGCAGACGCTCGACCTGGAAGGTCGTGCGGAACGTGAAATACGTGAGCACGCCAAGGGCGAGGAGCACCACGGGCAGGAGCACGAAGCTCACGGGGCGGCGCTCGCGTTCCATCTCGAGGCTCTCTACCGCTCTTTGTCGTGCGAAGCACGATTCGCGAAGCGAGGCCCGGAGAGGGCTTCGCCCGCGCGACCGACGTGCTCCCGCGCAGCTTCCGCTAGCGCAAGGATGGCTGAGGGGAGAAACCGCTACGCCGTCGGTCTCATGGATGCTTTGCGAATTCGCCCTTCGTCCGTGACCAGGCCGTGCGACGAGACGAATTCGGCGAATTGTTCGGCCAAATACGCGATCGCGTTGCCGTCGTCCTCACCGAACGGGTTGCCGTCGAGCGGGTTGACGAGCTCGATCGCGCCGAGCGCGCGGCCGCCGAGCATGACCGGGGCGATGACGACGCTCTTGGCGCCGCCGAACGACGCGAAGCGCTCGACCTGGGCGCCCTCATGCGAGGAGGCGTCTTTGACGACGAACGCGCCGCGGCGGCGCATCGCCTCCGCGAGCCAGGGGTCGCCTTGCGAGAAGCGCTTCGTCAGCTGGTCTTGGCCTTCGCCAACGACGCTCGCGACGACGAACTCGCGCGTATTCATGTCGTAGAAGTGGATGAACGCGGCTCGGCTCGGCAGCTTGTCCTGCATGATCCACAAGCAGAACGCCGCCCCTTCGAGCGCGTCGGCCATGAAGTGCAGGTCGTGCATCTCTTCGAAAAGAAGGGCGATGAGCTCGTCGCCACGGACTCGGATGCGCGTTCCATCCGGGGCCGATGGCGTCGGCTTGCGCGCGCGGCGAGACGAGCCGGTCGTGCTCGCGGCCGAAGGCGCAGGTGTCGGGACGTAGGTAGCGTTCGGGCCGGGCTCCATGAGCTGCGGCGCGGCGACGACTTCGGTCGCCGGCTGCGGAACCGGCGCGGGCGCCGCGATGGGCGTCTGAAAAGGCGGCGGCGCGAACGACGGGGACGGCGCGAACGACGAAGCGTGCTCCATCGACGCAGCCGACGGCGCGGGGTCGGGCGGGAGGATCGGCGTCGTCGCCGGCTCGGACGGAGCTTCTTGCGTGGCGGCGGGCGGGGGCGATTCGTCGGCGACGACGACCTTCTCGGCCACCATTTCGACATGCGCGCGCGACGGCGGCGCCGCGGCCGACACCGAACGAGCGGCGTCACTCGCGGGCGGCGCGTGTGACGGCGCGTGTGACGGCGCATGCCGCGACGGAGCCTGCGAGGCGGGCGGAGCTGCAGGCGCTGCTGCTGCTGCCGGGGCGATCGCATGCGCGCCAGTCGCTCGGGCGGCGGCGTCGCCGAGGTTGGACGGCTGCGTCGCCGTCGTCAGCTTCTCCTTCGCCCGGCGCGGGAACGTGACGGTGGGCTCGCCCCCCTTCCAATCTTTCCACGAGAGCGTGGCGAGCGGCGGCGAGGGTGGGCGGCCTTCGAACACGCGGTCGAACACCGCGAAGTTCACGTACTTCCCCCCCGGCGCGTTCGCGAGCTGCAGCGTCACGACGTGAAAGTGCGCTCGCAGGATCTGCTCGGCGCGCTCTTCAGTCGTTCCCGGCGGCGCGGCGAAGACCTCTTCGCGATACGAGATCGGCGAAGCGGCGGTCGGGTCTTGCTCCTTCTTGTAAAGCACGATGATCGGAGGGCCGCTGCGAGCCGACGGCGGCGGCGCAGACGCATGCGCGGCCGGTGGCGGATGATTCGACGGCGCGACGAGCGGCGCGACCGGCGGCGGAGCGGCCGCGGGAGCAGCAGCGAGCGGACGTACCGATTCGGCCGCCTTCGGCGGCGAGCCCGCAGGACGCGACGGCGATGCACGCGGAACCGACGGCGCAGGCGCAGGCGCGTTCGTCTGCGCCGACGCGAGGAGCGCAGCCCCGCTCGATCCGAAGGCCATCGTCTGCTTCAGGGATTTTCCAACATCTTCCGCGCGCGGAGGCGGGACCGAAATCGCCTGCTTCGGCGGCGGCGGGCGCGATGGCGCGGCAGGGGGCGCCGACACGTGCGCCTGAACGGGCGCCGCAGCTTTCGGAGCGACCGGCGGTGGCGCCTTCGATTCGCTCGTGAGAGCGGCGTCGGCCGGCGCCTTCTTGACCATGTACCGGAGCCGCGCGGTCGGATCGACAGCACCGTAGCCGTCGTCGGCGAGCTCGATCGAGAACCCGCTGATCGAGCCGTCTTCCTTGCGCATCGCACGCGTCGTCTGGAGCGCCTTCTGCCACGACTCGGCGTCCACCGTGTACTTCTGCGTGTCGCTCTTGCCGATCGGGGTGACTTCCACGAAAAAACGCATCTTCTCTATGGACCGTAGCTGCGCTGCCGCAGCGCCTTCAAGCGAGAAGCGTCAAACCTGCTCCACTCGACCTGATACGCGCTGGGGGGCAAATGCTGCCTCGACCCCACCCCTCGGGCGTGTTTTTACTCGGATCGAAGGCCGTCGGAGGGGCGCAGACGCGCCGCGTAGAGCGCCGGGAAGATCGTAGCGACGAGGCAGATCACGATCGCGAAGACGCCGGTGACGATGAATTCGTTGGGACGCACGAGCACGGGCAAGCTCGAGATGAAGTACACCTTCGGGTCGAGCGGGAAGCCGTATTTCAGGATGAACGTGCAGCAGCCGTAGCCGACCAAGAGCCCGAGCGCGGTGCCGACCAGCCCGATGATCGCGCCTTGATAGAGAAAGACGCGGAGGATCGCGTCGTTCTTCGCGCCGAGCGCTTTGAGCACCGCGATCTCTTTCTTCTTCTCGAGCACGACCATGATCAACGTCGCGATGACGGTGAACGCCGCGACGACGATGATGAGCCCGAGCACGAAGCTCATCCCGATTTGCTGGATGAGGAGAGCGGTGAAGAGGCCATGGTTGAGCTCCTTCCAATCCATTGTATGATACACGGAATTGTTGAGGAGCTTGTCGATCTGCTTCGAGATGCGCGAGGCGTCGTCGATGTCAGCGACCTTCATCTCGACGCCGGTGACGCTGTCACCCTCGTCGTAGAACGCCTGCGCCTCGTAGAGATCGGTGTAGGCGAGCTTCGAGTCGTACTGGTCGAAGCCCGCGTCGAACATCGCGATGACCCGAAATTGCTTGGCGATCGGCGGGCGAATGCCGCCGGCGCCGAACGACATGCCGACCGCGGGCGAGGTGATTTGCACGCAGTCGCCGATCTTCGCGGCGAGCGTCTTCGCCAGCGTTTTGCCGAGAACGACGCCCGGGAGCTTGGCGACCGTGTCCGGGTTGGTGCAAGGGTCGGGGTCGACCGCGTCGGGGATGATGTCGTCGTCAGGGAGCGTGCTCGCGAAGCCGCCGTCCGGTGTGACGCTGCCGACGACGCCATTCACGCCGGCGTCGGGGATGATCTCTTCGGCGGTCGGTTCAAGCGGCGTCGTCTCGAAGCCCGCGTTCGGGTGCTTCGCCTCTTCGTCGACCTCCCTCTGGATCGCGTCGAGGAGCCCGAGCTTGCCGCCGTCGAGCCCTTCGGCCTCCGAGTGGATCGTCGGCTCGTTCGTGGTCGAATGCGAGGGCAGATCGAAGATCGGGTCGTGCGGCGTCTCGGGCGGCTTCGCGCCCGGCCGGCGGAGGCCCTCGAGGCTTCCGCCTGGCATCAAGTGCTTCGGCAAATCGAGCACCGAGGGCATCGCCTCCGGATCGACGCCCTTCAAGAGGACGCCCGTCGCCGTGCGCGTGCCCTTGGTCACCATCATCGGGTTGATCGTGAACGGAGCGACGCCGATGACCCCCGGCACGTTCTTCACCTTCTTCATGACGTCCCGATATTCGCGGAAGGACAGCGAATACTTGAGGACGAGCACGTGGGCGTTCACGCCGAGCACTTTGTCGCGGAATTGGGCCTGAAAACCGCCGGTCACGCTCATTACGGTGACGAGCGCCGCCACGCCGAGCGTGACGCCGAGCATCGCGAACGCGGTCCCGACCGAGACGAAGGCGCGCTTCTTCGAGCCCATGTAGCGGACGGCGAGAGAAAGCGGGTAGCCCATCGGTTTCGGCTTTTACTACGCCGGGCTCGCCCTGGGCCCATCAATTTCGGTATCCTGCGGAGGATGCCCCGAGAGGCCCGAAAATGACCGACCCGCCGAACAAGTCGGCTATGGACTTCGGCGCCACGCTCGCCTCCGAGGGAGAGAGCGGCGTTTCCAAGGTCACGGGCCCCAATCACTTCGATACCTCGACCGCGAATGCACCCAGCGCGGTGGTAAAGGCATCGTCCGGCGAATACGTGAGCGCCACCACGCTCACCAAGATCGGCGAGCCCGACCCGCGTCTCCGGCGCTTCGAGGCCGACTCGGGTCCGCCACCGCCGGCCGCGCTCGATCTCCACATCGGCCGCACGCTCGATGGCCGCTATCTCGTCGAGCGGGTCATCGGCGAAGGAGGTATGGGGGTCGTCTACGCCGCCCGCCACAAGATCATCGACAAGCGGGTGGCGATCAAAGTCCTCCGCGGCGACTTCGCCCGCGACAAGGAGATCACCGACCGCTTCTTGCAAGAGGCCAAAGCGGCTTCGAGCATCGGCAACCCGCACATCGTCGACATCTCCGACTTCGGGACGCTGCCCGACGGCGCCGCGTACTTCGTCATGGAGTATCTCGACGGCCAAGCGCTCACCGACATCATGCACAACGACCGGCCGGTGCCGATTTTACGCCTGGTCCATCTCGCCAAGCAGATCGCCGCCGGCCTCGAGGCCGCGCACCAGGCAGGGATCGTCCATCGCGATTTGAAGCCGGACAACGTGATCGTCGTCAGCCGCGGCGCCGACAAAGACTTCGTGAAGATTTTGGATTTCGGAATCGCCAAGGTCCAGAACGAAGCCACAGCGCGCATCACCCGCGCGGGCAGCGTCTTCGGAACGCCGCACTACATGTCGCCGGAGCAGGCGGCCGGCGCGCCGGTCGATCAGCGCACCGACATCTACGCGCTCGGCGTCATCCTCTACGAGCTCGCTGCCGGCAGGGTCCCGTTCGACGCCGACAACTTCATGGGGATCTTGACGCAACACATGTACAAGGCGCCGGTGCCGATGCTCGCGCTTGTCCCTGCGCCGAACATCCCCCCAGGCCTCGACGCCATCGTGCTCAAGTGCCTCTCGAAGAAGCAAGAGGGGCGCTACACGACGATGGCCGAGCTCATCGAAGATCTCGAGCTCCTCGAAAAAGGCGGCATCCCGAAGGCCGTGAACGACATGATGGCGCGCTCGGGCGGTTTCTCCGTCCCGGTCGACTACTTCTCGTCGAGCCGCAAGAGCAGCATGCCGACGCCCCTGCCCGGCACGCCGATCGGCCCGGCGTCACAAACGAATTGGATGGCCATCGGCATCGGCGCGGGCGCTCTTTTCCTCACCGTCGGCGTCGCGGCGATCGCGCTGAAAATGAACAAGAGCCCCGTGACGATCGAGCCCGTGGCCACCGCACCCGTGGTGACGACGCCGACCGTCATCACACCACCTCCGTCGGCCACCGTCGCCGAACCGCAGACGAAGATGGTCCTCATCGGCATCGACCCCGTCGACGCTCACGTCACGAAGGACGGCACCGATCTCGGACCGTCACCTGTCGCGATCGAAGTCCCCGTCGACGGCAAAGTCAACGTCATCATCGCGCGAAGCGGCTTCGTCTCGCAGACGCTCGACATCGATCCGTCGCAACCACGCCGCCTCGTGAAGCTCGTGCCGAACGTGAAGCCGACCAGCGGAACACGTCATTCGACGACGAACGGAGCCAAGCCGCCCGACAACATGGACGGCTTCACCGACCCGTTCTTGAAGCATTAGCCAAGCCGTCGCCTCGGTTTTCGGAGCTCGAGCTCGAGCTCGCCCTACGGCACGTACACGTACTGCGTCCCGT
>CAJDWT010000158.1_pt1 | contig 11097 bp, 10 predicted proteins | sample 7391671 | NCBI WGS metagenome assembly CAJDWT01 (sample SAMEA7055729, study PRJEB34461) | soil metagenome | biome: terrestrial ecosystem; feature: Peninsula; material: soil | place: Antarctica | collected 2016
AGCTCCGACAAAGAGTGCTCTAGCGCGATCTGCGGATTCCCCTCTCTCTTGAACGGAGCCGTCAGGGGTCAGGTTTGCACCTCGCTCTGCTGCACGTCGGCCGGTGGCCAATGCGGCGCGATCATCGGCGGCGCGGTGCCGATCGCCTGCGTGCAGACGAAGATCGAAGGCGGCAGCGACGAGTTCAATGTGTGCTCCGGCGCGACGGGCAGCGGCAACGCGGCCTTCGGTGCCGGGTGCAAAAGCAACGACGACTGCGTGTCGAATCAATGCGACACGGCCACGTCACATCTGTGCACCGACGTCTGCTGCGTCGACGCCAACTGCCCGGCGCCGAGCAATAAATGCACGCCGGACGCAAACGGCCTGCTCCGCTGCGCATTCTCCAAGTGAGCGCGCATTTCGTCTGCTTCACTGGCTGCGAAGGGAGCTGGCCGCTCACGCAGGCGATCTACCGCTGCCCGACGTGCGGCGGGCTCCTCGCGGTGAAGCACGACATGGACGCGCTCGCGAAGACGTCCGCCGCTGACTGGAAGAAGACGTTCGATGACCGCTTCCGTCTCGCGCCGTTCCCTTACTCGTCCGGGGTATGGGGAAAAAAGGAATGGGTGATGCCCGACGTCCCCGACGATGCGGTCGTCTCGACCGGCGAAGGGGCGACGCCGCTCTTCCGCGCCGACCGCTACGCCCGTGAAGAAGGCTTCGGCGAGCTGTACGTGAAGCAGTGCGGGACCTCGCACACCGGCTCGTTCAAGGATCTCGGCATGACGGTCCTCGTGAGCGTCGTGAATTGGGCGAAAAAGAAGGGCGAGCTCAAGGCGAAGGCGATCGCCTGCGCGTCGACCGGCGACACCTCGGCCGCGCTCGCCGCTTACGGCGCGATCGCGGGTCTCCCCGTCGTCGTCCTCCTCCCGCGCGGCCTCGTCTCCACCGCGCAGCTCGTCCAGCCCCTCGCCCACGGCGCAAAGGTGCTCTCGCTCGATACCGACTTCGACGGCTGCATGAAGGTCATCCAGGAGCTCGCCGCCCGCGGAAGCGTGTACCTCGCGAACTCGATGAACCCGCTCCGGATCGAGGGACAGAAGACGGTCGCCTTCGAGGTCGCCGAGCAGCTCGGCTGGTCAGTGCCCGATTGGATCGTCTTGCCGAGCGGCAACCTCGGCAACGCCGCCGCCCTCGCGGCCGGCTTCGACATGATGAAGACGCTCGGCCTGGTCGAGCGCCTGCCGCGCCTCGTGGTCGCGCAGGCCGAGCAGGCGAACCCGATGTACCGCGCATTCATCGCCAACGAACGGGCGGTGAAGCCGATGACCGCCGGCGCGACGTCGGCGTCGGCGATCCGCATTGGCAACCCGGTGAGCGCCCCTCGCGCGATGGCCGCGCTCACGAAGATGAACGGCGTCGTGGAGCAAGCGAGCGAGGACGAGCTCGCCGACGCCACCGCGCGTGCCGACCGCGCCGGCCTCTACGCCTGCCCGCACACTGGCGTCGCCCTCGCATGCGCGATCAAGCTCCGGAAAAAAGGGACAATCGGCGAACGTGACCGCGTCGTCGTCGTGTCGACCGCGAGCGCACTGAAGTTCACCGAGTTCAAGCTCGGCTACCACGAAGGCAAGCTTGAAGGGGTGACCTCCAAGCTGGCGAATCGACCGATCGAAATCAAAGCCGACGTCGAAGCGATCGAAAAGATCATCTCTACCTAATCCGATACTAAACTGTCGAATTAGCTAGCTATTCCCAAAACACGCCCACAATTTTCGACCATCGACCATCGACCATCGACCATCGACCATCGACCATCGACCATCGACCATCGACCATCGACCATCGACCATCGACTCAAATGTCAGCGTCGACCTCTGCGTCGCCCGCGTCGGTAATACCGGTATCGGCGCCGCTGTCGGTCAGGGGAACGATGACGTCGGGGGCCGCGTCGGTCGGTTCGGCATCATTTCCGCTGTCGGTCTGTGGGACAAAGACGTCGGAGGCTGAGCCGTCGATCTCACCGAGCGTGCCGCCGTCGATCAGGGTGCGGTCGAAGTCGACGAGGAGCTCGCAGCCGGCGAGCGTGCCGAGCGAGATGATCGCGAGGATGGGGAAAACGGCTGCTTTGCGCTTCGAGGAGGGAGATCGTTTCATCGTTCGGTCCAGTGATCAGAAGCGAATGAGAGCGCCAGCGCCGCCACCGTGAGGAGTCACGATCGGCGTGGGCGTCACCTTGAAGGCTTGGGTCTTCTTCGGCAGCCTCTGCTGCGCGAGGGCGGTCGAGGCGGGCGCGGCCTGCGCCGAGTCGTCCTTCGTGAGGAACAGGACGGCGCTGGTCACGCCAAACGTGATCGCCACGCCGAACGCCATGTCGGCAATGAGCGCGTGGTTCTCGCCGTCGTCGGCGGTCGACGACGTGGGGTTCTTGTCGAAGTCGCTCTTGTCGCTGATCGCCATCACGCCGAACACCGTGCCAACACCGGCAGCAGCGACGGCGAGGCCACCGGTGATGAACGCGGGCAGCTTGCTCTTCGGTTCTTGGGGAACCGGTGCCGGCGGCGGGGGCGCGGCTTGCGGCGGCGTCGCGGCGGCGACCGGGACCGGCGGCGGGGGAGCCGGCGCGGGCTCGAGATCGATTTTGAGCTGCTGCGTGGAAGCGAACGTCACCTCGACGTCCCGCTCGGCGGCCGTGTACCCGTCGGCCGACACGTGGAGCTGGTACTTGCCGGGGGCGAGCTCGAGGTCGGCCGGCGCGGGAACGGCGGGCTTGCCGGCGACGGCGATCTGCGCGTTCTGCGGCGTCGCATCCACGTGCACCTTGCCGGGCATCGCCTTGATCTCGGCTTCGCGCGCCTTGGTCTGGTCCGCCTCCTTCGTCATGTTCTTCGGGACGTCGGCGAGAAAGCGGCCGTAGGCGGCGACCGCTTCGGCGTATTTGCCGAGCTTGTCTTCGGTGAGGCCGACGTAGCGCGCCGACTGCGGCGTCGACTTGATGGCGTCCGCGGCCTGGAAGTCGTCGAGCGCGCCCGCGTAGTCTGCGGCCTTGAACTTCTTCTCACCTGCGGCGTAGCGCTTCTTCGCTTCGTTGAGGTTGGGCTTCGCCGCGGCAGCCGTGCCGCTCGCCGGTGCGGTCGAAGCAGCAGCCGCCGGCTTCTTCGGCTCACCCTTCCCGCCGGCGCCAGCAGCGCTGGTCTGCGCATAAAGAGGAACCGCCGGGAGCGTGGTCGCAACGACCAACGCGATCGAAAGGGCCTTGGAAACCAGGCTTCGTCGAGTCCGCATGTCGCGCTCAGGGTAGCCGAACTACCTCTCTTCCCGCAATCGACTCAGTGATCGGGCTCGACCAATTCGACGAGGACGCCGCCGGTAGCCTTCGGATGGATGAACGCGACCTTGTGCCCACGTGCGCCCGAGCGCGGCGTTTCGTCGATCAAAGGCACGCCGAGCGCCTTCAAGAAAGCGAGCGCCTTTTCGATCCCTTCGACCTCGACCGCAATGTGATGCAGCCCAGGGCCACGTTTCTCTAGGAATTTCTCGAGCCCGTCATTTCCACGCGGGGAAATGAGCTCCAGGCTCGATTCGCCGATCGGGAGGAGGACCGCTTCGGTCTTCTGCGACGGGACCGTTTCACGGACCGTCGGCGTCACGCCCAGCACGGCCTTGTACTGCGCGAGCGCCTCGTCGATGTCACGCACGCAAATGGCGACGTGGTCGATCTTCTTCACGGTAATCATGCGCTTTTGTGTAGCATGCCGGCCGTCTGTCATTCCTTGGAGGCACTCATGAGCCGTGTACTTTCGATGCGTTTGGGTTTGCTGTTGATCGGAGCCGCGCTCCTCTTCACGACCGGTTGCGGGGCTAGCCTCGCGCAGCCGTTCGATCAGATGCAGCAGGCACCGATCACCGTCTACCGCCTCCAGAACTACGTTCCGCCCGCGCAGCAGGCGACGACCGGCACCGCCGCGATCGGTGGCATCACCCTCCCCCCGCAGATTCAAAGCTGGGTCACCGCCGGAGCCTCGCTCCTTCCGCCCGGTCTCTTGCCGCCGGGCCTCATCCCGGGCTCGGCGCCCGCCGCCGTCGCGCAGACCGCGCCGCAGTTCCACAACTTCCCGATCTTGGGCTCGGCCAACATCACCGACTCGAAGATCCACGACGAGGTGCTCAGCATCTTCGGCACGAAGGGAAACTGGACGGTCCCGAAGGAGGGCTGCCTCTACGCCGAGTTCGGCTTCTCGATCGGTCAGATCAACCAGCCGCCGGCCGACATCCTTGTCTCGCTCTCGTGCGGTCAGGTCAGCACGTCGGGCTTCGCGTGGCCATTCGGCGCGAACACCGGCCTCTCCGCCGACACAGACAAAAAGCTGATCGCCGTCATCCGCTCCGTCTTCGGCGGCGGAGCCGGCTGAGCACGAAGCCCGTAGCAACCGCGTAGGGAGAGAACGTCGCCCGTGGAAAGTCGCAAGCTCGTCGCGTACGAGCCGAACCCGATCCTCGACGTTCTCTACAAGCGTTTTTTCGAGCACATCGAAGTCGACGAAGAGTGGGCGAAGGCAGTTCGTGATGCCGACGCGCGAGGAACGGTCGTCTACGTTCAGCGCAACCTCTCCTTCGTCGACTTTTTCGCGCTCGATCACCTCACGAAAAGGCTGAAGCTGCCGCAGGTCCGCTTCGCCAACGACCTCGGGCTCTGGATCTTGGAGCCGATGGGCCGCGGCTGGCTCCACGCGCTGACGAGCCGCACCGAAGCGTCCGACGCCGCCGACCTCCGCCAGGCGCTCCTCACCGGGAGCTCGGCCGCCCTCTTCTTGAAGCGTCCGCCGACGCTCCTCGAGCCGAGCCCGCGCGCGCACCAACAGTCGGAAGGCGACGTCTTCATCCGCACGCTCTTCGACGTGCAGCGCCAGACCGACAAGCCGATCCTGCTCGTGCCGCAGGTCTTCGTCTGGTCCAAAGAGAAGGTCACCTCCGAACGCAGCCTCCTCGACGCTGTGCTCGGCCCACGCGAATGGCCCGGCAAGATGCGCAGCGTCGCGCAGTTTCTCGCCAACTACCGGCACGTCACGCTCCGCGCCGGCGACGCGATCGATTTGAAGGCGTTCCTCGCCCAAGAAAAGGCGCAGGCCGAGGCCAAGAACGAGCCGGTCCCGGACGACGAGGTCCTCGTCCGCCGCATCACCTATCTCCTTCTTCGCCGCATCGAGCGCGAGCGCCACGCCGTGCTCGGTCCGACGCGCAAGCCGGCCGACCGCGTCCGCGACGAGGTCCTTCGCAGCCCGAAGCTCCAAAAGGTCATCACCGACATGGCCGGCGAAGGCGACAATGAGCGCCGGATCATGAGCTGGAAGGCAATGGCGATGCTGCGCGAGATGGAAGCGCAGCTCGAGATGACCACCATCCGTGCGCTCGACGAGTTCTTCGATCACACGCTCCCGCTCATGTTCTCCGGCCTCGAGGTCGACGAAGAAGGGATCGAGCGGCTGCGCAAGGCGATGAAGGACGGCTCGGTCGTCCTCTTGCCGAGCCACAAGTCACACATCGACTACATCATCCTCGCGTATGTACTCTACACGCATCACATCGGCCTCCCGGTGATCGCGGCGGGAGACAACCTCGCGTTCTTCCCGCTCGGCCCCATCCTCCGTCGTGCGGGCGCGTTCTTCATCCGCCGCAGCTTTGCCGGTGATCGCCTGTACGGCGCCGTCGTCGACGCGTACATGCGGAGGCTCATTCTCGACGGCTGGTCGCTCGAATTTTTCCTCGAAGGCGGCCGCTCGCGCACCGGAAAGCTCCTCCCTCCGAAGCTCGGTCTCCTCTCGCTCGTCGTCGACGCTGCGCTCGGCGTCAAAACGCGTCCGATCTATTTCGCACCGGTCTCGATCGGCTACGAGCGCCTCGTCGAAGAGCGTAGCTACGTGCGTGAGCTCTCCGGTGGTGAAAAACCGAAGGAAGACGTGCGCGGGCTCTTCGCCGCGGCGCAGGTGCTCGGTGACCGCCATGGGCGCATCAATCTCCAGTTCGGAGAGATGGTGACCTTGAACGACATCGCGGCGAGCTTCGAAGATGGGTCGCCGCCATCGGAACGCGCGGGCGAAGACCGCCTCTCGAAGATGACCCCGTCCCGACGCCGCGCGATGGTCACGCGTCTCGCCTATCGCGTCATGCACGAGGTCAACCGCGTGACTTCCGTCACGGCCGGCGCCCTCGTGGCGATGGCGCTCCTCACCCACGAGCATCGCGGTCTTCCCCACGCCGACCTCATCGACGCGTGCCGTGAGCTCGCCGCCATCCTCCACGCCCGGGGCGCGCGCATGTCGCCGTCGCTCGCCGGCTCGGACGGCGTCCCGAAGGGCACGGCATTGAACGACGCGATCGATCTCTTCGTGCGCGCCGGGCACGTCGAAGCGCGCCAGACGGGGACGAGCAGCGAGACCCCGACGCGCAAACGAGCCAAAACTAAGCCGTTTCACGGTGCTGACATGGTCTACATCGTCCCCGACGACGCCCGCATGTCGCTCAACTTGGGTAAGAACATCATCATCCACTTCTTCGTCGCGCGCGCGATGGTCGCCGTGCCCCTGTCGGACGACGACATCCCCGAAGAGGAGCTCGCCGAGCGTGTCCAGGCGCTCTCACGTCTCTTCAAGTACGAGTTTCAGTTCCGCGCCGACGGCCCGTTCGCCCAGATCTTCCAGGACACGCTGAAGGACATGGAGAACGACGGCGAGATCATCCGGAGCGAAAAAGGCGTGCACATCGCGCCTACCCGCCACGGAGAACGCGTCTCCCTCTACGCCCGGATCGTCCGCAATTTCTTGGAAGGCTATCGCGTCGCCGCACGTTCGCTCGGAGCCCTCTTGAAGGGCCCGCTCGCTCCGAAGGATCTCGCCAAGCGTGCCATCACCACCGGCGAGCGCATGTTCCTCGCCGCTGAGATCACGCGCCGCGAGGCCGTGAGCCGCCTCCTCTTCGACAACGCGTTCACGTCGTTCGTCGACCAGGGGTATCTCGTGCGGAGAGACGGAAAGCTCGCGCTGTCCGAGAGCTACGCCAGCTCCGAGACGGTCCGCACGATCGAGGCACGTATCGTTGCTCTCGCCGCCGCGTTCGCGGAACCGCGCCCGTGAGCCGCCTGCGATTCGACGCCGCCCGCATCGCCATCGCAACCGCCCTCTCGCTCGTCGGCCTCGGCTGCGTCGTCCCCTCGCCGCTCGTCCCGACCCTCGGCGGCTCGATCGGCATGACCCATCGCGGGATTTTGCTCGACGGCGTTGAGATGCCTGCCACCGGAGCCGGCTACCGCTTTCTGCGCGCCAACGGTCGTCACTTCGGAACCACGCGCTTCATCTCCGTGCTCATCCGCGCCGCTTCACGCGTCGAGGCCGAGCGCCCGGGCGGCACGCTCGTTCTCGGTGACATCTCGACCAAGACGGGCGGACCGACGCTCCCCCACTACTCGCATCGCGCCGGACGCGACGCCGATCTCATCCTCTTCGCCGAGACGCTCGAAGGCGCGCCTGTTTTAGCGCCTGGCTTCATCCACTACGGTCCTGACGGCCTCGCCTGGGACGCCGCCCACCACCGCTTCCTCCGCTTCGACGTCGAGCGCGAGTGGCTCCTCGTCAAAGCCTTGCTCGACGACCCCGACGGCGACATCCAATGGATGTTCTGCAACCATGTGATCGAAGCGATGCTCGTCGAATGGGCACGCGCGAAGGGCGAGCCCGACGAGGTCGTCTGGCGTGCAGAGCAAGTGCTGCTCGAACCGCATCCCGGCGGCGCGCACGACGACCACATCCACGTCCGGACCGCGTGCGACGCGAACGAGGTCGTCGCCGGCTGCGTCCCGTTCGGCCCCGAGCGCGCGTGGATCTCCGACATTCCCACGCGCCCGCCCGAAGACGATGCCGACCTCGCGAGAGCACTTTTTTTGGCGATCGAAGCGCAATGAAGGCCGACGTCATCCTCCATCACGCCGACGCCATCGACCTCGCCGCGCGGGTCGCCGAGAGCAGCGTCGAGCTCGCGTACCTCGATCCTCCCTTCGCGGTCGGCGTCGCGTTCAAGCATCGCAAAGGGGTCGTCGCGTACGACGACCGCTGGCCTTCGCTCGACGCCTATCTCGCGTGGCTGGAGCCCCGCGTCGCCGTCGTGCGCTCGCTCCTCTCCGACCGGGGGACGATGTGGCTGCACCTCGACCACCGCGCGGTCCACGAAGCGAAGCTCCTATGCGACAAAATCTATGGCCGCGACCACTTCGTCGGCGAAATCATCTGGCTTCCGGGTAACGGGAGCAAAGCGCGCCGCGGGCCCGGCGTCACACACCAGACGATCTTGCTCTACGCGAAGACGAAGTGCTTTGTCTGGAACGGAAAGGATCCGAGCCTACGGGCGCCGTTCGCGGCGACGAGCCTCTCGATGCACTTCACCGAGAAGGACGAGGAAGGTCGCACCTATCGCGATCGCACGATCAACGGCAAGACGTACCGCTACTATGCCGACGTCGGTCGCGCGCTCGGCAGCGTGTGGAGCGACATCCCTGCGATGGCCGCGAACACGCCGCTCCGCAAGGAGAGCACCGGCTACCCGACGCAGAAGCCGCTCAAGCTTTTGGATCGCATCGTCCGCGCGTCCAGCGACGAGGGCGCGACGGTCCTCGATCCGTTCTGCGGATCAGGAACGACGCTCGAAGCGGCAGCCTCGCTCGGTCGGAGGGCGATCGGCGCAGACATCGGCGAGCTGGCGATCGCGACGACCCTGAAGCGGTTGCACGCCGCGAAGATCCCCTGCAAACGACGCTGAGGCCGCCGAGCGCAATGTGTGCCGCCCTGACGGCTCCGTCGCGTCAGGACCTGCACGATTCTGGCTGATTCACGGCGAAACGGCGGTCACTCGAGCTCGAATCCGCAGGCACGCAGGTTGCTCAAGCGGACGACGTCATGCGCTCCCTCTTCGCTTCGCTCGTCTTCGTCGGTGTCTCGTTCGCCGCGCTCGGAATCGGTTGCTCTTCTTCTTCGGACGGCGCCGCGAGCCTCTCCACCGACGATGCCGGCCCTCACGAAGACTCCGGCCTCGCCGTCGATGCCGGCACCGACGCATCCGACGCCGGAGCGATGATCGCGCCGGCCGGCCGCCGCATCGTCGACGTCGGCGGCCCCGTGCTCGCCCACCCGACGATCGTCCCCCTCGTCTACGGCGACGACGCCGATTGGCCCCGAACCGAGGCGCTCCTCGCGGCGCTTCCAGGCTCGGATTATTGGAAGCTCTTTGGAGAGTACGGCGTCGGCGACGTCACGCTCGCTCCCAGCGTCCAGGTGGCCGCGACCGCACCGGCGACGCTCTCCGACGCGACGATCGAGCAGACGATCGCTCCGTTCACGACCGGCGGTGCAGGCCCGCTCTCGGACGGCACGCAGATCTACACGCTCATCATTCCGCAGCAGACGACGCTTCAAGAGAGCGACGGCAGCGATTTTTGCGGGTACGGCGGCGCGTACCACGAGAGCTCGGCGAGCTCGACGCCGTCCTTCGTCTTCGCGATCGTCCCGCATTGCAGCAAAAGCGACTTCGACTCGTTCGCGGTCGCGCTGACGCACGAGCTCATGGAAGCAGCGACCGATCCGCTCCCACTCGTCACACCCGCGTGGGCCGACACCGATCCCGGCCATGTCGGCTACCGCGGCGAGGTCGGCGACCTGTGCGACTACGGCGGCATGCTGAGCGGCGCCGGTGCTCCACTCTTCGGCACGCGCGTCGAGCGACTCTTCTCGAACGCCGCGGCCGCGAAGGGCAGCGATCCGTGCGTGCCTGCGCTCGGCGTTCCGTACTTCAACGCCGCGCCGGTGCCGACCGACGATGTCAGGATCGACGACTTCGTCCTCGGGAAAGTCACCGGGCGCGGCGTGAAGCTCGCCGTCGGCGAGACGAAGACCGTCACCACGAGCCTCGACCGCGACATGGGCGAGGCCGGCGACGTCCTCACGATGACCGTCACGCGCACCGCTCACGCGAGCGGCGGCGGTGACATCCTGTTCGTCTATTCGGCGGACGGCAAAGAGTTCTGGACCGACACCATCCTCGTCACGGACTGACGCGATCTCAGGCGGCGCGGACGTTCTCGGCTTTGATCGCCTCGAGGAGGCGATCGAGCGCGGCCTGCGTCTCTTGAACGACCTTCTTCGGCACCATGTGCGATTCGCCGAGGAGCTCGTGCAAGCGCTTCGCGACGTTCTGGATACCAGCCGATTCGCGCTTGTTGCGCTCCTCCACGCTGATGGGGAACACCCTCTCGCCGAACTCCTTGGCCACCTTCGAGACCGGGACCTGCTCTTCGAGCAGCTTCTTCTCGATCTCGCGCACGACCTCGCGCGGGGTGTCTTCCTGCGCCTCGACGCGGCGTAGGTAGTCGATCGCCTGATAGCTCGGGATCTCGTGGGCGACGCCATCACGCACCAAGACCTCCGGGGCGCGACGCTGCAAGAAGGAGTAGCTGCCGGTCAGCTTGTCGATCGTCTCTTGACGAAGATGCAGCTCCTTCTTCGCATACGTCCCGAAGTCTTCGTAACCCCAGTCGCGGAAGCGACTCGAGCGTTTGACCTCGACGAGCGCTTCGGCGAGCTCGATCCAGCTCGACTTGAAGCGCCGCGCGCGCGCAATCAGCTCGGCGCGCTCGGGATCGCTCGAGGCGAATTGGTTCTCTGCGTCTGCGAGCTCGCCATCCATTTTCGTTGCCGACATGACTCCATCGATTACGAAAGGCGACGGCCCGCTTCAAGCCACGAAGTAGCTTATTTTTCCCACAGATTATCCATGTGGAGAGACTGTGGAGTAAAGCGGCAGCGGCGGGTGTGTGCGTGGGCACGACCCATCGACCCATCGACCCATCGACCCATCGACCCATCGACCCATCGACCCATCGACCATCGACCATCCCCATGGATGCAATCGCGTGCCAGCCTTTGGCTGTCACTTGCGCTTGCAGCGCGCGGCTTGTGCTTGCGATCTCGACCTGAATTGAATGGGCATCTGAAATTTCTCCTTTTGACGGGGCAAAAGGAGAAAATTTCGATGCCCACTTTTCAATTTCAGAATCTCGATGTTTACAAGCTTGCC
>CAJDWT010000232.1_pt1 | contig 10924 bp, 12 predicted proteins | sample 7391671 | NCBI WGS metagenome assembly CAJDWT01 (sample SAMEA7055729, study PRJEB34461) | soil metagenome | biome: terrestrial ecosystem; feature: Peninsula; material: soil | place: Antarctica | collected 2016
CGCGCCGCTGGCGACGGCCGCCGCCGCCGGATCTAGCTCGCGGAACGCCCCTTCTACGCCAGAATGCGGCGTACCGACCGCGTCGTCCATTTCGATGCAGACGTCCGAGCTCAACGCGCGTGCCGCCAAGGCGACGGACGGCGTCGCGAGGACGGTGCCTACGCCCGCGCCGGCGAGATAGAGCGCCTCTACCCGCGCGGCCATACCTTCGCCTTCGACGCGCGCGCTGGCGTAGTGGAGCTTCTCTTGCCGCTCGGCTCCGACGTCGGCGAGGCGCATTTGCCTCACGTAGCGTCGCTGCGCGAGGCGAGCGCGGGACTTGTGCGCCTCCGGCATGCGAACGTCAGCCGCCGGCGATCGCCGGGACGATGCTGATCGACTCGCCCTTGATGGGCGTCTCTAGACCTTGGAGAAAGCGCGCGTCTTCTTCGCCGATGTAGATGTTGATGAAGCGGCGCACGCCCTTCGCGTCGAGCAGTCGCTCCTTCAAACCGGGGTGATGCTTCTCGAGATCTTCGATGAGCTCGCCGAGGGTGGCGCCAGTGGCCTGCACTTCGTCTTTGCCGCCCGTGAGCGTGCGGAGCGCGGCCGGGATGCGAACGATCGTTTCCATGGCTGCCTGTTTAACCTTCTTCGACGTAACGGGCCATCGTGACCTCGCGAATTTGCCGTTTTTTTTCGTCGCCGCAGAGCACGCACGAGCTGCGCGGAGCGACGCGACGGCGCCGCAGCTCCTCGGTCTTGCCATCGAACGTGACGAGCTCGCCGAAGGGCGCTCCTTCCGGATGCGATTTCGTCGACAGGTCGACGATTCGAAGCGCGAGGTCGGCCTGCAGCGCGCCCACAACTCCGACGACGGGACCGATCACGCCGGCGGTCGCACAACTCGGAGCGTCGCCACGTGGAATGTCCTCGAAGAGGCAGCGGTAGCAAGGGCGTCCGGCCGGCCCGACCGCGAGCACCGTGCCGATCCAGCGGAGCGCCGACGCGTGCACCACCGGCTTGGCAGCCAGACGACAAGCGTCGGCGGTGAGGAATTTGGTCGGGAAGTTGTCGCTCCCTTCGATGACGACGTCGTACATCGATGCGAGGTCCATGGCATTCGACGGCAAGAAGCGAGTGGGGTGAAGCTCGACGTGAATCGAGCCATTTTCTCGAGCGATTGCCTCACTCAAGGCTTCGTGCTTGGGGCGACCTACGTCGCTCTCGCGGAAGAGAATTTGGCGGTGAAGATTGGTGATCTCGACCTCGTCATCGTCGACGATGCCAATGGTGCCGATGCCGGCGTGGGCGAGCACGAGCACCACCGGCGCGGCGAGACCGCCGGCGCCGACGACGAGGACGCGCGCGCGCTCGCGGGCGGCGCTCATACCGTGGCGCCGGGCTCTTCGGCCGGCGCCGCGAAGTACTCTTCGAGGCTGAAGTAGCGCTCGCCGGTATCGGGCAAGATCGTGACGACGTTCGCGCCAGCGCCGAGCTCGCGGGCGACCTCGAGCGCGACGTGCACGGCGGCGCCTGAGCTGATGCCGAGGAGCAAGCCTTCGTGATGCGCGAGCTCGACCTTCCGCCGCCAGGCGTCGGCGTCGGTCACGGTGCGGACCTGGTCGACGACGGACGCATCGTAGTTCTTCGGGACGAAGCCCGGGGCGAGGCCTTGAATTTTCGTCGGCCCGCGCTCACCGCGCGAGATCGTCGCGCAAGCGTCGGGCTCGACCGCGATCACTAAAACACCTCTTTTTTCAGCTGCTTTGAGCGCTTTGCCGACGCCGCTGATCGTACCGCCGGTGCCGACGGTGGCGACGAAGGCATCGATGCGGTCGCCGTTCATCGCCTCCAAGATCTCGCGCGCCGTGCGATCGCAATGCGCGCGCGGGTTGGCCGGGTTGTCGAACTGCTGCGGAAGGAACGCTCCCTCCGTCTTGCCCGCGATCTCTTGCGCCCGAAGCACGGCACCTTCGATCTGTTGGTCGGCGGGCGTGAGCACGATCTCAGCGCCGAACGCCTCGAGGAGCTGCCGACGCTCGAGGCTCATCGACTCCGACATCGTCAGAATGCAACGGTAGCCCTTCACCGCGCAGACGATCGCGAGCCCGATACCGGTGTTGCCGCTCGTCGGCTCGACGACGACGCCGCCGGGCTTCAAGTGACCGTGCTTCTCCGCGTCCTCGATCATCGCGAGGGCGATCCGATCTTTGGTCGAGCCGCCCGGGTTCGCGTTCTCGAGCTTCGCCCAGATCGTCGCGCGCCGGACCCCCTGCCGCTCTTGCTCGGTCCGGATCTTCACGAGCGGGGTCGAGCCGATCAGCTGGAGGACGTCATCATAGACGCGAGGAGACGCGGCCAAAACCATGAATTTTGAGCCTAGCACGCGTCTGACGCTCTGCAGCACGCCGAAGTCGCCGGGTCGTAGGGCGCGTCGAATGCGCTACGTTGGACCTGACCGATGCTGGGCTCGAATGAAGCGAAGGCCATCCACGCCGAGCACCCGGCGATCGACCTGCATGCCGACACGCTCATGTGGGCGCGTTGGGTGAATTACGACCTGCACAAGCGCCACGACCCGCCGCTGCCGAAGGCAGCGATCGGCGGCCACGTCGATCTCCCGCGCATGCGCGAGGGCGGCATGGGCGCGCAGTTCTTCGGGCTCGTGAGCCTTCCGGTCGCGCGGCATTCCCAAGGCCTCGCACGCGTCATCGACGAGCAGATCGATGCGCTCGAAGCAGCGACGTTCCGCAACCCGAAGGCGTTGAAGATCGTCACGCGCGCGAGCGAGATTGAGGCGTGCAAGAAGGACGGCGCCATCGCGGCGCTCCTCGGAATCGAAGGCGCGCATGCGCTCGAAGGTGACATCGACCGCATCGCAGCCTTCGCGAAGCGCGGCGTGCGCTACCTCGGGATCTCCCATTTCTCGGCGAACCACGCGGCATTTCCCGCCTACGGCCGGGGCAAGAACGACGCTGAAGGGCTCACGCCGTTCGGCCGCAAGCTCGTCGCCAAGTGCGAGGACGAGGACGTGCTCGTCGACCTCGCCCACATCAACCGCAAAGGCTTCCTCGACGCGTGCGAGATGGCGCGAAAGCCTCCGATCGTCAGCCACACCGGCGTCCTCGGCGTCTACGAGCACTGGCGCAACATCGGCGACGATCAGCTCCGCGCTGTCGCCGAAAAGGGGGGCGTCGTCGGCGTCATCTTCTGCCCGAAATTCCTCGGCGGCGACGGCCTCGGTCCCGTCGTCCATCACATGAAGCACATCCTCGATATCGTCGGCGAGGACGTCCCTGCCCTCGGCAGCGACTGGGATGGGTTCATCGTCCCCACGAGCGATCTCAAAGATCCGCTCGGTCTTCCGCTCCTCACCGACGCCCTCTTGCAGGCCGGCATCTCCGAGCGTGTGGTCGGAAAAATCCTGCGCGAGAACGTGATGCGCGTCTTGGCTTAACGCGAATTTCAGTGGCGTGGAACGGCGCGACGAGACCGCTTTAGCGCCAATCGCAATGCAGCGTGTAGGCCGGCGCCGACGTCGGCGTCTTCTGCTTCGTCACGACGAGCCGTCGCCGCTTCAAGACCGTGAGCGCCGTCTGGACCGAGCGCTTCGCGAGGCCGGTACCGTCCGCGATCATCGCGAGGCTCAAGACCGCCGGCCCTCTTCACGCCCGAAGGTCACGAGGACCGTATCGGGAGCTTCGTCCCGCTTTCGTTCTGGGCCGACGACGTCGAAGGCACCTATGAGACGCTCAAAGCGCGCGGCGTCACGTTCCTCGCGCCGCCGAAGAAAGAGCCGTGGGGCACCTCGGTCATCTTCGAGGACTCCGAAGGCAACCAGCTGCACATCGGCTCTCGCTGAGCGCGCTCAGACGAACGCGGGTCTGCGTCGAGGCGCGTGCGAATGGAGTCGGCGCTCGTCGGCGACGGCGACGCCCTCCGGCGGAACACCGAGGTGCGCGCGGAGCTCGCTGATCGGCAACGCGAGCGCGGCCTGCTCGCCAAGCCCGTCGACGTAGAGGGTGTGCGCGTTCTTCGCGCGTCGAAACGCGCGGACGATGCGCCGGGGCGACAAGAGGAAGCCGCTCGCCACCGCGAGGCCGTTGAGGGCGATCGCGATCGGCGCCGGACAGCCGGCGCGGAGCTCCCAAATGCCTTGCTCACCCTCGCCTACGACGTCGGTGCCGAAGCCGGTCACCACATGGTGAATGTCGTGAAGCGGCACCACCTTCTGACGGGCGACTGGATTCGGCACCCGGAACGACAGCGGCCCAGCGAACAGGGTCGTCGTCTTCGCTGTGTACGCCGCCCGCGTGAAGCCGTTCTCCTCGAGGTAGCTCTCGACGTGATCTCGGACGCAATCGCTCATTGGGGTAATTCCCCCTTTCGAAGTGTTTTTAGGGGCCTCTGTTGAGGATTCCAGGGCGATTGGCGAGCTTGACGGCGAAAAGTCGTGCGATAGGTTTCCGTCTGGGGGGCGGATTCATGGCGACAATCGTGACACAGCACAGCCGTAACAGCGAGAAGGCGCCTGACGGAGCCACGTGAACGACCCACATAGCCTGTTCGGCTTACTCGTGGCGGCCTTCGCCGCGAGCGTGGTGGGGTCGGTCTTCGCGGCCGGCGAAGGCGCGCTCGTCTCGTTGCCTGAGCCTCGGCTGCAGGCCTACGCCAAAGACCCGAAAAAGCTCGCGATTTTCGGCCGCTACATCGCCAACCGGCAGCGTGTGCTGGCGCGTTGGCTGGTGTGCCGTATCGCGGCGACGAGCCTCTCGGCCGTGTGCTTCGAGCGGGTCGTCGACGTCTACACCGACAGCCTCGCCATCCGCATCCTCGCGCCGGTGCTGCTCACGATCGCGACCTACGGTACCTTCGCCGAGATCACGCTGACCATCGCCCGCCGCCGGGCCGAGGCCGTCGGCTCCCTCGCCTTGCGCGCGCTCTTGCCGCTCGAATGGGCAGTCGCCCCGTTCGCCGAGCCGCTCGCGCGCCTCGGTCGCTTCATCGGTCGCCGCTTCCTCCCGCGCGTGCTCCCTGCACCGGGCATGACCGAGAACGAGGTCGAATGGGCCGTGGCGCAGGGTGAAAAAGCCGGGTCGATCTCGCCGGAGCCGGCCGAGATGATCCGCAACGTCCTCGAGCTCCCCGACCAGATCACGCGCGACGTCATGATCCCCCGGCTCCGCATCGTCGGCATCGAGGTGGGGACCACCCTAGAGGAGACGATCGCCCTCGTCTCGACCGAGGGGCACTCGCGCTTCCCGATCTACGAAGGCACCCTCGACACGATCTTGGGGCTGCTCTACGCGAAGGATCTCTTCGCCATCGTCAAAGAGAACCGCGTGAAGACGACGCGCTTGAAGGACCTCGTGCGACCGCAGCTGCTCTTCGTGGTCGAGACGCAGCCACTCCTCGGCATCTTGCGAGAGATGCGCGCTCGTCGTCTGCACATGGCGGTCGTCAGCGACGAGTTCGGAGGGACGAGCGGCCTCGTCACGCTCGAGGACGTCATCGAGGAGATCGTGGGCGAAATCAACGACGAGCACGACGTCGACGACGGCGCAAAGATCAGGGACATCGGCGAAGGAAAGCTCGTCGCCGACGCGGCCGTCCCGCTCACCGAAATCTCCGCGCGCCTCGGTCACGAGTTCGACGACGGAGACAGCGAGTCGCTCGGCGGCCTGCTGGTCCACCGCGCCGGCAGGGTGCCCGAGGTCGGTGACAAGCTCACGCTCGACGGCTTCACATTCATCGTCCGCGAGGCCGACGAAACGCGCGTCGTCAAGGTCGAGATCGACACCGCGCGCGTGCAGTCGATGGTGTGAGATGAAGCACGTGTCCGTCGACGTGAAGCCCGACGCCAGCGCCGCCGAGCTCACTGCGAGCCTCGCGGAGGCCTCGAGCTACGACGAGCCGACGACCCTGCAGCTCATCGTCCGCGCGCCTTCGGGCGCGAGGAAGCTCTTCGGCAGGCTGCTCGGCAGCGACGTGAAGATCGCACGCGCGGCGCGCGGCTCGGCGCTCGTTGCGCGTGGATTCTCAGCAATTGCCGCACGAACGAACGAAGCTGGAGACGACGTCGTCTCTGGCTCCACGTCCACGCCTCTCTCCGCTCCCATGGTCACTCAGAGCTCGCGGTAAAAGACCCGCGCCTCCGAGCGACGCTGCGGCCGGCGCTCACGTCGGCCGCGCCGACCTTCCCCTGAAATGCAAAAACGGGCGCCCTCTCGGACGCCCGTCGACGTGAAGTCGGATCAGATAGCGAGCAGGCTTGCTCGCGTCTAGGCCCGTCCAGCGAGCAGGCTTGCTCGCGTCTAGGCCCGTCCAGCGAGCAGGCTTGCGCGCGTCTAAACCCGTCCTATTTCGCGCCGACTTTCTTGAGGCCGTCGATCAGCTTCGTGACCTGATCGAGCAGCCCGGGCTTCGCGTCGGTGACGATGTCTTGCTGCTGCTGTGCGTCTCCGCGGATGTCGTGGATGACGCCGCCGATCTGTACGGCGAGCTGCTTGGCCTGGTCGGACGTCTGGTTCGGGCAGACCGATTCGATGGTCTTCGGGGCGACGTAAATCGCCTGATGGTTCGACGTGAAGTCACCGCTTTTGAAGGGCGGCGCGTCGGCGTTGCCCTGCTGGAGCGGATTGATGAACGTGAACTTTTCGGGCAGCTTGATCGTCGGCGGCTGCACCGCGATCGGCGTGAGAAGAGGCGCGATGTACGCGACCGCATTGCCGGACGGGTCCTTGTCACCCACGACGACGAAGCTGACGCTCTGCTGACCGGCGTGCGCGAGCTGGTCGGTGAGCGGAGCCTTCAGCTTCGTGAGGAGCGAGACGACCATGTCTTTGCGGTCGTTGAGCGACGAGACCGATGTGATGAGCTCGAGCATCGTGCTCATGGTGTCGGTCGAGAAGCCGCTGAAGCGACGCCCGGCGAGCTGCGTTCCGTCGAAGTCGATGTGGATCGCGGTCAGCTCGGACGCGAGCGTGTCCGGGAATTTGCTCTTTGGCGTCGTCGACGCTCTTCTTGCGATCGGAGCCCTGCTGCGACGACGTACCGGCGACGAACCCGATGCCGATGCCTACGACCATGAGCACGACGGCGAAGACGCCGACTTGCTTGCGGGCGCTCGACGCGGCTTGTTGAACGGCCGACTCGTCGACCTCGATGCGCTGCACCTGCGCCGGTGCCGGCGCACGCGACATGGCCGGCGACGGACGGAACGGGGCGGCGACTGCCGCGAGCGGATTGCTCGGGTCGAGCGCGGGCGACGACGCGAACGGCGGCGGGGGACCGATCAGAACGCCGACAGGCGGCGGACGGCTCGGCGTGCCGGCCGGCGGAGGGCGGCTCGGCGATGAGGAGGGTACGGGCACCGGAATGGCCGCGGCGCTTCCCGGCGGCGGCGTCGCCGTCGAGGCTCCAGCGCCGGCCTTTCCTAGGCGCGCTTTCAGGTCAATTTTCCGCTTCTTTTCTTCCGCCATCCGAGGGCTCCCTCAGGCTCCGCGCCCGAAAGCGGGCAAACGGGCCATAAACCGCACAGGTTCGGCAATATCCCGAAATCAGGAACGAAAGGTACGTTTTTCGCTCGGCCGATGTCAAACCCCTCATGTCAAACTGAAGGACCATGGGAAGCTTGGGGCATGGGCGCACCGCTCGTCTTGGTGGTCGACAATTACGATTCGTTCACCTTCAATTTGGTTCAGTACTTGGGTGAGCTCGGCGCGCGGACCCTCGTCGTGAAGAACGATGCGCTCGACGCCGACGGGGTCGAGGCCGCCGGCGCCGACGGCCTCTTGATCTCGCCCGGCCCGTGCACGCCGAACGAAGCGGGCGTGTCGCTCGCGGCGATCGAGCGGCTAGCGGGCAAAATCCCGGTCTTGGGCGTGTGCTTGGGCCATCAGGCGATCGGACAGGTCTTCGGTGGAAAGGTCGTGCGGGCCGAGCGCTTGATGCACGGCAAGACGTCGCCGATCGAGCACGAAGGGGCCGGCGTCTTCTCCGGTCTCCCGACGCCGTTCACCGCGACGCGTTATCATTCGCTCTTGGTCGAGCGTCACTCCCTCCCGGACGAGCTCGAGATCACGGCCTGGACGCGGGAGGGCGAAATCATGGGTCTCCGTCACCGCACCTTCGACGTCCAAGGGGTGCAGTTTCACCCGGAGAGCATCCTCACCACGCTCGGAAAAGATCTCTTGAAGAACTGGGTCGCTGACGTCGCCGCGAGAGGGACCGCGTGAAGTTCGCCGACGCGTACGCCGAGCTCGCTTCGAGCCAATCGGTATCGGTCGCGACCGCGCGCGCGGCGTTCGACGCGATCTTGCGCGGCGAATGGACGTCCGTGCAGACAGGCGCGTTCGTGGTCGCGCTGCGCACCGCGAAGGCCGAGACCGAAGAGATCATCGCCGCCGGCGCGGAGGCGATGCGCAGCGCAATGACGCCGATCGTGCATGGCGAGGCGCTCGTGCTCGACACGTGTGGAACCGGCGGCGACGGGGCCGGCACGTTGAACCTGTCGACCGCAGCGGCGATCGTCGTCGCGGCCTGCGGAGTCGTTGTCGCCAAGCACGGCAATCGGTCGGTCTCGAGCCGCTGCGGGAGCGCCGACGTGGTCGAGGCGCTCGGTATCCCGCTCGATCTGACGCCGGACCGGCAGGCCGTGCTCCTCTCCGAGCTGAAGATCGCCTTCCTGTTCGCGCCGGCCCATCACCCTGCGCTCAAGCACGCCGCGATGGCCAGGCGTGAGCTCGGCGTGCGCACGATCTTCAACGCGCTCGGTCCGCTCGCGAACCCGGCGCGGGCCACCCACCAGCTCGTCGGTGTCTACGACGACGCCTTGCGCCCGGTCATGGCCCGCGCGCTCGGCAAGCTCGGCGTGAAGCGCGCGTGGGTCGTGCGTGCGGAAGACGGCCTCGACGAGGTGAGCCTCTCGTCGCCCACGCGCGTGAGCGAGCTCCGCGAGGACGGCAGCGTCGTCGACCACGTGATCCATTCGAACGAATTCGGTTTGTCGGCAAAACCAGGCTCGTCGGTCAGCGGCTCCTCTTCTGAAGAGAACGCGCGGGCGATCGAGGCGATCTTCGATGAGAACGGCGATGACCATCCAGCGGCCGACGCCGTCGTGCTCAACGCCGCCGCTGCGCTCGTCGTCGCCGGCGTCGAGACCGACAAGCGCGCGGCTGCCGAGCGCGCCCGGGCAGCGCTCGCGCGCGGTGACGCTCGCGCGCTCCTCGCGCGTTGGAAGAAGGCGGCGGGGGCGCCCACGTAATGGGCGTGCTCGATGCGATCGTCCGAAAAAAGCACGAAGAGATCAAACGGCTCCACGCGAATGGAGCCCCCGAAGGCTGCCCTCGGACGCCGCTCGACGTTTGGGCCCGACTCCTTCGAAAGCAGAACGCTCCCCTCCGGTTGATCACCGAGATCAAGTTCAAGAGCCCGAGCGCCGGACCGCTATCACGCGCCTTGTCTGCGGCCGAGCGCGCGCTGGTCTATGCGAACGGCGGCGCGGCGATGATCAGCGTGCTCTGTGACGGCTCTTTCTTCGACGGCTCGTACGCGCATCTCGCCCAGGCGCGCGCCACGCTCGACGCGCATGGCCTCGCGGTCCCCCTCCTCTGCAAGGAGTTCGTGCTCGATCCGATCCAGCTCGACGTCGCCCGGGCGAGCGGCGCCGACGCCGTGCTCCTCATCGTCCGGCTTCTCGATGAGGCCGCCCTCCCCGCCTTGGTCGACGCCGCGTTCGCGCGCGGGCTTGAGCCCGTGGTCGAGATCACGTCCGAGGAGGAAGCGAAGCGTACGCTCGCGAGCGGCGCCCGCATCGTCGGCGTCAACGCTCGCAACCTCGACACGTTGAAGATGGACTCGGCGCGCGCTGCCGCGCTCGTCGCCGCGCTCCCGTCCGAGACGATCGCGCTTCACTTCTCCGGTGTGAGCTCGCCAGGCGACGTCGATTCGATCGCCCGCGGACGGGCAGATGGCGCCCTCATCGGCGAAGCGCTGATGCGCGAGGACGACCCGTCCGCGCTCCTCGCCGATCTCGTGGGCTCCGCATTCGTCTGACGCATTCGTCTGGTGCACTCGTTCGGTGCATTCGTCTGGTGCGCAGAAAGTGGCTCGATTTCGGGTTGGGCCGTACGCTTCGGAGCGTGAACCTCCACCGCGCGATCGACGTCTTCCTCGACCACCTCCGGGTCGAGCGCGCGCTCGCGAACAATACGCTCGAGGCCTACGCCCGTGACCTCGGCGCTCTCGCCGCGCAGGTCGGTGACATCGACGTCGATGCGATTGGCCCGGGTGACGTCTCGGCGCTCATGTCCACGAACGTCGAGCGCGGGTTCGGCGCACGCTCGAGCGCCCGTCAGCTCTCCGCCTTGCGCGGCTTCTTCAAGTTCCTGGTCCGTGAGAAGGAGATGAAGGTCGACCCGACCGGCGCGATCGACCGGCCGAAGCTCGGACGAAAGCTGCCGCGCACATTTTCGTTCGACGAGATCTCGCGTCTGCTTGCGATGCCCGACGTCTCGAAGGCCCGCGGTCTCCGCGACGCCGCGATGATCCACCTGATGTACGCCTCCGGCCTGCGGGTGTCGGAGCTCTGCTCGCTCGGCGTCGGGGATCTCGACACGAAGACCGGGATCGTCAAGCCGCTCGGAAAGGGCGGCAAGCGGCGCGTCGTTCCCGTTGGTGAGGTCGCGCTCGCGCATCTCACGGCCTACTTGAACGACGTCCGCCCGAAGATCGCGAAGCCCACCACGCGCCCGCTCTTCGTGTCGCCACGCGGCGGAGCGCTCACCCGTCAGGGGTTCTGGAAGCTCCTCGGTCGCTACGCGCGAGCGGCGGGGATCATGGCGCCGCTGTCGCCGCACAAGCTCCGCCACTCGTTCGCGACGCACCTGCTCGCGGGCGGCGCCGACCTTCGTGCGGTGCAGGCGATGCTCGGCCACGCCGA
>CAJDWT010000280.1_pt1 | contig 10863 bp, 9 predicted proteins | sample 7391671 | NCBI WGS metagenome assembly CAJDWT01 (sample SAMEA7055729, study PRJEB34461) | soil metagenome | biome: terrestrial ecosystem; feature: Peninsula; material: soil | place: Antarctica | collected 2016
AAGACGGGATCAGACGAGCTGATACCTTCCTTCTCACCGAGGAGTGATCATGAGCTCAGCCCGCCAGCAGCATTGGAATGAGATCTACGCGCGCAAGCGCGAGGACGAGGTGTCCTGGTACCAGAAGGAGCCGACCGTATCGCTCCAGCTCATCGCGCGATGTGGGCTACCTGTCGGTGCGAAGGTCATCGACGTGGGCGGAGGCGCGAGCCTGCTCGTCGACGACCTCCTGGCGCGCGGATCGGATGACGTCACGGTCCTCGACATCTCCGGGCAGGCGCTCGCGAAGGCGCGCGTCAGGCTCGGCGCGCGATCGGACGCCGTGCGGTGGATCGCCGCCGACGTCACGACCTTCCGGCCAACAGAGCGCTACGACCTCTGGCACGACCGCGCGGTGTTCCACTTCCTCACCTCGGCGGAGGATCGCGCGGCCTACGTCGCGGCGCTCGAGCACTCGCTCGCGCCGGGCGGGTACGTCGTCGTGGGTACCTTCGCGCTCGACGGCCCGGAGCGCTGCAGCGGCCTGGAGGTAGTGCGCTACGACGCGGCCGGGCTCGTCGCCGCGCTCGGGGAGTCGTTCGCCCTGCTGGAAACAGCGCGGCAAGAGCACGTCACGCCTTCAGGGAAGGTGCAAGCGTTCACCTTCGTCCGGCTCGTGCGCGCCTGAGCGCATGGCCGCCAGGTCGCGGCAGCGCGCTTTCTCAGAACGACAGGTCGATCGACATGCGCACGAACGGACCGCGAATCGCGAGCGCGCCGAGATCCGTCGTGCCCGTCCGCTGCGGGTCGTCGTCGGCGCCCTTCGGGGCGAAGCTGAGATCGGTCGAGCCCGACCACGCGTAGCCGAGCTCCGGCGTAAACCAGACACGCGGCACGTGACTGTCGGGCTTGCCTTGCGGGCCAACCAAAAACGACGCGCCGAGGCTAAAATCAGCCGCAAAGGCCCACGCGCTCGAGTCGAGCTCACCGGACGATGCCGAGGGATCGGTGATCCACGCCTTTCGATAATCCGCTCCCGGCGCGACGCGCGCGAACGCGTAGAGCCAATGCGCGGCGTGATAGCGACCTTCGAGCGGCACGCTCAGGCGGTGCACGACAATTCCCGTATCGAACCCGCGCGCGTTGTAGCTGCGCGTGCCCACGTCCCAGCTCGCACCCATGGCGAACGAGAAGCGCTGCGACGCGAAGAGCGTACGCGTGGCCGTGAGCGAGTACTGCCAGAGCTGCGAGTTGTTCGCGAACGGATTGAAGCCGGGGTGATCGACACGGCCCCCGCGTATGCCCATTCCGATTTTCCAGAAGCTCCGGCGCGTGTCGTGATCTTGGAGGGCGGGAATTCCCTTCGCCGACTCGGGCATCGACGCCGTGCTCGCAGTCGGCGCGGCAGCCGGCACGTACTCGATCGCCGGGTCCGTGCTCGGCGGCTTCGCTGTCGGTGCGGTCGATGGCGAGGCATCTTCGGACGGCGCGACCGCCGCGGGAGGCGTCGTCGCCGAGGACCCGGGCAGCGGAGCGAGCGGCGCGGTGCCGGCTCCCCACGTGGACCCGGGAGGCGCGGTCGGTTTGTCTTGCGCGAGCGCGAGCGGCGAGAGCGATACGATCGCGAGAGCGACCGAAAGGCGAAGCATCGTCTTCATGATCAAAGCCCTTCCAAGAGAAGACCAGAGTAGACGCGCGAGGTCGCCGTGTCGGGGTTCAATCCGTCGACCACGGTGACACCGAATGCGCCGGTGGCGTGCGCCGCGATGAGCGCGCGTCCTCCGTCGGCGCGAGCGACGTCGTACACGTTGGTGATGGCGCGGCTCAAGACGACCGGCACCGGATGGATGGTGGCGAGTGAAACGGAGGCCAAATTCCCAGTGCCTGGCGCGAACGCCCACACGCGCTGCCCGTCGTCGGACAGGACGAGCGACGCGGCGCCAAGCGTCGAGAGCGGAGATGCGGTCTTGTCGAGCAGGTTCAGCACGTAGAACTCGTTGCCGCTGCTCTCGAGCACCTTGAGATGGTGGTTCGGCGCGGGCACGGACAGCACGTGGGAGACCGAGCCCGAAATGCTGACGGTCTCGACGCTTCGATACGGCGTACCGCTCGTCTGGCCGAGCGACCAGAACGCGACGCCGCCCGGACCGTTCGACGCTCCATAGAGAAGCGCGACGTCGCTGTTGCCCGGCGTACCGACCTCGCCGGTCACGAGGGAGAGGTGTTGGTATGAAGCTGGAAGCGCCACGTCGGTCGTGATGCTCGTATCGGGATCCACCAGCGTCGCCTTCCCCGCGTTCGGTACGAGCGCCGCCAGACGAATGCCGCCGTCGGTGCGCACGAACGCGATATCGCTCGCGATGCCGCCTACGTCGGTCAGGTTGATGACGGGCACGAAGTCGTTCGGCGGTGGCGGGCTCGTATCCGGCGGAATGGCGCCGAGCGTCAGCGTCACGACGTTCGTGTCGTTCGACAACCGAACGCCGATTCGCGCGTCGGCGTTGCTCCCGGGATCGCCGTCATCGATGACGACGCCCGCGGGATCGAGCGACTGCACGGTGTCGCCGTTGGTGAGCCGCACCGTGATCTCCGGCCGCGGCGCCGCGTCGTGAAGGTGATCGAGATCCAAGATGGAGACGTCCAGATCGGTCTCGACGACGAGCAGCCTCCGGGGCCCGCTCGGGAGCTGCAGCTCGGGTGAGAACGTGAGGCGTTGCGGGGTGCCGCCGAAGCTCCGCAGCGTGCGATCGATGGGCTGATCTTGCGGAGAGAGCGCCTTCAAATCGAAGAAGACGATTTCGTTCGGGTTCTGCACGAAGGTGACGTGCGTCGCGTCGCCTGCGTAGGCTGCCACCCATTGGCCCTGCGGATCGATCGCGAGCGACGACAGAGGGGTGGCGAGAGTGTAGCGCTGCGAGACGAACGGCGAGCCCACCGCGTCATGGCGAATGATGGTGAGCGCGGGGAGCTCGTCCTGGCTACTACGACGCGGAGAGTCTCCCGACGACAGTACGAAGAGCGTCTTCTTGTCCGCCGACATCTGCACGTTGACCACGTTGTGCCCGACCGCGAGCGTTTGGCGGCTCAGCGTTTGATCTGCGCCCGCGGTGAGCAGGGTCGCCCGATGCGTGACGTCGTCGACGAGCGCTACGGCGCTGTCGAGCCCGTAGGTCGCCGGCTCTCCGACGCCTTGGTCCCAAACGCTCGGCCTGTCGGTGCATGCGGCGATCGAAAGGAGCGCGGAAAAAAGCCAAATTATGCGTGTAGGTTGCACGTCACTTCCCTCCGTTGCTGCCATCGACGATACGCGAAGCGAGCTCGAAGCCCGTGAGGGTGCGAGCTTGTCCGCCGGCGAGGTCGATGAAGGTGATGCGCCCCTGGGGATGCTGCTGCGCGACGAATGCGCGGTTGGCGCCAGCGACGATGCCGACGGCGATGGGCGGGCTCGCGAGCGTGTAGTGGTCGACCGTAAGCTCCGGCATCTTCGCGATGTACGCGCCGTAGATCTGGGTCGCGTCGTCACGCTCGGCGATGATGCCTCGCGTGTTCGACGGCGCCATCGCGACGGCGGTCGGCGGGGCGTCAGTGCCGATGATGTGAGCTGGGAGATTCTGCGCCACGGGCACGACGCTGAATGCGCCCGGGTGCTGGGTGCCCGCGGGTAGCTTGTCGTGCAAGACGACAGCGAACGAGGCATCGGGCGTTGGGAACACGGCGAGCACCGGCGAGTACAGCTTCAGCGTGCGATACGTGGGAGAGGCCCCGAGCGAGAGCACGGTCATGCTGCTGACGGGCAGCGCGCTCGTGTAGAGCAGCCCGGTGTCGCCGGCTTGCGAGAGGACGACCGATCCGACCGTGTTGTCCGCGATGGTCACGGTCTGAAATGTGGTCGGATCGGTGAAGATCCCAGGGACAGGGAGAATACCGACCGTGCTCGTATCGCGAACGACGGCCAGCGCTTCGTCGCCCGCCGCGCTCAGCCGAAGGTCGGTGACATTTCCGGGCAGCGTGACGGTCTGCAGCGTGCCGTCCGCGAGGGAGACGACCGTAATGTCCGGCTCTCCGTCGCGTCGCACGAACGCGAGCGAGCCGTCTGGCGTCACCGAGACGTCGCGCGTGCCCGGATCTTCCAGGGGATTGGTGCTGATCGCGACGTTCTTCGTGAGCGCCGGCGCCGCTCCCGTGAGGTCGATGATGCTGATGCCGTCTTGCGTGACCGCATACGCCTCCGCGCTGTTGCCGGTGAAGCCGACGTTCACGGGCCTGTAGCCTACCGAGAGGATCACCGGAGCGACGACGCCTGTCACGTCGACGATGCTGATGTTTTGGAATCCGTCGACCGGATCGGGATTCTTCATGCTGGCGGCGTTGGTCCAGGCGATGGCCCAGCGGCCGCTATTCGATGTCGCCCACGTGTTGGCGCCTGGCGCTACCGGGAAATTCGTCGCCGTCACGTTCGAGCCGTTCGCCTTGAGCAGCGTGGCATCGTGGGAGATGACGTTGAGGACGATGGCGCTGTCGACCGCGGGATTGACGAGCGGCGCGAGGTAGGTCGGACCGTTTCCGGCCTCGACGGTGTGCACCTCGAGCGTCGTGGCGTCGATGTACGCGACCCGGCCGCTCGTGGGATTCGCAACCCAGACGTACCTGCCGGTCGCGACCGGCGACTGGTAGCTCGACTCGGCTTTCTGCTCGGCACCTCCAGAATCACCGGAAGCGGCGCCGTTACCCGGCGTTGCGGATCCGGCGTCGGACGCGGCGAAGCCCCCGCCAGGGGCCTCGAGCGATGCGCTGTCGCTGGAACCGCACGCACCCAGAAGAACCAGCCCCACCACCACACTGAATCCCAAAGGACCCTTGAGTCGCATCGTCCACCTCATCTTTCGTGCGCGCCTGCATGGCGCACACGTCCCATCGCAGCGCGGCCGCAGACGGGCCGCCGAAAATCGAGCTTCATCGCCCGCGATGACTAGAGCAACGCGAGTGCCACATTCTGAATGGCCACAAAAATGCGAATCATTCGCGGTTCGACGGCCCGCACCATGGCAGGCCTGTCGCGGAACCGTGTCAGTCACGGAGGTCGCGGCGCAAGTCCGCTCAGCGCGCCTGAAGCGCGCTCTCGCGCGAACGCTGGAGCGGCTTGTCTTGCGGCCCGCAAAACCCGGCCGTTGCTGGCGACGCGAATGACGCCCGAAGGTTCACGCGCGAGGCGAGCGACACGCATGTCTACGCTGCCAAATATGCGCAAATGGCGCAACGGTTGCGCACGGTGCACGACGCGTCGCTGCGGGTCCGCCATCTTTACGTGTGGCCTGCGCGTTGCGTTGCGGACGTATCGTGGAGTCCCGTCCAACGATGAGCGCGCTCGGCTGGATTGACCGCGCCCGTCAGCTCGTTCCTCAAGAAGACCGAAAAGTCCTCTTGTCGCCACCCCGGCTCGTGGCGCGCTTCGCGCGTTTTGCGATCGCGCGCGCTTTGGGACACGCCGGGCACGCCCACGCCGATGATCTGGACGCCCGCGATCCAGAGCTGGTGGGCTTGATGCTCGCATTCTACGTCCCCGTGCGTGGCCCGGTCCTGCTGGTCGGAAATCACAACGGCGCATTCTTGCCGAGCGATGCCTTCTTCACCGGGCTCGCGATTCACGAGCGCGACGGCCCTGAGCGCCGCATGTACGCGCTGGCCCATGACGTTCTCTTCGAGGATCCCCTTTTGCGTTCCTACGCGCAGCGACTCGGGATGTTGCGCGCCGGTCACGATGGCGCTCATCGCGCGCTCGCCGCCGGTGATTGCGTTCTCGTCTACCCTGGCTCCGATCTCGACGCGTTTCGTCCCTTTCGTGAACGCGCGAAGATCGTCTTGGGTGGGCGCAAAGGATTTTTGAAGCTCGCGCTGCGCGAACGCGCGCCGATCGTGCCCGTGGTGAGCGTCGGCACGCACGAACAGCTGCTGGTGCTCACGCGAGGCGACCGCATCGCGCGGCTGACCCATGCCCATGCGTGGGCCCGCACTGAGGTGGTGCCGATCGTCCTTTCCCTGCCGTGGGGCATCACCTCTGGCTTCTTGCCGTATTTGCCGCTTCCAGCCCAGACGACCGTGGCATTCGGTGAGCCGATCACCTGGCCGGATCTCGGTCCACGAGACGCCGAAGAACCGGCGGTGCTTGCGCGCTGCTACACCGAGGTCGAGACGCGCATGCAAGCCATGCTCGACCGTCTCTCCCGAGGGCGACGATTCTTGCTCGGCAAACGAGCCGGATTCGAAGTGCGGCCGTGACGCTGTCTCCGCAACTTCACGGCACGCTGGGGTGCGTAGGAGACCGAGGAAGAAAGGCAAAGAGAGTCGTGGCTGTCGACGCTGCGGCAAGCGAGGAGAGATTCCCGCCGACGATCGCGAGCTTCCGCGTGCTCTGCCCGTTGGGCCATGAACATTCAGGCCTGGTTCGATGCGCAGATCGCCGCCGGATACGGGTGCGAGCCATCGCCGGGAAAATTCCCGCGCGACGCGGCGGTCGTGACGGGCCCGCTGCCACTGGGGGTCGAGGAGGCCCGCGCCTACTATCGCGCAGCGACGTTCGACTGGGGCGGCGCATGGGCACTGCGCGAGGACATCGATGGCCACGAGGTCTACTTCGTGTTCTGCGGCACGGATGGCGACGAGGCCTGGCTCGAGGTCTTCGTCAGCGGCGATCTGATCGCAGCGGCCTCGCTCGACGGTTACCGGGCTACCTGGGGCACGCAGGGAGCACGTGAGGGCGTCGGTTCCATCGGCCGAGTGAGGAGGCGCGTCTTCGCCAAGCGCATTCACCCGTTGCAGCGCGCAAACGATCTCAGCGCCGAGCAGCGCCAAGCGCTGGAGCGACTCGTGGCGGAGGGGCAGGACGGCTCGAGGCTGTGGACGCTCGGTCTGCCTCGCTTCACGCCCAATCGCCCCGACGATCTGCGGCGCTTCCTCGGTCAGCTGCCCAAGTGCGCCGTGGACGTGACGGTGGACGTGAAGGGCAAGCCGGTTCCGCTCTGGACGCTGATCGGGGACGCGCTGCTTGCCTTGGAGCCGAGCGAGATGGACGTGAGCCGTTCGATCTCGCGCTCAAGTTTCTGTGGGAGTGGCCAACCGATCGCGCTGGCCCACTCATGCCCAAGCAATCCAAGCCGGTGGAAATCCTGCTCGCCAAGCTGCCGCTCGACTGGGCCAATCGGCTGCGTGTGGGCCTGGCGTACGCGGACAACGTGGGACAGCTGGAACGCACCGTCGAGCACTGCGGGCTTGCGCACGACACCAACGTCGGCGATCGGCCGGTGCTCGTCGCGAAGGAGCTCAGCGCCCACCAGCGCATCGTGGCCGAGATCCTCACCGTGGGTACCCCGATCCGGCTGCGCCAGTCCAAGATGCCGCGCGAGCTCTGGGTCCGCCGGCAGTGGCTCGGGCTCGATCCGCCGGGCCTCCTGTTCTCGATCCAGGTCGAGGGCAAGCCATTCTGGAACGCGATCATGGACACGCGCGGCGACAAGGCGGCTGGCAAAAAGCTTGTCGACGCCGTTGCAGACAGCCAGCGCACGGCGCTTCTCTGCGAGCTTCTGCAGGACAATCAGGACTACTTCTCGGACCTGGCAGAGGACGCGTTGCGCGGTCCGCGGCCCAATCTTGGCAAGAAGGGCGGCGAGTGGGCGAAGGCATACCTCGCTGCGATGCTGGCGCGCACTCCCGGCCATGCGTCGCGCCCTGCCATCAACGTCGCGCTCTTCGACGCACTGCTGGCTGCAAACATCTCGATCGAGCCACAGTGGGACGTCTTCTTACCCTTGGGCGAGCGCTTCCTCGACGCGATCCCGGAAGGCCGCCGCACCGCGGTGATCCTACGCGGGCTCCCGCGCACGGCGTTCGACGGTCCGCGCATGACGACCGCGATCGAGAGAATGAAACGCTATCCGTCCCCCGAGCTCGCGATCTACCTGCTGACCGAAATCAAAAAGGCGTACGACGCCACCAATGTGCTCGACGTCGTGCAGCTCGCAGCGAAGAAAGATCCGGCGATCGCTGCCGCGGCGGCGCCGTTTCTGGCCGAGATCTTGAAGGCGCCAAAGCTCACGGTATCGAAGACGCTTGAGCCCATCACGCTGAAGGCGCTGAACGACGCGCAGAAAAAGCAGCTCGCGCACGCGAACAAACGCTATGGCGGCAAGAAGCTCACCGCCGCCCAGATCTTCGCGCAGGAAGTCATCCAGGACGGGCTCGAGTGCACGAACCTCAAGCTCGAGCTGGCGTTGCAAGCCGTGCGCAAGCAAGTGCGCAAGTAGTCAGGCGGTAGAACCCACGCCGCACCCGTTTGCGCGATGCGCTGCTCCATTCGCGCGGCCTTACTTGCGCCAAAGCGACGCGAGCCAAGGCTGTTCGTGGCGCGGTTTTCCGTCGGGTCGGTAATAGTGCGAGATCTCGGTGAAGCCAGCGGCCTTCATGTAGTGGCTCCAATTCTCGAACGAATGAAACGCGCCATAGCGACCGCCAGAAAATCCTTCCGTGTCATCGCCGCGCGGATTGGACGAGAAGAGAGCGCCGCCCGCAGCAAGTGTGCTGTGCAACGACCGAAGAACGCTAGCCAACTCTTGCTGCGGTACATGAAAAAGCGATGCATTGGCGAACACGCCGTCAAAGTGAGATGGAGGCAGAGTCAGGTCCAAAAAATTCTGGTGCCAGACATCGCAGCCTGAATGCGCTCGAGCCATCTCCACGAACGCGTTGCAGCCATCAAGGCCAATCGCCTCGTGTCCTAACGTTCGAAATGTCGTGAGATCTCGTCCTGGTCCACAGCCAAAGTCGAGCAGCTTGAATGGCGGCGGCTTTTCAATCGCAGCAAGGAGCGCTTGGATATTCTGCGAGACGTCGTGATCACGCGTCCCTTCCCAAAACGATTTTGCAGACGAGTCGTAGTGAGCCAGCGTGCGCGTCGTTAGATCATCGAGATCGGAAAGAGTTAGATCAAGTGACATCGTGGAACCTTCTTTCTCACTCTCAGGGACCCGTGCTTTGTGAGTCCCAATCGAGCATTGCCGACAGTGAAGTCACCGAAGAAGATAGGACTGTACGAAGAATGAGAACCTACGAAGCGACGCCAGCCATGCTGGATGAGCTTACACCTCTGGCACGGCGGTACGCATCCTCAGATTCTGCGCAGAAGGAACGCATTCGACACGATTACCGTGATGCTCTCGCACGGGTGGACACCGCGTGGGGATCACAACCCCGGTCGGCAGGTTCCGTTGCTGACGTAAATCGCGTAAGCGGCGATGTGAACGAGAAAGCGCTAGAGGCTGACCCAATGCAGAATGCCATCGGCCACAGTGTCGGCGCGCTACGGATGGCCCGCCTTTTCGCAGTCGCGGTCGTGGGTTTCGTCGTCTTCCCACTCCTCGCTTGTGGGCGCGGCCATCGCGAAGGCGATCGCCTGGGGCCCGACGTCCGCTCCAAGACTTCGGCTGTTTCCCCCAAGAGCCCGGATCCATTATCAGCGGCAAGCGGAGGTGGTCGCTCGGATCGCTGGGAGGGCGCGCCGGCGTGCCGCTTCGCCAAGCCGGCGAGTTGGACGACGGGAGCGACAACATGGCTCGGTGCATGTGTCGGCGGCAGAGCAAGTGGAAAGGGCGCGCTCCGCAATGTTGCGGGCGGTTCCGAAGAGCTCTTCTTCGGCGAGCTCGTGAACGGTGAGCCCACTGCGGGGGTGCTCGTGATGCCTGATGGTTTTTCAGCAGGCCGATGGTTTGAGGGCAAGATCGTCGAAGGGGAAGTCGATCCTCGATCGGTCATGGTCAACGCGTTCGACGTCGCAGCCGCTGCAGCATCAGCTGCGGCCACTCGAGCCGAAAATGCTGGCGACACCTCAACCGGCAGGTCGTACCGCAATGCGGCCAAGAAACTAAAAGAGCAACTCGACTGACCTCCGTGCGTCGCACGGCGCGCTAATGACACCACAGCCCAGGTTGCGCGGTCCTTCGTCGAGACCGAGGATGTCGTGGACGTCATCGCCGTCGATCATTTTCGGCCCGAGCCGAGCTACTGGCGTGATCGCGTCCAGGGCGACTCTGGCTGAACGCCTCGGCCGACGCGTTGATCGCCCGTTCCGCCCGAAGCCGAGATCGCACGCAAGACGGGGGGATGCGAACCGCTTGTGGTGGCTAAAAACTCGTAACGCTCGTCATGCGGCCCACGCATAGCGATGGTGAAGTCCTCCGACGCGTGGAAGAGCGATGACGGCGCCGACCTCGCGCGGCTCGATGGCGCGGCCGACCGGAGCGTCTCCATCGAGGGACATGTGAGGTCGGTCCGCGTTGAAATAGGCCACGTAGTCGCGGACTATCCGCAGGAGATGCCGCTCGCCGAGCACGATGACGTGATCGAGGAGCTCTCTGCGCAACGTTCTCACCCAGCGTTCGGCGAAACCATTTTGCCAAGGAGAGCGCGGCGAGATCCTAAACTGTCGAATCCCCAGTCCGCGGACGCGTGCGTCGAACACCGCACCGAAGATCGCATCGCGATCGCGAACAAGTCGCTGCGCGACGATGTCGACACCCACGGCCTCGACCATCTGCTGAGCGGCCCACGCCGCATAGGGATGCGCGGTGACGTTGATGTGCAGGATGCGCCGCCGCTCTAAGGACAAGACGAAGAAGACGTCGAGGACTCCGAAGGTCACCGTCGGCACGGTAAGGAAGTCGATCGCGAGCGTACCGGAGAGGTGATTGCGAACGAACGTGGTCCACGTTTGCGACGGAGGCCGCGACCGGCGATATCGCCACTGACCGGCGTACGGGCCGAAAGCCCTTGTCCCGCAATGGCTCTGCTAGTCGCCCTTGCTGATCCGCGAGTGAGGAGAAACCCGACACCACAATG
>CAJDWT010000144.1_pt1 | contig 10855 bp, 9 predicted proteins | sample 7391671 | NCBI WGS metagenome assembly CAJDWT01 (sample SAMEA7055729, study PRJEB34461) | soil metagenome | biome: terrestrial ecosystem; feature: Peninsula; material: soil | place: Antarctica | collected 2016
AACAGGTGCGAGAGCGGACCGTGGCCGACGTCGTGGAGGAACGCGGCGGCCAGCGCATCCCGCGCGCGGTCGGTCGTCACTTGCTGCCAGAAGGGGAGCTCACTCTGGATCGCCCGGAGGCGTGCGAGGAGCAGCTTCATGACGAACGCCGCGCCGGTCGCGTGCGCGAAGCGGGTGTGCTCGGCGCCGGGGAACGCTAGCGACGTTACGCCGAGCTGACGCACATGGCGGAGGCGCTGCACCTCCGGCGTGTCCATCAAGAGCGGAACGACCTTCTCTTCTTCGGCCTCGAACGCGACGAGACCGTGCACCGGATCGCGTAAAATCACGCTTTTTCTCCTGCTTCGTGAGCCTTCTCAAGGCGCTCGCCTACCGCGATGGTCGCGCTCTCACCGAGGGCGGGAAGCTTCGCTGCAGCGAGCGTCAGCCTTGCGACGTTCCCGTCGTCCTCAAACACGTGGACGCCGAGCGCTTCGCCCGCACCGAGCTCGAGCTCGGCAGTCCGGGTCACCGGCGTGGTCTTTCCGCCGACCTCACGTACGCCATTCCAAGCACGCGTGAGCACGCCGTCGACGAGCGCGCCGGCGGTCCATGCGAGCGGCTCGGTCGGCTCGAGGAGCGTCAGCACGAGCCTTGTCGCCGTCACGCGTCGGACTTCAACCTTAGCGGGCATCGACGGCAACGTCTGCTCGCCGCACGTCTCGAGCGATGACGAAGCGCCGCCACGGAGCAGGCGCGCGTGAGCATTGCCGATCGCGATGGGAGCGCGGTCGGCGACGATGGCGCGACGGCCGAGCGAATGGGCTGCGGCGGCGGTCGTTCCGCTGCCGCCGAAGAGATCGACGACGAGGTCGCCGGGCTTGGTCGCCGCCGCGATCACGCGCTCGAGGAGAGCCATCGGCTTTTGCGTCGGATAGCCGGTACGCTCTCCGAGCTTCGAATGCCGCAGCGGAGCGACGTCGGTCCAGAGCGCGTCGACGCGGCGCTCACGACACCAGCGCCCGCTGTCGTCTTTGACGAGGAAGTACTTGATGTAGACCTTGCCGCTCCCGGCCCGGTGGATGCGCCCCTCCGTTTCGAGGCGCGCGATGGAGTCGTCGGTGTAGTCGCCGCGTGGTGCAGCCGTGAACGGTCGCCCTTGTTCGTCCCAGCGGATCGCCTTCTCCTCGATCGGATCGAGGCGCGTGGGCGGGGTGAGCTTCGCGTCTTTCTTCCCGTAGACGATGATCGTGTCGAGGGTGCGTCCGAACTGGGCGCTCGCCGCTTGGCGTCCGAGGTTCGGCGCGCGCTTCCATACGATCTCGTTCAAGAAGCGTTGCGGTCCCATGATTTCGTCGAGCAAGAGCCGAACGTAGTGGCTCGCGCGCCAGTCGACCTGGACCCAGATCGTCCCCGCCGGCGCGAGCAGCCCCACGAGCGCGTCGAGCCTGGGCGCGAGCATGTCGAGGTAGGCGTTCGTCGACCAACTGTCTTGATACGCGAGCGAACGTTTGACACGACCGTCGGCGGCGCCATCGAGCCGCGCTTCGTGCACGTAGTTGGCCTGCGACGCATAGGGCGGATCGACGTACACGCACGCCACCTTGCCCGCGAGCCCTTCGCCATGGAGCGCACCGGCGACGTCGAGGACGTCGCCCAAGATCACGCGGCAGCGGGCGCTCGCCGTCGGCTCCTCTCCCTGCTCGAACGCCGTCGACCGCGCTGTTCCGAGCTGTGCAGCGCCCGCTTCCCAGGTGCGCCCGGGCCATCCAAGCCGCGCTACGCCATTAGGGGTATTTATCCCACGTGTGGCTACAGCGCCCTGCTTCCGCGCCTTTTCCCGCGACGCATGCCGCGCAAGCTGCTCGTCTACCAGCGTTGTAGAAGCGCGGGCCACGGCCGAATGGTACACTCGAAAATTCGGTTCCACGTTACGATTCGAGGCTCACGCTCGAAGAAGCGTGACCGAATCCCGTCATGGCCAACCACCCGAGAGAAGAGCTCCCGCGTCGTCTTGCCGATGTTCTTCGCGCCCTCCCGGACAAGGAGCTCGCTGGGCTGATCCAGCGCCTCGGGATCCGGATAGATCCCGCCAAGCGCCTCGATACGCCGCAGCAAGTTTCGCGAGCGCTCGTCTCGCTGCCTGAGCTCCGCGATCCGTCGCGGATGCCTCAGGCGTGCGTCGAGCTCTTGCATCGGGTCGCCGAAGCGCGCGGCTCGCTCATCGTCACCTCGATTCCCCCGGCGCTCGAGCCCCTCGCTGCGCGTGGCCTCATGTTCGCGCGCGGCACTGAAGCGAAGGGCGCCTACGAGCTCGTCCTTCCGCCCGCGTTCCTCGTCCAGCTTCGGAGCTGGGAAGGGGAGAACCCGCGGAGCATGCGTGCGCTCCTCGCTCAGGCGTCGTTCGAGACCACGAGCGCGATCGCCGCTCACTATCTCGGCCGCCCGGCGACGCCACCGATCGCGCTCTCGCTCGAGGCGGCGTGGGAGGTCTTGAGCGACCGGCAGAAGCTGGCTCACGAGATCGAGAACCTCCCGCCGACCGAGCGCCGCGTCTTGGACAGCGTGGAGCGCGAGGGCGGTGAGGTCGACACCGAAGAGCTGCTCGAGCTCGAGAAGGAGCCACTCCGCTTACGCACCGCGTCCGGCGCCACGCCCTCGCGTCGTGGGGTCGGCTCGGCGCTCGAACGCCGCGGCCTCTTGATCCCGATGCATCCGAATCGGTACGTCGTTCCGGCCGAGGTCGCCGCCGTCATCGGCGCCGCTCGCTATCAGGAGCGTGCCCGCCGCCGTGACCAGGTCAAATCGTTCGTCTTGTCGGGCGACCACGCGCCGCGCCGCGCGCGCTTCGCGCTCGATCCCGCTCCGCTCGCCGCTGGGCTCGCGCTCGTCGCGCGAGAGGCAGGAAACGAAATCCGTCCGAGCGTGGGCACGCCGAAATCACTCGTCCAGAAGCTCGCGGTCCGCTTCGGTCGTGAGAACACGCACGTCGCGCTCGTCGTCGCGCTCTCGCGCGCGATCGGCCTCTGGGACCCCTCCGCACTGAACGGCTCGCAACCGCCGGGTGCCTATACTCTCCGCGATCTCGGTCCAATCCTCTTCGAGGCGTGGCGACGCGGCGGCGCGTGGGACGAAGCACGTCCCGACCCGGAGGTCCTTCGGCTCAGCCCCGACGCTCGTGACTCGAGCCCCGTCGGCATCATGCGCGAGATCGTGCTCGAAGCGCTCGTCGACCTCCGCGACGGCGGCTGGGTCCCTTGGGAGTCACTCGCCGGCTACATCAAGAGCGATGACCGCATCCGCGGCCTCGCGCGTCTTCTCCGTCGCTGGTCGGAGCGCGTTGGCATCGAAGCGGTCGAGCCCATGGAGATCGCACGGCGCATCGTCCACGAGAGCCTGCCCGCGCTCGGGATGGTCGACCTAGGTGACGAATTGGCGCTCGGCGATGCCGACGACGAAGCATCGAAGAAGGCAGACGAATCGTCGACCACGCTCCGCCTCACGCCGCGCGGTCGCGTCGCCCTCGACGCTCGCGCCTCTTCGACCGAGACGTCGAAGTCCAAGTTCCTCGACACGCACGTTCTCCGCGTCGGCAACAACGCGCACGTCTCTGCGCTCCTCGCCGTCGCGCCTCTCGTCGAGGTCGGCAAAGCGACCGACACTCTCGACCTCATCGTCGCGCCGCAAACGCTCGCTCGTGCGCTCTCCGCCGGCTACGAGGCCGACGCCCTTCGCCAGCGCATCGAGGCGCTCGCCCCGCTGCCCGAATCGCTCTCGCGAACACTCGCGCAGGCCAGCGTCGTCCTCGGTCGCGCGTCGTTCACTGCATCCGGCGGGTTCTTGTGGATCGAAGATGTCGACCTTCGCGAGCTCCTCCGCACACGTCGTGCGACCGCAGAGCTCTTCGTCGACCCTTCGCCTCCGGGCGGTTTGCTCGTCCAGGCCGGGGTCGACGTCGACCGGCTCTCGCGTCGCTGCCGCACCGTCGGCATCGAGGTTTCGGCCGAAGGTCAGGTCGTGCGCGCGCGGGCGATTCCGGCCGGCCGCATGACCCCAGCCCGCGGCACCGGCCACAAGTGACTCAGTTCCCCCAGACGTAGTCGCCGGGCGGAAGCTTGCGCGCGAACGTCCGCAAATCCTCGCGGAATGTCGCTTCGTCGGTCTCGTGCGTCGCGTAGAAGGACACGGTGTCTTTCGCGCAGACGTGGTTGTCGGGGATCTTGAGCGCACCGATGCGCCGCCATGTCGACGGCAACGTGTCGACGAACCAATCGTCGTAGAGGATCGCGAGGCGGACGTTCGCGGCGGTGGTCTCCTCAGCGAGGACCTCACGAGGGAGCGGCCCGTCGAGGCGCATGCCGCGTGCGGCGGCGATACGCGGTGACGCGAGCCCGACCAAGTCGACGACCTTCGCGTCAGTGAAGTACGAGACCGCGCCGATGTCGTTCAACGCGACGGCGGAGTCGTTCGCGTACGTGCGGACGAAGAGCGCCATCTGGACCTCTTGGTCATAGATGTTTTGGCTCGCGAGGACTGTCGTCCGAAATGCGCCCGCGGCGCGCCCGACGAGCGGGAACGCGATCACCGCCGCCGCGAGCGCGAATGGCCTCACGCGTCCGGCGTGTGCGGCGGCGGTCGATACGACGGCGACGAGCGCGAGGAGCACGGCGTACGCCTCGTAGCGATAGAACCAGCCGAGCTGCGCGAGCGCGGTCTGCGCCGCGAGCGTGATGGCGGCGACGAGGACGAACGCGTGACGCTCTTTCGCCTCGCGGTCGGCGCGGCCCGCGTCGAGCGCCCACGCGAACGCGAGGAGAATGAAGAGGACGAGCACGTGGGGGTTGTCAACGAGTCGGTAGTAGATCTTGGCGATGACGTCGGCGGAGAGCCCGGTGCGTTTCATCGTCACGGGGACGGGGAAAAATAAGCCGTTCCGCGCGATCGACACGGCGCCGCGGACGACCGCCGGGAGCGCGCCGGCGAGCGTGACGAGCGCCGCGGAGCCAGGACGCTTGGCGCGAGCGAAGAGGAGCGCGACGGCACCGACGACGAAGGCGCCTTCGTACCGGAATGCGACCGTGGCTGCGGCGGCGAGCGCGAGCCCGACCGAGACCCTCTCGTTCCTGACTGCGGCGCGCACACCGAGCCCCACGACGAGGAGCGCGAAGCAGGCATGCGACGTATGTTCCATTCCCGACACGACGAGCGGGACGATGGGAACCATGAGCAACACGCCGAGCGCCATGGGCGCGGCGCGCTTCACTCCAAGTGAAGCGAGGGCGCGGTCGGTCAGCGCGAAGAGTGCGAGAGCCGCGATGCCGTTCAGGACGAGCGGCGCATCGTCGTCCACCCCGACCAATCGGAGCGCGGCCAAGAGCCAAGGCCATACGATCGACGAGCATGCGCTGAAGAGTGAGGCGTCGCCGTCGAGGACGAGCTTCTTCGCTGCGGCCAGATGGATGTAGGCGTCATCGACGGGGTAGACGAACGCGCCGCCGGTGCGAGCGCGTGCGACGAGAACGGTCCCCGCCAGCGTAAGGGCGAGCAACACGCCACACACGAGCCGCGAGCGCCAGCAATCGCGCCACCCATCTTGCCATGAAGGGCGCACGCGCGCGGCGGCGGGGTCGTCAGTGCGGAGCCCAGACGGGGTGACCGGAAAATAGGCCATCTTGGACCCCGACTTGGTACGCCATGAAGAGCCCAAAGAGAATGCTCATCGCGCCGGTGGCCTGGGTGAGCCGACGTTGAAGGTCGACGGATTTGCCGAAGGCGACGAACGGGATCGCGAGCGCCGACGTCATGACGGCCATGCCGGCGATGGTGCCGACGCAGAAGAGCGCGAGGTAGGCGACGCCGGCGACCGCATCATGGACGGTACTGAGGACGAGAAGCGCGACCGCGGCCGAGCCGGCGAGGCCGTGCACCAGGCCGATCGCCAGCGGGCGCAGGAAGCGTGAACGCGCGCTCGCCCCTGCCGCTGCCGGTGCCGCTCCGGCGTGCGCGAGTTGGTCTACTTTCTTCATGAAACCGGACAAATTCAGCGACCCGAGCACTATGAGCATCAAGGCGACCAAGAGCTCCAGCGTGAGGCCGAGCCGCGGGGGGATGACCACGCCGAAGACGATGATCGCTCCGCCGACGAGGAGGACGGTGACGGTATGGCCCGCACCCCAGATCGCGCCCACGAGCGTCGCCCCATGCAGCTTTCGCTGGTGGGCGACGATTGTCGTCACGGCGAGCACGTGATCGGGGTCGGTCGCGTGACGCATCCCCAAAAAGAACCCGAGCAGGACGAGAGGGAGCAGCGACATCGAGACGATGTGTAGCACCATTTTTGCGAAATGTGACACGGTGAGGTTCACAAATTTGGCCAGCTCGACGTGAGAGAGCGATGGTGCAAGCCATGATTAGCGCGCCGAAATCCTGTGTCGTCTGCAGCGTGACCGATGCTCGTGGTCTTTCGACGACCCGGCTGTCGACCGGCGAGCTCGTCGTGGTCTGCGGTTTTCACGATCTGATGCACAAACGCTCGAGCCGCACCGCGTCCACCGTTGCGGAGCTGCGCACGCTGACGTGTGAGCGTCGTCGTTCGGTCGACCGTCGTGACCGGCAGATCGACGAGCTCGGCGCGATGCTGTCCGAAGCGTTCGCGGAGGACAAGCGCGCCTCTGGCGATCGCCGCGGCTGAATCACGGCGACGTCCGCGCGCGCCAGCGCGAAAAGTAGCCTGCCGTCATCACGTCGAGCGACGCCTCCGCGTCCGATTGACGCATGACTGCGTCGAGTGACGCCGGCGCGTCCGGCGGGGTCGTGTGGAGGTCGACCCACGCGTGCTGCCAGTCGGCGAGGACATTGAGCACGCGTGCCGCGATCCGCGCCCGCGTGTCGCTCCGTTCGAGCCGCAGCCGCTCGAGCGCGGGCTCTTGGTTGGAGTAAACGAGCCGTTCGAGCTTCCACGTGAGCCGCGCCTCGAACGTCGTGGCGACGCGATCCGGGTACGCGTAGCTATAGGTCACGTCAGCGGGCGTCGGCCCGTAGACCTCGTCGTCGATCCGCCGTGCGGCCCTGAGATGAACGTCCGGCAGGAGCGCGCTCGTGTGCGCGCGCGTCAGCATGCCGTCGATACGCTCGTCATCGACCTCGATGCCGGACGCGCGCCACGCCGCGAGCACGATGGACCGCGCCGCTTGCTTGGTCACGGGCAAGGTCAGCTCGGAGGTTGCCGGGTGCACGACCGACCCGATCGCGACGGCGGGCTCGGCGTGCGCGACGCGCGGGAGGACGAGAAGGAGGAGTGTGAACAACGTGCGAGGTAGGGCCATGCGCGCACGGATTACAAACGCCGTGCCTCGCGCCTCGCCTCGGTTTCGGCTCGATTCGCGATCGGACGGGCGCCCGGGGACGCTTTCTGCCCGTCCTGCTCCAGAGCGTGGAGTGGACGGCGCGCGTCAGTGCGCGGGGGCGGCCTTACCGGACGGGCGCGCGTTCCACAGGCGGCTCGCGAGAAAGAGACCGAGGATGGCGACGGGGGTGACCGCGAGCGGCCAGCTGATCCAGTTTGCGGGGTCTTTCACCGCGTCGCCGCGGGGCAAGACGTAGCCGAGCACTTTGGCTTGGGTGGTCACGCCGAGGTAGACGAAGCCGTCGATGATGCCGATCGCCATGCCGGCGTTCTTCTTGCCGCCGAAGTCCATGCTCGCTGTTCCGGAGAGCATGCCGTGCACGCCGATGATGGACATGAAGATGCCGACCGCCACGAACCCGAGGAGCGGGCTACCGAGCAGGGCGAGCATCACGATCGAGAGGACGATGACAATGCCGTAGTAGACGGTCGCGACCGGGCCGCGTCGCGAGCCGAAGACGCGGTCGGAGATGATGCCGCCGACGATGCCGGACGTGATGCCAGCGCAGCAAGTGAGCACGCCCCAGTGGTCGGAGGCAAAGCCGGCGGAGTGCGTGAAGGCGGCGAACTTCAAGTACCAGCTCATGATCGAGTCGCGGACGTAGCCGCTGCAAAACTCGACGCAGGCGATGGTGACGATGATCTTGTTCGAGAACATCCGCTTGAAGATGACGAGCGGTGGCAGGCGCTCGCCGTCGTCGCCGCTCGAGGCGTCGCCGGTGTCGAAGTCGTCGAAGCCGGCGAGGCTCGGGGTGTCACGGACGAGCAGCACGTTCAACACCGTGAAGACCGCCAAGATCGCTGCCGGAACGTAGAACACATAGCGCAGCGGCTCGTTCGTGACGATCCAGTGGCCCCAGTCGAACGCGAAGTAGAACCCGAGCGAGATGAGGATGCCGAAGACGCCGGAGAACGTGCCGCGCTCGCGGACGTGGAACCACGCGCTGTTGACCTTGATGATCGAGACCGCGCCAAAGCTCTGGAAATACATGTTGAGCGCGTAGAGGATCGACAGCGGCAAAACGAGGCTGCCGGTCGGGTTCCGCTCGAGGATGATGCCCATCACGACGTTCATGACCGACGAGCCCGCCGCGCCCACGATCATCGTCTTGCGTCCGCCGAAGCGGTCGGCGAGCGGCCCGTTGATCCAGAACGAGAGGCCGTAGGTGATCGAGCCCGAGGCGATGATGGTCCCGAACTGCTGGTTCGAGAGGCGGTCGCCGAGCGCCGCTGCACAGACCGTCATGTTGTAGCGGCCCATGTAGAGGAACGCATACGTGAGGCCGATGGTGAGCCAATTCTGCCGGCGACGGTTCTCGTAACCGGGTTTGTGCCCCAGATCGATTTTGGGCAGGCGGCTGACGACGAGCGCCACGACGGCGAGCAAGATCAGAATGGGCAGAATTTTCGAGAGCCAGGCGGGCATCTTGCGGCGCGCAGCATCGCACAATCTCTGCCCTTTGCGGGGTCGGACGCTCCGGCTAACCTCGAAGAAACATGCGCCACGCCGACCTGCTCGCCGAAGTGCCGATGTTCGAAGGCCTCACCGACCAAGACCGGGAAGCGCTCGGAGCTCGCCTCACCGAAAAGAAGGTCGCGGCCACCGAGCTCGTGTTCGCGAAGGGGGACGCTGGCTCGTCGATGTATCTCGTCCTCTCGGGCGCGGTGCAGATCTTCCTGCCAGCCGAAGACAAAGACGCGCCGCGCGTCGTCTTGAAGGACGTCCGCACCGGCGAATACTTCGGCGAGCTCTCGCTCTTCGACGACAAGCCGCGCTCGGCCAGCGTCGAGGCGACGGTCGACACGACGCTCCTCGAGCTCACGCGCGAAGAGCTCGCGACCCAGCTCACGAAATCGAAGACCGCCGCGCTCTCGATCTTGAGCGAGATGTCCGAGCGCCTCCGGGTCACGAACGCGATGCTCGGCGAGCGCGCCGCCAAAGACGCCGTCAAAGAGACCGAGGAAAACTTCACCTGGGGGCAGCGGCTCGCCGACAAAGTCGCCGATCTCAACGGAAGCTGGGCGTTCATCATTTTCTTGCTCGCCTTGACCGTGATCTGGGTCGTCTTGAACGGCACGCACTTCAAATTCGACGATTATCCATACCAATTTTACAACCTCGCGCTCGCGATCCTGGTCGCGTTGCAAGGCCCGCTCATCGTGATGAGCCAGAACCGCCAATCGCTCAAAGATCGCGCGCAAGCCGAGACCGACTTCCGCGTGAACTTGAAGAACGAGGTCGGCATCGAGACCTTGATTCGCGAGGTCGGCGCGTTCCGAGCGGAGGCGACCAAGCGTCTGGACGTGCTCGAGCGTGGGACCCGCAACGAGCGTGTCCGCGCGGAGGTCCCGCCGAAGACGCCGGGCGGGCCGCTCGCCGGATGAAGTGCTCGCGCTGCGGGCGCGAGGTGCCGCCTTCGTTTCCGGGGGCTGTCGTCGCCTGCGCGTGCGGTGCGAACATCGAGGTGACGCTCTCGGCCTCGACCGAGGCGATGCCGTATCGGAGCGCAGCCACGCCGATTCCGAATGAATCGAGCGCGGTCCTCGCCACCATGCCGAGGGCGAACAACGATCGACCCTGCCCGCAGTGCACTGGTCCGCTCGAGCGTGAAGGGGAGGACACCTATCCGTGCGTGCGCTGCCACGGCGCCTTCTTTACCCCACAAGGGGTCGAACGGATCGTCCGCGACGCGCGCGCGATCATCGACGAGCACGCGCCGCTCAACGGCATTCGCTCCGCCGTCGCTTGGCAGTCGAGCGTCGACCCCGAGCTCGTGCGTTACGTCCGCTGTCCGTTCTGCCGCGAGCGGATGAACCGCGGCATCTTCGGGAAAAGGAGCGGGATCATCGTCGACGTTTGCGCGCAGCACGGCACGTGGTTCGACGCCGGAGAGGTCGAGCGCGCCGTCGCCTTCGCGCGCATCCACGACGTCGCCGTCCGTTCGAGCAAGCCCTACCTATCCCCCGAAGACGTCGAGCGACGCGCCGAGGTCGGCGCTCAACACGCGAGAGAGTCGATCTCCCTCGCCGAGCGCGATGCGAACTGGCGGGCCGACGGCTCGAGCCTGTCGTTCATCGAGAAGCTCGCGATCGCAATGCGCTGGCTGAGCAAAGGGCCGCTTTAGAACGCGCGTGCTAGCCCAAGAAGGTCTGTTGGACGTTCTCGTGCTCGAGCAGCCATCGCTTGCGATCGAGCCCGCCGGCGTAGCCCGTCAGCGTCCCGTTCGCGCCGATCACGCGATGACAGGGGACCAAGATCGAGATGGGGTTACGCGAGTTCGCCATGCCGACCGCGCGCACCGCGGCGGGCTTGCCGATCGCTCGCGCGAGCTCGCCGTACGAGCGCGTCTCGCCGAACGGGATCGCGGTGAGCCCCTGCCAGACCTTGCGCTGGAAAGGCGTGCCGATGCCGCCGAGGGGCGCTTTGATCGTCCTCAGTTTTCCGGCGAAATACTCGCGAAAATCGCGCTC
>CAJDWT010000147.1_pt1 | contig 10714 bp, 9 predicted proteins | sample 7391671 | NCBI WGS metagenome assembly CAJDWT01 (sample SAMEA7055729, study PRJEB34461) | soil metagenome | biome: terrestrial ecosystem; feature: Peninsula; material: soil | place: Antarctica | collected 2016
AGGCGTAGGCGTAGGCGTGGGCGTGGGCGTGGGCGTAGGCGCGATGGCCGATGCAGCCACGGCCGCATCGGCGGCTTCTCGTGCTCCCTTTGAGCCGACCGCGGCCGCGTCGACAGATGCGTCCAAATGCGCGGTTTTCGGGGGAATTCGCCCGGCATCGAGCGCGAACGCTGCGCGCGGTGCCGCCAGAAAGAGGAGAGCCAGGAATAGAGTGGTGGGGCGCACGCTTCCGTCAGAGTCACGTGCCTCTTCCGAGGGGTCAAGCCGGTCGGAGAAAGCGGTGCCCGGCGCACGGACCGCACACCCTTCCGCCGCATCGCCCGTCTATACTGGCCATCGCTCATGTCGCTTTCGCACCGCATCGGGAAAATCGCCGTTCTCCTTGGCGCCTTCGGTCTCGCCGCCACGCTCGCCTTGGAGCTCCACGGCCCAGGCGGCTTGTGGGAGGGGCTCGCACCGGCCATCGCCGCGAACAATCTCGCGAGCTCGCAGTCGAAGGAGGCCTACGACCTCACGCAGCTGCGGGTCGTCGATCAGGTCCTCAAGTTCGTGCGCGATCGCTACGTCGACCCGAAGCGCGTGAAGCCGAAGGAGATGCTCCTTTCCGCGCTCAACTTCGTCCAGCGTGACGTCGCGCAGGTCATCGTCCTCTACGAAGAAGGCGCACCGACCGTGAAGGTCAAGGTCGACACGCAGGAGCGCGAGTTCCGCGTCGACAACGTGCAAGGCCCGTGGGACGTCGAAGCGCGCCTCCGTGAGGTCTTCGCCTTCTTGCAAGACAACCTCCGCAACACCGAGGTGAACCTGCGCGACGACGTCGAATACGCCGCGTGCAATGGCATGCTGCACACGCTCGACCCGCACAGCATCTTGCTGTCGCCGGACGCGTACAAAGAGATGAACCTCACGACGAGCGGCCAATTCGGCGGTCTCGGGATCGTGATCTCCATTCGGGACCAGCAGCTCACCGTCATCAATCCGATGCCGAACACGCCGGCTGGACGCGCGGGCTTGAAGAGGAACGACCGTATCGTCCGCATCAACGGCGAGTCGACGCTCAACATGGGGCTCACCGAAGCGGTGAACCATCTCCGCGGCGAGAAGGGGAGCAAGGTCGTCGTCTACGTGCACCGTGACGGCGACGGCGGCTGGCAAGGTGCCAAGCCGTTCGATCTCATCCGTGAGGTCATCCACGTCGAGAGCGTCACCCACAAGCTCCTCGACGGCGGCGTCGGCTACGTCCGGATCAAACAGTTTCAGTCCAATACGTCGAGCGAGCTCGACGCCGCGCTCACCGACCTGAAGAGGGGGGGCGAGCTCAAAGGGCTCGTCCTCGATTTGCGCGGAAACCCGGGCGGTCTCCTCGATCAAGCAGCGCGCGTCGCCGACAAGTTCCTCTCCGACGGCCCGATCGTCGCGACGGTCGGAAACCCGAGCGAAGGGCGTGAAGAGAAGGAAGCGCACGCCGACGGCACCGAGCCGAACTACCCGATCGCCCTCCTCATCAGCGGCTCGTCAGCCAGCGCGAGTGAGATCGTCGCGGGCGCGATGAAAAACCACGATCGCGCCGTCATCGTCGGCGAAACCTCGTTCGGTAAAGGGAGCGTGCAGCTGATCTTCAACGAGCTCCCTGACAAGGCCGCGCTCAAGCTCACAATCGCGCAATACCTCACCGAACCGGGCGACATCTCGATCCAGGGCACCGGCGTCACGCCCGACATCGAGCTCGACCCGATGACGGTCGACACGCAGGAGATGGATCTCGTCGGCGACGACGGAATGCTCATCAAAGAGCGTGACCTCTCGCGCAGCCTGTCGAACTCGCGCGCGCGCGAGGGGCAGCGGCCGCTCGAGACCGTGCGCTACGACCTGCCTGCGAAAGAGCGTCAGGATCTCCGTGAACGCGGCGGTGACCCCGACGACGCGCTGTCGACCGAGGCGATCCAGAGAGACTTCCAGATTCGCTTCGCGCGCGACCTCGTCGGTCGCCTTCAGCCGGGAAAACGCCTCGAGCAGGTGAAGGCGGCGAAGGGGCTCATCGGCGAAGCGCGCTCGGCGGAGCTCGCCAAGGTCACGGCCGAGCTCAAGACGCTCGGTGTCGATTGGAGCGACGCCGCGGGCGAAGCCCCGACGACGGTGCCCACGCCCGTCGCACCGCCCGGCGTCGACGTGAAGGTCGAGACCGACCGGCCCGACAACACCGTCGTCGCTGGCGACCCGATGAGCCTCAAGGTGACGATCACCAACAAGGGCACGCAGCCGCTCTATCGCCTCTATGGCGTTACAAAATCGGACAATCCTCTGTTTGACGCGAAAGAGCTCGTCGTAGGCAAGCTCGATGTCGGCAAGAGCAAAACGGCGATCGTTCCGCTCGGCTGGTGCGACGTCGAGGGGCACAAACCGGGCTCCACCGCCCCGACGCCGAAGGATGCGCCCCGCGTCTGCCGGATCCCGAAAGAGATGCTGACGCGCGTCGACGGCATCAAGGTCCACTTCTCCGAAGCGCGCGGCCATGCGCCGAACGACGTCGAAATTCGCGGTACGGTGAAGGGCCTCGAGCGCCCGGTGTTCGCCTACAACTTCGAGGTCGCCGACGACCGCGGCAAATCCAACGGCGATGGCCGCGTCCAGAAGGGCGAAGAGCTCACGATGTACTTGACCGTAAAAAACACGGGCAAGGGCTCCTCGTTCGAGACGCAGGCGAACCTCTCGAACCTCTCAGGCGACGGGCTCCTCCTCCACGAAGGGCGATTCTACATCTCGAACATGGCACCCGGTGAGACGCGCCGTGTCGCCTTCACGTTCGACGTCACCCCGCAGCTCGTCGATCCGGAAGCGAAGGTCACGCTGTCCATCGCCGACACCGATCTCCGCGAGAGCGTGGCCGAGAAGGTCCGCATGCCGATCGCCCAGCCGCTGTCGATCGACGCGGCGTCCGGCGCGGTGCACGCCAAAGGCGGTGGCGCCGATCTCCTCGAATCGCCCGAGCCAGGTGCTCGTGACTTCGGACGCCTGTCGCCCGGGGCCGCGGTGAGCGTGCTCGGGAAATATGCAGAGTACACGAAGGTGTCGCTCGGCAAGGGCCGCTTCGCGTTCGTCGCCAACCGCGACGTCGACGCCGGCGGTACGCCTTCGGCGACGGTCGCGTTCGACGACACCATGTCGCACGCGCCGCCGGCGATCGAGCTCGGTCCCCTCGCGCTCACCACACGAGATGTGCACACCGTTCTCAAGGGCACCGCCAGTGACGGCGAAAAGCTCCTCGACAGCTACATCTTCGTCGGTGCGCGCAAGGTGTTCTACGCGTCGAACCGGGACGGCAAAGATCCGAAGAAGATGGCATTCGAGGCCGACTTGCCGCTCCGTCCGGGCGCCAACACCGTGAGCGTGATCGCCCGCGAGAACCCCGAGACCACGAGCCGCAAGACGTTCGTCATCCGCCGTGACGGCCCGAACGGCGAGCTCCTCGCCACTCCGAAGACGGACCAAGAGCTCGGCGCCACCGGCGCGAGCGACGACGAATAGGTGGCGTAGCTCCGTTGCCCGTCACGCCGGCGCTCGTCAGACCGTTGCGTGGCAGGCCGCGAGGTAGCGCTTCACCGTTTCGGCGAGCCCGAATTCGAGCGCGTCGCCGATGAGCGCATGGCCGATCGATACCTCCGCGACGCCCGGCACGTTGTCCACGAATGGCCGAAGATTGGCGAGATTGAGATCGTGGCCGGCATTGATCTCGAGCCCACATTCGAGCGCCCGAACGGCCGCGGCGCGGTACGCGTCGGCGGCGTGCGCATCACCGCGCGAAAACGCTGCGGCGTAGGGCTCGGTGTAGAGCTCGACGCGGTCGGCGCCGGCATCGCGCACGCGCGCCATGGCGCTCGGCACCGGATCCATGAAGAGCGAGACGCGGCAGCCGATGGCCTTCAGCTCGCGGACGATCGGCTTCACCCGCTCGAGATCCTTTTCGAGGTCCCACCCATGATCGCTCGTGAGCGCGTCGGTCTGGTCCGGCACCAGCGTCGCTTGGGCGGGGCGTGCCTTTTCGACGAGCGGCATGTAGCCAAAGAACGGGTTCCCCTCGATGTTGAGCTCGGCCTGCGGAAAGCTCTTCATGAGCTCCACGATGTCGTCCACGTCGTGTGGCTTGATGTGACGCTGGTCCGGTCGGGGATGGACCGTGATGCCATGCGCGCCGGCTTCGAGGCAGATCCGCGAGCATTTCAGGACGCTCGGGATATCGAGATTCGGACGGGTATTGCGCACCGTCGCCACCTTGTTCACGTTCACCGAGAGCTTCGTCATCGCGCCAGCCATCCTACTCCTCGGGGCGGCCATTGGTGGTAGCCTCGCGGGCGACATGGTGGTGGGAGTCGGCATCGACGTCTGCAGCATCGACCGCATGCGCCGTGCGCTTGAGCGCCACGGCGACCGCTTCTTTTCCCGCATCTGCAGCGACCGCGAGCGCGCCGACCTCAAAGGGCGTGACGTCGCCTCCTCGCTCGCCGGTCGCTTCGCTGCGAAGGAGGCCTTCGCCAAGGCGCTCGACGGCGCGCCGGGTGTCGGGTGGCACGAGGTCGAGGTCCGTCGCGGCCCTACCGGACGTCCACGACTTGAGCTCCAAGGCCGTGCGCTCTCGCTCGCGACCGAGAACGGCGCCGTCCGCTGGCACGTCACGATCACGCATGACGCCGGCATCGCCGCCGCCGTCGTTCTCTTGGAAGGAGAGTCGAGATGATTCCGCTCTTGAGCCGTGAGTCGATGCGCGCCTTCGATGCCCACGCCATCCAGCAGGGAATTCCCGGCAGCGTGCTCATGGAGAACGCGGGCCGTGGCGCCGCCGACGTCATCGAAGATCGTTACGAGCACGCGCACAACTTCGCGATCGTCTGCGGCACCGGCAATAACGGCGGCGACGGCTTCGTGGTCGCGCGCCATCTCGCACGCCACGGTCGCCGCGTGTCGGTCTTCCTCGTCGGCGACGCCTCGAAGATCGCGGGCGATGCCCGCGCCGCGTTCGACGGTTGGGTCGCCGCCGGCGGCGAGATCAAGACCGCCAACGAATCGCTGCGCACCAACCTCGCCGCGAGCGACGTCATCATCGACGCCATCTTCGGCACCGGTCTCAATCGCGAAGTCTCGGCGCAGGTCGCCGCCGTCATCGAGACCATGAACGCGTCACGCGCGCCGCGCGTCTCGCTCGACGTCCCCTCCGGCGTCGACGCCGACACCGGCGTGCCTCTCGGCGCTGCCGTCCGCGCCACGCTCACCATCACGTTCGCGTTCGGCAAAAAAGGGCTCTATTCGCCGCAAGGTCGCGTCAACGCCGGCGAGATCGAGATCGTCCCCATCGGTGTCCAGCCCGTTCTGCCTGCCGCGATCACCGCATCCGCCGAGCTCATCGAGAAGTCGGACGTCGTCCGCTGGATCGTCCCGCGCACGGCCGAGTACCACAAGTACACCGCCGGCCACGTCGCGATCCTCGCCGGCTCGCCCGGCAAGATCGGTGCATCGCTCCTCGTCGCACACGGCGCCATCCGCGCCGGCGCCGGCGCTGCCACGATTGTCACCTGGCCCGAAGCTGCCACGGCGGTCGAGGCACGCGTCATCGAGGTCATGACCGCGCGCATCGACCGCAAGAAGATCGCCGAGAGCATCGACGAGCAGCTCGAGAAGAAGAAGGCCGTCGTCATCGGTCCTGGCTTCGGCCACGACGCCGACGCGAAGACCGTGCTCGAGCACGTTTTGAAGTCGTACGACGGTCCGCTCGTCTTGGACGCCGACGCCCTCACCATGGCGGCCGACATGGTGAACAAGGTCGCCAAGAGCGCGAGCAAGCGGGTGCTACTACCCCACTCGGGCGAGATGTCGCGCCTTCTCGGGTGCACGGTCGACGAGATCGAGCACGACCGTTACGACGCAGTCGTCCGCGCGGCCAAGCTCATGTCGTCGGTCGTCGTCCTCAAAGGGGCTCATTCGCTCATCGCCGACCCGCAAGGGAACATCGTCGTCGGTCCCCGTGGCTCGCCGGCGCTCGCGACCGCCGGCTCGGGCGACGTCCTGGCCGGGATCGTCGGCGCGATGCTCACCTCGCTCCCTCCGTTCGAGGCCGCTTGCTGTGGCGTCTACTTCCACGCGCACGCTGGCGAGCGCTGGTCGGCTCAAAAAGGGGATCGCGGTCTGCTCGCGCGCGAGATCGCCGACGAGCTCCCAACCCTCCTGCATGAACACACCGCTTTGTCAGAGCTGACACACGGACACGTGGGCAGCTTTCGAAAAGACTGAAAAATAGGGCAGTTGCGGGTCAACTGGCGACGGCATCGAGGTTGCTGAAGAGGTAGCCGGAGGATTTCCGATGCCCGCTTACAACGCCGCTGCCGCACGTTCGATTGGTTCTGCCCTCGCTGCCATCGTCCCCGATCTCCGGGGCCGCGCGCTCCGTCTCGCATCCGGCGACGCGGCGCTCGCCGACGACGTCGTGCAGGACACGGTCGAGCGTGCGCTCCGGTTCGCCGGGCAGTACCAGACGGGGACCAACCTTCGCGCCTGGGCGCTCCAGATCCTCTTCAGCGTGTTCGTCACGCGCTATCGCCGAAGTCGTCGCGATCGCAATGCGATGCGCGTGCTCATGAGCGACCCCTGCGCGTGGACGACGCCGGAGCACTTCGTCTCGCCAGACCGCCAGGTGTCGCTCACGCCGAGCGTGAAGGCGGAGCTCGATGCGCTCCCCGCCGGCTTCCGCAGCGCCGTCACGCTCGTGGACCTCGGCGAGCTGTCGTACCGTGAGGCCGCCGACAAGCTCGGCGTGCCGGTCGGTACGGTGATGAGCCGCCTTCATCGCGGTCGCAAGATCCTGGCCGCGAAGCTCGCGGCCTGATTACTTCGCGCTTCGGGGCGCCCACGGAACGTCGGTGACGCTTCGCAGGTGGTTCTCGCGCCGCGCGAGCGTGAAGAGAAGATCGCTCAGGCGATTGAGATAGATGACGACGTCGCTGCGTGCAGGCGCATCGTCCATGGCGAGGACTGCGCGCTCGGCGCGTCGGCATACGGTGCGCGCCAGGTGCAGATGCGCCGCTTGGGTCGAGCCACCGGGCAGGACGAAATTCTTGAGCGCAGGCAGGCCCTCTTCGGCAAGGTCGATTGCGTTCTCGAGCCGCGCGGCGTCGTCGCCGTCGACGAGACGCATCGAGAGCTTGTCCTCTTTGCCCGGCACGCACGCGAGCTCCGCGCCGAGCGTGAAGAGGTCGGTCTGCACGTGCTCAAGCACGGGGTCGACGTCCTTCGAGAGGTTGCTCGCGCGCGCGAGGCCGATGGTGGCATTCAATTCGTCGACGGTGCCGTAGGCCTCGACCCGCATGCTCGCCTTCTTCACGCGCGCGCCGCCGAAGAGCCCCGTTGTGCCGTCGTCACCCGTCTTCGTGTAGATCCGCATCGCCGGCGACGATCGCACACTTTTGTCGGCGACCGAACGCCGAAGTCAGTCGGGCTCGGCCGCGGGGTCGACGAGGATCGCGCCGGTGAAGCGCGCGCGCAGATAAAATCCTCGCGGGACCGTCCCGATCGCTTCGTTCTCGGCGCTGTAGGCGATGGTGCGGACGCGCCCGTTGGCGGCCTTCGGCCTGACCTGGAGCCAGCGCCCGAGGTGCGCGGTCAGCTCTTCGATCCGACCGATGCCGACGAGACCCACCGCTTCGTCGAAGTCGGCCCGGAGCGCGCGCTCTTGTGAGGGCGTCGGAGACCAGAGACGCGGCGTGCCGATCTTTCGTCCGTGCCACGGCACACCGTCGGACACGAGGAGCGGCACGAAGAGGACGCGCGCGAGCTTCGAGCGCACCCACGAGGTCGCCCACTCCTGCGCGTCGGCGTCGGCCAGGCTCAGCGTGCAGACGTAGGTCGACTCGATGGGCGTGCCGTTCGGACCGACGGGGATCGTCTTCAGCTCGATCGCGAGATCGGGAAAATCGTGGACCTTGGCGTTTCCGCCGGTTGCGCCGAGCGCACGTTCGACGATCTCGCCGGGCCGCCCCTTCGTCCGGACCGCGCTGCCAGCTACACCGAGACCGACGCGTGCGGCGAGCTCGCCGACGTCGGTGCCGACGAGGGCGTGTGCACGCGCGAACAGCTCGCTCTCCGAGCGCGGCGGCGGAACGACCGAGCGCGTGGGCATTGCCCGAGCCTATCGCTTCGAAGCGCTAGGGAGCGCCTTGTGGGAAGTACGGGTAGATGTCCTTTTCGTCGAGGCCCAGGTCCTTCGCCAGGACGGAGAAGTAAGCGGCGTTCGCTTGCAAGGTCGGGCCGTCGTAGAACTGCACCTCGTTGCAGCCGTTCGGATCGACGGTCACGTCGGCGACGAGCGAGTCGTCGGCGGCGAAGAACTGGAGATCGTAGGTCACTCCGAACGCGGCGGGGCAGCTGAAGGTGCCGTCCGGGAAGCGAGAGAGCCCGAGCGTGTGATCGTAGATGTCTTGCGCCCCCTTCGGCTTGTCGAGGAGGACGTTGTGTGAAGGCGGGACGTTCGCGGGGATGGACGACTGCGGCTGGAAGTACACGTACGCGATCTGCCCCTCCTTCTTTCGGAGTGCGGTGAGCTCCGGATCGTCGGTCGCCCTCGACGCATCGGGCGGATCGATCTTCCCGCCGTCGTCCGGGTGCGAGATCGTGACGCCGCCGTCGTCTCCGTCGCCGTCGTCGCCCAACACCTTGCCGCCGCACGCGACGAGCGAGAATGCACACGACGCCACGACGACAAGACCCAACGCTCGCTTCATGAGCGAGCGATAGAGCAACGCCGATGCCAACGAAAGTGCCGAGAAAACCCGCCTTTTCGTTGTGCCAGACTGGGCGACGCCGACAACGCCGCCCGCGTCCTTCCCGGTCACTGCTTCAGCGGGCGCCGGCGGCCTCGGGGGGCTCGACCTCGAACATCTTGGCGAGCTTCGCGCTCATCTCGTCTTCAGTGATGTTCTTCGCGAGCGCGAGCTCACGGAGGAGAAGGCTGCGCGCCTGGTCGAGCAGCCTGCGCTCTCCGAAGCTGAGCTCCTTGTCCGAGCGTAAACGGGAGATGTCGCGGAGGACCTTCGCGATCTCGATCGCGAGGCCGCTCTTGACCATCTCGGTGTAGAGCCGGAAGCGGCGGCTCCACGGCTGGACGTCGACCGCGACCTCACGCGCGCGCAAGGTGTCGAGCACCTTCTCGGCCTCACGAGAGCTCATGATCGGGCGCAGACCGGCCTGGCCCGCGGCGTTCACGGGGACGAGCAAGCGGAGGCCGCTGTCGATGATCTGGAGCTTGTAGAATGCACCCTTCGTCCCGCCGAGCTCGAGCTGGTCGATCGAGTTGATGATGCCGACCCCGTGCGCGGGATGCACGCACTTGTCACCGACCGTGAAGACGACATTGGGGCGGATCGGGATGACTGTCGTCTGCCCAGCGATGGGGTTGTAGCGCTGCGGCCCTTTCGCCACGACCTTCGTGAGCTCGATCTTGGGCGGGGCGGGGACGGGGGCCGGTGCCGGCTTGTTCGTCGGCGCGGTGGCGACGACCGGACGCTTGGCCGCCGCGCCACCTTTTGCGACGGCGGCTTTGATGCGCGTGGCAGTGGCTGGTCGAGCGACGGGGGGCGAAACGCGCGCGGGACGGGCGGTCTTGCTTTTGGTGGAACGGGAGGCGGTGCTGGCGGTATTTCGGACGGACGAACGCATGGTGGCAACGTCGAAACTAACCACCTTTCCCGGTTATTCCCGTATTCCACCGAGAATTTCCTCCACGCTGCTGACCGTGGAGTCCGCAATTCCCGAGAAAAAGCGGGTGGAATCGAAGGAGACGTCGACCGCGATCTCGGAGCTCGTCGCGCGCGTTCGGGGGCCGACCACGGGGTGGTCGATGCCGCAGAGCTTGCCGATAGCACTCTCCTGAAAGAGGTGGAGCGTGGCGGTGAGACGAGAGGCCGCTTGGTCGGCGTCCTTTCCCCACGCGCCGTAGAGCGCGACGGTGACTGCGAGTAGATCGCCGTCGTGACGGCGGTCGGAGTCGGCAGGTCTGACGGCGACGGCGAGCCCCGTCGAGGCGGCGAGGAGGCCGCCTAACCCGTGCGACCACTCGTTGCCGAACGGTCCGCGGACGTAGACGACGACCGGTGCGTCGCCGAGCTCCTTCTGCGCTTGCGCGAGCGGCTCGACCGACAGTGCGGTCGCCGATCGTTTCAGCTTTCCTTGGGCGAACAGCTCGGCGGTGCGGAGCGGTCCGAATTCGCCGCGCTCGAGACCGAGCGCTTCGTGACCGAAGATGGCGATCTGCTCGCGCTCGTCCTTGGCGTTCGACCCCCACGTCCGGATGATGGTCCCAAGCGCATCGGACTCGCGATCGACGCCGCGCCCTTCGACCTCGACATGCGTCTTGAAATCGCGCTCGATGCGGGCGGGAGAGAACGAGCCGCGGAGCAAAAAGAGCGTCGTTCGGTCGTAGTCAGCGACGACCAGCTCTTCGAGCGCGCGGAGCTCGACGCCGCCGTTGTTGTCGCGAAAATAGCGGAATTTCGCGTCCGAGATAGCGAGCTGGACCGCCTGCGCGAGCTCGACGTGCTCCATCAGCGCGCGCGGCTTCGCATCGAGCATCCACGAGAGGCCTGCGGCCGCGACGAGGTCGGTGGTCGGCGTGAGGTGCAGCGGAGGGAGCGGCGGCGCAGGCGATTTTGCGGGGGTACCACACGCGCCCATCACG
>CAJDWT010000148.1_pt1 | contig 10708 bp, 7 predicted proteins | sample 7391671 | NCBI WGS metagenome assembly CAJDWT01 (sample SAMEA7055729, study PRJEB34461) | soil metagenome | biome: terrestrial ecosystem; feature: Peninsula; material: soil | place: Antarctica | collected 2016
GGCGGCGGCCAGCGGCGCGTTCGTCGCCAAGGGCGAGCTGGCCGGCGCCGCGCAAATCACGGCGTCGTACGGGACGAGCACCGCAGCCGTTGCTGTCGTCGTGAAGATCGTCGCGACCGAAAACGGTGGCGCGGGTGCGGTCGTCGGCGGCATTCTCGACGGCGGTCCCGGCGGCTACAATGGTGTCGGCGGCAAAGGCCCCGGCACCGCCGTGAGCCCGTCGCAAGCGTCTGCCTTCGCGACCGCGACCCCCGTCGCTCCGACGACGATCGCGCAGACCACGTACTTTCCTGACGCTGGCGCCGCCGCGGGCTCGTTCGATGCCGGTAGCGCGCAGAGCTTCGAGCTCCTCTATCCGTATGACAAGACGGTCTTCCCGCTCGGGCTCCTCCCGCCGCTGCTCCAATGGCGCAGCCTCTACGCCGCGAGCACCGTCGCGGTCGACATTCGCCTGAGCGAAGCGAGCTACGCGTTCGAGGGACAGTATGCGTTCCCCGCGCCGGGCACGGCGGGCTTCAGCGACGACGATCGCTCGCGCCAACCGATCTCCGAAGCGGTCTGGCACGATGCGACCTACTCCAACGGGGGTTCAGCCGATCCTCTGAAGATCGAAATCCGGCTCTTGACGAGTGACGGCACCGTCTACGGTCCGGTCACCGAGCAGCTCACGATCGCGCAAGGCGTGCTCACCGGCACGGTCTACTACAACAGCTACAAGACCTCGCTCAACGGCTCGCAAGGCGCCGTGCTCGCGATCCAACCGGGCGCCGCCGCACCGACGCTCGCGCTCCCCGCCGAGCAGGGCAAATGCCATGTCTGTCACTCGGTGGCCGGCGACGGCAAGACGCTCTTCGTGCAGGACAACGCCTACGACTACGGCTCGTCGTACGACCTCACGGACGGCGGCGCGCTCATCCAGCACTATTATGGAGCGGACGCCGGCGACGGGACGACGCAGGTCGGCAAGTTCACGTTCAGCGGCGTGTATCCGGACGGAACGATGGCGATGGCGTGCTCGGGGCCGAATCCGAATTGGCATCACTATGCGAGCGATTCGGCGCTCTTCGGTCGCGCGGACGGCAACAAGATCCCATCGACCGGCTTCAGCGACGTGATCAAGAACGCGGCGACGCCCGAGTTCGCGCCGGACGGACGCAAGATCGCCTTCAGCCTCTGGAACACGCAGACGGGCGCCGACGCCGGCGCGCCGACCGGGAGCACGTCGCTCATGGCGATGGACTTCGACTGCGGAGCAGCCTCGGGCTCGGTCACCTGCACGGGCGCCAAGACGTTCTCGAACCTCCGCGAGCTCTTCAACACGACAGCCGCGAGCAACTATGTCGCGTGGCCGTCGTTCACGCCCGACGCAAAAGCGGTCATTTTCCAGCACACGACGCACCCGGCGCCGACGGGCTCGGTCATCTACACGCACGGCGACGACAACGGTGGCTACCCGAACGGCGGCGCGAAGGCGCGGCTTCGTTACGTCGATGTCCCGGGCGCGGGCCCGTCGTCGCCGCGGCTCTTGTGCGCGCTCAACGGTCTCGCCGCCGGCTGCGGCACGACCGAAGTGAGCACGCTCCCGGCGCACCCGACCTTCCGCAAGAAGCCGGGCGGCTCGACGCAGCTCTTCGAGGTCATGGACGACACGCAGATGAGCTACGAGCCGACGATCAACCCCGTCAGCTCGGGCGGCTACTACTGGGTCGTCTTCACCTCGCGTCGTCGCTACGGCAACGTCGCTGCCGGCTATCCGTACGACGGCTTCGACGGCCAGAGCCCGACGCCGACCGGTCCGATCACCAAGAAGCTTTGGGTCGCCGCGATTGACGCAAACACCGGCGAGCCCGATCCGAGTCATCCTGCGTTCTACTTGGCAGGCCAGGAGCTGTCCGCCGGCAACATGCGCGGCTTCTGGGTCGTCGACCCCTGCAAGGGGCTCGGCTCGTCGTGCGAAACGGGCGAGGAGTGCTGCAACGGTTTCTGCCGTCCCGACGGCGACGCCGGCGGTGCGCTCGTCTGCGCGAACAAGCCGCCCGGCGGATGCTCGAAAGAGCTCGAAGCCTGCACGACGAACGCCGACTGCTGCGGCGCGCCGCAAGGCTACACCTGCACCAACGGCCGCTGCGCCCAGCCGCCGCCGCCGAACGTCCCTCGTTAGGCTACTTCCGCCGACCCGAGACGACGCGCTCGATTTTTCCGTAGTCGCGCTTCGTCTCGATGTCGGTGAATCCGTGGCTCGCGAAGATCTCGCGCGTCGCTTCGGCTTCGTCGTAGCCGATCTCCATCGCGAGCAGCCCGCCGACCTCGAGATAGGCGCTCGCCTGGTCGGCAATGCGACGTGCGAGGGCGAGGCCGTCGACGCCACCGTCGAGCGCGAGGCGTGGCTCGAACTCACGGATGTCGGCCTCGAGCTTGGGGATCTCGGCGGTGGGGATGTAGGGCGGGTTCGACGCGATGACGTCGAAGCGCGCGCCCTTCGGCACGGCGGCGAAGAGATCTCCTTCGTAGAACGCGATGTTGTAGGCGCCGAGGCGCTGCGCATTCTCACGCGCGAGCGCGACCGCACCGGCGCTCAAGTCGGTCGCCATCACCTGCGAGGTAGGCCGCTCTCGCGCGAGCGTGACCCCGATGCAACCCGACCCAGTACACAGATCGAGGGCGCGCATGCACATCGAGAGATGCTGCGTCCGCTCGAGCACGACCTCGACGAGCGCCTCGGTGTCGGGCCGCGGAACGAGGACACGTTTATCGACCCTGAACGATCGCCCGAAAAACTCGCGGTGCCCGCGCACGTAGGCGACCGGCTCGCGCGCGCGGCGCCGTTTGACCGCGTCACGGAATTTGGCGAGCTCAGTCGTCTCGAGCTCACGCTTCGACTCCATGATGAGCTCGATGCGCGTCTTGCCGAGCGCCCAACCGAGCAGCACCTCGGCGTCGAGCCGCGGCGAGTCGAGCCCCTTCGTCCGAAAGTCGTCGGTCGCCCACTTGAGGAGCGACTCGATCGTCCACGGCTCGCGCTCGGTCGTCGCCACGCTCACGCGCCGAGCGCCTTGCGGGCGTCTTTCACGACAGCTTCGACCTCGGCGTGGAGCCGGTCGCGCTGTTCGGCGGTCGTCGCTTCGAAGCGCATGACGAGGATCGGGCCCGTATTCGACGCGCGGACGAGGCCCCACGCCGGTTTTTCGGCAGTGCCAAACGAGATGCGCGCGCCGTCGATGTCGGCGACGTCGAAACCCTTATTTTTGTAGGTCTTCAACACTTCCTTCACGACGTCGAGCTTGATCGCGTCGGGGCAGTCGACCCGGAGCTCGGGCGTGACGAACGTCTTCGGCACGTCGGCAAGGAGCTCGCCGATCGTCTTACCTTCTCGGAGTAGGATCTCGAGCAAGCGGAGCGACGCGTAGATGGCATCGTCGTAGCCGAAGAAGCGGTCGGCAAAGAACATGTGACCGCTCATCTCTCCGGCGAGGAGCGCGCCCGATTCCCTCATCTTCGTCTTGATGAGGGAGTGGCCGGTCTTCCACATGATCGGGACGCCGCCGTGCTTTGCGACGTCGTCGTACATAGTCTGCGAGCACTTGACCTCGCCGATGATGGCGGCGCCGGGGTTCGTCGCCAGCACGTCGCGCGCGAACAAGATGAGGAGCTTGTCGCCCCAGATGATCTCTCCGTCGACGTCGACCGCGCCGATGCGATCAGCGTCGCCGTCGTAGGCGATGCCGACTCGAGCGCCCGTCGTCTTCACGCGATCGATCAAGGCCGAGACGTTCTTCTCCACCGTCGGGTCCGGGTGATGATTCGGGAAGTGCCCGTCCATCTCACAGAAGAGCGGGTCGGGGCTCAGGCCGAGCGCCTTCATCGTCCGCAGCGCGAGCGGGCCGCCCGAGCCGTTGCCGGCGTCGACGACGAATTTGAAGTCACCCGCGTGACGGAAATCGAAGCGCTCTTGCATCGCGGCGACGTACGCATCTTGGACGTCGACCTTCTCGCTTCCGCCGGTGCCCACGGACGAGGCTGCGAACGCGCGGTCGATGATGCGCTGCTTGAGCTCTTGGATCTCTTTGCCGAAGAAGCTCTTCTTCCCCCGCATCATCTTGAAGCCGTTTTCGTCACCGGGGTTGTGGCTGCCTGTGATCATGACGGCGCCGTCGGTGCCGAGATGATGAGCCGCGAAATACAGCATCGGCGTGGGGCCGACGCCGATCTCGGTCACGTTGCAGCCGATCTCGCGCAGGCCGCTCGTGAGCGCTTCGAAGAGCCGATCGCTCGAGAGCCGGCAGTCGCGTCCGACCGCGATCGTCTTGCGTGCCCCGCCGCCAATTTCGGACGCGAACGCGCGGCCGATGTCCCGCGCCAGCTCGCTCGAGAGGTCGCGCTCGGCGACCCCACGAATGTCGTATTCACGGAAAATCTGGCCCGGGATCGCTCCGCTCATGTCCTGTCATCATCATGTCTGGGCGCCGCGCGCAAGCGCTGCTAACTTCGGCCCGTGCCCGACGCACCTCCGCCTCCGCCCCCCACCCCGCCGGCCTACGTTTGGGCCGCGACGGACATCGGGCCGCGCTCGCAGGAAGAGCGCGATTTGTGCAACAAGGCCCGCCATCCGGACTGGCTCTACCTCGGCGGATTGGTCCTCGCCGACGTCGCGAGCATCTACCTCGACACCCAGGTCTTCAAGGCCAGCGGTGAGCCCGGCGTCCGCTTCTTCGGTCCGGCCGTCGTCGGTCTCTCCGTCGGCGCGACCATCGGCGGTGGCTATTTGGCGCTCCCGAAGTGCTCCAACACGTGGGCCTACAACGCACCGCCAGAGGGTGACGTCCGTCACGACTGGCCGATCGCTCTCGCGCTCGCCGGGCTCTCGGCCGGCGTCGCGCCGATCGTCTTCGGCGTCGAGACCGGCCCGTGGCAACCTGATTGGACGACGACCGAGCGCTCGATGCGCATCGTCGTTGCCAGCGTCTCCGGCTTCACCGGCGCGCTCCTCCCCTACTTGCTCCCTCCGAAGACGTGGCGCGCGGCCAAGCAGCTCGAGCACCTTCGCGCCGGCGGTGATCAGCAGGGCGCCTTCATCGGCTACAGCATCAAGTTCTGATCGGCCGTCGCCGGGCGTGACGCCCGCCTCGAGTCAGTCGTCGTACGTGGCCAAGACAGCGGCGTCTTGCCGCGCGTCGTCGTCGCGAACGAGGTCGACCCCTGCGCGAGCGTACGTGCGGACGGCCGCGATCGAGCGCTTGTCGCCACGCGCTGCCGACCAGGCGGCGTGCTCGACCATGAGCGCGAGCTGGATGGAGCGTCCGAGCGTCAGCGCGAAGCGACGCGCGCCGGCCTCGAGCCTCTCGACCCCTTCTTCACGCGCGCGCAGCGCCCACGAGCCCGCATGCGAGACCGCGGCGAGCGCGCGATCGGCCGCGGCGGTGAGGTCGGCGTCGCCCTTCGCCGCCGCTTTGCAGCGCGAGATTTCGGCCGCGATCGCCTCGAGCCCTGCGCCCTTACCGAGCGCACGGAGGACGTCGAGGGCAAGCACATTGGTCGTGCCCTCCCAGATCGGCAGCACCTGCACGTCGCGCAGGAGACGCGGCAGGCCGGTGTCCTCGATGTAGCCAGCGCCACCGAAGGCCTCGAGCCCTTCGCTGACGACAGCGACGGTCTGCTTGCCGGTCGTCAGCTTCGCGAGCGGCGTCAGCAGGCGAAGGAGCTGCGATTCGGTCTCGGTGAGCTCGCCGTGCTCTTCCTTACCGATCAATTCGACCGCGCGGAACGTCATGAGGAACGCGCCTTCGTACTCGGCGTGCATCTGCGCGAGCGTGTCGACGTGGAGCGGTTTGTTCACGAGCGGCGCACCGAAAGCTACGCGTTTTTTCGCGTAATCTCGCGCGAGCGCGAGGGTGCGACGCATGCCGGCAGTCGCACCGACCGCGTTCCACGTGCGCGTGATCTGGAGCATCGGCGTGATGTTCTTGATGCCGTCACGGACGCCGATGACAGGCTCGGCCAAGATGCCGTCGAGCGTGAGCTCTGCGGTTGGGACCATGCGCGTGCCGAGCTTGTCCTTCAGGCGATTCACGACAATGCCCTCGCGGAGCGAGCCGTCGTCCGTGCGCGTCTCGACGTAGAAGAGCGCGAGACCGCTTCCGCCCGGCGGATTGCCTTCGGGCCGCGCGAGCGTGAGCGCCATCTCGCTCGTGGTCGCGCTCGTGAACCACTTGGTGCCGTAGAGCCGGTATTTTCCGGGGTGTGCGGGGTCTTCTTTGGCGACCGTCTCGCTGATCGCCACGTCGGAGCCGCCGGTGCGCTCGGTCATCCACTGACCGCTCGTCCACGCGCGCTTCGGATCCCGGCTCGTCAGGCGCGACAGCGCACGGTCGACGAGCGCTTGGTTCTTGCTCGTGAGCAGCGTCTTGGCCGCGCCGTCAGTCATCGCGAGCGGGCATGAATAGATGCCGCTCGAAGGGTCGACGACGTAGTTGAGCGCGAACTGCTGGATGCGCGCGAAGCGGCCGTGCGACTTCTCATAGCCGGCGGCGACAAGCCCCTTCTCCGCCGCGATTTTTTGCATGATTTTCCAGTGTGGTGTGAGCTCGATGTGATCGATGCGGTGGCCCCACGCGTCCCAATGCGTGAGCTCCGGCACGTCGTCTCGCGTGGCCAAGAGGTGCGCGTTGAGCTCACCGCCGGAGAGCTCCCCGAGCTCGGTCAGCTCGGGCTCGATCGCCTTTCGAACATCCTCGGGAACCACGCGCTCGAGATACGCGCGGAGGAGACGGTCTTGGAGGAACTGATTTCCGAGAGTGGGCGGCGTCTGGAAGAACGACATGCCCGAGAGTTTACTCGACCGGATCGAGGTAATCGACCTCTTCGCCACGGAAGGTCCGGAGGCGCGTTCGCCCCTGCCCTTCCGGTCCCGTTCCCGTCTCGACGACGACCGCAGGCGAGAGCGGCACCTTCCCTCTTCCGCCCGGCGTGTCGCAGATTAGCTTCGGCAACGCAATGCCCGAAACCTTGCCCTGCAGCTCGCTCATCAAACGCAGACCGGTGGCGAGCGTCGTCCGGAAGTGCGACGTACCAATCACGGGATCGGTCTGGAGCAAATAGTAAGGCCTTACGCGCATCTTCACCAAACCGCGGAAAAGAGCCTCGAGCGTCTTCGAATCGTCGTTGATGCCCTTCAAGAGCACCGTTTGATTCATCACTGGAAAGCCGTTGTCGGCGAGCTTCTCGCACGCGAGCTTGGCCTCCGGCGTGATCTCTTTCGGGTGATTGAAATGCGTCATCACGAAGATCGGGTGGTACGGCCGGAGCGCGCGGACGAGCTCATCGGTGATGCGCATCGGTAAGGTCACCGGCACTCGGGTCGCGAGACGAATCGTGTCGACGTGCGGGATCTCTCGGATCGCGGCGACGATACGGACGACGCGGTCGGTCGCCATCGCGAGAGGGTCACCACCGCTTACGATCACGTCGTGGATTTCGGCGTGCGCGCGGATAAATGCGAGCGCGGGAGCGAGCTCCTCGAGCGACACCGCACCGCCGCCGTCACCGACCATGCGCGAGCGCGTGCAGAAACGACAGTAGACGGCGCAGCGGTCGGTCGCGAGCAAGAGGACGCGGTCGGGGTAGCGCTGGACGAGATGCGGCGCCGCTTCGTGCGCGACCTCACCGAGCGGGTCGACCATGTCGCCGGGGAGGACATCCCCTTCCCGCGCGTCCGGCACGCATTGCCGGCGGATCGGACAGCTCGGATCCGTGGGGTGTGCGAGCGAGAGGTAATACGGCGTGATCCCGATCGGCAGTCCGGCCTTCTCGGCCCGGCGAGCCCCTTCGAGCTCACGCGGCGTCAACGAGAGCCGTTTTTCCAGCTCTTCGACGCTCGATACGGCGTTCCGAAGCTGCCAGCGCCAATCGAGCGAGAGAGCCTGCGCGCCTCTATGCTCGTCGTCCGGCGATGGTCCGCCGACGACCGAGAGCTTCTGGATCACGGTGGTCCCGCGTCCGCCAAGTCGACGCGGACCTGCGCGAGCGCGGCGTCGTCGATCTGCACGGGGAACTGCTTCCGAAGGCCGGCGAGCAAATCGCTCTCCCTCTTCTCGATCGTATCCTCGGTGATCTTCACGCGGATCGAGCGCTCGGCCTCCGCGTAGGCGCGGTCGTGCGGCGCGCTCTTCTGCGTCAGGCGGATCACGTAAAAATGGCCGTCGGCGGCCTGCACCGGGTGCGAGAGCACGTCGTTCACGTTCGGGATCTCGAACGCAGCAGCGCGCACGGCGTCCGGGATGCGCGGGTTGCTCGTGCTCGAATCGCCGGGCGGGTTGACCATGCCAAAGTCGCCCGCGAGATCGACCGGCACGTTCGCCTTGGCCTGCGGATCGATCGAATATTTTCGGACGAGAGCGCCCCAATCGGCCGCGTTCGGGGTCTTCAGCGCTTGCGCGAGCGCCGTCTTCGCCGTCCCTTCGTCTTTCACGACGATCGCCGAAATGCGGCGGCGCTCGGGGTCGTGGTAGTCGGCCTTGTGCGCGTCGAAATACGCGCGGACGTCCGCCTCGGGGATGTCATTCGGGACGGGGACGCCCTTCCGGAGGTCGGAGAGCATGGCTTCCCGCAAGATCGCCCGGGCCTGCTCTTGGGCGACCTGGTCCTTGTCGTACCCCTTCGCCGTCGCTTCCTGGGCAAGGAGCTCGATGTCGATCATCTCGCCGAGCAGCTCTTTTCGCCGCTCCGGCGACTGATAGCGGAGCCGGTCGAACTGGTCCATGTGCTCGAGAGTGGCGACGAAATCACCGAGCGTGATGGTCTTGTCGCCGACCTTAGCCAGCACCTTGCCGGCCTGTTCAGGCGTGAGCGACGTCGACTGCGGGAGGCCCGAGTCCGCTTTGGTCCCGTTTTCGAGCGCCTTGTTGTTGCAGCCATTGCAGGCGGCGAGCGCGAGCGCGACCGAGGCCGCGGCGAGAAATGGGCGGAAACAGGAAATCACGGCCTATTGCCATACTTTCGGGCGGGGAAAAAGTCGAGCGCCTCCGATTGCGCTCCACCCCGCTTTTGGATACGAGCTGATACGCGATGCGCTCCACCCTCGACGAACGCGACGACCCGACCATTCCGCCTGCGCATCCGCATCCGCGCCTCCGCTACAAGCGGTTCATCCTGAAATTGAGCGGTGAAGCGCTCTGCGGCACCGATGGCGGCTTCGGGATCAACCCCGAGGTCCTGCGCGCGACCGCGTCCGAGCTCGCCGAGGTCCATTCGCTCGGCGTCCAAATCGGCATCGTGGTCGGCGGCGGTAATATCTTCCGTGGCCTCAAAGGTGCCAGCGCGGGGATGGATCGCGCGCAGAGCGACTTCATGGGCATGCTCGCGACCGTCATCAACGCGCTCGCGCTCCAGGACGCGCTCGAGAACGCCGGCGTCCCGACGCGCGTACAGACCGCGATCGAGATCCGCCAGGTCGCCGAGACCTACATCCGTCGCCGCGCCGTCCGCCATTTGGAAAAGGGTCGCGTCGTGATCTTCGCCGGCGGCACGGGCAATCCGTACTTCTCGACCGACACCGCCGCCGCGCTCCGCGCGATGGAGATCCACGCCGACGCGCTCTTCAAAGCGACGAAGGTCGAAGGCGTCTACGACAAAGATCCCGCCAAATTCAAAGACGCGTCGATGGTGAAGCGAATGACCTTCGGCCGCTTTTTGGCCGACCGCATCGGCGTCATGGATTCGACCGCCGTCACGCTCTGCCGCGACAACAAGATGCCCATCCGCGTCTTCAAGCTGACCGAGCACGGCAACATTAAACGCGTCGTCTTCGGTGAGGACGTCGGCACGGTCATCGTCGAAGAGTGACGGTCGAGGCGTCAACGGACGCGCTTCACGCCGCCGCGTCGACGAAGTAATCGTTTCGCACTTTCCAGCCGATGCGGCCGACGAGGAGCACGAGAACCGTCGCCAGGATCCACGACCGATAGTCGAACGGCGTCTCCGGCAACGTGACGTTGCCCGCGCGCGCTTGCGCCACGAGAACGATGCCGCGAGCTGCATTGGCGTCCGACGACTCCCGATAGTTGTCCGTCGGGCTAAAGCCGTAGGCGAGGAGCTCGTTGTCGTCGGTGACGATAGTCCCAGGGGCGGAGAGCCGAGCGAGCCCCGCGTTGTCGAGCACGCCGTGGCGGATCTCGTCGGGCGAAAGGGTGCGACCTGGAGCTTCGCGAGTGAGGCCGGGCCATGAGCTGCCGAGCGGCGCGCTGGCTCCGCCCGGTTTCCGTCCCAGCAAGATCCCGGTCCCCGACTGTGGATGCACCCACAGGATCGAGTCGGGGAACGACTCCCGGAAGGTCGCGGCGATCGACGTCGCGCGATAGACGTCCACGAGATGAAACGGTAGCCACTGGGCCGCGATCCCGCCGGGCTTCAGGCGCGAGAGCATCAGTTGATAAAACTCACGGGAGTAGAGCGCGTTCACGCCCGCGAACGTCGGTGGCATCGGCTCGAGCGTGATGACGTCGTAGAGCTTGGGGTTGTTCGACGCGCGACGAAGCCACGTCCGCCCGTCGCCGCGATGGTGCGTAACCCGCGGATCGTTCAAAACGCCTTCATTTTTCGGGAAATAGGGCGCCATATCGAACACCGCCTGGCTGATGTCGACGATGTCGAGCGAGGCGATTCCTTCGCGGCGGACGGCGTTCGACGTCTGACCGGTGCCGAAGCAAATCACCAA
>CAJDWT010000225.1_pt1 | contig 10675 bp, 10 predicted proteins | sample 7391671 | NCBI WGS metagenome assembly CAJDWT01 (sample SAMEA7055729, study PRJEB34461) | soil metagenome | biome: terrestrial ecosystem; feature: Peninsula; material: soil | place: Antarctica | collected 2016
TCGTCCTTGCTGTCGAAGTGTTTGTAGAACCCGCCGCGGGTGAGGCCCGCTTCGTTCATCACGTCGTCGATCGAAACCTGCTCGAAGCCGCGGCGGTTGAAGAGGATCCGTGCGCTCTCGACGATCTTGTCGCGCGTTCGCTGCTTGTGCTCGGCGGTATATGGCATCGGGATTCCTCCGATCTAGCAGCACCACAAAAGATGATGTTGAACATCTTTTGTCCCCGCACCAGGGTAGCCGTCGGAGGTCGAACCATGATCAAGGTCTATGCATTTTCCTGGGTGCCGCCGTTCGCGCAGGGTCTCGTCCGTGATCTGCGCGTGCGCTGGGCGCTCGAAGAAGCAGGGATCCCCTACGAGCAGAAGCTGCTCGGACCCGGGGATCAACAGTCTGCGGCCTACCGTCGGCTCCAGCCGTTCGGGCAGGTCCCGGTCCTCGAAGACGGTGATCTCACGCTCTTCGAATCCGGGGAGATCGTTCTCCATCGCAGAGCGGAGTGAGGCGCTCGCCCCGTCGGACGCGCACGGGCGCTCGCGCATGAAGACGTGGATGTTCGCGGCGCTGAGCTCGGTCGAGCCGTACATCGCGAACCTCGCCGACATCGATCTCTTCAACGACGGCAAGGAGTGGGCGAAGCTGCGCCGCCCCGCCGCAGAAGACACCGTGAAGACGCGGCTTGCTCAGCTCTCGGACTGGCTCGGCGAGAGCGAGTACCTCGAGGATCGCTTCACGGCCGCGGACCTGCTGATGACGACGGTGCTGCGCATCCTGCGGCACGTCGACCTGCTGAAGCAGTTCCCGAACCTCGAGGCCTTCCGCCTGCGCTGCGAGGCGCGACCCGCGTTCGGTAAGGCGCTGAACGCGCAGCTTGCGACCTTCGCCGCCCACGCCCCGCCGGCGTCCTGATATCTCGTTTCCGATACGGTTGAAGATTCTCCAGCAGGCGGGTGAAAAGCTCGTCTCGGAGCATCGAGAGACGGTCGACACGTCGGACGAGCGGACCGATTTGGTAGTTGCCGACCGTCTTCAGCCAGCCGAAGATCTCCTCCACGTGCGTTCCGGACGGGGTTCGCGTCTCCGTCGTCACGCACCGCGACCGCGCAATTCGCGTAAGGACAAGGAATTTTAGATGAGCTCAACGCAGATGGGTTTGGAGACGCTGGTTCCGCGGTGGTGGGTGCCCGTCGAGAGCATCATCCGCGTCGCCTCTGGAGTGGTGACGCTCGTGTACCCAGGATCACGGCGTAGCCCGGAGCACCGATGAACATGCCGCTGCATCCGACCTGGGCCGATATCGCGGTCCGGCTCGCACTGACGCTGATCACAGCGTCCGTGATCGGGCTAAACCGCGGCGTCCGTGGTCACGCTGCCGGTCTTCGGACGACGATCCTCGTAGCGCTGGCGGCCTGCGTCGCGATGATCCAGGCGAACCTACTGCTCGACCTCAGCGGAAAAACGCCGGAGTCCTTCGGCGTCATGGATCTCATGCGGCTGCCGCTCGGCATCCTAACGGGCGTCGGTTTCATCGGCGGAGGCACCATCCTCAAGCGAGGAGATCTCGTCACGGGTGTCACGACCGCTGCGACCCTGTGGGCCGTCACGGTGATCGGGTTGTGCTTCGGAGGCGGTCAGCTCGTGCTCGGTATCGTGTCGACCTTGCTCGGGGTCGCCACGCTCTGGGCTCTCAAGTGGGTCGACCTGCGCCTCCCCCGTCGGCACCGCGCGACGCTCGTGATCCGAACGGAGACGGCGGCGCTCGCGCGAAGCGAGCTGACGGAGATGCTGGCCGCGTCGGGCTTTCAGGTCCAGTTCCGGGGCCAGCATCGAGTGCCCGACGACAAAGCGACGCGGCTGAGCTTCGAGATCCACTGGACCCGCCCCGAGCTCATTGGTCCGCCGCTCGATCTCATCACTCTGATCGAGCAGCACTATGCCGTCAGCTCCTTCGAGCTGACGTCGGCGTCGCCCCCCGGGGACGAAGGCTAAGGACGCGCCGGTCCGCGTGACGACCTCGAGGTCCCACGCCACGTCTATCAACAGCGAAGAGTCGAAGGTCGTGATCGACGGCCATCTACGACTGGGAAATCGCAGGCCCAATCTCGAGCGAGCCATGAGCGAAGAACATTCGTAAGCGATCCGAAAGGATCACCGACGCGCATGAGCGAGCTCCCGGTGGATCACGAGACGTAGGTAGCGATTCGAAAAGTCACGCGAATCGCTTCGTTGGCAGATCATCGTAGGTGTGCGTGCGTGTTGCGCTACTGTCCCGCGCACATGCTCTTCATCCGATTCGGCTTGTGTATAGCTGTATTTGCACCCGTCGTTGCTTGTTCGTCGGCGAGCCCGGCGCCACTCGGTCCCGCGAGCTCGACCTCGAGCAGCGACGATGGGGACGGCGGAGGCTCAAACGGCAGCGACGGCGGTGCGCATGGATCCGACGGCGGTTCGACCGCGCCCACGCAAGGCACTGCGACCTTCAACATTGATGGCAAAGACTACGTTGCGACGAAGGTCACGGCGAAGCGCACCGCGCGCTCGATCGAGATCGGCGCAACGATGAACGACGGCCGATACGATCAAACGATGACGCTCACCTTCAACCCGGTCGACACCGGATCGAGCACGTGCGGTAGCCTCCTCGGCGACAACGATAGGTCCGTCGTCTATTCCGAAACGTTCGACGATGGAGGTCAAACCGCAACCGAACAACAATTCATGAGCGGGCTCGGAGCCGGCGATCCGAGCACGTGCACGTTCGACATCGACACGGTGTCACCCGCATCGGGATCTGCAAGCGGAACGCTCGATGATTCCAACTCGTTGATCGGCGGCGACACGGCGGTCAAAGCTCCGGTGAGCTTCACCGTGACATGGAGCGGCGTTCCGTGATCGCCTTAGCATCAATGATAGCTCGCACGACACCAGGACATTACCGCGCGCCGTGTGCGTAGCGCGATGTCGCCGGTGAAGGTCTACCTTTGCCAGCGGCGACGAGGTGTGTCGCACATGGCGCTAGAACCGAACGTCAGCTCCTTCAGACCGTGATGCGCCCTCAATGATTTGCATGTATCGCCCCCAGTGGCGGATTCTTGCCGCACCTCGCTCAATCGCGTCGCTGCCACGGCACTACTTGCAATACTGCGGCGGATTCGGCGTCAGCGAGATGAAGAGCGGATGCGTTCCGCTCACGGTGCCGAGCGCGCAGTCCATGAGCCCCTTGATCTTGGTGACGTAGCCCGTCGCGCCGGCGGGCACGTCGCTCATGCTCGTGATGTCCGCGAACGTATGGCTCGGTCCCTCGAGATACGAGCACAGGCCCGTCGCGAGATCGGCGCTCTGCCCCTTGCCCGCGCAGATGGCATCTTGGTATTGCGTGGTCGCCGAGTCCCCGCCGGCGGTCGCGAAGAGGTAGTAGGCCCATGTGCCCATGCCGACGTTGCACGGCACGGTCTCCATGAACGCCGTGTGCGCGGCGTCGCCACCGGTCGTCTGCCAGAAGGTCGACGAGTAACACGCCTCGCTCGCGTGATCGGCGAGGTCGGCGGGGAACGTGCAGCCCATCGCCTCGAGCACTGCGCGCGGTCCGCCCGTGTAGAGCCCACAGACGACGGAGCTGAAACGAATCTGTGTGAGCCCCACCGTGGGGTCTTGGCCGGGCTCGGCGATCGTGTCGACCTGATAACTCGACTCGGAGAGGATCGCGCCCATCATATGGGCCCAGCAGTACTGCTTCTTCCATCCGGGGTTCGTTCCCTCCGGAGGACCGAAGGCGTCGCACGCGTCGACGATCGCTTGAAGGACTGCGGTACGGAAGGTGCCGGTCGGATTGCCGTAAGGCAGACACGCGTCCATCCAACCCGAGATGGTGTTCATCGCTTCCATGGTGGATGCGTCGGGCGCGGGCTGCGCTGCGTCGCCGTTACTCGAGGTGCCGTCGGCCGATGCCCCGTCTGCAAGAGCAGCGTCTCCGCCCGAGCCGCCGTCACCGGTGGTCGAGCCGTTCGCGTTGTCGTCGCCGCCGGAACATCCGCCCGCGCCGCCGAGCGCGACCACCATCGCGGCGAGCATCAGCCCACCGATCCAAAAACGGCGTCGCCCCATTGGATGAAGCGTAGCAGAAGCGGATTCTCAAAAGCCAAGGAGGCTCGCGCACGCGACCACTGGAAAAAATGCCGCGTTTTATCGCGACACGCTCGGTCTTGCGCACGTCGTGTTCGGAAGCAACTCGCATGTCGAGATTCGCGGCGGGCTGCTCGAAGAAGATCGGCGCGCGCACGAGGCGCACCCTCATGTTCGCCTCCTTAAGCTACGTGCCCCATCGTCGAGCAGCTCATCGCGTACGACGCATCGCTCGACGGCTCTCGCAGTACGTCTTCACCGCCTGCATGATCGCGGGACGTTCGATGTCGCTGCACATCGTGGTGTCCTCGATGGAGGCATCGGCTTCCGCACGCGCCACCGCCGCGTGACGGCTCGGCGGACCGCCCGGACACGCCGATTGAAGAACCTGAAGCCCGCTCCCAACCATCGTCGCGAGCGAAGCAAAGCGCGACCCGTCTGAAATCCTCGCACCTCGATCCAGTGCTGCCATCCCCTCTCTTGTAGCTGCGATAGCGCCAACCGACCTAACGCGCGCAGCCCGGCGCGGCAGGCGTACAGCGAGAGCGGGTCCCCGTCAGCGTCTCCAGCAACGGCGGGATTCGCTCGTTCGACGTCGCGCGGGCCATGCAGATCGTCGTAATCGTAGGTGTCTCGCAAAGGCGCTGCTAGTGGTGCCGACGTGAAGACCGTCACGAGCTTGCTTCGCGTGGGTGCGGGTCTCGTATCGACGGGCGCCCTCGTCGTGACGATGGTGCCGATCTTGATCGTGCTCATGCCCTGGCGCGTCGCTCGCATCCGAGTGACCAACGCCTTCGGCACGCTCATCGGCCGCTCGGTCATGTGGTGCAGCGGCTGCAAGGTCACCGTCGAAGGCCGTGAAAACCTCCGCGCGGACAGGCCGGCGATCTACGCGTGCAATCACACGTCGATCCTCGACTCGTTCACGACGATCTGGCTCACGCCCACGGGGACGGTCGGCGTCGCGAAGAAAGAGGTCCTCTTCTATCCGTTCTACGGCCAAGCGTGGTGGCTCGCCGGGCACGTGTTCTTGGATCGTGGGCGTACGGGCAAAGCCAAAGATGCGATGCGAAAGACGGCGAGCTTCATCAAGCGCCACGGTCTCAGTCTCTGCATCCTGCCGGAGGGCACGCGCTCGGACACCGGGCGGCTCTTGCCGTTCAAGAAGGGCATCGTCCACATCGCGCTCGAGACGAGGCTCCCGATCGTGCCGATGGTCACCATCGGGCTCGAAAACGCGTGGACGCGCGACTCGCTGCAACTTCGTCCGTCGGTCGTGAAAATCGTGTTCCTCCCGCCGATCGCCACGACTCACTGGACAGAGGAGCGCATGGACGAACAGCTCGAGGAGCTCCGCGCGCCGTTCTTGCGGACATTGCCGCCTTCGCAGCAGCCTGCGTGAGTCACGCGCTTCGGCGCGTTAGCCTTCGGCTAGAGAACCTGGATCATGGGAAGAGGCTGGTTGTCGATAGGTGACGAAACACGTCGCTGCGTTCGTTCGTCCCGGCATTTCAAGTGGCGCCACGATTGCTTGGCGAGCGTGAATGAATCGCGGACTACCGCCGCTCATTCCGCTGCTCGTTACCGGAGCGATCGCAGGCGCGCTGCTCAGGGTCAACAAGCGCAGCATGAACGGGCTGTGGGTATGGGAGCAGCGCGAGATCCTGAAGATTGGCATCCGTGGCACGGCGACGGTCCTCCAGAAGATCGCGCGCAGCAACGGTCCGTCGACCAGTGACGTTTCGTTCAGCAAGGTCGAAGCGGTCGTCGAAATTTCCCTTCCCGATCGCGCGCCGTATCGCACCACCATCTTGCGCGAGATCATGACCATCAACGGCGAGCTAGACGTGGGCGAGGTGCTCCCGGTGGTCGTCGACCCAGGCGAACAAAATCGCGTGGTGGTCGATATCGCCGCGATCAAGGCTGGAAAACGAGCCAAACGCGACGCGAAAGGAATTGCCGATCCCGGTTCCCGGCCTGGCGTCTGTCCAAGTGCTCACGCAGGTCCGCCTGCAGAATAGATGTATCGTCGAGGCATGCACATTGACTTCATCGGCGCTGCGCAGACCGTGACCGGGTCCAAGCATCTGATCCGCACCAAGCACGCCAACGTCCTGCTCGACTGCGGCATGTTCCAGGGGCGCCGCCGCGAGTCCGTGGAGCGCAACAAGAACCTCGGCTTCGATCCGGCGGCCCTCGACGCCGTCGTCCTCTCGCACGCGCACATCGATCACTCCGGTACGCTGCCGCTGCTCGTGAAGCAGGGGTACCAGGGGCCCATCTACACGACGCCCGCGACGCGCGATCTCTGCGCCGTCATGCTTGAGGACTCGGCGGTCATCCAGGCCGCGGACGCCCGTTACATCAACAAGGCGATCGATCGCGACCACGCCGACATGGAGCACGTCGAGCCGCTCTACAGCGTCGACGACGTGGTGCGCACGCTCCAGCAAGTGATCGCGGTGCCGTACCACCGGTGGATGACGATCGCGCGCGGCGTGAAGATCATGTTTCACGATGCCGGCCACGTCCTCGGCAGTGCCGTGACTGCGCTCGATATCGACGACGACACGAAGAAGCGCATCGTCTACACGGGCGACCTCGGGCGGAAGAACATGCCGATCCTGCGCGATCCGGAGGTGGTCGACGGCGCCGACATGCTCATCATCGAGAGCACGTACGGAGACCGCCTCCACGGGCCGATCGACGCGGTGGACGACGCGCTCGCGGCGGTCCTCGCGCGCACCTACCAGCGCGGGGGCAAGGTCATCATCCCATCGTTCGCCCTCGAGCGCGCGCAGGAGGTGCTCTACGCCATCCGCGGGCTCCGCAAGCAGGGGCGCATGCCGCCGATGCCGGTCTACGTCGACTCACCGCTGACCGTGAAGATCACCGACATCTTCAAGCTCCATCCCGAGTGCTATGACGCCGAGATGCGCGCCCTGCTCCAGGGCAAGGACACGCCGTTCGAGTTCGAGGGACTGCACTACATCTCCGACACGGAGGACTCGAAGGCCCTCGACGCGTCGAAGGAGGCGTCGGTGATCATCTCCGCGAGCGGAGGACGACAAGAACACCATCTGCATCGTCGGCTTCCAGGCGCAGCACACGCTCGGCCGGCGCATCGTGGAACGCCGCCCGCGCGTGCGAATGTTCGGCGTCGAGCGCGACCTCCGCGCCGAGGTGGTGACGTTCAACGGCTTCTCCGCACACGCCGATCAGCAGGACCTCGTCGACTACACCGAAGCCGTGTGCTCGCGGGGCCCGCTCAAGCAGGTCATCTTGGTGCATGGCGAGCCGACGGCTCAGAAGGCGCTGATCGAGAAGCTCGAAGGGCTGGGGCTGCCCAATGTGCACGCCCCGGGACCCGGCACCTCGATCGCGTTCTGACCGGCAAACGCCGTCCGACGCGTTTCGATCTGGTGCGGTGCGCCAGGGTTTCGTAGCGTCGTTGTCCGACGATGACCGAGAAGCGAACGTACGAGCGGATGCGCGAGCGCGACGTGGGCCTCGGCCCCTGGAGCGAGCGCGCGGTGCGCGCCGTTGCTTCGCGGACGTGGAGCGCGCGGTCCACGTCGAGGAGGTTCCGGTCTCGATGCGCTCGCGCTCGACGACGCTCTTCGGGCTGGGGCTCCGCCGCGCTCACGGGGTCGAGCTCACGTCGCTCCGTCGCAACACCAGGGACTGCAACGGCTGCGGGCGCTGCAACTTCGGCTGCCCCCACGGCGCCAAAATGAGTGTAGACATCACCTATCTGCCGCGCGCCCTCGCTGCCGGGGCCCGGGTGCTCAGCGACGCGCTGGTCGACCGCATCCTGGTCAAGGGAGACCGCGCCGTGGGCGTGACCGGCCGCCTCAAGAACGGGCCTCACGGCAAGCCGCGGAGCCCGTTCGTGGTGCGCGCGCGCCGCGTGGTCGTCGCCGCGGGCGCCTACGGCTCGCCGCTCCTCCTCATGAGGAGTGGGGTCGGCCGCCTCTCCGGGCAGGCCGGACGCAACCTCACGCTGCACCCCGGCTTCCGCTTCATGGCCCGCTTCGACGAGCCGGTCCTCGGATGGAAGGGCGCGCTGCAGAGCGCTTACACGGACGCGTTCGACGACGAGGGCATCACCTGCGTGGGCCTCTTCATCCCGCCCGGGGCGCTCGCCGGGACGATGCCCGGCATCGGTCCGGAGCACGTGGCGCGGGCCGCCACCATCCCGAACCTCGCGGTCTTCGGCGGCATGATCCACGACGATCCGGGCGGCCGCGTCTTCGACGTCCTGGGCCGACCGGTCATGACCTACCGCATGTCGCGCAAGGACCGCTCGATCATCCCCGGCCTGCTGCGGAAGATGGCCCGCATCTTCTTCGCGGCCGGCGCCCGCGAGGTCATCCTCCCGGTGCTCGGTCTCGGCCCGGTGACGCCAGATGCGCTCGACGCGCTCGATATCGAGCATGTCCCCGGGCGCATGCTCGAGTGCAGCTCGCAGCACCCGCTCGGCACGTGCCGCATGGGCACGTCGGCCCATCACGCGGTCGTCGATCCCGACGGCCAGTCGTGGGAGGTGCGCGATCTCTACGTCGCCGACGGGAGCGTGCTCCCGACGAGCCTCGGCGTGAATCCACAGCTCTCAATCATGGCGATGGCCACGCGCATCGCCTGGAAGCTCCGCGATCGCCCGCTCTCCAGCTGAAGCCACGTCCGGGCGTTTGCTCTAGCGCGAGAAGCGCATCGAGGAGGTGCCGTACCGATCGAGGAAGAGCACGAGGCCGAGCTGGCCGGCGCGCGACCTCGTCACCGGCGCGTGCGTGCCGGAGGCCGGCACCTGGACGCGCTCACGGCTCCTTGAGGAAGTTGCCCAGCGCGTTGCTTGAGCGCGACGCCATCAGTAGCGAAGCTCCACCCGGCGATCGCGGTACGGGTTCGGCTTTGGTGAGAAGGAGATGCAACGGGTGCTCGGCATGCGAGAAGCGCGACGCGCGGTTGACCGGTCGTCACGTATGCGCGTTTCTAATCCTCAAACCGACGACGCCGAGCGACGTTAGGCACCATCGCGGGTATCACACCGACTCAGTATGGACGCTTCACGTTGGAATAGACCGCCCACCAGCTCGGAGGAAACGAGCCAAGGTCACGGAACATGTCTCGGGCGGCGGGTTGGGTCCAGGTCTCGGCACGCGCCACGGCGGCGTCGAGCCAGGCTTCCTCCTCGGACTTTGCTGACGGCGCAACGATTCCATTTTGAGCCAGAACGCCGTCGACTGCATCGCCCGCGGTCAACACCGAGGCGTAGCCGCGCGGGGCGGCCAGTGCAACGTCGTCATGGTCCGTCTGCTGCAGCATATCCATGATGTAAGCCGCGATCCCAGCGGCCTCCGCGAGCGGTGCGATCGAGTCTTCGGCATAGAGATCCGCCAGCTCCTTTGCCACATCGAAGCAGCGGCGCGCGCTTGCGGCGTCGACCGAGCCTCCTTCAACCGTCTGCCACGCGAGCTCAATCGTTTGGGAAAGCTCTGGGTGGTAATCTCCCACCCAAAACTTGTCGTAAATTGGCATGATACGTTCGGCGCACGAGGCAAGGAACGTGAGCCGAATGGTCGGTGAGATTGCCGAGAAGCGGCGCTTGCGATCAGCGAAAGAGATCATTCATCCCCCCGGCGAGGAGTGCTCACCAATACCATTTGTGGCGTCACTTCCTCGATTCGATGGCTGAGCAGCCGCGTCTCGGATCATTGTCCGGGACCTTGTAGCTCGGATCGAACACCAACTCCACCGGGAAGCTACCTGCAAATCATCAGCACCAGCACGTGGCGACGGCGATGTCCGGGTGGCCGTCGCCGTTGAAGTCGCCCAGCGCTACGGCGTCCGCGTAGGGCCCGACTTTGTAGGCCACCTCGGGCCGAAGTGTTCCCGGCCCGTTTGTGGTGGCGACTTACTGGTTTCGCTGGGGGTTGTAGGGTTGTGGAGACGGACCACCGCGCTGCAGCGTACACGAATCCGTCGGTCGATTCGCCGATGACATTGGCGTAGAGGCGCGCCCTCGTCTCGGCGCGCCCGCGCTCATCGTTCGCATGGCGCACGACAACCCAACATGGAGTCGTCGACGCGTCGCCAACGAGCTTGCGAAGCTCGGGTACGACGTCAGCAAGGACACCGCCGCGAAGTACATGCCGAGCTCACCTTGCAGGCCGCGACGTCCATCGCAAACGTGGACACCCCCAAAGGCGCGAAGATGCGCGAGGAGTGTTCGATGGCAAAACGAGAGACGAAGAGAAAGCGACGAACGTTCACGGCGGAATTCAAGGCGGAGGCGGTGCGGCTCTGTAAGGTCGGCGATCGAACTGTCGGGCAGATCGCTCGGGAGCTCGATCTGACGGAGACCGCGCTGCGTGAGTGGGTGAAGCGCGCCGATGTGGACGCCGGCCACGGGCCGCCCGGTGCGTTGACGACCGAGGAGCGCGGCGAGCTACGCGACCTTCGCAAGCGTGTGAAGCGGCTGGAGATGGAGCGCGAGATCTTAAAAAAAGCCGCAACCTTCTTCGCGAAGGAGAACGGGTGATGTTCGAGCTCGTCG
>CAJDWT010000305.1_pt2 | contig 10658 bp, 7 predicted proteins | sample 7391671 | NCBI WGS metagenome assembly CAJDWT01 (sample SAMEA7055729, study PRJEB34461) | soil metagenome | biome: terrestrial ecosystem; feature: Peninsula; material: soil | place: Antarctica | collected 2016
GTGGAAGCCCTTCGTCACGTGCTTGTTGCGGTCCATCTTGAGGATGTGACCGAACCGCTTGTCGATGAGCAGCCCGCGCACCGCGAAGTCGGTCGCCTGCGGGATGTCGACGAGGAGCTCCGGGTAGCCGCGCGCCACGAGCTTGGTGGTCGTCGCCGCGATCGACAGACGATCCATCTCCGGCTGGTCGTAGATCGCCAGCGTGTAGTCCATGTCGAAGCCGACGTGCGTGATCGCGCTCATGCGCAGATCATGGTTCACGAAGACGCGCCTTGCGCGCGGAATGCCGGGCCCTTGGGGGTGCGCCAGCAGATCTTCGATCGGCAGAATGAGCTGCTCACCGACGTGGGACGGCGGGTTCTTGCCGGGGGGGGCTACGGGAGCGTCGTCGTCGTCGACGGGGGGAAGGGGTTGAATGATGTCAGTCACGCGGGCTTGTTCGGCGAAAAACGGCGGCGATGCGAAAAAATGGATTTTGCCATGATGGCGTCCTCAACACCAAAAAATGCCACGTTTTCGAGCGGAGGACGAGGCATATGCTAGGAGCCTCGGGAGCTATGTCCAAGAACGACGTGCCGCGCCTCATCACCGTGCTGCAGACGGGCGACCCGGTCGAGGAGGTCGTGCAGACCCGAGGTCGCTTCAGCGAGCTGATCGTCGAGACGGTAGGTCCGCTCTGGGACGGGCAATGGGCGACGGTCGACGTGCGCGATCTCGATACGCCGCTGCCCGACCCGCACGCGTCGAGCGCATTCGTCATCACGGGCTCGTCGTCCTCGGTGACCGAGCGCGCGCCCTGGATGCTGCGCGCCGAGGAATGGATTCGCCGTGCGCACGCGGGAGACGCGAAGATTTTCGGGATCTGCTTCGGTCATCAGCTCATCGGCCAAGCCCTCGGCGGGCGCGTCGCCAAAAATCCGAACGGGCGCGAGATCGGCAAAGTCACCGTCACCAAGCTCGCCGACGACGCAATGTTTTTCACGCTGCCACCGGAGTTCCTCGTTCACGCCACCCACGTCGATTCGGTGGTGGAGCTCCCGGCAGGTGCGAAGCTGCTTGCGCGGACCGCGCTCGAGCCTCACGCCGCCTACGCGATCGGCGACAACGTCCGCTGCGTCCAATACCACCCGGAAATGGACGTCGACGTGATGCAGAAGTACGTCACCGCACGCTGGAAAAACATCGTGGCCGACGGCCTCGATCCCGCGGCGATCCGCGCCTCTATCGACCACGCGCCGGACAACGCGGCCGCCCTCACGAGCTTCGTGAAGAGCGTCGTTCGCGAACGCGTCTGACCGGTCACGCTCGGAGAACGTTAGCGAGCACGCGAGGACGTCTTGCCGCAGGTGCGGATAGGAACGATTCGTGCAATGCTTCCGCACGATTCGACAGATGGGCAAGGCAACTCTTACGACTTCAGACTGGCTGAGGCTCCTCCGCAAACGCCGTGAGCGTATGGTCGCGGAGACGCTCGATCTCTCGACCCCGATCGCGTGGGAGAGCGACGGAGAAAGGATCGCCGCGCTCGCGTTCTTCAACGCCGCGTTTCGCGCCGAAGAGTCGGGTCTCCGTCAAGCGCACGAGATCGCCGACGAGATCGCGCTCTGGGATCCGGAGCTCGCCGAGGTCTTGAAGCTTTATGGCGACGAAGAGGGGTGGCACCGCGAGCTCCTCACGAAGTTTCTCGCGTTCTTGGGCGGCGAGGTCAAACCGATGGGCCCGACCACGCGCACCTTTTACAAGCTCTACGCGCGCGCGAAGCGTCACGAGACCATCGTCCTCACGAACCTCATGTTCGAGACAATCGGCGCGACGACCTACCGCCTCGCGCTCCGCACGGCCAAGCCGCATCCGGCGATCCGTCAGATGCTAACGATCCTCACGCGCGACGAGTCGTTCCACGTGCCGCTCAACGCCCATTTTTTGCGCTGCATCCTCGCGCACCAGAAAGAGACGCAAGGGACGTCGAGCTTGCCGCGTCTCCGCATCCTCTACCACACGCTCACGGCCGCGCTCATGGCGTCGGCCGCTGCGAGCCGCCGTCGTGCCCTCCGGTTCGATCACATCCCGTTCCCAACGCTCGCGCGCGCCTACGCCGAGCACCTCGGCCGCCTCTTCTTGCACGCGGGCGACCTCGGCTTCACGCCGTCGCGCATCTTGCTCGCCACCGTCGGCCTCACGCGCAAGGATCTCGCGGACGGCGAGGACGTGCTCTCGGTCGACGCCGCGCTCAAGTCGGCAGACCGCGCCCAGGTCCACGTCACGTCGCTTTGACGTCGCCGTAGCAATTCGTCACGAAGAGGCGCCGAGCGAGGCGCGCGTGCGCGCATCTTCGTCACGCGAGCGACGCACCTCGTCATTCGAGCGCTCGCTTCGAGCACGTCGCGCGCGGCCGATTTCAAGGGCGAATCGCGTGTTCGGTGTCGGAGAAAAAAGCGCCTGAGCGCGTGCGATTTCTTTACCACCCGTTCTCGAACGCGCTACGAGAGGGGGCAATGAGACAGGACAAATCTTCCACTCACCCGGCGTCCGGAAGGCGCCACCGCGTGGCGAAGAATGTCGAAGGGGCTGTCATCTCCGCGGGCGACCTCTGGCCGGCCATGGTCGACGCCCTCCAAGACATTTTGCGCGAAGAGAACCGCAACAAGAACGTTGCCTAATCTAATTTAGTCTAGAGGCGCTAGACGCGTGCAAGTCTGCGCGCTTTCCAATGCTAGGCAAAACCAAAGGGCCCGCCTCCGGAAGGAAGCGGGCCTCTCTGCTTTGAGCGTCACCGCGCGGGCACGCTGTGATGAGAGCGCCGTGCAGCCGCGCTATGGGTCACATCGGCCGGTGATGGTCTTGTCCTCTACGACGAGCGCGCAATTCTGGAGCACGTCCATCCCGAGCACGCCGTCGAACGGGCAGTAGGGATCTTCGTTGACCTCGTCGAGCAGCATGACGTCGACCGTGGTCTTCACGGCGCCCGAGATGACGGGCAACGCCGGCAGGCGGTGATACGCGATCGCGCCGCCCGCGGCCATCGACGCCCCTTGTCCGTCCGAAGAGTGGAAGGTGAGCGCTTTTGCCGGCTGCGAGCGGGGGTGGAGATCGGTCGCGTACGCGCCGGTGTCGAGCAGCAGGCGCGCGGGCGCGTCGCCGATCTTGGCGTTCATGATGTAGACGCCGCGGCAGTAGGTCGCCGGGGCGAGCGCCGGACCCTTCGGCATCGCCTTGTCGGCCTCGGCGTGCGAGCGCACGACCGACAGGCGGTGGTGCGGAAAGTCGATGAGGACGAGCCCCACCTTGCCGAGCGACTGCGGCGACATCGTCACGCCGATCCCCGACTCCTCCGAGCCCGAGGCGTCGTGGAGAAGCATCGCGGTGTCGTCCGGTAGCGCGCCGATGCCGTCGATCTTGATCCGTGCGTGATCCATCTTCGTGATCGCGATCGTGCGGCCGGCGTGGTCGGACGCGGCGGCTCCGTTCTCGGTCTCGAAGATTTTGTGAGCGAGCCAGTCAGCGACGAAGTTTCGCGAAGCGCCGGTGTCGACGAGCATGGTCGTCGCCTTGCCGCGCACGCTGCCGTGGACGATCGGCGCGCGAACGCGTCCGGGCGCGTAGGCGATCGTCGTCGACTTGGTGTCCGGATCACCCGAAGGCGCCGCGCTCACGTCGGCGAAGGCGTCGTCCTTCTCGTCGAGGACGAAGGGCACCTCCGCGATCGGCTTCTTCGCTGGCGGGGTCGCCGAAGCGCACGCCGCGAGCACGAGGAAGACGACGGGCGCGGCTCTCATTTCGAACGGCGCGGCTTGAACGAGCGCGCCGTGCGCGGCCCCGGACGGCGAACTTGCAATATACACGCGTTTGACCCCGTGCTCCTCGCGCACCTTCCTCTGCGCCAGGACGTCGAGCTGGTCCCAACTGCGGAGAGCCATCTCTTCGCGGGTGGTGGGGAGGACGTCGGCGCGCGGGTCGCGTTCGCGTGGCTTGCGCGCGAGATTGGAGGTGGGGACGAGCATCGTAGGAGGCGAATCTTAGCGGGGTTTCGCGCGCACGCATGACCCCGTCGCAAAAAATGCGTGTGTTTACGAGGGTGACATCGGTGCGGTGAGCCTCGACGAGGACGGAGTGAGGTGTGCGCCGTGCTAGCGTGGGTCGATGCGTCTCGTCGCGGCCGTCGTTGCCGCTCTGGCTGTCTCCTGCGGTGGCGAAGCGCACAAGGTCGAGACCTCCAAACCGCCACCGGCGGTCGACCCGGCGATCTCGTCGCTCGCGGTGAAGGTCGACGCCGACCACTCATACGAAACGAGCGGCGAGGCGTTCGTTCAATTTGACCCCGCGACGCCGATGCTCGCCGTCTTCGTGTTCTCGCCCGACGCCAAGCCGAAGCCCACGTGCGACACCCTCGCGCTCGCTTCGCTCAACCTCGAGGCGGGCGGCTTCGCCACGATCCGCCTGCGCGGCTATGCGAGTAAGACGACAGGAACGTTCCCGATCACGGGCGGCGGCTTCATCGTCGGGGACGTGAAGACGCACGAGACGCGGATGGCGAGCTCGGGCCCCGAGGCCTCGAGCCTCGTCGTGAGGACCTTCGACGCCGCGCGCTTTGTCGCCGACGTCACGAGCGAGCCCGGCGCCGAGATGCAGCTCAAAGGCGCGATCGTCGCGAAGGTGTGCCCTGACGGCTCGCTCGGCTCGGCAGGTCAGCCTCCGCCAACCAGCCCGCCGATCGATCCGAACGTGGCCGCCGCGTCCACTCCCTCCGGTAGCGAGATCGACGCGGTGCCGCCCGTGACTTCGACGAAGAAAAAGAAGACGAAGAAAAAATCGCGCTAAAGGAGCGGCGCCTCGCTCGGTCAGGAGGCGCGACGGCGCGGGGCCTTCTTGACCGGCGGCGCGTCTTCGACCCGCAGGTAGCCACGCCGCAAGAAGGTGACGACCTCGTCGACGAGCGTCTCCTCGGGCGTGTCCCAGTCGCGGATGACGACCTGATAGAGCAGCTCCTTCAGCGCCCCGAGGGTCATGCACGCGTACATGGTGACGTCGCCCTGCTCGACGATGCCGAGCCCTTGGCCTTCACGCAGGCTCTCTTCCAGCAGCTTCGAGACCTCGTCGTAGAAGGAGTAGAGCTTGCGATCGAAGGCGACGTCGACGCCGAGCGCGTCGGACAGGAGGATCTTCGTCGTCGGCCGGTCCTCGAGCAGAAGGTGCACGATGCGGCGCACGTTCTCTTTGACCTGCTCGTTGACGTTGCGGCGCGGGTCGGCGGGATCGACCCGCAGGACGTTCATCGCGAGCTTCGCGATGAAGCGGTCGATGATCTCCTCGAAGACCGCGCGCTTGTCCTCGAAGTACAGATAGAACGTGCCGCGCGCGACGCCGGCCGCCTTGACGATCTCGTCGACGTTGGCGTCGTGATAACCGCGACGCGCGAAAACATCGCGCGCGTGCGTCAGCATTTGTTGTCGGCGTTCGGCCTTGTCCACGGATGAGTAGATAGCGGAAAGTGACAGACGTGTCACCAAATCTGACATCGGTGTCAGTGAAAAGTGTGAGAGCCGCTCCCACCTCAATTCGCCCGACGATGCGGGGAAAACGTAGCGCGAAGCCGAAATCGAGCTAGTTGGTGAGGGCGCCGGGAATGACAGAATCCTTCCACGTGCTGGGGAAACCGAGTAACGCTATTGCACTGACACGCGCGTCTAGTCGTCTATGGACAAGGCGCACGGCGTTTGAGTGAGGGAGAGAGACAACGGATGGGGACTTTTGGCGGTCGTCAGTTGGTCATCGGCATGGACGTGGGGTCGACCACGGTCAAAGCCGTCGTCGTCAACCCTGCCAACAAGGAGATCCTCTTCTCGAAGTACGAGCGCCACCACACCAAGCAGCCCGAATACGTGCTCGGGATGATGGACGAGATCTTCGCCAAGTTCCCCGAGCAGACCGTCGAAAAGGGGGGCAGCGGTTGGAAGATGTTTCTCACCGGCTCGGGCTCGGGCCCGCTCTGCCAGCCGACCGGCGGCAAATTCGTCCAAGAGGTGAATGCGGTTCATGTTCCGCGAGGGAAAGAAGCTGCGGGAAGAGGACGAGCACGGCGAGAAGACCGCGCTCGCGTCGATGAACGACAAGTGCGCCTCCGGCACCGGCGCGACCATCGACAAGTGCTTCCTGAAGGTCAACGCGCCGGCGGAGCTCGTGACGAGCCTCCGCTTCGACCCCACGAAGCTTCATCACGTCGCGGCCAAGTGCGGCGTCTTCGCCGAGACCGACATCGTCAATCTCATCAAGAACGGCATCCCCGCGAACGAGGTCCTCTGCTCGCTCGCTGACGCCATCGTTCTCCAGAACCTCTCGGTCCTCACGCGCGGCGGCACGCTCAAACACAAGGTCTGCCTCCTCGGCGGCCCCAACACCTACCTACCGTTCCTCCAGGACTGCTGGCGGCTCCGCATTCCGCAGGTCTGGACCGAGCGCGGCTACGACTACCCGAAGGACATTCCGATCGAAGAGCTCATCTTCGTTCCGAACAACTCGCAGTACTACGCGGCGTTCGGCGCCGTGCTCTACGGCCTGCACGAAGACGAGCACGTCGGCGTCATTGATGGCACCGCGGGCCTTTACGAGTACATGACGAACGGCCGCAAGGCGCGCCTCGGTGAATCGGCCGGTCCGCCGCTGTCGAAGTCGGAGGCTGAGCTCGAGGAGTTCCGCGCGCTCTACAAAATCCCGAAGTTCGTCGGCGCCACGTTCGAGCCGGGCCAAGAGGTCAAAGCGGTCATCGGGCTCGACGGCGGAAGCACGTCGAGCAAGGCAGTGCTCGTCGACGAGGACGGCAAGATCCTCGCGAAGGCCTACCAGCTCTCGAAGGGCAACCCGATCGTCGACACGAAGGAGCTCTTGGCGCAGCTCCGCGACAACGTCGAGAGCCAGGGGGCCAAGCTCACCGTCATCGGCTTCGGCGCGACCGGTTACGCCGCCGACGTCCTCCAAGAGTGCGTGAAGGCCGACGTCAACATCGTCGAGACCGTCGCCCACATGATGAGCGCCGTTCACTTCTTCGGCGACGTCGACGTCATCTGCGACATCGGTGGGCAGGACATCAAAGTCCTGTTCATGAAGAACGGCGACATCGCCAACTTCCGCCTTTCGAACTCGTGCTCGGCCGGCAACGGCATGCTCTTGCAAGCGACCGCCGACTCGTTCGGCGTCCCCGTCACCGAGTTCGCCGAGGTCGCATTCAAGGCCGAGCTCGCGCCGAAGTTCAGCTACGGCTGCGCGGTCTTCTTGGACACCGACCGCGTCAACTTCCAGAAGGAAGGCTTCTCCAAAGAGGAGATGCTCGCCGGCCTCGCGCAGGTCCTGCCGAAGAACGTCTGGCAGTACGTCGTGCAGATCCCGCGCATGGCCGCGCTCGGCACGAAATACGTGTTGCAGGGCGGCACGCAATACAACCTCGCGGCCGTCAAAGCGCAGGTCGACTACATCAAGGAGCGCGTCCCCGCGGCCGAGGTCTTCGTGCACCCGCACACGGGCGAAGCCGGCGCGATCGGCGCGGCGATGGAGACGCTGCGTGTCGTCAAGCGCAGCGGCAAATCGCAGTTCATCGGCATCCAGGCGACGCTCGACCTCGAGTTTGCGACCAAGAACGACGAAGAGACGGTCTGTCACTTCTGTCCGAACGAGTGCAAGCGCACGTTCATCGACACGAAGCGCCCGGACGGGACGACGTCGCGCTACATCGCCGGCTTCTCTTGCGAGAAGGGCACCGTCGAGTCCAACGAGGCGATGCTCGCTCTCGTTAAAGATCGCAAAGAGATCGCCAAGCAGTTCCCGAACGTCGTCGACTACGAGTCGAAGAGGGCGTTCATGCATTTCTACAAATTCACGCCCATGCCCGAGGCCGGCGCGCCGATCAAAGCCGTCGAGGTCCGCAAGGGCATCTTCGGTCAACGTCGCGTCGAGGTCTCTCGTCCGTTCAACCGCGCGAGCAAAGAGACGTGGGACGAGCGCCGGCGCGTCCGCATCGGCATTCCCCGCGTCTTGAACATCTACACGACGGCGCCCTGGTTCCGGACGTACTTCGAGGCGATCGGAATCCAGAAGCAGCACGTCGTCTTCAGCGACGAGACGACCGAGGAGATGTGGGTCGAGGGGGGCAAATACGGCTCGATCGACCCGTGTTACCCGAGCAAGGTCGCCCAGGCGCACATCCACCATCTACTCTTCCACGCGCACACCGACAAGAAGCCGCTCAAGTACATCTTCTTCCCGATCCTGACGCACGTGCACTCGTTCGTCGCCGACACGATGGACAACGCGAGCTGCCCGATCGTCGCCGGCGCGCCGGACGTCATGAAGGCCGCCTTCACGAAGGAGGTCGACTTCTTCGCCAAGCGAAACATCGAGTTCTTGGATCCGGCGGTCTCGTTCGTCGAGCCCAGCTTGCTCGCGAAGAGGATGCTCGACACCTTCGGCCCGCGCCTCGGCGTCACGCCAGACGAGAACGAGCACGCATGCCGTGAAGCCTGGAAGGCGCTCACCACCTTCGAGAACGATCTGCAGGACAAGGGTCGCGCGATCCTCGAGACGGTCGAATCCGAAGACCGCGTCGCGATCCTGATGGTCGGTCGCCCGTACCACTCGGACCCTGGTCTCAACCACGGCATCCCCGAGGAATTCCAGATCTTGGGCTATCCGATCCTGAGCATCCGCTCGATCCCGAAGAACCGCGAATACCTCGACCGCTACTACAAAGAGGAGCTCGAGGCCGGCACGATCAAGTCGCCGCTCGAGCTCAATCACGTCTGGCCGGAGAACTACTCGGCCAACAGCGCGCAGAAGGTGTGGGCCGCGGTCTTCGCCGCGCACCATCCGAACGTCGTTGTCCTCGACTTGAGCTCCTTCAAGTGCGGTCACGACGCGCCCACGTTCGGTCTCATCGACTCGATCATCCAGACGAGCAAGACGCCGTACTCCGCCTTGCACGACATCGACGCGAACAAGCCAGGCGGCTCGATCAAGATCCGCGTGAAGACCTACGCGCACGCGCTCAGGCTCCACGAAGAGCGTCTGCAGGACGCGGCGAAGCGCAAGAACGCGCTTCTCTTCTCGATCGACAAGAAGCGGATCGAGCTGCTCGAGCTCCGCCAAGCCCAGCTCGAAGCGCGCAAGCAGCACGACCCCGCGCTCGCGACGCAGCTCGAGACGCTGCGCGCGAAGGTCCTCGCCTACGAAGCGCCGAAACGCCCACCGGAAGCAGAGAGCAACACCTTCTTGCAGCTCGGCAAGAAGACCGACCACGGAATCGTCCGAATTGCGCCGCAAGCGGCGAATCACGCACAGAACGAAGCGACGCATGACGCGTACGCCTTGGAAGGGGAATGAAAACCATGAACACGATCGAAATGAAGCCCAAGACGAAGCTCCCCCTCTTTGATGGCGACAAGATGAGCGACAAGCTCGGTGGCAACCTCGACGTCGAGGCCGAGCTCAAGAAGTTCGAGAACGAGGAGCGCAAGCGCCTCGGCATCGAGACCCCGGAAGAACACTGGGTCGAGGACATGGCCGACCTCATCTTCACGAAGAGTGAGAAGCCCAACATCACGATCTTGGTCGGCGGCCTCACGGTCGCGCACGACTTTCTCGTTGAAGGCGGCCTTCGCGGCGTCGGCTACAACGTGCAGATGATGGACCCGCCGAACAACGCGGCGCTCCAGTACGGCAAGGAGTTCGGCAACCGCGGCCAGTGCAACCCGACGTACTTCACCGTCGGAAACCTCGTGCAGACGCTCGTCCTCCTGCGCGAGAAGCACGGTCTCACCAGCGAACAAATCGTCAACAAGTACGTATTTTTGACGGCCGGCGCGTGCGGCCCGTGTCGCTTCGGCATGTATGTCACCGAGTACCGCAAGGCGCTCCGTGACGCCGGCTTCGACGGCTTCCGCGTCATGCTCTTCCAGCAGAAGGGCGGCTTGAAGCAGGCGACGGGCGAAGCATCCGGTCTCGAGCTGAACCCGGCCTTCTTCCTCGCGATCATCCAGGCGATCATCGCTGGCGACGTCCTGAACGCGCTCGGCTACAGGCTCCGCCCGTTCGAGCTCACCGTCGGCGATACCGACAAGGCGCTCGAGGCGGCCAAGCAGAATTGCTACGACGCGCTCCTCAAAAAGAAAAACATCTTGAGCGCGCTCTGGAAGTCCAAGCCGCTCTTCGACGCCGTGAAGGTCGACAAGATGCGCGCGATCCCGAAAGTCAGCATCATCGGCGAGTTCTGGGCGATGACGACCGAAGGCGACGGCAACTACCAGCTCCAGCGCTTCCTCGAAGGCGAAGGCGCCGAGTGCGACATCCAGCTCGTGACGGCGTGGATTCTCTACACGATCTGGGAATCGCAGAATGACACGAAGGAACGCATGTTCCTCTCGGGTCAGGACAAATCGAAGTACGGCCTCGACGGCGCTGGTGCGTTTGGCGCGATGAAGACGCTCGTTGCCGTCAACCTCGCCGAGCAAGCGGTGCGCCTGATCTTCCAGATCTTCGCGCACTCGGCCGGCCTCTACGGCTACCACCTGCCGGACATGAAGGAGCTCGCCGACATCAGCCACGAGTATTACAACAACGATCTCCGCGGCGGCGAAGGCCACATGGAGGTCGGCAAGCTGATCATGAACGTCGTG
>CAJDWT010000150.1_pt1 | contig 10504 bp, 10 predicted proteins | sample 7391671 | NCBI WGS metagenome assembly CAJDWT01 (sample SAMEA7055729, study PRJEB34461) | soil metagenome | biome: terrestrial ecosystem; feature: Peninsula; material: soil | place: Antarctica | collected 2016
ATCGACCATCGACCATCGACCATCGACCATCGACCATCGACCATCGACCTCTTACAGCAACACGTAGTCTTCGATCGCCACGTTGGTCGCAACATTCCCGATCACCTCACGCGTCTCTTCGTCACGCGTGACTGCCGACAAATAGAGCGACTGCAGGATCGCCGGATAGTTCCGAATCAAATCGAGGAAATCTTCCTTCGGTAAGTAAAGGGTCACCGTGGGATGTACCGCGATCACGTCGGCGCTCGCCTTTCGGCGGAGGACGAGCGCGACCTCGCCGACAACCTCACCGACGGCGAGCGTGGAGATGACGAGTGGCTCGCCGCTCTCATGGCCGACAACCGCGACCTCGCCCGACGCGATGAGGTGAAGGCCGCGAGCGTCGTCCCCTTCGGTGATGAGCTTCTCTCCCTTTTCGAAGACGCGCGTCTCGAAGCGCTCGACGAGCGCCGGTCGATCGTTCTGCTCGACGTCGATGAGCACGCGCGACGTCCGCACCAGGTTGGCGACCATACGGCGGCGGCAATGGGCCGCGAGCTCGACGCCGACCTCGGGGCGTGCCTCGGCGACCTTCTCGAGCGCATCACGGCGAGCGACGAGCAGGATCGACGGTCGACATGCGACGACGCTCGCCGAGCGAGGCGCGCGGGAAAGAAGCGCCATTTCGCCGAAGAGCGCGCCGCCGACGAGGCGCGCGAGGGTGACGGGTGGATCGCCTTCTTCGGCGCCGTGACGACGGACCTCGAGCTCACCGCGCGCGACGATGTACGTCTCGGCGCCCTCTTCTCCTTCGACGACGACCTCGTGACCGGCGGGCACGGTGATCATCTCGAACGCGCCGATGAGCGCGCGAAGCCCTTCCATCTCGATGCTGCTGAAGAGCGGGAGCGGTGCGATCGGCGCGAGCTCACCCTGCTCGGAGTCGCGCTCAGAGGCCTCGTGGACGATGGCGGTCGCCTTCGAGAGAAGCGCGGGCCCAGCCAAAAAGGACGAGAGCGGTTGGAACGCCTCAAAGCTCGGGAGCGGCGGCGGCGGCGGGGCGGCATCGGTGAGCCGAGGCGAGCCCGCGCAGAACGAGCGCGCGATTTCGTCGAAGTAAGCTTCGGTCTTGCGACCGAGCTTGCGGAGGTCGGCGACGGCGGCGACCGCGAGCGGGAGATTGCCGGCGTCGATGCAACGCTTCACCGCGTGCTCGAGCCCTTCGACCGCCGCTTCGGTGCGACCGGCGTCGGCGAGCAAGCGACACGTGAGAATGAGCGCGCTCGGCAGAGGCGGTCCGTGGTCGATGACCGCAGCGCTCCAGCGGAGCGCCGCTTCTCGCTCGTCGGCCAGCATCAAAGCGAGCGCGCGGTCGAGCGGCGAATCGGAGGTCGCGCTACCGGGCAGATCCGGAGGTGACGTGCGCATGGTCAATGGCCCTGAGCCTACATCATCTCGCGAAGCCTTTGACGACCTCGACAAGGCCCTCGACCGCGAGCGCCATCCGGCCAAAGTCCATGCTGGGCGGGAGATCCCGGTCGGTGTGGTAGCTCGGATTTCGAAACGGCGCGGTGTCGGTGACCATCACGCCCGGGTAGCCCGCTTGCCAAAACGCCCACTGGTCGGACCAGCCGATCCCAGGTAAAAAGGGCGGCAAAACCGCGCCTTCGGACGGGAGCTGCGCGACGCTGCGAAACGAGCCGACGGCCGCACGCACGTCGGCGCGAGATGACGGGTTGCCGACGAAGCCAAGGAAATTGCCGGTCGTCGGATAGAAGAGACCGAGGCCGACCGGATACTTTTGTGAGCCCCGCGCGTCGCTGAAGTAGCCGAGGGTCTCGAGGCTCATCATGTGCACGACGTTCTCGTTCTTCGCGCGGCACTCGTTCGCGTAGACGAGGCTGCCCATCGTATCGTGTTGGAAATAAGGCGGCTCTTCGTTCACGAAGGCGACGAACCGAAGGGTACGCGGGAACGATTCGCCCTCGAGCGCGCGAGCGATCGCGAGGAGCGCGGCGACACCGGAGCCGTTGTCGTCGGCGCCCGTGCTTCCGATGACCGAGTCGTAATGCGCGCCGATGACGACGATTTCATCGGCGCGGCCCGTCCCCTTCTTTTCACCGACCACGTTCGCGACCGTGTGCCGCCGCGCTTCGAACGACTGCGTGGTCACGCTGAGCTTCGCCCCGCGGAGCTCGTCTTCGACGAAGGTTTGCGCGGCGGCGAGCGCCTCCGGATGGTCGATGTTGCGCTCGCCGATGTCGACCGCGAGGAACGTGACGTCGTGCTCGAGCCTCGTCTGCAGCGCGGCATTCGGCGATCCGATCGGTCCCGCCCAGCTCTTTCCCGGAAGCCAATTGAGCCAGACCAGCCAGGCTCCGAGCCCGCCGAAAAGAGCACCGTAGAACGCGAGGCGGCGTTTGGGCGGCAGCCCGTAGCTCAGCTTCATCGGCTCAGGAGTCGTCGTCGCCGCGTGATTCGTTTCGATCCATGTACTCGCTCATCGCGCTCGCGGTCGCGACTACGAGCGGGACGATCTTCGGGTAGTCCATGCGGGTCGGGCCGATGACGGCAACGCTCCCGGAGGCGCGGCCGTCGGTGTACGCGGAGGCGACGAGCGCGAGATGGCCGCCACCGAGCTCGCCGGCCTCGCTGCCGACGACGACCGCCGAGCCGTTCGCCGCGATGGTGGCGTCGAGCAGCTCGACGAGCCGGTCTCGCTCCCCGAGCGCAGCCACGATCTGGCGGAGCCCGGCGGCATCGGTCGAGAACTCCGGCTGGCCGTAGAGCTGCGATTGCCCCTCGATGACGACGTCGGCGCCGGTGCCGGTCGCGCCGGTGACCGCCGCTTCGCCGAGCGAGAAGGCGCGCCGGCGGAGATCGTCGTGCCGTACGCGGTCGGTCGCGAGGCGACGGGTGAAAAATTCACGGAGATCGCCGAGCGAGCGACCTTCGGTGACGTCGTCGAGCAGGTTGTGGATGCGCTCGATCTCGGCGTCGACGACGTCGCACGTGACGAACCGGTTCTGGACGGTGCCGTTTGACATGACGAGCACAGCGAGGAGCTCACCCGGCTTCGTGCGGATGAAGCGCAGCTGCTTGAGGGTGAGGACCTCGGCCCGCGGTGAGATGACGACGGCAGCATTGCCAGTGAGCTCGACCAAGAGCCGGCCGGTCTCGCGCATGACGTTCGAGCCGGGGGCGAGATCGTCGAAGCGGTGGCGGATGCGCGCGTGCTCGTCGTCGGTGAGCGTCTGCACCTCCATGAGCGCGTCGATGAAAAGCCTGAACGCGCGATCGGTGGGGATGCGTCCAGCGCTCGTGTGCGGCTGGCGGAGGTAGCCACCTTCTTCGAGGTCGGAGAGGACGTTGCGGATGGTCGCCGGCGAGAGCTCCAAACCGCTCTTTTTCGCGAGTGTTCGCGACCCGACCGGCTCGCCGGTGGCCACGAATTCGGTGACGGCTGCGTACAGAATTCGCCGTGCGCGGTGGCCGAGGTCAGCCATTTCCCAACAGTATAACGCAGCTTGGCTTGAACGCAGCCGTAGGAAGAGGCACAAATTTGGGCCGGGGACGCGATGCGTGCACACTGCACAGACATGGAACGGGCCGCACGCATCGTGACGCTCGCGCTCCTCGCGCTCACCGCGTGTGGAACGTCCGCTTATGGCTCGAAGGCCAACTCACCTGCTGCCGCGAAGAAGGCGGGCAAGAGCAAAGGGCTCTCCTTCCCCGCCGACCCGACCGCGATGCCGGCGGTCGAATACGCGAGCCTCGACCGCGCGAGCTGCGAGGCGGAGCTCGCGAATCGGAGCATCTCGTACGTGCCGGTCCCGAGCGCGCGCGGCGTGATGGCGCCGGTGCGGCTCACCGGTCCGCTGCAAGGCATCACGTTCCACTCGGGGCTGCCGGTCAAGCAGCGCGCGACGTCGCCCTACGAGATCATGGACTGCCGGCTCGTGCTCGCGCTCGACGACTTCGCGCAAATCCTCGCGCGCTACGACGTCGCCGACGTGACGCATTACTCGGCGTATCGGCCGCCGCCGAAGACCTGGCCGGCGAACAAGCCGGGCGAGCGCCACGGCGCTGCGATGGCGCTCGACGCGGCGATCTTCACCAAGCACGACGGGACGAAGCTGAACGTGGAGAAGGACTTCCACGGCGCGGTCGGGTCGAAGACGTGCGACGGTAACGGCCCTTTTCCGTCGACCGAAGAGGCCAAGGCGCTGAGGAGCATCGCCTGCGAGACCGCTGAGGCGCACCTCTTCAACGTCGAGCTCACGCCCGACTTCAACGCGAAGCACAAAAACCATTTCCACCTCGAGGTCACACCTGGGGCGAAATGGTTCCTCGTAAAATAAGGGGTGAAGGTAGGAGCGTCGAGCAAGGCGCCGGCTAGCATCGACGTCATGAAAACCTTCGTCTTCGCTTCCGCTGCTGCCCTCTCGTTCGCTGCGCTCTCGCTCCACCCCTCCGAGGCTCACGCGCTCGGCCCGGTCAACGTCGAGGTCGGCGCCAAGGTCGGCCTCGCCACCAACCCCGTCTCCGACGCACCGTACAACCCGCTCGGTCTCGGCCTGGGCGCGCGTGGCGGCGTCGAGATCTTGGACAGCATCTACGTCGGCGGAAACCTCATGTACTACTTCGGCGGAAGCCAAGATCTCCCTGGCAGCACGGGCAGCGCCAGCTCGCACGCCCTGCTGCTCGGCGTCGAGGCGGGCTACGGTTTCCACCTCAGCATGCTCACGATTCGCCCGCAGCTCGGCGTCGGTGAGGCGACGCTCAGCAGCTCGTTCTCGAGCAGCAATGGGAGCACGAGCTTGGATGGCTCGACGACTCAGCTCTATCTCGAGCCCGGCGTCACCGCGTTCGTCACGCTCGGCGTGGTCTATATCGGCGGCAACGTGAACCTCCTCGTCATTCCAGGCGTCGACCAAGGCAACGGTGACTCGAAGACGTGGCTCTCGTTCGCCCCGGGAATCCAGGTCGGCGCCCGTTTCTGAGGCGGGGCCGATCGACCGTCTTTCCCCGGGCGAACGTCAATGTTAGGACGTGCCGCCCATGAAAAACGTCGCCCTCACGCTCACAAGCGTACTCGTCGTCGGTTCCGTCGTCCTCTCTTCCACCGACGCGTTCGCCCGCGGTCACGATCACGCGGCGCTCGAAGTGGGCGCCGAAATCGGCGGCGCGACCAACCCGAACGGCGACGGCCCGAGCCCGCTCGGCCTCGGCATCGGCGCGCGCGGTGGCGTCGAGTTCTACAAGGGGTTCTATCTCGGCGCCGACGCGATGTACTACTTCGGCTCGGACGCCGACACCGCGCTCGGAACGACCGGCCGCGGCACGACGAATTCGCACGCCGTCATGTTCGGCGGCGACCTCGGCTACAGCCTCCACCTGAGCCTGCTCACGATCCGCCCGCAGCTCGGCCTCGGCGCCGCGTCGCTCACGTCGTTCGCACCGTTCGCGGGTAACCCGCAAGGCAACGCGACCGTCGACAACCTGTCGGTCACCCACGCGCACTTCTATCTCCGCCCCGGCATCGTCGGCTTCGTCTCGCTCGGTCCGATCTACGTTGGCGCCGACGTGAACGCGCTCGTCATCACGGCGACTGACGAGTTCCAGAATTCGCCGCTCGCGGCCTTCACCATGAACGGCGAGCTCGGTATCCGGTTGTGAGCGCGGCGGTCTCGGAGGCCCCACGCATCCCTGGCCGCGAAATCTTCGGCCATCCGGCCGGCCTCTACGTCCTCTTCTTCACCGAGGCGTGGGAGCGTTTTTGTTACTACGGCATGCGCGCGCTCCTCGCGCTCTACGTCGCCAAAGAGCTCGCGCGGCCGGAGATCGCGCCGACCGTCCTCGGCTTCACGGCCCTGCAACACGGGCTCGCGCACATCTTCGGCCCGCTCGACAACGAGCAGCTCGCCGACCAGGTCTACGGCCTCTACACCGCCGCGGTGTACCTGACGCCGTTCTTCGGCGGCATCCTCGCCGACCGCCTGATCGGCCAGCGCAAGAGCGTCGTCATCGGCGGCGTCTTGATGGCGACCGGCGAGTTCATGCTGATGAAGGTGTCGTGGTTCCTTCCGGCCGTCGCCATCCTCACGATCGGCAACGGCTTCTTCAAGTCGAACATCTCGACCCAGGTCGGCGCGCTCTATCCGCCGGGTGATTCTCGCCGCGACCGCGCGTTCAACATTTTCTACGTCGGCATCAACCTCGGCGCCTTCCTCTCGCCGTTCATCTGCGGCACGCTCGGCGAAAAGGTCGGCTGGGCGTGGGGGTTCGGCTCTGCCGGCGTCGGGTTGCTCATCGGCCTCGCGGTCTATCTCTGGGGCTCAAAGTTCCTCGCCCCCGACCAGATCATGCAGAAGAGGGCGGGCGCCGCGAAGAAGGCGGAGAGCCCGTTCACGAAGTCCGAGTGGGCGCGCATCACCGCGCTGATCGTCCTCTGCGCGCTCAACATCTCCTTTTGGGGCGTCTACGAGCAGCAGGGCAACTCGCTCCAGTTCTGGGCCGATGGCTCGAGCAATCGCCACGTGCTCGGCTGGCTCGGATCGAATTGGGAGATGCCGGCGACCTGGTTCCAGGCGCTCAATCCGATCTTCATCATCGCCGGCACGCCGGTCATCAACTGGATCTGGACGAAACAGGCGGCGAAGAAAAAGGAGCCGTCGAGCGTCGCGAAGATGGCGATCGGTTGCTTCTTGCTAGGTGCCTCGTTCCTCGTGATGATCCCGGCTGGGCACAAGGTCGACGCCGGCGGCTTGGCGAGCTTCAACTACCTCATCGGTTGCACCTTCTTGCTCACGCTCGGCGAGCTCTATCTCTCCCCGGTCGGCCTCTCGCTCGTCACCAAGATCGCCCCGCCGCGGATCGTGTCGATGATGATGGGCATGTGGTTTCTCTCGAGCTGCGTCGGCGACTATCTGTCCGGCTATCTCGCGACGTTCACGCACAAGATGAGCTCGCCAATGTTCTTCATCATGCTCTCGGGCATCTCGCTCGCGACCGGCGTGCTGATGATCCTCTTCTATGCGCCGCTCAAGAAGGCGATCGGCGACGAGAACGCGAAAGTCAGCAGCGAGGCCGAGGCGAAGGCGAGCGAGCTCGCGACCTGATTCGCGGTTCCTTGTTCATTCCTGGCGGGCGAAGACGCTCGCGAAGAGCGCGCCGAACCGCTCGACCGCGCCGCGGCGCTCCCACGTCTCGAGCGTGACGACGTCGCTCACGGCCGCGTCTCTGTCGAAGTCGTCGCCGAGACGGGCGGCGACGTCGGCGCTCTCGACCACGAGGTTCGCCTCGTCGTTGAGGCTCGCCGAGCGGTTGTCCCAATTCGTCGAGCCGACGACCGAGAGGACGTCGTCGACGATCATCGCCTTGGTGTGGATCATCGACGGCCGATATTCGCGGACGGTGGCGCCGGCGCGGAGGAGCGTGCCGTAGCGCGCGCGGCTCGCGAGCCTCGTGCTGCCGTGGTTGTTCCATTTGCCGGGGAAGAGGAGATCGACCTTCACGCCGCGCTCGAGCGCCCGGACGATCTCGGCCATCGCATGACGATCTGGCACAAAATAAGGTGTTTGAATGCGGATCGTCCTCCGCGCGGAGGCGACGATGGTCTGGAAGAGCATGCGGGCGCGGGTCGCACGAGCCTCCGACGGCGTGCTCGAAACGACGAATGCGAACGGGGCCTCGCCTTCTTCGTCGCCGCGTCGGCCCGGCGTGGGAAAAAGCATTGGGTCGAAGAGGACCTCGCCCGTCGCGCCGAGCCAGTTCTCGACGAAGACCGACTGGGCGGCGAGCACGAGCGCGCCTTCGAAGCGGACCATCGTGTCGCGCCAGGGCGGCTTTCGGTGATCGCCGATCCACCAGTCGGCGATGCCGGCGCCGCCCATGAACGCGACCGTGCCGTCGATGACGAGCAGCTCGCGGTGGGTGCGATTGTTGTAGCGCTTGAGCGTGTACCAACGGAGCGGCTGGTACCAGGCGACCTTGCCGCCAGCCCGACGGAGCTCGGTGAAGTAGGCGTCGTGCGTGCCGAGGTTGCCGAACGCATCGAGGGTGAGACGGACCTTGACGCCAGCCTTGGCCCGATCGGTGAGCGCCTCAACGAAGCGCTTCGAGGCCGCCCCCTCCCGGAAGATGAATGCCTCGAGGTGGATGCTGCTCTTGGCCTCCGCGATCGCGGCGAGCTCAGCGTCGTAGATGTCCTTGCCGCGCGAGAAAACCTCGATGTTTTGGAGCGCGCGGCGGTCGGCGCCACAGAGGAGCGCGAGCGCTGCGCCGAAGCCGTCGTCGGCGGGCGCGAGCTTCGGCGAGACGACGCGATACGCGACGCTCGGCTCGATGAGCGCGAGCAAGAGCATCGCAGCGGCGACCACGAGCGCGCCCGGGACGACGACGTACGAGTAGAGAGAGAGCCACATCGTCGCCAGGTCAGTCTTTTCGCAAGCGGCCGAGCGTCTCTTCGAAATCGGGTGGCAGCGGCTCTTCCCACTGCATCTGCCGATTGGTTGCAGGATGCACGAGTCCCAGCTCGGCGGCGTGGAGCATCACGCGCGGCGCGGGGATGAGGGCGCCTTCGAAGTGTCGGATGTAGACGCGCTCGCCGAGGACGGGATGCCCGCTCTCGGAGAGGTGGACGCGGATCTGGTGGGTGCGCCCGGTCTCGAGGTGACAGGAGACGAGCGTCGCGCCTTCGAGCTCCTCTTCGACGTCGACGTGCGTGACGGCGCGCTGTCCTTGCACGAGCGGGACGGGCCTCTTTTGGAGCTCGATCGAGCCGCGGAGCCCGTCGCCACGATTCTGGACGAGGTGCGACTCGATCGTGGCGCCGTGCGCGTGGCCCTGCACGATCGCGAAGTAGCGCCGGTGGACGGTGTGGGCGCGGAACTGTTGCGAGAGCGACTGCTTCGCGAGCCAGGTGCGCGCGAAGACGAGCAGGCCGCTCGTCTCCTTGTCGATCCGGTGCACGACGCCGAGCGGCGAGCGCCCTCCCCGGTTCTGGCCGCCACGCTCCTTTGCCTCGAGCATGCGGCGGACGCGCACGTCGAACGTGTCGGTCTCGGACTCGTCGAACGCCACGGTGCTGATGCCCGACGGCTTCACGACGACAACGATGTGCGGATCGATGTAGACGATCGAATCGGCCTCGATCTTCGTCCGGTTGGGCCGGGGGGCGTGCATGACGACCTCGAGCTCGGCGCCGTCGCGGACGTTGCGCGTACCTTCGGTGACGACCGCCCCGTTCACGAGGATCTTGCCCCTAGTGACGAGGTCGCGCGCCTTGCCCCACGAGATACCGAGGGCCTCTTTCACCGCGCCGTCGAGCTTGCGCACGCCGCCGCCTTCGACCTGGACGGCGTATTTCTTCGTGTTTCCGTTGCCGCGTTCGGACATTTGGTCGGTCTAGTGCGAGCTATTTACGATTGCCTGCCAAATTCGAGTATCTTGGCGTTCGTCGGTTTTAGCATCTCGTGGCCGCACACGGCCCACCTCGCAGTTGTCCACCCGAGAGGAACACGTGACGAAGACCCTGTTGGCTGTCGAAGACAGCGCCACGATGCGAAAAGTGCTCGAGATCACCTTCGGCGGTGACGACGACTACCAAGTCGTGACGGCCGAGAGCAAAGACAAGGCGCTGGCGCAGCTTGGAAGCAAGCCGAGCGTGGTGCTCATCGATGCAGCGCTGGGCGGCGGCGACGGGGGCTACGAGCTCGCCAAGGAAGTTCGCCAACGTGATGGCGGCGCCGTCGTGATCCTCCTTTCGAGCCGCCACAATCCGTACGACCCCGCCAAGGGCAAGGATTCGGGCGCCGACGACTTTATGGATAAGCCGTTCGACACCCAGCAGATGATCGACAAGGTGAAGAAGGCCGTGTCGGCCCGCGCGAGCGGCGGTGGCGCCCAAGCCGTCGCGTCTCCTGCGCCTGTTCCTGCCGCCGCAGCCGCGGCACCGACGGCGGCTCCGGTCGCCGCCGCGAAGCCCGCAGCAGGCCCGTTCGGCGCTCCGGCGGCAACTCCGGCGGCGACGAAATCGCGCTCCGCCACGCTGATGTTCGGTGGCGAGCTCGGTGTGCCGCCCCCGAGGAACGCGAGCCCGGCGGTCGCGGCAGCGGCACCGGCCGCGACTACGTCACCCGCCCGTCCTGCCCCGAAGCCCACGGCGGAGCTCACGGCCACTGCGCAGAGCACCCAGCACTCGCCGGTCGCCGCCGCGGTGAACGGTCATATGAGCGCGAAGCTCGGGGAGCTCGGGCTCTCGAAAGAGCAGGCCGAGGCCGTGCTTGCCCTTTCGCGTGACATCGTGGAGCGCGTCGTATGGGAAGTCGTTCCGCAACTTGCGGAAGTGCTCATCAAAGAAGAGATCGCTCGTCTCACCAAAGAGTGAGCTCCTTCGACCAACCCGCCTGACCATTTGAGGCGCTTCGGGAAACCGAGGCGCCTTTTTTCATGGTCGATGGTCGATGGTCGATGGTCGATGGTCGATGGTCGATGGTCGATGGTCGATGGTCGATGGTCGATG
>CAJDWT010000159.1_pt1 | contig 10485 bp, 12 predicted proteins | sample 7391671 | NCBI WGS metagenome assembly CAJDWT01 (sample SAMEA7055729, study PRJEB34461) | soil metagenome | biome: terrestrial ecosystem; feature: Peninsula; material: soil | place: Antarctica | collected 2016
AAAGCGCCTTCGACGCGGTGCACTAGAGGGTCCAAATGGATATGCTCACTTCGTTTCCTGGGGCGTCGAGCGCGACACGCCGATCCACGGGACCATCCTGCGCAACGCACCGCCAACGCGGACCTCGTGGACTATGACGCCCCCAACGTGGAGCAAGACCAAGACACCGAGGGTGAACACCAGGGCCTCATGCACCTCGCGCGATGCGAGCTGCTCGAGCTCCGGGACGCGCCGAAGCCTCCCGCGAAGGTAGTCCGGCCACGCGCTCCGAGCGCCGGTCAAGGCGCCGCTGGCGCCCAGGGCAAAGAGGACGGCGTAGAGCGACGCGTGCACGAACGCGACGCCCCGACGATGAAGCGGCGCCATCGGCAGCGGCTCCGGTCGGCGCGTTCGCAAGCGGGTCACCAGCCTGACCACCGTTGCGACCATGAGGGTGATCCCGAAAGCCGTATGCAGCCTCGACAGGAGCAGCCGCAGGCTCGAGTCCGGCGCTTCGCTCGTCATCACGAAGCCCGCCGTGGCGAGACCGATGATGATTGCGGCGGAGGCCCAGTGCAGCACGACGCTCCATGTACCCCACCGCCGGCTCACGAGGTCCTCCCACGGCGAAGTAGCGCGGGCAGCACGAGCGCCTGCACGATCCAGAACGCGGACCGAAGGCTCATGGCGACCAAGGTGCGGAGCTCGTAGTCATGGCGACCAAGGTGCGGAGCTCGTAGGCGCCTCCTCGAAGCACGTAGATGCCGAACGCGGCGAACACGACGACCGTGGCGACCGCCACGACACGGGCCACCCAGACCGCCCAGGCGCGCCGCATGATGGTCGCCAAGCCGCCGAGGACGTACGCAAAGCCAGCGCCGAAGTTGAACAGCAGGACGAAGGGCACGACCTTTCCTGCCTCGGCTTGCGCGGCTGGACCGCCGAATAGGACGTGGCCTCCCTCGAAGAGGGTTGCGACGCCGAACGCGACGGCGAGGACGCCGGCGAGCCAGCGCCACGCGGACGTTCGCTTTGGGTCGAGGCTCTCGCTGGCCGTGGTCGTCATGGTCGGGACCTCTTTCTGACGTGTGGAGCAGGGGTGGGGGGTGGACGGAGGAGCGTGAGCAGGCTGCCGAGCACCGCACGTGCCTCCGCTTCTCGCTGCTCTTTCTTCGCGGACGAGAGCGCGAGCATCTGCACGGTGCCCATGACAATTGGCGCGAGTGCGTCCGGGGGCAGGTCCGCACGGAGAACACCTGATGCTTGGCCTTCGCGTAGGCACTCTCTGATGAACGCGCGGGTCTTCTGCACGCAGGCCGAGAGCCGCTCGGAGCCGCTCCTCGGGAGCGCCAGCAGAAACTGCTCGGAGAGGACGAGGCGCAGGATCCCGAGCTGATTGCCGACCGCCGAGCTGCGGACCTCGACGAAGCGGACGAGCCTCTCGACGGGCGGAAGCGTGGCGGATGGAAGCGTGGACTCGAGCACGGCCTCGACGCGCGTCACCACGGCGTCGAGCAGCGCGTCGATCGAGGGATAGTGCCGAAAGATGGCGCCGCTGCTGAGCCCGACCTGCTTGGCGAGGTGACTAGTGCTCAGCGCCGCGATGCCTTTGGTCGCGATGATGTGTAGCGCAGCGTCGGTCAGCTCGACCTGTCGGACCTCGGAGGTGCGGCGAAGCTCTCCCATGCAAAAGAGAGTAAGTACTTACTTGCCAAGAGGCAATGGCTCGCGCAGGTCTCGAGCCCTTCGAGGTGCTCACAAGACCGAGATTCCCCTTTGTTTGACGTCGCGCCGCAGCTCTACTGGGCTCATGCGCCCTACCTGCGTCCTTTCACTGGTTGCTCTCTCGTCACTCCTCGTCGTCGCAGGCTGCAAGAAAGCTGGCGGCGAAGCTGCGCAGCCCGACTCCGGCGCTGCGGCTTCTGGCGCCACGGCGACCACCGGCGGTGATCCCGGAGACGCGTACACCATCACGTCGGCCAGCAACCCGGGCGGCGGAGGCAGCTACAAAGGCAAGGTCGTCATCGCGCCCGCGTCCGGCTACTCCAACCTCTCTTGGACCATCCCGGGTTCGCCGTCCTACTCCGGCGTCGCGATCGCATCGGGCGACAAGCTCGGCGTCGGCTGGGGGATGGGCAGCGACTACGGCGTCGCGGTCTACAAGATCGCCGGCGGCAAGCTCACCGGCACGTGGACGGCCAAGGGACTGGCGGGCGTGGGCGATGAAGATCTCGAGGGCCCGGCGACGCTCGACGGCGCGTTCAAGATCGTCAAGGCGCGCGCTCCCGACGACAAGAGCTACACCGGCACCGTCACCATCAAGCCCACCGGCAAGACCTACTCGGTCACCTGGGCCACGTCCGGCGGCAGCTACACCGGCGTCGCGATCAAGGACGGCGATCTCCTCGTGGCCGGTTGGGGTACCCAAGGCAAGGGCGCAGGCGTGGTCCTCTACACGAAGAAGGGCAGCGGGCTCGACGGCGTGTGGGCTATCCCGGGCGGCGTGGCCCTCGGCACCGAGACGCTGAGCAAGTAGTCGTCCCCTTGCGCGCTCGCGCGATCGTCGTCCTGATCGCGCGGCCCTCTACTTCTTCTTCAACACCACAGTCACCTCCGCGGTCGCACCCACGGGTCCGCCGATGACGGGTCTGACGACACGGAGGTCGACGCTGCCGGGCGTCGAAAAATAGCGGGAAGGCACGAACGCCTCGTCGCAATTGGTCGGAGAGCTCTTGCAGGTGCTGTCGGCCGGATCGCGCGGTCCGGTATCGGCCGGAAGGTATCCAGGCGAACGACGAAGAGCGCCGAGCCCGCTGCCACAGGATTGGCTCGGGGTGAGCGACGCGTTGCACATCACGAACACGTTCGCGACGTTGGGGTTGGCCTCGAGCGCCGTCCCTTTCGCCGGGCTCGGTAGCTCGGGAACCATCGTTTCACCGGGGAGAAGATTGAGCGAGCATCCGTTTGCGGTGACCGTCATGCGTCCGCTCTTCAAGATGTCGCCGCACGCCTTCGCCGCCTCGACGGCCACGGCGAGCGCGTCCGGCTTGATCGAATCGACAAGTGGTGCGACGTCGGCAGGGACGCGCTTGCTGCATCCGACAAGCGTGCCGAGCCCAACAAAGAGAAGCGAAACACGAATGGAGAGGGCTTTCATCGTGCCCCATTGTCGCTCACCTCGTCGGCCGGCTCAATGGCGCGGGGTCGCGCCGCGTCTTTGTCATGCGTCGTCGGCGAAGGTGACGCCGCGAAGCTCGTCGGCGGAGAACGGCAGGTCGAGCCATGGGGCGCGTGCATTCTCAGCAGAGAGCCGCGGCGCGGACGAGAAGCGCGTGGGGTAGTAGTTTCGCGCGAAGAGCGCGTTCATCGCGCGCCGCGCGAGGTCGGGCTCGCGTTGGAGCTCCGCGCGGATCGCCTCGTCCTTGCAAGCGGCGATCGTCTCCGCCACCGCGCCGGGGTCCCAGTCGGTGAGCGTGTCGCGCTCGCCCTCATCGTTCTTGCCGGGGCGCGGGTCGTTTCCATTTCGCCAGAGCGGCACTTCACCGGACGCGGCGAACGGGTCGGCGTACGCGCCGTTCAGCCATACGTTGAAGTGCACGTGCGGCGCGCTCCATGGAAACGCGACGAGCGCATCGATGCCGGAGTATCCAGACAGCGCGATCGCCTGTCCGCGCACGACGTCGTCCCCCACGGACACGAGCGCGCGCGCCAGATGGTTGTACGTGGTGACCAGGCCCCGACCGTGATCGATGAAGAGCTTGAGGCCACCGCGGTTGTACTCGCTCGAGATGCGGAGGACGCGACCGGGTGCTGCGGTGACGACGGTCGTGCCCACAGGGACTGCGAAGTCAGTCCCGTTGTGGCTGTCGTAACCGAGCGTTCCACCGCGAAAATCCCGCACCTGCGTCTTGCGCACCGACCAGCCCTCATCGATCGGCGTAGGCGTGCGATTCACCAGGTTGATGATCGGGACCAGGCCATCAGCGCGCTTGCGCCCGAGCCAGGTCGACACGCTGAGCGCGGGGTGGAAGATCTTCACGCTGGAGAGCCCGAAGCGCGTGGCCGGCACGTTCGCGTCGCCACGCACCGCGAGCCATGCTTCACGCGCACGTAGCGAAAACGGAACTAGGCCGAGCGCCTCGCTCACGCTGATTCGATCCTTCATGCGGTCCAGCCCAAAACCGACATGCTCTACCTCTTGTGAGGTCATGGTCACGCCGTCCTCCGAACGCTCTCGCCTCGTACCGCGGCGCGACCGGTGCGCATCACGTAGGTCGCGGCGTGCTCGGCGCGGATGCCGCCGGTCACGGGGTCTTTCAGCCACGGCAAGCAAAGCTGCGGCGGCACCTTGATGGTGTCCACTCGCCGATACGTCCCGAAGACCAGATCCCAGAGCGGGGAGGTGACACCGTGATTCATTCGCCCATCGACGAAGTGGTGACCGAAGTGATGGCGGCGCGCCCAGCGCCCGTAGGGGCCGATGCCGGCGGTCACGTGCTCGATGCGATGGAGCGCCTCGTACACGCCGTAGAACAGCATCAAGCCAAAGACGTAGGCGATGCCGCGCCCCGACCCAAGCAAGAGCGCCGCCGGAACCGACAGCGCCGCGGTGAACACGATGGCAACGATGGCCTTCTTCCACGTGGGCGCGAAGTAGTCGCCTTCGACGTGGTGGCGGATGTGCTCCTTCGCGAACGGCGTGAAAGAGAACCGCTTGTCGTGTCCCAGGAAGCGGTGCATCACGTACTCGAGGAACGTCCAGGTCAAAACCCCGAACAGGAAGAAGCCGACGAGAGCGCTCATGGCTCACCTCCGAGGGTTCGTGAGAGATCGCCCAACGAGCCCACGCGAGCCATGGCCGCATCCACGGTGCGCGCCTGGGCCCCCCAGCCGATGAGGAGCGTGCGTATGCCGCGCGCGAGCAGTCGATCGACGTCGAGCATGGCGGGCGCGTAGCGCGTGGACTTCGAGAGCTGCAGCATGCCCTGAAGCAGCGCGAAGAGGCAGAGCGTCCGCTCTGCGAGCTCACCCTCGCGGCTCACCGGAGCGAGTAGGCCCGCTTCTGCAGCGATGCGGAGCGCGTCCGAGAGCGGCTGCATGGCGGCGATCATTGCGAGCGCGACGGGCTCTGCATCCGCCTGCTGCTCGAGCAAGGTGCGCGGCTCGGCCATGGTCATCGCGAGGAGACCGAAGCGATGCGGCTCTGCCCTGGCGAACGCGCGGTAGGCGAGGCCGAGCGCGACGATGCGCGCGAGCGGCGACGCGGACGCTGGCAAGAGGGCGAGGACGCGAGCGCCGTGCAGGCGGACGTCGGTGAGCGTGCGCACGACGAGCTGCGAAAGGAGCGCGTCCTTCGAGGGGAAGTACCGGTAGAGCGCCCCGGGCGTGTACGTCACCGCGTCCGCGAGCTTGGTCATCGACAGACCGGTGAGCCCGCCGTCCGCGATGAGCCCAATGGCCGCGTCCAGGATGCGAGCAAGGTTCGCCTCGTGCCGGCGCGCACGAGGGGTCTTCGAGGTGATAGCGGGCAGTGCGTGAATCACAGGCAATTAGTAAACGATGTTTACTGTTTGTCAAGTGACCCTCGCGCAGCACGGCCATTGGCGCAAGGAAGGCGCTACTTGGCGAGCCTGCCGTGGAGCATTTCGGCGAAGGCGCGGCAGGCGTCGACGGTGGTGAAGACGCCGACGAGCTTCTCGTTCTGCGCGACCACGGCGCACCCATATTTGTGCTCTGCCATCGTAGAGACGACCTCGTCGAGCGCCGTGTCGGGGGTCGTAATGTACGGCACGCCGGTCATCGCGTCCTCGACGTGCACCTGGGTGGGGTCGACGTCACGCAGCGTCTCGATCAGATTCAAGTCGCGATCGGAGACGATGCCCACGATCTTGCCGCCCCAGAGAACGGGAAGATGGCGAATCGAGTGCTCACGCATCATTTTATGAGCGGCTGCCATGGTTTGGTCGCGGCCGATCGAGCGCGGCTGCATGGTCATGAATTTCTGGATGGTGGGGATGGCTTTCGTCATGGCTCACAACGTACGCAAGCTCCGCGCCGCACGACGGACACGCTAGGTCATCGTTGGTTCACCTCAAGCGGCATGCGCGCAGGCGCTCGCGGCGCTCCGCGATCGAACGGCCCGATAACCGAGCAGAGCTCAGCGCGAGCTGAACGAACCGATTGCGATCAGGCGCAAATCTCGCGCCCATTCGGCAGCCATTGACCGAGACGGCGCGCGCGACCTTTGGGCACGTCGATTGCTTGAAGCGCTCGACGCAAGAAACGGAATAGAGGCCTCGCATGTTCGACTTCGTGCTCAACGACGCGCAGCGACGGATTCGTGATGAGGCGCGCGCGTTCATCAAGACCATTCCGCGCCAGCTCGTGCTCGACATGGACCAAGATAAGGTCGACTTCCCTCGTGAGTTCTTGCGCGAGGCGGGCCGGCTCAACTTGCTCGGGTGTCGCTATCCGAGCGCCCTCGGAGGGCGCGATCTCGACTGGGTCGCGACCGCCGCCGTCATGGAGGAGGTCGGCGCGCTCGGCTACATTTTCGCGTGCGTGTTCGGAGTCGGAGCCGAGCTGGTCTGCGACGCGATCATGATCCACGGCACCGACGCGCAGAAAGAGCGATACGTGAAGCCGCTCCTGCGCGGCGAGCTCTTCGCCGCCGAGTGCCTCACCGAACCGCGCGGCGGCTCGGATTTCTTCGGCACGACGACCGTCGCCGAAGACAAGGGCGACCACTTTCTCCTGACTGGCCAGAAGCGCTTCATCGTGGGTGGTACCGCCGCCGACTATTTCCTCGTCTACGCGCGGACCGATCCATCGGTGCCAGCGCAGAAAGGGATCTCGTGTCTGCTCGTCGATCGCGCACCCGGCGTCGAGACGAGCTACCTCTACGGCCTCATGGGATGTCGCGGCGGCGGGGCGAGCCGCGTCTCGTTCAAAAATGTCCGCGTGCCCAAGGAGAACCTGCTCGGAACGCTGAACGGCGGCGCGGACGTGTTCGACACCATGATGATCCCCGAACGGCTCGGCACGGCCGCGATGACGGTCGGCGCCGCACGCCCTGCGCTCGAAGTCGCGACGCGCTACACGATGAAGCGCAAGGCCTTCGGCCAGCCCATCAATCGCTTTCAGGGCGTGAGCTTCCAGGTGGCGGAGGCGGCGATGCTCCTCGATGCGTCACGCGCGATGGTCTACTCCACGTGCCTCGCAGTCGAGGCGAAGATCGGCGCCGGGCCCGTGCGGCGGCTCGTCTCCGAGACGAAGAAGTTCGTGACCGAGTCGTGCCAGCGCGTCGTGCACAACTCGATGCAGGTGATGGGCGGCATCGGGTACACCAACGTCTATCCGATCGAGCGCATCCACCGCGACTTGAGGCTCGCGAGCATTTGGACCGGCACGAACGAGGTGATGTCGATGATCTCCGCGAGCGAGTGGTACCGCGAGTCGAAGGCGCGCGATGCCGCTCGATTGTCGCGCGATCCCGAGCCCGACGCCGCGCAGGCCGACGCCCCCGACGAGAAGGTGTTCGAGTGACCACTCAGTAGTACCAGGGCACTCCCGACCAATCAGCGTCGCGCTTCTCAAGGAAGGAATCACGCCCCTCCTTCGCCTCGGGCGTGCCGTAGGCCAACCGCGTGGCCTCACCGGCGAAGAGCTGCTGACCGACGATGCCGTCGTCGGTCAAGTTGAATGCATACTTCAACATCCGGACGGCGGTCGGGCTCTTGCCGAGCACCTTCTCGCCCCATGCGATCGCGATCTTCTCGAGCTCGGCGTGCGGCACCACCGCGTTGACCGCGCCCATCGCCGCGGCCTCTTCGGCCGAGTACGTGTCGCCGAGGAAGAAGATCTCGCGCGCCTTCTTCTGGCCGACCATTTTGGCCAAGTAGGCCGAGCCGTAGCCGCCGTCGAAGCTGGCCACGTCGGCGTCGGTCTGTTTGAACCTCGCGTGCTCGGCGCTGGCGAGCGTCAGATCACACACGACGTGCAGGCTGTGCCCGCCGCCCGCTGCCCAGCCGGGGACCACCGCGATCACGACCTTCGGCATGAAGCGAATGAGCCTCTGCACCTCGAGGATGTGCAGACGTCCGAGCTTGGCGAGATCGGGCACCTTGGGGGCATCGGCCGCCGAGGCGCCGGTCACCTCGTAGCGGTAGCCGTGCTCGCCGCGGATGCGTTGGTCGCCGCCGGAACAGAACGCCCAGCCGCCGTCCTTCGGTGACGGACCGTTGCCGGTGAGCAGCACGACGCCGACGTCGCTCGCGACGCGCGCGTGCTCGAGCGCGGCGTAGAGCTCGTCGACGGTGTGCGGGCGGAACGCGTTGCGAACCTCTGGCCGGTTGAACGCGACCCGCACCATCCCGAGGCGCACGTGGCGGTGGTAGGTGATGTCGGTGAGGTCGAAGCCGGGGACGGGCTTCCATTCGGATGCATCGAAAATCTCGCTGACCATGCTGACCATGGGCGCACCGTATGCCGTCCCAGCGGCGAGCGCAGCAGGTTGATGACGAGCTTTGGCTCTCTGGCGCGTGCGCGCTTCTCCTCGGATCCGCGCGCTGCCCGAAAAGCGTGACGTCGCAGGTCGCGCTATCGTTCGGGGGATGCGTTTCTACTTCGCGGCAAGTGCTGTTTGCGTTTCGTTCCTCGCCTGCGGGCTCGAGGACGGGGGCGTGCGCATCGAGGACACTGCGCCTGACGCGTCAGGGCCGAGTGATGCCGGCGCTTCGACCGACGCAGCTCTCGACGGCAACACGAGCTCGACGGACGGAGCCGTCAACCCCGACGGTGGAAAGCCGGTCATCGACGGTTACGAGAAAGCGCTCACCGTGGCTTCGAGCAAGGTGTCGACGACGCTCACGGACTTTCCGGTTTGGATCCGGCTCGACGACGCCGACCTCGCGAAGCACGCGACAAGTAGCGGCTCCGACATTTTTTTCACCGACAGTGCAGGCACGCCGCTCGCTTACGAGCTGCAGCATTGGACGGCCGCGGGTGGTCATCTCGAGGCATGGGTGAAAATTCCGAGCCTCTCGAGCACCACCGACACGACGATCGATGTTCGCTATGGGCAAGCGAGCGCTGCTCCTGCACCAAGCTCCGCCGCCGTATTTTCGGCTAATTTCGTGTCGGTTTGGCACCTCGAAGCGTCCGCGAGCAATTCGTTCGCCGACGCGCTCGGCGCGCACAACGGAAAGGGTGTCAACGTTTCCGCGAATCCGACCGTCACCGCGCAGCTCGGTAGCGGCGTCGCCTTCGATGGTGGCGCCGGGCAGATCACCTTCACGAATGCATTGAGCGGAAACACGGCGTCCACGATCTCGCTCTGGGTCTCACAAGGAGCGACGACCGACAACGACGCGCTCGTGGTCGTCGGCACCGCTGTGGTCGACCAATCGCGATGGCTCCACTCGGTCTTCAACCAGGCAGGCGTCAATCCGACGAATGTCGCGGTGGGCTTTTACGCCGACGACTGGGCGACGCCGAATCCGAACATCGACGTTCGGGGCGCGGGTTGGACCTCGCTCGTTTGGGTCTACGACGGCGCGAAGTCCAGCACCCTCTACAAGAACGGCGTCCTCGCGGACGGCCCGCACATGACGACCGGAACGGTCGACACCCAAGGCACGGGCGGAACGATCGGAAATGCGCCCGCTCTGTGGGGCACGAACATGGGCGCGCACGCCACGATCGACGAAGTGCGAATCGCCAACGTTCCGCGCACCGCGTCGTGGATCGCCGCTGAGTACGCAAACCAAAATTCGCCGACGACGTTCTACTCGGTGGGCGCCGAACAGCCCATCACGCATTGACGTCCGTATCAGCAGCAGCTTCGTCGAGCGCACCTCTGGTCACGCTTGCCCAACACCCTTTGCACGTGCTTTTCCTGTCGACGGCGAAGCTCGAGCCACGCGCATGTCGACCCCCTCACCTTTGACGCCCAATTCCACGCTCGATCCGTCCGATGCAGGCCGGGCTCGCGCCGTAACGCACGCGACGGTCTTTCCGATCCTGGTGATGCTCGGCACCAGTCACCTGCTGAACGACATGATGCAGTCGCTGCTCCCGTCGATCTATCCGATGCTGCAGCAGAACTTCGCGCTGAGCTTCGGACAGGTGGGGCTCATCACGCTGACCTTCCAGATCACCGCGTCGATGCTGCAGCCGTTGGTCGGCATCTACACCGATCGGCATCCGATGCCGTATTCGCTGCCGGTCGGTATGGGCTTCACGCTCGCAGGGCTGCTGCTCTTGTCTCGCGCGCCGAGCTTCCCGATCGTGCTGGTCGCGGCGGCGATGATCGGCTCGGGCTCCTCGGTGTTCCACCCCGAATCGTCGCGCGTTGCGCGGATGGCCTCGGGGGGAAGACACGGGCTTGCGCAAGCGGTGTTCCAGGTCGGCGGCAACGTCGGTCAATCGCTCGGCCCGCTCTTGGCCGCGTTCATCGTGATGCCGCGGGGGCAGGAGTCCGTCGCGTGGTTCGCGATCGCGGCCCTT
>CAJDWT010000151.1_pt1 | contig 10478 bp, 8 predicted proteins | sample 7391671 | NCBI WGS metagenome assembly CAJDWT01 (sample SAMEA7055729, study PRJEB34461) | soil metagenome | biome: terrestrial ecosystem; feature: Peninsula; material: soil | place: Antarctica | collected 2016
CCTTCGGTGCAGTGGACCGGTATCGCGCCCGACATCGGGACGATGTGCGGGAGCGTGACCAAGGCCGAAGACGGTACTGTCGATCGATCACGAATCACCGTGGATTTTCCGGGTCCGGAAGATCCTATCGAGAGCATCACCGCCTTCTACCAAAGCAAGGGGTTCGGTCGGACGGCGCGCGAGGTGCGAGGCGGCCTCGCGACAGCGACGTTCGCGAAGGGTGACGACCGTATCGACCTCGTGCTCGCGCGCACCGACGGGGTCTGGGGCGCCGACCTCGTCCTGACCAGCATCGCGTGCATCAGCCCCGCGCTCGACGGCACGGCGTGCTTGAGCGACGCGAGCGCCGTGGTCGCCTGCGACGGCAAGATGGTCGAGAGCGTGAAGGGGTTCTGCAACCTGCCGATGCGTTGCGTGTTCGCGCGTGAGACGGCGGGCTGCGCGGCACCCGAGCCTCCGCCTGCTCCTCCACCGCCGCACAAGCGACGCTAAATCACTTCATGGCGGCGCTCGCCATCGTGGCGAAGAACACGTCGAGGCAGACGCGGACGAGCGGCTCGCGCGGCGCGTCTCGCTTCTCGAGCCAACGAATCGACGCCGCTTCGACGAAGCCGATCCAGCCGCGGAGCGCGGCGCGCACGATCGGGCGATCGAGCTCCTTGGGCGCCTGCTTCAAGATGCGTTGCATCAGCTTGAGGCGTGTCCCTTCGACGACGCGTGCGATCTCCGGATCGGAGCCGATGCCGCCGCGCATGAGCGCGACGAACGCGGGACCGCGCGAATCGACGAAATCGAAGTAGGCGTCGAGCGCTTGGCGGACGAGACCGAAGCTCGCGTCACGGAGCGATTCGAGCTCGGGGAGGATGGGAGCCGACGGCGGCTCGACCGCCTCCATCAGCTGCCGTGCGGCCTCGCGCAGACCGGCGACGTAGAGATGCCGCTTGGTCGGGAAGTAATGATAGACGAGCCCCTTCGAGATCTTGGCCTGGCGCGCGAAGTCCTCGATCGAGACCTCGTCGTAGGTGTGCTTGCTGAAGACCGAGAGCGCGAGGGCGACGAGCTGCGCGCGACGCTCGTCGAGGTCGAGCCGCACCCGCTCGTCCTTCACCGCCACCGCCGCACGCTTCGGTTTCGCCATCGCTCGCCTTCAGCGTAACCGGTATTGACTCGAGTTCAATAGGCGCTACATGTGGATCATGGATATTGAACGAGAGTCAATAAAGGCTGACGCCTCGCGCAATGGCGGGAAGACGGCCGTTCCGAAGCCTCGTTCTCCCCACATCGATCTCACGACGCCGATCCCGCGGCACTGGTACCGGAACAACGTATTCATCACGCATTCGATCAACGGCGTGTGCTTGCTCTTCCCCGCCGGTGAGCGGTTTTTCGTGCGCGCGGTGAAGCACTACTTGCCGCAGGTCCAAGACCAAGCGCTCCGCGACCGCGTGAAGGGGTTCTTCGGCCAAGAAGGGCGTCACGCCAAGGAGCACGAGAAGGCGTTCCAGCTCCTCGTCGAGCAGGGGTACGACATCGAGACGTACCTCAAGATCTACGACGTCATCGGCTACAAGCTGATCGAGCGAATCGTCCCGCACAAGCTCGCGCTCGCGACGACGGTAGCGCTCGAGCACTACACGGCGATCTTGGCCGAGCACGCGCTCGCGTCCGACCTCCTCGAAGGGGCGCATCCGCGCATGCAGGAGCTGCTCTTCTGGCACGCCGCCGAAGAGATCGAGCATCGCTCGGTCGCGTTCGACGTCTTGAAAGAGATCGACCCGAGCTATGCGTTACGGATGGCCGGCCTCGGCATGGGCACCGTCATGCTCATCGCGTTCTGGGCGGGGGCGACGGCGTCGCTTCTCGCGCAGGAGAAGGAGATCCCGGGTGGCATCATCGGTCGTGACATGCGCTCGTCGGCGAAGCGGATGCGCAAGCACCTGCCGTTCTGGCAAGGCATCAAGGAGTACGTCCATCGCGATTTTCATCCGAGCGATCACGACACCGATCACTTGGCGACCGAGTACCTCGAACGGAGCGGGCTCGATCGCGAGCCGGCCGCGGCCTGAGGGCGTACGCCGTCACAGCTTCGGGAGCGCGGCCTTCCCTTTGAGGATGGGGGCGAGTAAATCGCCCTCCTTTTCAGCGCGATCGACCGCGTTCTTGAGCGTGAAGCGTCGTGGGTCGAGCGATTCGTCGACCTCGTCCCAATGGATCGGCATCGCGACCGGGGCGCCGTCGAGCGCACGAAGCGTGTAAGGCGCAACGATCGTCCGGCTGCGTCCGTTCTGCCCGTAGTCGACGTAGAGCTTGCCATCGCGCTTGTCCTTCATCCGCTCGACGGTGGCAATCTTTGGGAGCACCTTCGCGACCGCGCGGGCGACGTGCTCAGCGAATTCCGCCGCCTCTTCGTGCGTGTGACCGCGGCGGATCGGGATCATGATGTGGATGCCGCGCTTGCCGCTGGTCTTCACGTAGCTCGGCATCTCGAGCGCATCGGCGAGCGCCTTGACTGCGTGTGCGACCTCGATCAGATCCTTCTTCTTCGTCGCTTCGCCGGGGTCGAGATCGAGGACGACGTAGTCGGGCTGCGAGAGCGCGCTCGCGACCTCGGCGTCGCTCGCCCCCTCCGGCGGCGCGTGGCTCGTCCAGACGTGCGCGGTCAGCGCCGCGAGGTTCGCGAGGTAGAGGAGCGTCTCGACGTTGTCACAGACGATGCGTTCGACATGGGAGCGGCCCTTCGCGACGAGCGTGCGCTCGCCCTTGTCGAAGCGGAGCGTGCGCACGAAGGAGGGGAGCTTCGGCGGCGCTTGATGCTGGAACCACTCGGGCTCGTGGATGCCGTTCGGCCAGCGCTGCATGTTGAGGGGACGGCCGGCCAGGTGCGGCAGCATGAACGGGGAAATAGCCTGGAAATAGTCGGCGATTGCGCGCTTGTCGATTTTGTCGACGGGGTAGAGGATCTTCGTCGGGTTCGAGAGCGGCACCTTGACCGGCGGCGGCGGTGCGGTCGGGCGCGCGGTCGGGAGCGCGAGATCACGGTCGTCGGGCAAGCAGAGCTCCCTGTCCTCGCGGACGGCGTCCTTCGGCGCCTTGTCCTCGCGGATGCCGAGGTAGCGCGGCTGGAAGAAGTGCGCTTCGCGCGTCCATTCGCGGAACCCGAGCTCGACGACGATCTGGGGCTCGACCCACGTGACATCGGGCGAGCGTGGCGTGCCCTCGGCGACCGAGCTCGCGGTCTCGTGTGGGGCCAGGAGCTCGGCGAGCTGCTTGCGCTCCTTGTCGTCGAAGCCGGTGCCGACGCGACCGGCGTAGACGAACGAGCTCCTGGCTGGATCCCACACCGCGAGGACGAGCGCGCCCATCGCGTGCGAGCGCTCGAGCTTCGAGTAGCCGATGACGGCCGCCTCTTGCCGCATCTCGAACTTGATCTTGAGCCACGCGTTGTTCGGTCCGCTCGTGTAGAGCGATTTCTTGCGCTTGGCGACGAGCCCCTCGAGGCCTGCGGCTTTGGCGGCACCAAGGATGGCGTCAAAGTCGCCTTCGAGCGCGCGCGCGAACGAGAGCGGCGCCTGCGCTCCCTTCACGAGCTCCTCGAGGAGCTGGCGACGCTCTTCAAGCTGCTGCTTGCGGAGATCGCGGCCGTCGAGCCACACAAGATCGAAGCACGGGAACGTGAGTGAAGAGCCGCGGCGCTCGTTCGACAGCCATTTTTGCAGGCGTTGGAAGGAAGGAACGCCGTCCTCGCCGACCGCGCAAGCCTCGCCGTCGAGGACGAGCTCACGAGCGGGGAGGGCGGCGATCGCCTTGGCGATCTCGGGGAAGCGGTCGGTCCAGTCGTTCGCGCGGCGGCTCCACAGCCGGACGTCGGCGCCGGCCTTCGCGCCAATGAGCCGATAGCCATCGTACTTGATCTCGAAGCTGTACTGCTTCGGATCGCCGAGGACGCCGTGGTTGGCCTTCATCGGCTCGCCGATCGTGCGGAGGAGTGATTGGGCGCTCTCTCCTTGGGCCGACGCGCCGACGCGACGAGGGCCACGCGTCGCGCTCTTTCCGCTGACGAGCGACTCGGGGCGCTCGGTGAGGATGTCGCGTTCGTGGTCGGCGAACGCATCTTGCGCCTTGAAGAAGAGCCACGTCTTCGAGAGGCCGCGGGCGTCCTTCGGATCATCGCCGCGCCCTTTCGTGCGGACGAGGTGCCACTCACCCTGGAGCTTGTCGCCGAAGAGACGGACGTGGAGGTGACCTTTGCCCTCCATCCACTCCTCCTTGCCGGGGGGGACGGTTTCGTAGGTGCCGCGATCCCAGACGATCATGTCGCCGGCGCCGTAGTGGCCGTCGGGGATGCGCGCCTCGAAGTCGGCGTACGTCATGGGGTGGTTCTCGGTGTGGACCGCGAGCCGCTTGACCGTCGGATCGTAGGTCGGCCCTTTCGGAACGGCCCAGCTCATCATCACGCCGGCGATCTCGAGGCGGAGGTCGTAGTGGACGCGGGTCGCGTCGTGCTTCTGGACCACGAACGCCAATTTCTTGCTAGCGGGCGTTTCGGAATGGGACGATTTCGCTGCGCGCGACGCTTCGGACGACTTCTCGTCGTCTTCCGGCTCGGGCGTGCTTTTGAAATTGCGCTTCTTTTTGTACTCGGAGAGCGGCCCGTCGGCTTTCGTCGGTCGCTTTCCGGGCATACCTTTTAGATAACCCGATTGTCGTAGAGGAGTCACACATGCGCGCGCTCTGGTCCGGTGAAATTGCGTTCGGTCTCGTCACGATCCCGGCGAAGCTCTATTCGGCGACGCGTGATCTCACGCCGCAGTTCAATCAGCTTCACAAAGAGTGCGGCTCGCGGATCCAGATGGTGCGGCGCTGCCCGAAGTGCAATCGCGACGTCGAGTGGGGTGAGATCGGCAAAGGGCGCGAGGTCTCGAAGGGCGAGTACGTGCTCTTCACCAAAGAGGAGCTCGCGGCGATCGAAGGTAGCGAAGGGGCGGGCGGCATCGACATCGTCCAGTTCGTCGATCCCCTCGACGTCGACTTCGCGTACTTCGAGAAGAGCTATTGGGTTGGGCCGGGCGGCAAGAGCGCCCGTGGCTTCGAGCTTTTGCAGAAGACGCTCGAGCAGACGAAGAAGGCGGCGATCGCCCGGGTGAAGATCAGGACGCGGACGCAGCTCGGCCTCCTCCGCCCGCGCGACAACCTGTTCGCGCTCGACATGATGCGGTACGCCGACGAGCTCGTCTCGGGCGGCGAGATCGTGGTGCCGGAGTCACGTGAAGCGAGCGGTCGCGAGATGGACCTTGCGCTCGACCTGGTTCGTCAGCTCGAAGCGCCGTTCGATCCGTCGAAGCTCCCGAACGAGTATCGCGCCGCGATCGACGCCGCGACGCAGGACAAAGTCGACCGCGGCGAAGCGGTGCGCGACACCAACGTGGAGGCGGCCGAAGCGGAAGCATCTCCCGCCGAGCGGGGCGGTGGCGCGAAGGTCATCGACCTCGCGGAGCTGCTCGCGCGCTCGCTCGGGAAGAAGAACGCAGCGAAGGACGCGGAAAATTCCGAGCGATCGAAGAGCTCCGCCGACGACCCGCCGCATATGGCAGGACCGCGCAAGTCGGAGGCGGCGCCCGCTGCGAAGGGCAAATTGAAGAAGAAGAAAGCTGCGGGCGAGTAGCGCGCGCCGCGACGCCCGTCCCCGCCGGTCCCGTATGTTACGGCTCGCGCCGCCGCTTCGAATGCGCCTGACGCGAGCCTCTGTCACACGCGGCTCGATCGAACGCACGCTCCGGTCCGCGCCGCTAGTCTGGGTGCGGCCGCGTTTCAGTCGTCGGGGTGCCAGGTCGGGTAGCGGAGCTGCGCGCGCTCCTCGGGCGTGAGGCACGAGAGCTCTCGTTGGATTCGGGAGACGGTGCCCGCTAGGCCATCGACGGCAAAAAATGTTTGCGCGCGGCGCTTCGGATGGAGCGCACGCTCATACGTGCGTTGGAGTGGACGGGCTTTGAGGATCGTGAGGACGCCGAAGAGGCGTCGTCGACCTTTGCGTGTGAGGGAGGCCTTAATCTTGCGGCTGTCCTGCGAAAGCCGTTCGCGCCGAACGAAGCCGAGCGCTTCGAGCACCCGAAGCATGCGAGAGACCGTGACAGTAGAGAGGCCTAACGTACGCGCGATCCACGCCTGACAGCGCCCGCGGCATCCCTTCACCGCGTAGAGCATGTCAAAACGGGCAGGCGTCAGTCCGAAACGGGCCGCGTAGCCGCGACTCGCACGAAGCGACGCGTAATGCGCGCGCTTGAAGGCGAAGGCAAGAAAGTGCATGCGTCGCGTTCGTGCTTGCACCCGACATGCCGCGCGGGCTCCAAGCACGCCTAGCACCCACCGACGCCGGCCGAACGACCACCCACAACCCGCCACCACCGCCGATCCACCCAATTTCCCGCCCCGCCAGCGAATCAATGTTCATGAGCATGCTCATGAATTTTGGAGTGGCTGCGGTGGGCGGGGAGGGCCCGGGTGGGCTTTGTGGTGGCGGGGACAGTTTGCGGGGTGGCCTCCTCCAGTTGGGCTGCGGGGGCCAGTTGCGCCGTGGGGGAGGGGGCGGTCGGTTGGGCTTGTGGGGACGGTATTTCGGGCCCGGCGGCGTGCACGTCGGTGCGTCGGTTGGCCGAGACCGCTGGCGTTCGAGGTCCGCTCACGCCGCCGCGGATGCAGAGCTCATGGATGCGCTCGCCTACCATCTTCGCCAAAATCGCGTGACGCTCCGACTCGGTGAGGAGGCGGCCGGCGTAGAAATCAGCGAGGACAAGTCAGGCGCGAAGAGCGTCGGCATCCAGCTCGCCAGCGGAAAGCAGATCGTCACCGACGAGCGCGCTCTACAGCATCGGGCGCGCTGGAGCGACGCGCGGCCTCGGGCTCGAGACCGCTGGCATCCAGCTCGACGATCGCGGACGACTCCGAGTGAACGCCGACTACCAAACCTCGGTCCCCAACATCTACCGCGTCGGCGACGTCATCGGCTTCCCGAGCCTCGCCTCTACCTCGATTGAGCAAGGGCGCCACGCCGCCTGCCACGCAGTCAACGTCCACGCCACGCACATGCCGGAGCTTTTCCCGTACGGCATCTATACGATCCCCGAGCTCAGCATGGTCGGCCCGACCGAAGAGGAGCTGACCGAAAAGGGGGTCCCCGTACGAGGTCGGCAAGGCGCAATACTAAGGAGATCGCCCGCGGGCAGATCCTCGGCGACCGCAGCGGCCTTTTGAAGCTCATTTTTCACGTCGAGACCGGCGATCTCCTCGCCGTTCACATCATCGGAGAGGGCGCGACCGAGCTCGTGCACATCGGTCAAGCGGTCATGGCCTTCAAGGGCCGCATCGACTATTTCGTCAACACCGTCTTCAACTACCCGACACTCGACGAATGCTACAAAACGGCGGCTTTCGACGGAATCAACCGACTCGGACGCTGACCGCTCGCGACCGTCCGGCGCGAGACGTAACGCAGGACGCCTACAGGGACGAAAGGACGTTTTTTCGCTTCTTTTTGCCTCGATGAATGTCAGTATCTCGGGCCGATGAAACGCCTCTCGCTGGTCTTCTTGCCGCTCTTGCTCGCCTGCGGCCCTCAGGCCCACACGCATGCTCCGGTGGCGGAAGAGGCGATCCCCGCCGACACCTCGAGCCCGAGCACCATCCCGTCTCTCATGAGCGACGGCGGCGACGACACGAACGCGCATGGTCCGACACAGGTCGACGCGCCGACCGAGGACGCCACGCCCGACGACGCCAAGACGGACGCGCCGCCTGCCGACAGCATCGCGGTGAAGCTCGACGCGCGCAACGGCTTTGCCACGGGCACGTTCGGCGACGCGCCGAAGGCCTACAAGGGGCTCAAGCAGACAGAAAAGAAGCCGGATCGGGCGGTCTACAAGGTCGGCGGCAAGAACCAGTACGCCGGCGTCGCCCTCACGAGCCTCGAGTACACGTTCCTGAAGGGCAAGCTCGCGAAGATCTCGTTCGGCGCCGCGCAGAGCGACTGCAAGAGCGTCCACGATGCGTTCGAGCGTGAGTACGGCTCGGCCCAGAAGCATCTCACCGCGCCGATGGAGGCCGACGTGTGGCGTGGCAACGACGTCGCGCTTCGCTTCAACCATGCCGCGTCGTCGTGCTCGGGTGTCATGATCCGCCGTGAATTTGCCACCGTCGAGTGGACCGGCATCGACCAATGATCGCCGCGGCCTAACGTGACCCGCGCGCTCGTACGTTCGGCGTCCGGTGGCGCACGTTTCGAACACGCGGCAGGATGGCTTCGCGAGCGCGGTCGAGCGTCGCGCCTCCTCGTCGTCGCCGAGACGCGCGAGGCGGGCCTCTCGCTCGTGCGAACCGTCTCGAGAGACGTCGGCGCGACCTTCGGTTGGGAGCGCGCGACGCTCGGCGGTCTCGCGCTCACGCTCGCGTCCCCCGCGCTCGCGGCCAAAGGGCTCGCGCCGGCGGGTCGCGTCGCGATCGAAGCGCTCTGCGGTCGCGTCGTCGGAGGTCGAAAGGGGAGGCTCGGTCGCTTCTCGCCGATCGCCGACCGCCCCGGCCTCTGCCGCGCGCTCGCACGCACCCTCGCTGAGGTCCGAATGGCCGCGCTCGATCCGTCCGCGCTCGGCGACGACGATCTGGCCGAAATCGCGGCCGAGCTCGCGCATGAGCTCGAGGTCGCGCGCCTCGCCGACCGCGCGACCGTCTTTGCCGAAGCGACGAAGGCGCTCCGTGAAGGGCGCGGCGCGCACTTGGCGATCGGCGTGCCGGTCCTCTTCTACGACACGCGCCTCAGCTCCACCCGCGCGATGCAGCTCGTCGAAGCCGTCGCCGAGCGCGCGCCCGAAGCCCTCGCCACGATGCCCGCGGGCGACGGACCGAGCGAGGGATTTTTCACGAAAGCTCTCGGCGTCGCGGCCGAAGATCTGGCCCCAGCCAGAGGCCCGCTCACGGTGATGCAGTCGCGCCTCTTCTCCGGCGCTGCGGGCGAGGTGAACGAAGCGAACGGGGCGATCGAAATGCTCTCGGCGCCGGGCGAGAGCCGGGAGTGCGTCGAGGTCGCGCGTCGCGTTCTCGACGAAGCAGCGAAGGGGACCCGCTTCGACCAGATGGCCATCGTCGCGCGCAGCGGGACGGCGTACCGCGCGCATCTCGTCGAAGCGCTTCGTCGCGCGAAGGTCCCCGCCTATTTCGCGCGCGGAACGACCCGCCCCGATCCGGCAGGGCGCGCGCTCGCGGCGCTTCTCTCGTGCGCTGCCGAGGGGCTGTCGGCGCGGCGCTTCGCGGAATATCTCTCGCTCGGTGAGCTCCCGGACGCGACCTTGAGCGGTGAGCCGCCGCCGGCGCAGCCTCTCGCCGAGCGCGTCGGTCTCCCCGACGAGGACATGCTGCCGGACTACGCGCGCGACGAGGTCGACGAGCCCGACCTCGCTGAACAGCCTCCGCCCGCGGTCACGGATCCGGCCGCGCAAGCGGTCGTCGACGGCTCGCTCCACGCGCCCGCGAATTGGGAGCGCCTCCTCTCCGACGCCGCCGTCATCCGCGGCACCGATCGTTGGCGTCGTCGCCTCGAGGGGCTCGAGCACGAATTGGAGCTGGATTTACGCGAGATCCGCGACGTCGAAGAGCCGGAGGGGGTGCGCCTCAAGAAGCGGCTCGCCGACCTCGGCCGCCTCCGCACCTTCGCGCTCCCGATCATCGCGGACCTCGCGGCGCTCCCGCACACGGCGACGTGGGGTGAGTGGCGGCAAGCGCTCTCGAAGCTGGCGACCCGCACGCTCCGCCGCCCTGACCGCGTCCTTTCAATCTTGGCCGAGCTCGCGCCGATGGACGCGCTCGGCGACGTCTCGCTCGCCGACGTCCGGCTCCTGCTCGACCCTCGGCTCTGCACCCTCGTCGAGCGTCCGACCGCGCGCCGCTATGGCTCGGTCTACATCGGTGAGCCGTCGGACGTCCGCGGTCTCACGTTCGACGTCGTCTTCGTCGTCGGTGTCGCTGAGAAGGTGTTCCCGCGGAAGGTCGCGCACGATCCGATTTTTCCCGATAAAAGCCGCGCCAAGGTCGACCCCACGCTCGAGACGAATGCGACGCGCACCGCCAACGAGCGGCTCGCGCTCCGGCTCGCGGTCGGCGCCGCCACGCGCCGTATCGTCGTCTCCTACCCGCGCCTCGACTCCGATCTCGCGCGTCCGCGCACGCCATCGTTCTACGCGCTCGAGCTCTTACGCGCGGCCGAAGGACGTCTCCCCGGGTTCGAAGAGCTCGCACGTCGAGCGGAGGTCGTCGGCGGCGCGCGCATCGGTTGGCCGGCGCCGCGCAAACGCGAAGACGCGGTCGACGAGGCCGAGCACGACCTCGCGCTCCTCGAGACCATCTTTGCCAAGGACGAGGCGGACACGACCGGGATGGCGCGCTTCCTCCTCTCGGCCAATGCGTACCTTGCGCGCGCATTCCGCTCGCGTGCGCTC
>CAJDWT010000152.1_pt1 | contig 10443 bp, 11 predicted proteins | sample 7391671 | NCBI WGS metagenome assembly CAJDWT01 (sample SAMEA7055729, study PRJEB34461) | soil metagenome | biome: terrestrial ecosystem; feature: Peninsula; material: soil | place: Antarctica | collected 2016
CCTCGAAACCCTCCGCCACCGCCACCACCACCGCCCCCACCGCCTTCTTTGGCGCGGGCTTCGTTCACGGTGAGCGTGCGCCCCCCGAACGAGGAGCCGTGGAGGGCGTCGATCGCCAGCTTCGCGTCGTTGTCGGTTGCCATGACGACGAAGGCGAATCCGCGTGGTTGCCCTGTCATGCGATCGGTGATGATCGCTACTTCGCTCACCGAGCGGCCATCCGCCGCGAACATCGCGCGGAGCCCCTCTTCGTCACACGTGTACGGCAAATTCCCGACGTAGATCTTCGTACCCATGATTTCGGCTCCCCGCCGCGTCCGTCTGACTCCGACCAAACTTCGAACCAGCCACCACAAAAAAGGGTACGAGGGCTAAGGTGGCTTTGCAAACGTCAGAGCTAACGTTTGAAAACTGGCGTCTTCCGTGCTGAAAATGCGCGCGTCATGATCCCCCGTTACACGCCTGCAGCCTTCGGCGCCCTCTGGTCGAATAGCCATCGGTTCGAGGTCTGGCTCGAGGTCGAGCTCGCCGCCTGTGAGGCGATGGAGCGTGCGAACGTGGTGCCCACCGGCGTCGCGGCTCGCATTCGAGCCAAGAAGGTCACGCTCGACGCGGGTCGGATCGAAGAGATCGAGCGGACGACCAAGCACGACGTCATCGCGTTCCTCACGCACGTCGAGGAGCTCGTCGGCCTCGACGCGCGCTGGCTTCATCGCGGCATGACGTCGAGCGACGTGCTCGATTCGTCGTTCGCGCTGCTGCTGAAAGAATCGGCGTCGCTCTTGCTCACGCGTCTCGACGGGTATCTCGCCGCTCTCGCCGTCCGCGCGCGCGAGCACGTGAAGACGCCGCTCATCGGGCGCAGCCACGGCATCTTCGCCGAGCCCGTGACGTTCGGGCTCGCGCTCTCTGGTCACTATGCCGAGGCGGTCCGCGCCAAGAAGCGTCTCCTTGCCGCCACGGAAGAAATCGCGGTCGGCAAGATCTCCGGCGCGGTCGGGACCTATGCCCATCTCACGCCCGAAATTGAGGCTGACGCGCTCGGCAAGCTCGGTCTCAAGGCCGAAACCGTGAGCACGCAGATCGTCGCGCGTGACCGTCACGCCGCGTTCTTCTCCGCGCTCGCCCTCGCAGCCGCCGCGATCGAGCGCTTCGCGACGAACGTCCGACATTGGCAACGCTCGGAGGTCGCCGAGGCGGAAGAGCCCTTCACCGTCGGGCAAAAGGGCTCGAGCGCGATGCCACACAAGCGAAACCCGATCGTGAGCGAGAACCTCTGTGGGCTCGCACGCATCGTCCGCGCCGCCGTCATTCCCGCGCTCGAAGACGTTGCGCTGTGGCACGAGCGCGACATCTCGCATTCGTCGGTCGAGCGCATGATCGCCCCCGATACGACCGCCACGCTCGCCTTCATGCTCGAACGCGCCACAGCCCTCGCGAAAGGGCTCGTTGTCTATCCGGACGGAATGAAGGCGAACCTCGCTCGCGCGAAGGAGCTCTATTGCTCGGAGGCGGTGCTGCTCGCGCTCGTCGAAGCGGGCATGCCCAGGCAAGAGGCGTACGTCATCGTCCAGCGCAACGCGATGAAGACGTGGGGCGGAGAAGGCTCGTTCCGGGCGAACCTCGCCGCCGACACCGAGCTCGCGTCGAAGCTCGCGCCCGAAGTGATCTCTGCGTGCTTCGATCTCGATCACGCGCTCGTGCACGTTCCGCACATCGTCGAGCGCGCGCTCGCCGAGAAGTGACGCGTGCAACGGCTACTCCGAACGAAGTAGGCTCCGCCGAGCACGTCTGATCCCAACGCGCGCGATGAGCCCCGCGATCTTCGGCACATGCCACGCGCGAAGCTTCGAGACCTCGTCTGCATAGATCGGCTTCACCTCGACCTCGACGATCGCGAGCTTGCGCGCAGCGAGCTCACCGAGGACATCGTTCGGATAGCCGAAGCGGGGAAAAATCGCGTTCCAATCGAGCGCGGTGCACGCCGCGCGGGAGATCGCGGTGTATCCGCATTGGCTGTCGGTGATGCGTTGACCGATAGCGATCGACGTCATCACGCTCAAGACCTCACCGCCGGCGCGTCGCGAGAGCGGGATCGAGCGACGATGCGCGGAGCGATACCGATTCCCCTTCACGTACGCGGCCTGCCCGCGCACGACCGGACCGGCTACGGCAGGTAGATCGGCCGGATCCATTTGGCCGTCGCCTGCCATCACGATGAACGCGTCGTTAGCGCCGCCCGGCAGATCGAGCGCGCGGCGATAACCCGTGACGATCGCCGCACCGACGCCGCTGTTCGTGGCGTGCGAAATTACCGTGATGCGCGCGTCGTCGTTCGCGCACGCTTCGGCGACAGCACGCGTTCCGTCCTGGCTCGCGTCGTCGACGACCACGATGTCGTCGACGTACGGCGGAATGCCGACGAGCACGCGCCTGAGCCGCGGTGCTTCCTCGAACGCCGGAACGACCACCACGATGCGCGCTCCCTCGAGCATGCGTGCGTTATTATCACGCCGCTTGTCCCGACGATCTCGCCATCTCGTTCTCCTCGCCGTCGCCGTTGCCCTCGTCGTCGGGCTCGCGCTCGCGCTCCATCGCCCGTTCCCGAGCGAACGGACACCCGAAGGTTCTTACATGCGCTTGGCCCGTGCGCTCGCCGAGGACAGGCCGCAAGATGCGTTTGCGTACCTTGAGACCGAAGCTCAGTGGGCGTGCTTCACGATCCACGATCTCCGGAAAAAATCGAACGATCGCATCGCCGTGAGCTATCCCGAGCCCGCGCGCTCGCAGCTCCTTGCCCAATACAAAGACGAAGCGAGCGCGGTCGACGGCTCCGACGTCTTCGCGGTCGTCGCGCGTGCACGCGGCTGGGACAAGCGTCTTCGTCGTGATCTCTCCGGCGTCGTTCGCGTCGACGTCGCCGGCGATCGCGCGACCGTCGTCACCGCACGAGGCACCCGCTATCCGTTCCGGAGACGCGACAACGGAATCTGGGGCCTCACGATCTTCACCGCCGACCTCCTCGCCGAGGCCGATCGCGCCGCGCGCGACGAGGACAACATCGTGCACGCTGCCGACGACTACGATCGGGTCAAGAACGCGTCGGCGAGCCACTCTCCGTAGGTAATCCCATCCGCCTCCAACCCGGCTCGCGGAGCTCGCCAAACACGCCGCGAGAGCCGTCCCAGCCCGTCCGGCTGTCGACGACATTCGTGAAGCCGGCCGCGCGGAGCGCGCTCGCGGCCCGCTTCGATCGCCGGCCCGACTGACATCCGACGATAAGCTTGGCGTCGGTCGCGAAGCGGGCCTGCATGCGTTCGACGAACGCGGCCTCGTCGCCCGCGAGCGGCACGTTGAGCGCACCGGCGGGTCGACCCTCCTCGTGCTCGTCCGCCTCGCGGACGTCGATGTACGTGTAGTTATCACGCACGACGAGGAGATGCGCCCCCTCTGCATCGACCTCACATATGAGCTCTCGGACCGATTTCGACATCTAAGGATGCTCTAAAATGGCTGAAATTTAGGGGTATTTGGCAAAAACGAGCGCTATCGGTCGTCTCATTATATGCTTCACAGCGAAATGAAGAGGCTTTCGGCTCGAGAGTTTGCTCGAGATGCTCGTGGTGCTTCCACCATTGAGTACGCCCTTCTTTTGTTCGCTGTGCTCCTGTGCGGCGCCGTGGCCATTCGCATCCTCGGACCGAGGGTCGCCGCGGCTGGCGACGGTGTCACCTCCAACATGCAAAGCGGTAGCTCTGGAAGTGGCGGCGGCGGAAGCGGCGGTGGCGGTGGCGGTGGCGGAAGCGGTGCCGGTGGTGGAAGCGGCGCCGGTGGTGGCGAAGCAAATGGCGGTGGCGGCTCGACCAACGGCGGAGGGGGCGGTGGTGGTGGCGCGACCGCCGGTGGAGCGGGCGTCCATGGCGGCGCTGGCGCTGGCGCTGGCGGCGGTGGCGGCGGCGGCCCCGCGTATGGTGGCGGCCAAGTCATCGGTGCCAGCGGCGGCGCTGGCGGCACGACGGCTGCTGCCAACACGGCGACAGCTGCACAGGCCGCAAATGACAACGGCGGCGCAGGGGCCGCGACCGGCTCTGGCTCGACGTTGACCAGCAGCGGCTCTGTGGACGAGAAAGGCACGGCCGACGTTTCGAACAACGGCGGCGCCATCTCGGTTGGCGACGGCGACGCGCCGGGTAGTAACCACTTTGGTCGATACCTGGCGATGTTCATCATCGCGATAAGCCTCTTCGCGATGTACGCGATGTTCAAAAAGGCCAAGAGCCAAGCCGCGTAGGCTCTTCGTTCTTCAGCGGCACGAGCCCGGCTGCGCTATCGCATCGAGCGCCATCTTGCGGATGGCCGGCTTGGTCTGCGCGCTCGTGAGCGGCGCGAGCCTGCGCGCGATGTCGGCAGGATGCAGCGCGCCGAGCGCCTCGATGGCGGCGAGCCCGAGCGCGACCTCGACGTCGCTCGCCATCTGCGACGATACCTTCGCCGCGAAGTCCGAGAGCCGGCCGAGCGAGCCGGCGTCGCACGACGCTCCGAGCGCACGAACGGCGGCGACTCGGACGTCGAGCGCTTCGTTCTCGTCGTCGGCGCGCTCACCGAGCTCCTTCGCGAGCGAGCGTGCGCGATGGGCGCCGAGCGCTTCTACGACGGCGACACGGACGCGCATGGAGCCGTCTTTCAACGACGCCGCGAGCGCGCGATCGAGATCGACAGCGGCTGGGAACGCGCCGAGCGCCGTCGCCGCGGCCGCACGCACGAATGAGAACGGGTCTCGTTCGAGGAGGCGCTCGACCGCGACCGTCGCGGGAGAGAGATGCTCGTCGGCGACGGTGCGAAGAGCTGCTTCGCGCACGCGCGGCTCGGCGTCGCCGAGCGCCCCAAGCAGCGCACCTTGCGCCGCAGCGATGTGAGCGGAGAGCTCGGCGGCGTGCGCACGAACCATCGGCGAGGGGTCGTGCGCGAGACGCTCGACGAAGATCGACGCCGCGTGGCTGCTGCCCGCGCGCGCCAGCGACGCGAGCGGTGCCAGCAGGAGATAACGCGAGCGGACCGAAGCGTCCGCCCTCAGCGTCGCGTCGATCGCCGCTTCGGCGTCCCTCTGAATTTCGGGCAAGCGTGCGCTGGCGGCCCGGAGAAGATCGATGCGTGCGACCGGCGAGCGCGTGTCGTCGGCGAGGATCGGGGGGAGGATCTTCGGGTCGGTGATGTGCGCCGCTCGCATGAACGCCGCGCGCAGGATTGCGCGTGCGCGGTCGTCGCCTTCGCCTACCGCCTTCGCGAGCGCGGGGAGCGCGACGCGACCACAGCGGTCGAGCGACTGCTCACCTTTGCGTGCGACCTCACGATCGGTGTCGACCAGGGCTCGAATCAGGATTGGCGCCGACCCCGCGCAACCCGCGCTCGACGCCACGTCGGTAGCGAGCGCCTTGCCGGCCGAATCGAGCCCTGGCCACGCGTGGTCCACGGCAACGAGGCCTGGATCTCCGGCGCGCTTCAAGAGCGCGGCCGCCGCTTCGGCGCGTGGACCGCCGCCACCGAGCGCTTTGGCGACGTCGCCGAGCTTCGCGCCTGGCGTGTCAAAGGACGACAGCGCCGTGATCTCGGCGATCGCGACGTCGGGGTGCGGGTCCCGTGAGTACGTCTCGTCGAGGACGACGGTGAGGCACGGCGTCCGGAGTGGGTCGGTGAACGCGACGTCGTAGGACTCGCCGGGATGCTGGCTAGCGTCCTCCGGCAAGAGCACGGAGTAGATTTCTTTCGCCGTTACGAGATAGAGCGACTTCGGCGCCGCCGTCTTCGACGTGGTCGTCTTCGCGCCCGCAGCCGGCGGTGGCGCGAACGTGAGCTCGAGATGCGTGATCGGGACATCGGCCGGCGCGCGGAGCACGACGAGCTCGCCGCTGCCGGCGCCCGGCCTCGCTTCGCCCCAGGTCGTCGCCGGGTCGCCGTCCGAAATCGCCGACGGTGCGCCGATCGCGCTGCTGGCTCCGGCCACGACGAGGAGAGGTGCGAGGGGAACATTCGCGGGCGCACGCCTGGCGGTCGCGACGATCTTCGTCGCTGCGGCCCGCTCCTTCTTCGAGAGGCGTTGCATGCTCGCCCCACGAAGCTGCATGGTTTTTGGGTCGATCGCGCGAGGCTCGAGCACGGTCGCGTCTTCGCCGCAAATGCGGAGGTCTTCGCGGAGCGTACCGACGACGACGGTCTTCTCCGATCCCTCGCCGAGGAAGGTGACGACGTCGCCGGTGCGCTCGCCGTCCTCACCATGGGCGTAGCCGGTGAGGCCCGAGAACAAGACGTTCGGTGCGCCGGTCGTCGACGGCGCGATCAACAGCTCCCAGGCGGAGGCGTCGCGCTCACCTTCGAGCCGTACGTGCACGACGCTCTTGCCGCTGCCGAGCGCCACGGTCTCGACGACGGGCTCGGCGGCGGTGGGCGCGAACCCTTCGGGGGCGTCGATGACCGTGCCACCGTCCGGGCCGCACGGTGCGGACGCACACGCATGCGCGCGCACCGCCTTCCCTTTTCCTTCGATCCGTACGGTCAGCGCGCCGAGCCCACCGCTCGGCGCCAGCGTCACTTGGGTGGCGGCGAGCGCGTTCGTGGTGGCGAGTAGGAGCGCGGACAGAGCCGAAAATACGAGGCGACGTCGCATCGGGATCGCCTCCATCCTACCAGGCAGATTGGCCGTTTGTTTGGCCAAGATCGGCTGGGCATGCCACTCACGTGGGCATGCGGCGTCTCGTTCTCGGTCTCTCCGCCGTCGCACTGGCGGTCGTGGTTTCGCCGCTGGCGAAACGGCTCTCGAACGACGCGAACGTGTCGGTCGACGGGCAACCTCCGCCTGAGAGCGTCGATGAAATCTCGCTCTCGCATGCGAAGCCTTCGGAGCCGATCGCGCCGCCGCCCGTGACGCCGCTCACCGCCGGCGTCGATCTCTTGCGCATCGGCGCCGATGACTCGGGCGCGACCGCACCGGCAGCGAACGGGCGTATCGCCAAGCTCACGGTCGACCCCCAGATGCAGCACGCAGCGGCGACGCTTCTCCGCGTCCATCGTCTTCCGCGCGCCGCGGTCGTGATGGTGGACGTCGAGAGCGGGCATATCCTGGCGTACGCGAGCCGCTCCGAAGCGGGAAAGCGCGACGTCTGCGCGGAGGCGAAGGCGCCGGCGGCGAGCGTGTTCAAGATCGTGACGGCCTCGGCGCTCGTCGACGACGCGCATCTCGGCCCCGACACCCGAGAGTGCTACTGGGGTGGCGAGCACGATATTCAGGCGTCGAACCTCGAGGACAATCCCGCGCGCGACCGCGAGTGCACGACTCTCGCCAGCGCGCTGGGGCACAGCACCAACACTGTCTTCGCCAAGCTCGCGCTCAAGCACTTGAAGCCGACGCTGCTCGAGGGCGAAGCGAGCGCTTACGGCTTCGGCGAGCCCGTTCCGTTCGACGTTCCGATCGAGGCGAGCACGCTAAAGGTGCCGTCGGACGATCTCGGCTTCGCGCGCACGAGCGCAGGCTTCTGGAACTCGACGCTGTCGCCGATGCAGGCGGTGTGGATCTCGACGACGGTCGCGCGCGGCGGTGAAGCGCCGCGTCTTTCGATCGTGAGCCAGCTCATCGACAAGAACGGTGCGGTCGTCTACCAAGCGCCGGACGCGGCCGTCGTTCGTCGCGCGACCCCGCCGGCGACCGCCGAAGCGGTCACGACGATGATGGAAAAGACGATTTCGGAAGGGACGTGTCGCCGCGCGTTCCACGACGGCTCGGGGAAATCCTATCTCGCGAACATCGTCGTAGCGGGAAAGACCGGGACACTGGCGGATCCCGATACGCATGCACTCTACACGTGGTTCACCGGCTTCGCCCCGAGCCATCCGATGCCCGGCGTAAAGCAGGTCGCGATCGCGGTCCTCGTCGTGAATCGTCCGCAGTGGCACATCAAGGCGAACGTCATCGCGCGCGAGATGCTGCGCAGCTACTTCGCGGAGCAAGGCGTCGCGCACGTGACGACGCCCACCGCGATCGCGAAGCGCTGAGCGGATCGTTCAGGCTTCGATCGCGCTCGCCACGAAGCAACGTCGGCAACGGGCTTCGTACGCGGCCGCGCCGCCGACGAAGAGCTGCCCCTCTTGCGCGACGAGACGTTGCGAGCGCGAGGCCTGCCCGCCGCAGACCGAGCAGACCGCGTGGAGCTTCGTGACGTACTCGGCCGTCGCCATCAAGAGCGGCATCGGGCCGAAGGGCTGGCCGCGATAATCTTGATCGAGCCCGGCGACGATCACGCGAATGCCGCGGTCGGCGAGCGCCTGCGTGGTCTCCACGATCGCATCGTCGAAGAACTGCACCTCGTCGATGCCGACCACTGCGGTGTCTCGGCGGACCATCGAGAGCAGCTCTTTCGCGTTGGAGACGGGCATAGCATCGGCGTTCACGCCTTCGTGCGAGACGACCTTCACCGCGTCGTAGCGATCGTCGACGCGCGGCTTGAAGAGCTGCACCATCTGCTTGGCGAGCTTCGCGCGCTTGATGCGGCGGAGGAGCTCCTCGGTCTTGCCGCTGAACATCGAGCCACAAACGACCTCGATGCAACCGCCGGCACGCGCGAACGCGAGATGCTCACCGCTCTCCATCATCGGGCGATCCGCTTAGCCGAATGCCCGCGCGAGGGAAAGCGAGCAGGCTTGCTCGCGTCCAGAATGTTTGGAGCAGGCTTGCTCGCGTCCAGAATGTTTGGAGCAGGCTTGCGCGTGTCCAGAATGTCCGAGCGAAGCTTGCTCGGGGTCAGACGGCGCTCAGCCGGTGCTCTCGGCCAAAGACTCTTCGCGACCGCGCACTTCGAGGCGGTAGCGGCTGTTGATCGTCTCGATGTAGAAGACTTCGCGTCCGGCGATGCGAAGGACGCGCTTCACGGGCGTCGTGACGTACTCGTGCATGCCGTCGGGAAATTCGATCACGACGACGGAGCCTTTGCGCGGCGCCCGCACAAGGCGACCCGCAACGGCGCGCGAGCCTTTACCAAGTTTCCGGAGCACTACGTCCACAGAAGACACTCTAGCACCCTCCAATCATGCGTCTACTGCGCACGCACGCAGGTGGAAGGCGCTTTTCGAACATTTTTTTGGCGGAGAATGTGCGCCCCCCAAAATGGGCCGAAAGCTGCACCACAGCCGGTGAACGCGGGGCAGAACGAGACAAAGAGAGCCTGGACCGACGGCTCCAATATGACGCGTTGCGCGCCTGACGCACGATTGAGGGCTTGACCATCGATTCCCACCACAGGCAAAGTCCGTGCGCCGCGATCGAGCGGCCATCGGGTGAAGAGGCCATGGGAAAATTCGACCGTCGTAAGTCGCAGAAAATGAAGCGTCGCAAGGGGCAGGTGAAGAAGAAGGAGCGCCTCGCACGCCGCGCCGCACCGAAGAAGGGCGCCACCACCACCGCCAAGAAGACCAGCAAGAAGACGGCGGCGGCAAAAGTCTGACGCTTTCCGTCGGTTTACGCCGAACGGTTCCCGGGCCGTGCGAGGCCGCTCAGTCGGCGATTCGCACGGTCTGGAACTGGGCCGGCGGCCGGCGCTCGTTCGGGTCCGCCTTCGGGGCGGCCGGGACGTGCTCGCCGAGCAGGCCCAGGTCGCCGTCGGCCCGGGCTTCAGCGGTGAGGAGCCAGCTGTCCTTCTCTTTTTTCCAGGTCTGACGAAGAGTCGTCACCCGAAGCTCTTGTTCGGTGGGCTCGTACCAGGCGATTTTCACGATCACGAGCGCCTCTTCTTTCGAGAGCAGCCGCATGCCATCGAGCTCCGAATCGGCGATGCGAATGGTGCCGCCCCAGTTGCGATGCTGTGCGACGTACGCGTCACGCAGGCCCGGCGACACGCGCTCCATCACGAGCTCCATCCGACCGAAGCGCAGGTTCACGTTGAGCTCGCGTGCGGCCTCTTGCGCGGCCGCCGGCCCCGATTGGCCGAGACAACCACTCGTGGCCAAGGCCACACCGATGACGAGCGCCACGTTTCGCATGGTTGCGAAGCTAACTTCTTCGGATGAAGCGGCCCAATTTACGGCCCTTGCGAGCGATCGGCCCGTGTGGATGCGCTCAGAACGGGACGGCGGCCACGATGTAAAATTTATCGAGCCCCTGGCTCGCGAGACCCTTGGCGTATCCGAGCCGAAATGTGAAGTTCACCACGTAAGCGAGCTGCGTCTCGAACCAGAGCTCGCCGCCAACGCCGGTCTTGAACTCGGCCAGCGTGGCGTCGTTGAACGCGCTGCCGTAGTCGCAGAAGAGCGCGCCGTTGATGCGCTCGAGAAAGACCGGGAGCGTGGAGATGCCGCGGTCCACGTTCAAAATGGGGAAGTGGTACTCGGCATTGAAGAGCGCGTAGCTATTGCCGACCTCAGTGACGGGCTCGTAACCGCGGAGCGCGACGCCGCCCTGGA
>CAJDWT010000261.1_pt1 | contig 10442 bp, 7 predicted proteins | sample 7391671 | NCBI WGS metagenome assembly CAJDWT01 (sample SAMEA7055729, study PRJEB34461) | soil metagenome | biome: terrestrial ecosystem; feature: Peninsula; material: soil | place: Antarctica | collected 2016
GATCCGAAATAAAGCTTGCTGTCCCAGGACGGATCGATTTTTTTTCGACCATCGACCATCGACCATCGACCATCGACCATCGACCATCGACTACTTGCTCTTTGCGGGCTCGGTCTCCACGCGCAGACCCTCTCTCAAGCGATCGCTCGGCACGGTGACGACCTCGTCGTTGGCCGTTACGCCGGACGAAATCGCTAGACGATCTCCCAGGTCGCCATCGATGGTCACGGTGCGCCAATGAAGCACGCCGTTTTCGATCACTGCGACCCGCGTTCCCTCTGCGTTCGTCACGAGCGATGTCGCGCGTATGGTGAGCGGCGCGTTCGTGCGATGGAGAGTCAGCTGCACGGCGGCGTACATTCCTGAGAGCAGCGCCCCGTCGGCGTTCGGGATCCGGATCTCGGTGAGGAGCGTTCGCGTCGACGGATCGAGCTGGTTCGCGGTGCGTGTCACCTTACCGGTGAACGTCTTGCCCGGTAGCTCGCGGAGCGTCACTGTCGCGTCGTCGCCGACGTGGATGGCAGTCGCGTCGAGCTGCGGCACGTTCACGTAGACGCGCACGACGTCCGTCTTCGACAGGCGAAAGAGCGCTTGCCCCGATCCTGTGCCGGCGGCCACGAGCTGCCCGGTCTCGATCGTGCGCGCCGTGATCGTCCCATCGAACGGCGCGGTCACGGTCGCGAACCCCTTCATCTCTTGGAGACGCTGCACGTTGGCCTGCGCGCTCCCGAGGGAAGCTTCGGACGCTTGTACGTTCGCGCCCTCTGAATCGAGCTTCGCGCGGCGCTCTTCGGTGTCTTGCTGCGACACGACGCCGGTCTTCACGAGCTCTTGGTAGCGCTCGTTCTCCGTCTTCGCGAGCGCGAGCGCGGTCTTGCTCTGCACGATGGTCGCGCGCGACTGATTCGCCGACGCCTCCGCTTGGCGGAGCTCCTGGTCGACCTCCGGCGTGTCGATCGTCGCGAGGACCTGCCCGACCTTCACCTTGTCGCCGATGTCGACCGTGTATTTACGGACGTAGCCATTCACGCGCGAGTAGATGAGCGTGTCCTGGACCGGCTGCACCGAGCCCGGGAGCTCCACGTGGTCGTCGAGCTTCGACAGCGTGGGCTTTTCGACAGCCACCGTCGCCAGCGTGGTGGCCGCACGGGCAGCATCGTCGCGTGCGGTCGCGCGAGCCTCGAGCCGAGGGACGATCCCCACCACGAGCAAGACCCCGAGGACGACCGCGCCGACGACCGCGGTCATGGCGAGGCGCTTCGACGTCGGCCGATGAGGCGCCGGATCGAAGCCTTCATCGCCTTCGTGCGTGGAAGGAAGCTGGGGGTCGGAGGCCATCGAGCGATCAGGTTCCATACGCCAATTCCTCGGGAGTGAGCGGTGCAGACGGCGCTTTCTTACGAAGGGCGCTGTAGACGACGGGGACGAAGAACAGGGTCGCGAACGTCGCGACGCCGAGGCCACCGATGACGGCGCGACCGAGCGGCGCGTTTTGCTCGCCACCTTCGCCGAGACCGAGCGACATCGGGAGCATGCCGAGGATCATCGCGAGCGCGGTCATCACGACGGGGCGCAGGCGTGTGATGCCGGCGAGATAGGCGCTGCGGCGTGCGCCATCGCCCTCTCGGCGTTGATCGTTGGCGAACGTGACCATCAAGATGCTGTTCGACGTCGCCACGCCGATGCTCATGATCGCGCCCATGAGCGCCGGAACCGACAGCGTCGTCCTGGTGCAGAACAGCATCCACACGATGCCCGCGAGCGCACCCGGCAAGGCCGACAAAATGATGAAGGGGTCGAGCCAGGACTGAAAGTTGACGGTCATGAGCAGGTACACGAGCACGACCGCGAAGATCATTCCGTAGGCGAGCCCCTTGAAGCTCGACTGCATGCTCTGCACCTGGCCGCGCACGACGAGCTTCGAGCCGCGCGGGAGCGTCTTGGTCGTTTCGGCCACGATGTGGTCGATCTCTTTCGCGACCGAGCCGAGATCGCGGCCTTGAACGCCTGCGAGCACGTCGTAGGTCTGCGCTGCGTTGTAGTGGGTGATGTTGACCGGCACCTCGTCGCGGACGAACTTCGCGATGTTGCCGAGCGTCTGCTCGCCGCCATGGCCGGATGGGAGCGCGATCGGCGTGTTTCGAAGGGCCGCGAGCGAGTCGTTCTTGTATTGGGGCGTCTGGACGGCGACGAGGTACTGCACGCCCTTCTTCGGATCGATCCAGAAATTCGGCGCGACCTGGCCGCTCGAAGAGAGCGACACGACAATGTCGTTGGCCACGTCACGCTCGGTGAGACCCTCCTGGTTGGCCTCCACGCGGTCGACGTCGATCTTCAAATCGGGTGCGCCGACGACCTGCTGGAGGTGGACGTCGACCGCGCCGGGGATCGCGGCGATGCGGTCGCGCATCGTCTTGATGATCTCGAAATTCTTCTCCCGGTTCGCGAGCGGTCCGCTGATCTGCACGTCGACCGGCGCCGCGATCCCGAAATTCAAGACTTGGGTGGTGATGTCGGGGGCGAGGAAGAAGATCTCCGTCGCCGGAAAATCCTTGGCGAACCGCTCACGCAGCCTCTTGATGTATTCGGCGGTCGGCCCGTGCTTCTTCTCGTTCAACGAGATGAGGACCTCGCCGTCGGCGGGCGAGATCATCGAGCCGTCGCCCATCGCGTTGTTGATGCTGCTCGCCGGGGTGCCGATGTTGTCGAGCATGACGTCGAGCTCGCTCGGCGGAATGACCGCGCGGACGGCGTCCTCGACCGCGGCGAACTGCTTCTCGGTCTCCTCGATGCGGGTACCCGGTTGGGTGCGGACGTGGAATCGAATCTGCCCGGCGTCGACGGTCGGGAAGAAGTCTTGCCCGAGGAAGGGGTAGAGGCCCGCACACGACAGCACGACGAACGTGCCGAAGAGGCCGGTCACGAGCTTCGGCCGGTCGAGCGCCCAGTCGAGATATCCGCCGTAGAAGCGACGAAAGCGCTCGAAATGCACGTTGAAGCGCTCGTGGAGGCGCCAAAAAATGTCCTGCTTCTGGCCGTGCGCGTCGCCGGTGTAGCGGTCGACCTCGCTGCCCAAGAAGTAGTGCACGAGCGTCGGGACGAGCGTTCGCGACAGCAGGTACGAGGTCATCATCGCGAAGACGACCGCCATCGCGAGCGGAGTGAAGAGTGAGCGCGCTGCGCCCGTGATGAACGTCACCGGCACGAAGACGATACAAATGCAGAGCGTCGCCACGAAGGCGGGCGTCGCGATCTGCTGTGCGCCGTCGAGGATCGCCACCACGAGGGGCTTTCGCATCGCGATGTTGCGGTGCACGTTCTCGAGCTCGACGGTGGCGTCGTCGACGAGGATACCGACCGCGAGCGAGAGCCCTCCGAGCGTCATCAGGTTCAGCGTCTGACCGAGCGCGGCCAGGACGATGATGGAGACCAAGATCGACAGCGGGATCGAGACGACGACGATGAGCGTGCTCCGCCAGCTCCCCAAAAAGAGCAGGATCATGAGCCCCGTCAGCACCGCCGCGACGGCCGCTTCCTTCACGACGCCTTTGACCGCGGCGCGGACGAAGATCGACTGGTCGAACATCAGATCGAGGTGGTATTCGGGCGGCAGGGTCGCGAGCAAACCCGGCATGACCGCGCGGACGCGGTCGACGATGTCGAGGGTCGATGAGCCCTCCGACTTCAAGATCGACATCAAGACGCCGTGCCGGCCGTTGGCGCGGACGACGCTCGTCTGCGGGGCGAAGCCGTCATGGACCTCGGCGACGTCTGCGATCGTGACGGTCGCGCCGTTCACCGTCTTCACCGGGAGCTGACCGAGCTCGCTCACGGCGTCGGGGCTTCCATTCATGCGAATCGACAGCTCTTGCGCGCCGAGCTTCGCGGTGCCCGAAGGTAAGACCACGTTTTGGACGCCGAGCGCGTCGCTCACGTCGATCGGCGAGAGCCCGAACGACTGCAGCCGCGCGAGATCGATGTCGATCATGATCTGGCGCATCTTGCCGCCGTACGGGTAAGGCATCTGCGCGCCTTGCACGGTGGCGAGGCCGATCCGCAGAAAATTCGTGGTCAGATCGAAGAGCGCTTGCTCCGAGAGCGTGTCGGAGTGGATCGAGCCCTGGATGATCGGGACGTTCGACGCGTTGTAGTTGAGGATCAGCGGCGGCGTCGCCCCTGGTGGAAACGACTTCAGCATCGTCTGCGAGATCGCGGTGACCTGCGCGTTGGCGGCGTCGATGTGCGTGCCGGGGTGGAAGAAGATCTTCACGACGGCGACGCCGTTGTAGGTCTGGCTCTCGATGTGCTCGATGCCGCTGACGGTGGTCGTAATGGCGCGCTCGTAGTTGCCGGTGATTCGCTGCTCCATCTCTTCGGCGGCGAGCCCTTTGTATTGCCAGACGACGGCGACGACCGGGATGTCGATCTCGGGGAAGATGTCGGTCGGCATCTTCGTGACCGCGAAGACGCCCCCCAGCACGATCAGCATCGCCATCACCACGAAGGTGTACGGCCGGGCGAGCGCGAGCCTAACGATCCACATGTGCCGTCACCATAGGCCCGAAACCCTGTAAATCCGCAGCCTGAAGCGCCCGTCGTCGGACTATGTTTCGGTCGGCTCGAGGCTGCGCCGCCACGCACGGGGGGTGACGCCGTGCGCGCGCTTAAAATGCCGGATGAAGAGCGTGGGGTCGTTGTAGCCGACGCGCTCGGCGAGGACGATCACGTTCTCGTCGCTCATGAGCAGACGCTGGCGAGCCTCGGCCATGCGGCGCTCGATGATCCATTGCTGGACCGTCATGCCGGTCTGCTTCCGGACGACGGTCGTGAGATGGGCGGGCGAGCGGCCTACCATCTTCGCGACGTTTGAGAGAGAGAGAGGCTCGTTGAAGCTCGACTCGATCGCATCGAAGACCTCGCCCAAAAGCGGGGAAATCGCCTCGGGCGTCTGGCGGCCGACGACGAGCCTCGAGGCGCGAATGAGCAAGAGCTTGAGCTCCGCGCGTACCGCCTCGCGGTAGCCGCGCTGTCGTTCGGCGATCTCACGCTCGATCAACTTCAGGCGCCGCTCCCAGAGCCCGCGGTCCTGGCGTGGCACCTCCAGCGCTTGAGCCTCGTCCCATGAACGACGCAAGAGAACGAGCCATTCGGGGCGCGACGGCCGCGGGAAGAGCCAACCCGCTCCCTCCGCGCCGAACGCATCGGGCGTGAAGTCGAGCGCCCAGCGCGTGACCTGCCGCAAGCTGCTCGTGTCGTGCACCTCGCCGGGAGCCGTGAGGATGATGCTCCCTTCGCCGACGTCGATCGTGCGCTTGCCGAACGTCATCTGCCCGTCGCCGTCGGTCACGTACATGATGCTGAAAAACCCGTGCGAATGCGGCCCTTCGGCATGCACCGGTTTGCCTCGACCATCGACTTTGCAGACGGCGATCGGCAACCCGTGGCGGGCGCCGGGCGGAAACTGCACGATGGTGGGCTGACCCAATCCCATGGGTCCTTTTTAGCCGAGAGCGCGCCTCGCCGAAAGATAGTCCGACGGCCCGACACCCTCCGCCACCATCCCGGCGGGCTCCATCACCACAATCGCAGCCGTGAAGCCTCTTCAATTCGCATTCTGCGCCGTCCTCGCGGTCGTCCTTTTTGGTGCAGCTCCCGCTTCGGCCGACGACGCGCAAACGCCCGAAGCCACCGACGGCGACGTTCCGCGTCCGCCCGCCCCACGACTCGATCCACAGATGGCTGTTCGCGAGACGGTGACGTTCCGCGGCGCGGTCGATCGAGCGCTCGCTCGCAACCCCGACGCACGCCGCGCGGCCGAGGAGATCCACCGCGCGCACGCGCTGATGGAGGAGGCGCGCGCGGCGTCGCTCCCGACCTTGGGCGGAAACGGAACGTACACGCGGCTCGATCACGATCGCGTGTCGAACGGCGCGGTCGTGGCGGCGAAGGGCGCGTTGAACCTGAACCTCGGCTTGAACGTGCCGATCGTCAACGCGCGTGGTTGGACGGAGTGGCAGCAGGCGGGCGACCAGATCGACGTGCAGACCGAGAACGCCGCCGACACCCGACGTCTTGTCGCGGTCGCGGCCGCGCGCGCGTATCTCTCTCGTCGTCGGTGAAGGGGCGATCGACGCCTCCGAGGGCACATCGGCCGACGCGGTCGCGAAGGCGAATCTGCCGACGGAGGCCGACGCCGTTCATGGCGCCGAGAGCGAGCGCCCCGATGTCCGTGCGCGGAGGCGTGCGCTCGAAGCGGCCGACCGACGCGTGCACCAAGCGTGGGCGGACTACTTTCCCACGCTCAGCCTCCTCGCCTCGCCGTTCTACGAGAACCCGGCGAGCCCTGTCTTGCCGGAGACGGGCTGGCAGGCGCAGCTCGTCTTGCAGGTCCCGCTCTACGACGGCGGTCTCCGCTACGGGCAAGAGCACGAACGAGAGGCCTTGGCGAACGAGGCGAAGCTCGACCTCGAGGAGACCGAGCGCCAAGCACGCAGCGACGCGCGCACGGCCTACGAAGAGGTCGTCCGCGCGGACGCAGCGCTCGATCAAGCGCGCCAGTCAGCCGCGTTCGGGAAGAAGACGCTCGAGCTCGCCACGCTCGCCTACCACGCCGGCGCGACCTCGAACCTCGAGGTGATCGACGCGGAGCGCGAGGCGCGCAACACCCAAGCCGCCGCCGACATCGCCGAGGACACGTCTCGCCAAGCGCGGCTCGATCTCCTGGCCGCGAGCGGCCGCTTCCCTTGATCGTCGTCGAGCGAGCTGCTCGCCTTCGCCCGCAGCGTCGATGCGCAGTCGGCCTCGCGCGCGGCCAGGGTCCGCGGCTAGCGCTTCGACTCGAGGGCAGCGACCGGCCGCCACTTCATTTGCGTCTCGAAGCTGGCGCGGAGCGCGCGGAGCGTGTCGCAAGGCGAGCAGGCTCGATCGCACGTGCTCCGGGTTTTCACGGAGCTCGACGAGCCCCTCCTTCACGAGCAGATCGACGAGCGGTTGGAGGCTCTGTCGGCGGACCGAGCGCACCTTCGCGAGGTCGGGCACCGTCTGTGGGCCGTCGCGATGCAGACGGCGGAGCGTCCAACGGCGAGCGGCGCCGCGTGCGTCGTCGCCGTAGAGCTCGTCGGCGACCCAAGCGAGCCAATGGTAGAGCGCGATCGTCTCGTCGACGACCGACTGCACCGCATCATGCTCACGCGCGCGGGCGGGGCGCTTGCGACGGGGCGGGAGCTTCTTCACCATTTCGACCATCGTCGGCGATGACAGGGAGGCTGTCAATTGACGTCTCCGAGCTCCTCGGGCGCGTCGTCGTCGCGTCGAACGCTACGACGTGACGGATGCTCGAGTCACCCGCATCTACGAAGGCACCCACGAAATTCAGCGGATCGTCATCGACCGCACCATGCGCCGAGCAACATTCCGGATCTCGAGCGGCGATAGATCGGATGAGCGGGGTCGGACGTCTAACCCCGATGCGTTATGGGAACGGTTCGCTCCTCGGGTTGTCGTATGGGGGAATGCATGCATCATTCGGCCTATTTTTGGCGGTATTGGCGGCTCAAGGTCTCGCGTGCACGCCCGATCGGGCCCCCATTCCCACGGTGGCCGAAGCTCCCTCGGCGAGCCCCTCCGACGCCCCGAGCGCAGCCCTACCGCCCGCTCCTCGGCCAGCGGTCGCGGTGGACGATCCGGGTGACGACGGCGGCGGGGCGTCCGGCGAAGAGGCTGCGTCCGCGGCCAATGCACCTTCTACCCCGAACGAAGAAGATGCGATCCGCGAGGTCGTCTTTCGTCACATGTTCGGGAAGAACGCCTCGAGCATGAAGCAGAGCGCGGGTGTGTATTGCCTCTCGGTCGCCCACGAGCTCGACCCTTCGCCCGTGCTGATCGCGCGCTTGGGAGACGTGAAGGTGCCGGTCAAAGGCGCGTCGGCGTGCTCGGTGTCGGCCGAGAACGGGGTAGTCGACAAGGTGACCAAGAAGCGCGGCCTCGTCTTCCGGATCCTATCGGTCAAGGTCGCGGGTGACATGCACCATGCGACCGTCGAGGGCGGCTACTACGAGGCCGGGCTGTCGTCTTCGGGCAGCGTGTACACGCTCGAGAAGGGCGCGAAGGGGTGGGTCGTCACCAAAGAGGCGATGAAGTGGATCTCGTGACCGCGCCGCAGCGCGATCGAGAGAGGTCTAGCTCGCGGAGCTCTTGACGGCCTTGCGGAACGCTTCGAGCTGCTTCATCGCGTCGTTCGTGAACGCCTTGCCCTGCGGCATCTGATTGCGCGGCGGCGGATTGCGGCGCGCGTCTTGGCCGCGTGGATTGCCCTGCGTTTGCGCGTTTGGCGTGCGGTTGATCTGCACGCCCGACTTCATCGTCAAGGCGATCTGGTTCTTCGCGAGGTTCACCTCGAGGATCTTGACGGTGACGTGGTCGCCCGGGCTCACGACCTCACGCGGGTCTTTGACGAAGCGGTCGGCGAGCTGCGAGACGTGGACGAGCCCGTCCTGGTGGACGCCGATGTCGACGAACGCGCCGAAGTTGGTGACGTTGGTCACGATGCCGGGGCACGACATGCCGGCGGTGAGGTCGCGGACCTCGTGGACGTCTTCGCGGAACTGGAACGCGGTGAACGGGTCTCGCGGGTCGCGGCCTGGGCGCTCGAGCTCGGCGACGATGTCGTCGGCGGTGAAGGGGCCGACCTCTTCGCGGAAGGTGGCGTCCTTTTTCACGAGCTGCGCGCCGCTCCCCACGAGGGCGCGGACGTCTTTGCCGAGGCGCGCGGCGAGCTTCTCGATGACGGCGTAGCGCTCCGGGTGGATGCCCGTGTTGTCGAGCGGATCTTCGGCGTCTTGGATCCGGAGGAAGCCCGCGGCCTGCTCGAATACCTTTTCGCTCAAGCGCGGGACGGCGAGCAGATCCTTCTTCGTCTTGAAGACGCCCTTCTTCTGCCGATGCTCGACGAGGTTCTGGGCCAATGAGGCGGTGAAGCCGGCGACCTCACGGAGCAGGTACACCGACGCCGTGTTCACGTTGACGCCGACCGAGTTGACGCAGCTCTCGACCACGCCCTCGAGGCTCTTCTTCAAGCGCGTCGGCGAGACGTCGTGCTGGTACTGACCGACGCCGATGCTCTTGGGGTCCACCTTCACGAGCTCGGAGAGCGGATCTTGGAGGCGACGGGCGATCGAGATCGCGCCGCGAATGGTGAGATCCAGATCGGGGAACTCTTCGCGCGCGACCTCACTTGCAGAATACACGGATGCACCCGCTTCGCTGACCATGACGACCGGGACGCGCTCGAGCTTCGCCTCTTTCAGCATGCTCCGGAGAAACGTCTCGGTCTCGCGACCGGCGGTGCCGTTGCCGACGGCGATCGCCGTCACGTTCGCCGCTTCGACCGCGGCCTTGATGAGGACCTTGGCCTGTTCTTTTTCGCGCTCGCTCTGGAGATGGATGACGTGGCTGCCCAGGTACGTGCCGGCTTCGCTCACGACCGCGACCTTGCAGCCGGTGCGGATGCCGGGGTCGACGCCCATCACGCTCTTGGCGCCGTACGGCGAGGCGAGCAGGAGCTTCTTCAAGTTCTCGGCGAACACCGAGATGGCGGCGGCTTCGGCGACCTCACGGAGCGCCTTATTGACCTCGTTGTCGATGCTCGGCTGGACGTAGACCCGCAACGCGAACCTTGCGGCCTTCTTCATGACGGGCGCCGCCGGCGAATCGGTGACGGGGCACGCCGCGCGCTCGAATACACCGAGCATCTTCGGGTCGAAGTCTGCGTCTTCCGGTGCGCCGCCGAGGTTCAGCGTGAGCTCCTCTTCCATGTAGCCGCGGCGCATCGCCAAGTAGCGATGCGAGGCCTCGGGCTTCAGGAGCGAGCTGACCTTCTCGCTGTAGTCGAAGTAGCGCTCGAACTTCGAATTCGGCGTCGCCTTGTCGGTCTTCTTCGACCCGTGAAACCCCTCTTGGAAGAGCGTCTTGCGGACGTGCTCACGCAGCCCCACGTCTTCGGCGAGGCGCTCGGTCGCGATGTCGCGCGCGCCGTCGAGCGCCTGCTCGATCGTCTTCACCTCTTTGTCGGGCGCGAGGAAGGTCTTCGCCTTCTCCTCGACGCTCGTGGTCTCGCCTTTGGCGAGCGAGGCGTCGTGCGCGAGCGCCCAGAGCCAGTCGGCGAGGGGCTCGAGGCCCGCTTCCTTCGCGACGGTGGCCTTCGTCTTCCGCTTCAATTTGTACGGCAAATAAAGCTCTTCGAGGCGATCGAGCTCGGACGTCGCCAGGATCTTCTCTTTGAGCTCGGCGGTGAGCTTGCCCTGCTTCTCGATCTCGTCGACGACGGTCTTCTTCCGCTTCTCGAGCGTGTCGAACGACTCTTTCGCCTCGAGCACGGCCTGGATCGCGACCTCGTCGAGGTTGCCGGTCTGCTCTTTGCGATACCGCGCGATGAACGGGAGCGT
>CAJDWT010000196.1_pt1 | contig 10066 bp, 4 predicted proteins | sample 7391671 | NCBI WGS metagenome assembly CAJDWT01 (sample SAMEA7055729, study PRJEB34461) | soil metagenome | biome: terrestrial ecosystem; feature: Peninsula; material: soil | place: Antarctica | collected 2016
ATCTCACCCTCGTCCACCCTGGCGACGCGGAGGGCCCGCTCGTCGGAGGAAATCTCTCCCTCCTCTACGCGATGGCCGCCGCCAATCGACTCTTCATCCCGCCCGGAAGCATCGTCGCCCTCGAAGACGTCACCGAGCGCCCGTACCGTATCGACCGAATGCTCACCGCCCTCACGGCGCACCTGAAATCGGCAGCAGGCATCGTCTTCGGAAGCTTCGCCGAGTGCGACCCCGGCCCCGACAAAATCACAGTGGAAGAGGTTCTCGCCGAACGGACCAAATCACTCAAAATTCCGGTCCTCGCCAACGCTCCCTTCGGCCACGAAGACAAAAACCTAGCCTTCGTCCTAGGAGCGCAAACCATCCTAGCCGCGAGCAGTCTCCGCTTCTGAACCCAACAAGGCGCGACGCATCGAGCGAAGCGAGAGGCGAGCCCGGACCCAAACCAGAGTCAGGCGCAGTCGGGAGCAAAGCGACCGACGAGCCCCACCTGAACGACGCCAGCCATCGCAAGCGGAGGCCGTCGCATCGCGCGGCCGGAGCGCCCTCGGTCAGCGATCCCTGAGCGCGCTTTGCGCCGCAAAGCGCTCGCCGTCAGGCGACGCCGGGGAGGCTCATTTTCCCGCGGAAAATGAGGGGTGCGGAGCTGCGGAGCACCCACCAGGGTCAGGCCGTCACGAAATGACGCCCCAACCAAGAGGCCCAACAAAACGCCCCCATCAGCTCCGAGGCAGCGGCGGCGGAACCGTTCGCGGCTTCACGGACGCTTCCTCTTCCTCAACGTCGACGTCCTCGTCATCGACCAGCTCGGCGATGTCGTCGACCATCAAGGGCTCGCTGCCCGCGTCGAGCGGGATGTCGGCGTGGTGCACCTCGGTCGCGTCCGAGAACTCGTACGCCGGCGGCTTCTCTGAGCCGAGCGTGGTGCCCATGATCGTGGGCTCGGGCTCGTCGTCGAGCGAAACGGCCTCGCCAGCGGTCGTCGCCGTGAGCGCGGCCGACGCGTATTCATCTGTGTCGGCCCTTATCGCCTCGTGCGCTGCCTTGAAGACAGGCGCACCACTCGGAGCCGTATGGAGCTCGTCGTCCGTCGCCGCGTGGAGCGGGGAAGGAGAGGACCGCGCGAGGTCCTCCTGGGGTGGCGACGACGGCGCACGCGGCCGCGAAGGCGCAAACCCGCGTCGGGTCGGCGTGGGCGCGGGGCCCTTGGCCTGTGACGGCCTCGATTCGGCCGGCTTGGTGTCGGCCGCCTTCGGGGCGCTGCTGGCGCCACGAATCGTGTTGATCAGCTCGACGCTGAGCGCGTGCGGAGCGGTCGATTCGTCAGCGAGCGACTTGGACGATGACGCCTTCGGCTCGGGGCGAATCTCGAGCGCGTCGAGCGCGCTGTCGACCTCTTCGTCCTCGTCGTCGTCGAGCGCAGGGAGCGGCGCGCTGGCCGACGCCTCTATCGTGGCCGCGAAGCTCCGCGCGGTCTCTTCGCGGGCCTTCGGTGCAGACTTCGGGGGTGAGACGGGAGAAGGCTTGGAGTCACGGTCTTTGCGACCGACCAGGCTCGCGAGCGAAGGCGCCGACGATGTCGCGGGCGGCGGCACCGCTCGCTGCGATGGCGACACGTCTTTGATCGCGACTGACGTCGAGGGGGCGGGCGGCGGCTGCGAGAGCTTCGGCGGCGCGTACTGTTCCGGCCCGGCGTTCGGATCCGCCTTCTTCATGTTGTTCGTCTTCGCGCGCTCAAGGCCGGCGGTCGCTTCTTCGTCGCCGGGCCGCATGCGGAGGACGCGACGCCACGCGTCGGCAGCTTCACGCGAATCTTGGATCTGCTCTTCCCACATGCGAGCGACACGGCGAGCGAGCTCGGCCCGCGTGGTCATGTCCTTGCCGCGCAGGATTTGGTCTTCGTAGAGCTGGACCATGCTCCGGTAGTCGCCGAGCTCGCGCAAAAGGCCCGCGAGGTCGTCCAAGACCGCCTGATCGGTGGGCGAGAGATCGTGGAGCTTCTTGAGGTCGGCGGCGGCGCCGGCGCGGTCGCCGGTCGCTTCCCGGCGGATCTTCGCGCGGCGAGCGAGGAGCTGACGCACGAGCGGGCCGTCGAATACTTCCGAGAGCGCGCGGGTGATCGACTGCTCGGCCCGGCGCGGGTCTCCGAGCTCGTTTCCGAGCTCTTCGACGGCGTCGAGCGTGGCGGCGTCGGTATACGCGATGAGCGCGTCGCCGAGCCACGTGAACGCCTGCTCGACGTCGGAGAGATCCTTCTGGGCGATGAGCGAGGCACGACGGAGGAGCGCGCTACGCGTCCTGCCGCCGTCTCGCGCGCCACCGCCACCGGTCGCGAGCGCCGTGCAGAGCGCCCGGCGAAGCTTCTCACCACCGGTCTGCTTGTCGCCTTGGGCCGCGTATTCTTCGAGGACCGTGACGGTCTCGTCGATCGCCGAGGCGCCGGGCTGCGAGGGTGGAACGGGCGTCGAGAGCGCGAGCTCGAGGAAGCTCTTTGCCCGCTCGATTTGTCCCTTCGACGCGGCGACCTGCGCCGCGCGGGCGAGGGCACGCATGCGATCGCCGGGGACGCGGCAACGCGACACTTGACGCTCGTAGAGCTCGAGGACGTCGTTGGCGCGGGGCGCGATCTTCGCGAGGCGCTCGAGGAACGGCTCGACCTCGCTCACGGGAATAGAAGCGAGCCCCTGCTCACCGTGCATGATCGCCTCTTCGGCGTTCATCCCGGCACGGACCAAGACCTCGGCCTGACGCACGTATTCGGCGGCGCGGTCCGCGCCCTGGAGATCGCGGATGACGAGGTCGTGCGAGAACTGCATCGCATCGAGGTCGCTCGTCTTGATCGCGAGCGATTCGAGGTGGTCGGCGAGCTCGCGATCGCCGGCCTTTGCGCGGATGATCTCGATGGCGACCTTGACGGCGTCCTGGTCGCGACCGACCTCCGCGAAGCGGTCGAATGCGCTCTTCAGCGCGCTTGTGCGCTCGGGGCCGTTCCTGGCTTCGAGCCACCACTCGCAGAGCTTCTGACCGACGAGCCCCTTCCAACCGAGCCTGTCGCCGAGATCGACGTAGGCCGTGCGGATGTCGGCGTCGCCTTGATCGGCGAGCTCGGTGAGGACGGCGAGCGCTTCATCACCGCGATCGAGCTTGTCGGCGAGGACGCCGGCGAGCTTCTTCGTCATTTGGGCGGCCTCGGTGTCGTCGGCCTCGACCTCGATGCGCTCGGCGAGGAGCGTGGCAACACGGTCCCATTGTTCGACCTGCTCGCACAACTCGCAGAGACGGGTCAGGGCGTCGAAGTCCTCGAGGTCGGCCTTGCGGACCATGTCGAGGGCGCGAATGGCGGCGCGCGGGTCGTCGAGGCGCTCGTAGAGACGCGCCAAACGAGCTGCGATCTGCCCGCGATCGGTCGGATCGGCGGCGAGCTTCAATTCACGCTCGAGCGCGTCGGCGGCGGCCGGGAGGTTCTCGCGCGTCTCTTGGAGATCGGCGATCGCTTGGAGCGCCGGACGGCAGGTCGGGTCGAGATCGGAGAGGACGGATTCGTAACGGACAATGGCGGTGTCGACGTCGCCGACGCCTTCGGCCAAGAGCTCGGCCTCGCGGAGGGCGATGCGCGCCTTGTCGGCCTTGTCGACGGCGATCGTGCCGAGGCGGCGAAGGAGCGTCGCCGCTTCGGTGTGGTCCTCACGCTCGACGGCGTAGTCGACGAGCTTTTCGAGCGCTTCCCGATCGTCACCGTCTTCGAGGACCTTGAGCCACTGCTCGCGCGCGAGCTCTTTGTCGCCGAGCTTGTTCGCGTAGACCTGAGCCGCCTCACGACGGAGGCTCACGCGCTTCGATTTGTCGACGATGCGGTCGCCGCGCTTGGCGAGGAACGTCGCCAAGACGTCCCAATTTTCTTTCGCGGTGTAGGCCTCGCCGAGTGCGTTGGCGGTCTCGTCAGCGGTCGGATCGAGATCGCTCGCTTGCTCGAGCTTCTCGAGCGCGCCAGCTTCGTCACCGGCCTTCGTCAGGTATTCGGCCGCGTGCGCGAAGTGCGATGCTTGTTGCTTCGCGTCGGCCGCGAGCTCGGCGCGGCGTGAGGCCGAGTCGGCTGCGCGATTCCAATTTTCGGCGGTGACGAAGCAGCGCTCTGCGTTCTCCCAGAGCTTCACGCTTCGTTGCGCGTCGGCGGCGTCGGCGAACGCTTCGCCGGCAAGGCCGATGTCACCGAGCGACTCACGGAGCTCGCCGAGGCGCTCGAGGAGCGTTCCGCGCGCGACCGGATCTTGGATCTGAAGAGCGTTGTCGGCGATGACCATCGCAGCCTGAGCGGGCTGGCCACCCTTTTCGAAGAGCTTGGCGCTCGTCGCGATGGCGCGCTCGTCCTCGGGGGTGAGGCGCGCGATGCGAGCCCAGGCTTCGGCGGCGGCGACGAAGTCACGGCGCTTCTGCTCTTGGAGCGTGGCGAGCTTCTTTTCGAGCAGGATCTTGGTGTCGACGTCGCCGGCGGCGGTCGCTTCTTGCTCGTAGAGATTTGCGAGATCGTCCCAGCGTTGGGAGCGCTCGAGCAGCCGCGTGAGTGACTGACGCGCGCTCTCGTCGGCGCGATCGATGGCGAGCAGCTGTTTCCACGCGCTCACGGCGCCGTCGACGTCACGGAGCTGTCCTTCGCAGAGACCGGCGACCTCGCGCAGGCGGTCCTTGCGACCTTCCATTCCTTCGCTCATGGATCCGAGCACGCGCACGCTCGCGAGGAGCACGTCGCGAAGCTGGGCGTAGTCGCGCTTGGTGCGGAGATAGTCCTCTGTCCACGCGAGCGCTTCGGGGTGCGCGGGGTCGGCGTCGAGGACCTCCTTGTACTTTGCGAAGGCCTCGGGCTTCTTCCCCTTGCCGGCAAGCATCTGCGCGGCATCGAGGATCCCCTGCAATTTATCGGGCGCGAGCGCGGCGGTCCGGCGCGGCTGCGAAGCCGCTTCCGAGGCGCGCGTCGACAGCGATGAGAGATCGGGCTTCGACGTTTCTTCCGTCGACTCTGACGGCGGCACGAACGCCGACGACTTCGGAGACGTACGGCCCGGGCTCGCCCCCGCCGCCAGGTGAGCGGGGGAAGGGGAGCCGCCCGTCTTCTCGTAGAGCGCGTTCAGCTTCGAGATCGTCGCCTCGTCGCCGGTGGCGCGCATCGGCTCGAGCATCTTGATCGCGTTGTCGAGCTGGCCCGCGGCCTCGTAGCTCGATGCGAGCGACTGACGGGCCTCGCCCGCCATCGTACCGCCCGGGTTCCCTTCGACGTACGCGATGTAGCGCGCAGACAGGTCGTCCTCACGAGCGAGGCTGCGTGCATGATACACGTAAAGCTCGAGCGCGCGATCGAGCCCGGGCTCGAGGTCGAGCGCGGCGCCGGCGTAGGCCATCCCGTGCTCGCCGTCGTACTGCTCGGCGAGGGCGAGGAGGAGCTCGGCCGCTTCGGTGCGCTCGCCTTGGGACACGTTCTCCCCGGCCTGCACGCGGTCGAGCACGCTCGAGGCGATTTCTTGTTGGAGCGCCGGATCATTCCCGTCGATCTGCCGCGCCTTCGAGAGCGTGCGGGTCGCACCGGCGAGGTCACCGGCGGATTTGCGCGCCTGCGCTTCGTCGCGCAAGAGCGCCACTTTGCGCGCCGGATCCTGCTCGAGCTTGAGCTCTTTTTCGTAGAGCGGGAACGCGTCGCTCCACTGACCTTGCGACTTGTAGATCTCGCGGGTCTGGAAGATGGCGAGCTCGCTCTCGGGATCGAGCTCCATCGCGCGCTTGAACGCGTCGAGCGCCTTCTTCGGGTTGGAGAGCGGCGGCTCGCTCCACAAGCGGCCGAGCTCTTCGTGCATCGCCGCCACTTCGGGGCGGAGCTCTGGCTGCTGCGGAAGCAGCGGCGTCAGCTTCGACGCGCGATGATTCAAAAGCCCGACCAGCGCTTTGACCTCGCCGCGCTCTCGATAGAGCTGGGCGAGTCGTTCGGCTGCGACCTGATGTGTCGGGTCTTTGTCGATCGCGTTCTTCAGGATCGCCGCGGCGCGATGAGCATCGCCGAGCGTCGAGATGTACACGTTCGCCGCTTCGCTGAGCCAGTGGCTCGCGTAGGCGGGATCGGTCGTACGCTCTCCGACTTTCTCGAGGAAAGCGGCATACGATTTAGGGTCTTCTTCACCCGCACGATGGGCAGCGGCAAGCGCGTCCTCATCGTGGGGATTGGCGACGAGACGCTTGACGAGCGGCTCGAGCTCGGCGGGATCCATGGCGGCGGGAGGCTACCGCGAAACAATCCTCTAGGGCACGCCCTTTCGCAGCGATCGCTCTTTGGCGGCGATCGCCGTCAAACACGCCCGCTCAATCCAGAATTCCGTAGCGATTCGTCGAGGACGGCGCCGCGGTCGCCGACGTCGACGGGTGCGAGCCGTGCTTGCCGCCATGCGTGGACGAGCCGGACGCCCCCGAATGGCCGTCATGGGACGAAGAGGATGACGATTGGGCCGCTTGACCGGCGCCGGGACCGCCAATTTTCGGCAGGTTGTCGACGTCGACGGTGCGGACGGCGCCGGGGTCGGCGGTGGTCGCCGCCGGGACAGCGGTCGTCGCGCCGGTCGTTTCCGCGCCGGACCGGACGGGGGTCGTGGCCGCGGCATTCAGGTCAGCCTGAGGCGGCTCGCTCGGGCGTGTGGCCGCGAACGCAATGATGCCGATCAGCGCGACGATCGCGGCAAGGATGCCAACGATCTTCGCCTTCGCGCCTCGCTTCGGAGCGAAGGCGCCGGTGGGAATGACGCCCATCGGGATGCTCTCGGTCGGATCTTTGTCCGGCGGGAGCGGGCCCGACAAATCGGAGAAGGTGTCGGGCGCCGGAGGGATCATCGGCGGCGGTCGATTCGACACGCGACGCGAGGAGCGCGGGCCGCCGGCGAGCGACACGCGAACGCCACTCGTGACCGCGCCCCCTTCGAGCGCGTTCAGGAGCTCGCCCGCCATCTGGTCGGCGGTCGAGGGGCGCTTGTCCGGATCCTTCGCGAGCGCGCGTTGCACGACCGCCTCGATCTCCGGCGGAATGAACGCGTCGGGAGCGACCTCGCTCATCGGGCGCGGCACGTTCTTGATGTGCCTCGCCATGACGATGATCGCGTCGTCGTCGGTGAAGGGCGGGCGCCCTGTGAGCATGTGGTAGACGAGCACGCCGATCGAATAGAGGTCGCTGCGGGCGTCGAGCGGCTTGGCCTGCGCCTGCTCCGGCGACATGTAGCGCGGCGTTCCGAAGACCGTGCCGGCCTGCGTCTCGACGGCGTTGAGCGGCTGCTGTCCTTCACCGAGCATCTTGGCGATGCCGAAATCGAGCACCTTGACGATCTCGTCGTCTTGCTCGCCTTGGGTGACGTGCGCGTAGAAGATGTTGTCGGGCTTCAGGTCGCGGTGGACGATCCCCTTGGCGTGCGCTTCGGAGAGCGAGCGCAGCGCCTGACAAGCGGTGTCGATCGCGAACGCCAGAGGAAGGCGCTTCATCCGCACGATGCGCTGGCCGAGTGATTCGCCTTCGAGCAGCTCCATCGCGAGGAAGAGCTCGCCGCTCGCGCTCTGACCGAAATCGAAGACGGTGACGGTGTGCGGTGAGGCAAGGAGCGAGTTCGCACGCGCTTCCCGTAAGAAGCGCGCCTTCGCCGCTTCGTCGAGGGCGCGGTCGCTCCGCAGAATTTTGATCGCGACCTCGCGCTCCATGTTCGCTTGGCGCGCGCGATAGACGTTGCCCATCGAGCCGGCGCCGAGCTTCGCCGTGATGGTGAAGCGGTTGTCGAGGACGCGGCCGATGATCGGGTCGGCCGTCGCCGGGGAGAGATGCTTGGCCAGCATCAAAGGTGAGCCGTCGTGGGGACAATGCGAAGGGATGACCTCACCCTCGTTGAAGCGACGCTCGCACTTCGGGCACACGTAGCCCTTCTCGGACCGCGCCGCCGGCGCGGGCGCCGTGTCTTCGGGCGATCGAGCCGCCAATTCTCGGGGCATGGGTGCGGACACGGGCTCCCTGACATCTTCGCGCGCCCTCGATCTCCGCGCAAGGAGCGGGGCAGTTTCACGCGCGGTACATTGTCGGGTCTTGTAAGCGGAGCCTAGATTCGCCTTGGATTACGGCTCTTTCGACCTCGAGATGAAGGTGGACGAGCTCCGGCGAGCCCGTGTCACCCACGAAGCCGATGATGTCGCCCTCGTGGACGCGCGCCCCGGGCTCGATCCCTGGCGCTACGCGATCGAGGTGCCCGAACATGACGAGATAATCGCGGAGCTGACCGGACTCGCGCACCGTGGCCCGCGTCATGACAGTGTTGCCGGCCCAATGGCCGACGAACACGACCTCTTCGTCGTCGACTTGATGCTCGAGCGCGACAAGCGGGATCGGCGTCCCTTTGGGCGCCGGCAGATCGACGCCGCCGTGACCGACGGCGTGCAGCGAGAAGCCGCGGCGCTGGGTTTGGTTCGGCCGGTCGAGGTCGTAGCCGCTCACCACCGAGTGTCCACCCGCCAAAAATCCCTGGATCGGATAACGATAAAGATCGTAGTCCGCCGGGCGATCGGGCCTTCGTGGGATCTGGTCGTAGATCGCGTAGCGGCCGCTGCGCTCGACGTGGGTGTTTTCCTCGACCGGCGCATCGAGCCCTTCGTCGTCGTCGCCGGGTAACCGTACGCAGACGTCGCCGTCCGGAAGACGCCCTTTCGGGCAGCCGGCCGTAGGATCTTCCGGTCCAGCCCTCGCCGTGCTGGTCGCGATGCCGACGCGCAGCGGATCGCGGGCGCGAGAGCGCGCCGAGAGCGCGAGCGAGGCGAGCGCGACGGCGGCAGCGAGCGTGAGTGGGCGCATCGAAAAGACCAACCCAGAGGGTAGCTCAGGAATTTCTCCGTTTGCGAATCGTGGATTTGCGACTACGAGCCCTGGCCCGCTCATGAGCCCGACAAGCACCGATTCACTTTCCGCCGGTTTGACGACCCTCTTCGACGCCGAGCGCAGCGTCCGCAAGACGCATGCGTCTCTCCTCTCCGAAAATCACGCGGCTCTCGTCGCCGCCGTCGAGAAGGTGGTCGGCGAAGCGCTCGCGCTCGACGACAAGAACGAATCGGCGCTACGTCTGGTCCGCGCCGCCGAGCTCTTGAGCGACGTCGAGGGGCCGAAGGCGGTCGACCTCCTCATCACGATCCTCGGCGAGGGTGAGCCCGAAGCCCGTCACGCGGCCGGCGAAGCGCTCGAAGGGATCGCGTTCGAGCGCTTCAAAGAGGTCGCCCTCGGCATCGAGCGCGCCCTAGGAACACTACCGGAGGGCAGCCCAGCGCTCACCGAGCTGCCTTATTTGCTCGCGCAAATTCCGGAGCCTGGCGTCCTCAAGCTCCTCGGCCGGTTCCTGAAGCACCACGACCCCGAAGCGGTCGCCGCCTCGATCGAAGCGCTCGTCGAATGCGCCGACCCGACGACCGCCGTCCTCCTCGCTCCGCTCGAAAAAGACAACCGCTCGGTCCAAATCGAAGAGGACGACGACGCGCGAGTCACCATCGGCGAGCTCGCCAAAGAAGCGCGAGAGTTCCTAGAGAAGCTCTAAAAGGTAAGTAACCCTGACCTATCGTCCTGCCTAATGGCCGAGCGGAGCCCGTCTTCGTGCGAGCGAAGCGCCGCACGCCAAGCGATGGACGAGCGGAGTGAGGCCGAGCCCGACAATGGCCTGACTCGATCTCCGCCCGCGATCTTGGATCCGCGCTTTGCAACGCAAAGCGCTTCGCGGCAGCGAGGCTCGGGGAGGCTCGATTCGCAGGGCGAATCGAGGGGGACGCCGTCCCCGCCAGAGTCGTTACCGACGCGACCCTAGCGGCAATACCCATCGATGCAGACCTGCGAAGCCGAGCAGTCCTTCTGCTGCGTCGGATCACATTCATTGCCGAGGTTCGAAGACGAGCCGCACACCGGGTAGGTGCCCGTCGAGGTCGAGACGTCTTTGCAGACGTTGAATTGGTCTGCGCCCGCGCACGTGCCCGCGTCGCCGCTGCACGAGATGTAGCAGTTGTGGTGGATGCAGAGGCTGCCCGACGC
>CAJDWT010000155.1_pt1 | contig 10043 bp, 5 predicted proteins | sample 7391671 | NCBI WGS metagenome assembly CAJDWT01 (sample SAMEA7055729, study PRJEB34461) | soil metagenome | biome: terrestrial ecosystem; feature: Peninsula; material: soil | place: Antarctica | collected 2016
AGCAGCGTCGATTTTCCTGCGCCGTTCGGCTCGACGATCGCGACGCGTTCACCCGGCGAGATGCCGAACGTGACGTCCTCAAAGAGCGTGTCGCCGGCGTAACCAAAGCGGAGATTCGAAGCTTGAAGCAGCATCATGAGGCTGGCTCGATCAGCGGGCGAGGTCCGTGAGCGCGGCGACGGTCGAGGCGAAGGGCGAGAACTCCGAAGGTTCCTGACGGAGGAACGCTTCGATCTTGGGGATGCGGGCGATCGCGTCGTCGAGCTCGCGGTCGGTCCCCTTCGAGTACGCGCCGAGCGTGACGAGGTCGCGCTTCGCTTCGAACGCTGCGACGGCAGCACGGACCTTTCGCGCCGCCTTGACGTGGGCGGCGGCGGCGACAGTGTCCATCACGCGCGAGAGCGACGTGACGACGTCGACCGCGGGAAAACGGCCGCGTCCTGCGATCGCGCGATCGAGCACGATGTGACCGTCGAGGACACCGCGGACCTCGTCGGCGACGGGCTCGTCGATGTCGTTGCCTTCGACGAGCACGGTGTAGATCGCGGTGATCGAGCCGTTTTTCCCCTGCCCCGCGCGTTCGAGCAGACGGGGGAGGATCGCGAATGCGCTCGGCGGAAAGCCGCGACGCGTTGGAGGCTCACCGGCTGCGAGGCCGACCTCGCGTTGCGCGCGCGCGACCCGCGTGAGCGAATCGACGAGGAGCATGACGCGACCCCCTTGATCGCGGAACCACTCCGCGTACGCGGTGGCGACCTGGGCGGCGCGGAGTCGCTCGAGGGCAGAGGCGTCGCTGGTCGCAACGACAACGACGCTACGCGCGCGGCCTCTCTCGCCGAGCGCGCGCTCGAGGAACTCTCCGACCTCACGACCGCGCTCTCCGACCAGCCCGACGACGACGACGTCGGCGGCAACGCCACGCGCGACCGCGCCGAGGAGCGTGCTCTTGCCCACGCCCGAGCCCGAGAAGAGCCCGATGCGTTGCCCTTCTCCGAGCGTGCAGAATGCATCGATCGCGCGGACGCCGGTTTCGATCGATTTGTCGACCATGCGCCGCTCGAGCGCACGGGGCGGATCGCGGTCGACGGGGACGACGTCTCCGCCATCGATGTCGGCGCCGCCGTCGATCGGCTTGCCGAAGCCGTCCGTGATGCGGCCGAGCAGAGCGCGCGACGCGCGCACGACGAGCGGTGAGCCGGTGCCCACGACCTCGTCGTCGGGGCCGACGCCCGCGAGCGAGCCGAGCGGCATTCCGACGGCGACGCCTTCCGCGAACCCGACGACCTCGCATGCGAGCTCGCCGGCGCGCCGCTTGACCGTCACGACGTCGCCGATGCGGACGCCGGGTAATGCGAAGCGAAGGCTGATTCCGGTCACGCCGAGCACGCGACCTGTCGCCTGCAAGGTCGGTGTCGCCGCCAGCTTCGCTTTCAGTGCCCCGAGGTCCACGACGGGGGACATCGTATCATTTGGCGGAGGCAACCCGCTTTCGGGATGCGTTGCTTTCGCCCTCTTGAAGCTCGGCCTCGAGCTCGGCGAGGAGCTTCTGGGCCTTGTCGCTCAACGTCTTCGGCACGTCGACCTGGACGACGACGACGAGCGAGCCGCGTCCTCTGCCGTCGAGCCGCGGAATGCCGCGCCCCTTGATCGTGATGACGGAGCCTGGCTGCGTGCCGGGCGCGAGCTTCACCGTATGCGTCGGGCACTTCGGTTCGTCCTTCGCTTCGCCCTTGTCCTTCTTGCCGCACGGTTTGTCGTGCGCGTTCTCCGAAGGCTCGAGCGCGGGAACCTCGATCTCGCCGCCGAGCGCCGCGGCCGTGAACGACACGTGCGCGCGCGTGACGACGTCCACGCCGTCGCGCTCGAAGCGAGGATCTTCTTCGACGTCGATTTCGACGTACAAATCACCGGCGCCGCCTTGGCCGGCGATGCCCTGACCTTGGATCCGCAGCCGTTGACCGGCGTCGACGCCGGCCGGGAACGTGACGAGCACCTTGCGCGCTTTGACGACCGCGCCTTCGCCCTTGCACGATTTGCACGGGCTCTTGATGACGCCGCCGCGGCCGTGACAACGCGGACACGGGCCCGAGAACATGACGAAGCCGCGTGAGTTCGAGACCTGACCGGTGCCGCGGCAGTGGCTGCACGCCTCGGGCTTGGTGCCTGCGGCCGCGCCGCTTCCACCGCAGTCGTCACAGCGCGCCGGGGCCTCGACCATCACCTCACGGCGACAACCGAAGGCCGCCTCGAGGAGCGTGAGGCGCGTCTGCACCCGCAAGTCACCGCCGCGACGGGTGCGGCCGCCGAAGCCGGAGAAGCCTCCGCCGAACAGGTCACTGAAGAGATCCTGCATGTGGGAGAGCACATCTCCCATTCCGCCCTGATTGAAGCCGCCGCCACCTTCCAGACCTTCGTGCCCGAATTGGTCATAGATGGTTCGCTTTTGCTCGTCCGAGAGGACTTGGTAGGCCTCGTTGACCTCTTTGAACGCGCTGCAGTCGCTCCCCGGATTGCGGTCCGGGTGGTGCTTGAGCGCCTCTCTCTTGTAGGCCTTCCGGAGATCGTCCGGAGACGCTTCACGGACGCAGCCGAGGACTTCGTAGTAGCAGCGCTTCGCAGAGGACGACATGATGCGCGAGGGGCTCGGGGGACTTCTGGCGGAGGAATGCGGGGCTGGCTGATGAAGCTGGCTTGATGAAACCGGCTAGCTTAATTCGCGTTTTGCGGAGCAAAACGAGACCGGCCGACGTTGGCGGCTGGCGAGCTTGAAGTTAAGGCGAGGCGATTCGATGTCAATCAAAGGTTATGTCTGCGCGGAGTCGCGGACGCGTGCTTCATGCGCTTGGGCAAGCGCGCGACGCAGCATGTCGAGCTCGTCGCGGGCCTTGTCGAGCTCGGCGCGGAGCGATGCGGTCTCTCCCCGGACCTCGGTCGCCAACGAAGGGGGCGCTGCGGAACCGGCCTTTTTTGCCTGGGAAAGCTCCTCTTCGAGCTCCTTTACGCGCCAAGCTTTCGTCTGCAATTCGCCTTCACGGCGGGCCTGATCGAGCGCCAACGCATCGAGCTTCGCACGAAGTCGTACATTCTCCCCGTAAAGCGCTGCGTCAGGATCTTCGACGGTCGTTCGGTCGCTAACTACCTGTTCGGCCCCTGCAGCCACAGACGCAGCTCGCGTGTGCGCACCGTTTTCGGAGCGCGCGGCGGCCGCGAGCTGAGAGAGGAGGTCGTGGATGATTCGCTCTCGCCGCGAGAGCTCGCGCTCGATTTCAGCGACGTGGGCGCCGCGGAGGCGGAGCGTCGCCTCGAGCTCGGCGACCTCGCCTTCGTGCGAGAGCGCGGAGCCATTGAGATCGGCGGCGACCGACGCGGCGGCGTGCGCTTCGTCGAGCTCGGCGATGAGGCCTGCGATCTTTTCGACGAGCTCTTCGACGATTCGCTCGGCGGCAGCGGCGCGCTTCTCGAGGCCGCGCGCAGCCTCTTCCATCGCCCCGTAGGCCCCTTCGAGCACGGCGGTGCGCGCGGCGCGCGATGCGACGGCTTCTTCGAGGCTCAAGATGTGTGCGCGCAGCCGCTCACGCTCCGTCGCGGCGCGCTCTTCGGCGCGCGATGCGTCGGCGGACATGCGGTCGGCCATCGCCATCGCTTCGGTCGCACGCGTCTCGAGCTCGCGCGCCTTCGCGGTCTTCTCTTCGAGCTGCGCGGAGAGGACGTCGGCGCGCAACGTCGACTCGGCGATCGTCGCTCGCGTTCCGAAGCTGACGGGCGGCGGTGCTTCTTCGACCGCGCGCGGAAGCTGGACGATCGCGTACTCTGCGAGGCTCGCGTCGTTCTGGCTCGCGAGCGCGACGAAATATTCGGGCGGCGCCGCGTCCCCCGCGAGCTGGGCGTCCACAGTGACGTCGGTGTCGTCTTCGGCGACTCCGAGCTCGACGAGCGCGACGCCTGCGAAGGGCACTTGCCCGATCATGCGTACCGCTTCGAACTGGAGCGAGACGAGCTCGTAGAGCTCGTAGTAGTCGACCGACGCGTCGTTCGACGGCGCACGCACCGCAGGGTTCGGGGCGGCGATGAGCGCCGCGCCGTCACGGCCGACGATACGGCGTAGGCGCGCGAGGACGGCGGCGCGATCGGAGACGGCGCCGAGGTCGGGGACGATGGCGAGATCGAACGCGCCGTCACGGACGTCGAAATCGCGCTCGGGCAGGACGTGCACGGTCACGCCGCGGACTGGCTCGATCGTCTGGGCACGAGCGCTGTCGACCTCGTAGAGGTGGACGAGACGAGCGCCGAGCTCGACGAGGAGCTCTGCGATGCCGTCGGAGCCGTCACCAACGACGATGACGCGTTTGCCCTGGACGAGGGGCTCCGCGTAGACGCAGAGCGCGCGCGCCGACAGGTATTTTGCGACCGAGAGCATCGAGGAAGAGGGCATACCGCGTCGGCCCGTCGCGTACAACGGCGACCGAATCAGGCGGCCTGGGCTGGGGCTGGTGCCGAGTGTCCTGCCGTGGGTGCATCGGCGACGAGAGGCTTGCGGCGCTCGGCACCCGACCACTCATTTTCGGCGACGAGGCGACGGTCGACGAGCCACTTCGTGCTCGCCAGAACGAGCTCGACCGCGCTCTTTGCGCTCGAATCACGCGGGGAAAGCACGTAGACGCGCTCCTCAGCCCTGCGGCCGGTGAACGGCTTGGCGAAGGCTGCGAGCCCGCCCATTTTCGCGGCGGCGGCCGAGGCATCGCGCGCGCGGACCATCACTTCGTAGCGTGCGCCGTAGCCGCCGCCGGTTCCCACCCAAGCGACCGCGATCTCGATCCCGAGGAGGCCCGGGAGCGCTGCGGGTGGAACGACGAGGAGGCGGACGTCGTCGACCTCTTTACGGCCGGTCGGAATGCGGCCGGTCGGAGCGACGCGTGCGCCACGACGACGGAGCGATTTGTAGAGGGGACGGAGACTGATCCCTGCGGCGCCGGCGTCACCGAACGACGAGCGGCCACCGGACAGCCAGAATGCGAGCCACGGAACGGCCGCGGGGAGGACCGAGAGCCAGGCGGCGGGGTCGACGCGGCGGAGAGCGAGCGACGCGACGACGCCTGCACCGACGAAGAGCGCGAACGCACCGAAGCCTCGCGCGGTGCGGAGCTCGAAGATGGCCGGTGCGCGACGAAGGAGCTTTGCGTCGGACAGAATCTTCCACGCGCCCGGTCCACGCGGCGCGGCCAGCGCAGGGAGAACACGCATCGCAGCGAGCGCGGTCGCAAGCGCGAATGCGACGATCGCCGAGCGCGGAGAAGCCGTAATTTCCAGCCAAACGCCGAGCGCGTACGTCGGCGCGGCGAGCGCGGAAGAGAGCGCGGGCGGCACGAAGAGCCACGACGCGAGCTTTCTCTTGGCTGCCCGCGCTTCGGCGTTGCGCTTACGCGCGACGACGAAAAATACGGCGCCGAGCACGATGGCGACCAGCGCACGCCACGGCGCGCCGAAGCGGGCGAAGGGGTCGTTGACCTCTTTCACGCGCGGCGGCGGTGCGGGCCGGAGCGATGGATCTTTCACAGCACCGAGCGCCTTCGGATCGATCCGCGCGCTCCACGTCGTCGCCTCGCCACGCGCCACGTGCGGGCGGACGAGATCGAGCTCGTCCTTGTCGCCGGCGCGACGGAGGGTCGCGAGGAAACCCGATGCGAGATCGGTCCCATCGTCGATCGCGGACGGCTCGGTCGGCGCCGCCGGGAAGTCGAAGACGACGCGCATGCCGTCGACCCCTTCGCTCGGAGCCGCCGCCGTCCAATCGACCCGCCAGAGCGCGCCGTCACGCCTGATTTCGTGCGCCTCGACGAGACTCACGCGGTAGGCGAAATGGGCGGCATAATCCCCTTTTTTCACGCCTTTCGGGTCGAGCGCATCGAGCCGGAACACGCCGGGCGCGCTCACCGTCAGGTTCGCCGGGACGCTTCCCCCCTCGATCGACGTGATCGAGGCCTCCCCGTCGGGCGTCGCATTCGCCTCGAGGCCGGGAAGGTCGAGCCCCTTCCAACCGCCAAAAAGCAGCTTGAAGTGCAGCGTCTCGTCGACGCGCGCGGTGCCATCACTCGCGACCGAAATGCGGACATCGCGCGCCGTTTCGTGAGCCTCGGTCGCCGCCGCCGCATCCACCGCCATCATCGCGCAAGCCGCACCGAGCGCGAGAGCTATGCCGCCTGACCGAATCATATCCTACATCTACCCACCACGGCGCTGACGGCCAAAAAGTGTGCGATCGAGCAGGCCGACAGCGGAGGGAACGGGCTCGCCCAACGTCGAAGGCTCCCCCTCGGGGTCCGCCATGCGAACCCCTTGGCGAGCGTGCAGGTGCGCGCCCTCTGTTTGTCTTGTTGTCTTGGTTTTCTTTTTTTAGGGACGACCGAGCGCGGCGGAGACGAGATCCTTCACCGTGTCGCGCGGGACCTTCACCGTGACGTTCACGCTTCCGGCGCCTTGACCAGCCGGCGGTGCGCTCGCGATCAGAAAGGGAATCGGGGTCTCGCCCTTTTGCGGCGTGCTCGAGAGGCGGCCGAAGAGGCGGGCGACGTCGCGATCCTCACTCTGGTGGAAGAGCGGCTGGAGAGGCGAGGGTGCGAGCGCGCCACGGAGCGTGATGAAGCCGCCCGAGCCCGCCTTCGCGGTCTTCAGGTCGTCGAGGCCGGCGCGCGACTGCAGGACGCCGGGGTCGGTGCCGGTCGAGAGCGCGGTCTTGATGTGGGAGGCGACGATGGTTTCGTCGGCGCCGTAGCCGATCCAGGTACGGCCGTCGTCGGGCACGAAGAAGAAGTGCACGACATAGGGCTTCTCGAGCTTCACCTTGGGCTTGGCCGCGGCCTTGACCGGCTTGGTAGGCTTGGCCGACTTGCCGCTCTTCACATCCGTGGGCGTCTCCTCGGGCTCGGGCTGGTCGGGCGCCTTCGTCGTCACGGTGACGACCACGTGCATGCTGCCTTTCGGCAATCCGAGCTTTGCGTTGACCGCCGACGACACGAATGTCGGCGCGGGGACGCCTTCGGCCATCGAGCTCTTCAAGAGCTTCTGCACACCGGGGCGGTGCATCGTCGTCGGCACCCCCTTCGCGAATGCGACGACCTTGGCGAGCGGCGTGTCGAGCCCCATGAGCGACCACACGCCCTTGGCCTGGTACTGCGCCTTCGCGAGGTGATCGGAGCTTCCAGCGACGGCGACCTTCTGGTCCTTGCCGGTCGCGGAGGCGGAGGCAGGCGGCGCGTCGTAGCCGGAGGCGAAGACCGACGGTACGGTGAAGAGCGTCAGGTATTGCTGGACGACGTCGGCGATCGCCGTGCGGTCGTCGGGGGCGACTCCCTTTTCGTCGAGCACCTTGGCGAGCGCGTTGACGATGAGCTCACGTGGGTGGTCGAGCTTGTTCGCGTCGATGCCGCGTCCGAAGACGGCGCTCTTCGAGTCGGCGGGGAGATGCCAGAAGTTGGCGGGGGGGGCGCCGGCGCGCTCGGGGTGCGCGACTGCGACCTGCGCGATGAGCGATTTGGTCTCACGGAACGACGCCGTCATCGTGGCGGTCGCGGCGGGGTCTTTCAGCGAGACGTCGATCTTCACGCGATCGAGGTCGAGCGCGGCGTCGACGAAATCGCCGATCGCCGCGTTCGCGAGCTCGGAGACGGCCTGGTTCTTCATCTCGTCCGACATGCTGCCGATGAGCATCGGAATGAGCTGCCGCGCTTGCTGGAGCGTCTGGCGGAGCGGGTCGAGGCGCGCTTCGACGTGGAGGTCGGTCGGGTAGGTCGTGCGCGGGGCAGTGCGCGCGAGATAGGGTCCGAGCTGCGCGATCGCGCCTTCGGAGCCGCCGCAAATGAGGCGGTTGGCCGACGGTCCGGCCGACGGCATGATCTCGCAGAGCGTGCCGCGGTCGTCCGCGTCCTCATCGTCGCCGTTGGCGGCGTCGTGGTGATGCTTGGCCTCGAGCTTGAAGACGCCGCCACCGAGTGACGTGGTCTTGATGCGCTCGAGCGACTGCGGATTGGCGCCGTTCTTCACCCCGAGCGCAAAGGCGTAGACGGGCTTCATGCGCTTGGCGTGACCTTCGACCGCAACGGCGACGTCGATGGGCGCGTCGAGGTCGATGATTGGGCCGACGTTGAGGTCGGCGACGAGATCCGCGACGTCATCGGCGCCGGGCATCGGCAGGCTCGTCCAGCCGCCGACCACATTTTCGACCTGCGAAGGCTTCGTGAGGCGAGCGGTGACGACGAGATCGCTGGGCTCGGGGACCGCGCTCGTGTCCGCGGCGACAGCCGGTGCGGCCTTGGCCGCGGTGGCAGCCGGAGTGGCGGCGGGCGGCGGGGCATCACCGCCACACGCGACGACGAACAGTGGAGAAAGAGCGATCGACGAGGCAAAACGGAGCCGGCGGAAGAGCGTGGTGTGTTTCATGCGCGGGGGAGCATACGCGTTCTCTTTGCAATTTGTCCCTTCAACCTTGGACGCAGGCGTGGTTGAAGGGCGGTCTCGTGAGTGGACTGAATCCGGCACAGAAAAAGGCCGTCGAGCATCAAAACGGACCTCTTTTGGTGCTCGCCGGCGCAGGCTCGGGCAAAACGCGGGTCATTACCCATCGAATCGCGCGCCTCCTCGATCGCGGCGTGCCGCAGTCGGCGATCGTCGCGCTGACGTTCACGAACAAGGCCGCGGGCGAGATGGCCGAGCGCATCCACGGCATCCTCGCGGGCACGAGCCACGCGAAGGGGCCGAAGCCCGGCTCACGCAGCAATCAAGGTCTGACGATCTGCACGTTCCACTCGTTCGGCCTCAATGTGCTCACGCGCGAGAAAAAGCAGATCGGGTCGGCGTTCACGATCTTCGATCAAGGTGACTGCCTCGGCGTCGTCAAAGAGGCGCTCCGCAGCATCGAGGCGGGGAAGAAGTTCGATGCGTCCGCGATCCTGGCGCGCATCTCGAACGCGAAGAACGCGTTCACGAAGCCGGAAGACTTCAAGGTCCGCGAGGGGGACCTCTACGACGAGCTCACGAAGGAGGTCTATCCGAAGTACCAGTCGGCGTTGCGGACCTTCTCCGCCTACGACTTCGACGATCTCGTCTGCGAGGTCGCGCGGCTTTGGACCGACCGCAAAGACGTGCTCGAGCGCTGGCAGGAGCGCTATCGCTACATCTTGGTCGACGAGTACCAGGACACGAATCGGGCGCAGCTACAGCTCCTTCGCCAGCTCGCCGACAAGCATCGCAACATCTGCGTCGTCGGTGACGACGACCAATCTATCTACGGTTGGCGCGGAGCCGATGTGAGAAACATCCTCGAGTTCGAGGACCACTTCAGCGGCGCGGAGGTCGTGAAGCTCGAAGACAACTACCGCTCGTGCCGTGCGATCATCGACGTCGCGAACGCGGTCATCGCTAAGCGGGTCGACAACCGCCATCAAAAGGTCCTGCGAAGCTCCCGCGAAGGCGAAGAGAAGATCACGTTGCTCGTCGCGCCCTCGCCCGACATCGAGGCCGAGCACGTCGCCCGCGAGATCCGGCGGCGCATCAAAGACGACAACGTCCGCGCGAAGAACATCGCGGTTCTGTATCGCTCCAACGGGCAGGCGAAGGTGATCGAGGAATCGCTCCGTGCCGAGGGGGTGCCGTACAAGCTGATTGGCGGGCAGCAATTTTTCGAGCGTAAGGAGGTGAAAGATCTCCTTGCCTACTTGAAGCTCGCGATGAATCGCCACGACGAGATAAGCCTGCGCCGCATCGTGAACTATCCGGCGCGCGGCGTCGGCGAAGCGAGCGTCGAGCGGCTCGCGCTCCACGCGCTCGCGAAGGGCTGGACGATGTGGCAAGCGGTCGAGCGCGTCGATGCGCTCGACGACGTCTCCGGCTCGGCACGCGAAGGGTGCCGCGAGCTCGAGAAGATCATCGGTGAGGTCCGGAAGAAGATTTTGATCGATCGTACGCCGGCGAGCGTCGCGGCTCGTTGGCTCGGAGAGCGGATCGGTTTGAAGCAAGAGATCGACGCGTCGAGCGGCTCGTCGCAGATCGCG
>CAJDWT010000215.1_pt1 | contig 10042 bp, 5 predicted proteins | sample 7391671 | NCBI WGS metagenome assembly CAJDWT01 (sample SAMEA7055729, study PRJEB34461) | soil metagenome | biome: terrestrial ecosystem; feature: Peninsula; material: soil | place: Antarctica | collected 2016
GTCGATGACCTCGAGGCGCTGCTGCTCCAGGGTCCGCGTCGAGTCCGCGGAATCGACGGTGTCGGCGGAGTCGGGCCCGGAGCCGGCACTTGCGCTTGCGATACTTCGGCGTTGAGTGTGATCGCGAAGGGGAGCGCGGAAAGCGCGAGCATCACCAGAAGAGCAGGGATTCCACGACGCATGGCGACACCTCCGGGAGATACGATCGCATCACGCGTGCCAACGAAATGCGCGGGCGTTCGTGTGGATTCGTCTCGAGCTTCGCTGCATCTGCGCCGCATCTACGCCGCATCTACGCCACAAGCGAGGCGCGATGGACGGCTACTTCGGGTCTTCCTTCGGCACTTCGTCGCTCGTCCGCGGGACATCCGACGAGGGTGACTTGCCGGTGTCGGTGACGGTCTGGGTCGGGTTCGGATCAGCCGCGGTATCGACGCGGACGCGCTCGTTCGGATGACCTTCGGGCTGCGTCGGCTTGTCAGATTTCTTGTGGCCGAAGACTTCCTTCTCGACCGCTTGCGCGACGCTCTCGATCGCCTTGCCGACCTCTTTCACGCCGGACACGACCGCGGTCTCCAGCTTGCCAGTGGGGAGATCGCTCACGGCGGTCTTGGCGGCGCGGAACAAAAGGCCCAAGCCTTTTCGGACGTCTTCGATCGCGTCCGGCTTCTTTTCGTTCTCGTCGCTCATGCGACCATGATGCTCACGCCGAGACCTTGTGTCGAGCCGTGCTTTCCGCGCCGCGCGCGACGTGAGCGGTCGAGCGATTGCGACCCGACCGCTTGGACACGTAGAGCGCGTCGTCGGCGGCCTTGAAGAGCGCCTCCCACGACGGTGTCGCTGGGGAATAGGTCGCAACGCCTACCGAGCACGTCACCGAGACGGTCGCCTTGTCCGCGTGGAAGACGCTCTTCTCGAGCTCTTCGCGGATACGCTCGGCCAGCAGCATCGCCCCCTTTTCATTCGTCTCTTCGCAGAGCACGACGAACTCTTCGCCGCCAAAGCGGGCGACGGCGTCGACCGAGCGCTTCTGTCGCTTCAAGACCTCGCCGAGCCCTTTGATGACGACGTCGCCGACATCGTGGCCGTACGTGTCGTTGACCTTCTTGAAGTGATCGATATCGAGGAGGAGGACGCTGAGCTTTTTGTCGAAGCGGTTCGCCGACGCGATCTTGCTCTCCGCCGCCTCGAGCATCGCGCGCTTGTTCAAGAGGCCGGTGAGCCCGTCGGTCGTAGCCATCATCTCGAGCTTGTGAACCGCCCGCGCATTGGCGAGGCTCACTGCGAGGTGACTCGCGAGCACCTCGAGGGTCGGTCGGACCGAATCGCCGAAGGCGTGACGGCGACGCGCGCCCAAGATGAGCGTGCCGAGCGCGCGGTCGCGGAGGATGAGCGGGAGCACGAGCAAGGACGGCAGCTTCGGCCACGGGAAGCGCTTGTTCAGGACCACCTGGTGTGCGGCGTCGAAGTCGCCCTTGTACGGCAGAGGGAACTTGTTCTGCACGACCATCGAGACGAGACCGGCGTTGTGCGCGAAGCGCACCCCGACGAGGTCTTCGATGTTCTCGCCCACTTCGCTCGCGCATTTGGCGGCCCTGACCTCGTGGGTCTTGGCCACCTCGTCGTAGAGCGTGACGGCGGCAAGATCGAAGCTCGCCACTTCTCTCGCCGCCCGGACGCCCGCTTCGAGGACGTCGTTCTCGCTGAGCGCGGAGGCGAGCGCCTGCGTCGCCCGATAGAGCTTGCCCTGCTCGACCTTCGCGCGTTCGAGCTGCAAAAATACGCGCTCGTTCTGAATCGCGCGGAGACAATGGCGCGCGGCCTGCGCGGCGAGCTCCTCTTCGTGCGGCGAGAAGGCACGGTCTTCCTTTCGATCGATCGCGAGGATGCCACGCAAGGTGGAGCCGTCGAGGAGCGGCATCGCGCAGAGCGATTTCACCGGGCACGGACCGGTGTAGTAAGGGACTTTGTACGACGGCTTGAGCGCCGAGAAGCTCGAGCGCGCGCGACTGGATGTCACCGCGCCGAGCACCCCGTCACCGACCGCGATGGGCGCGTCGGAGATGTCTTCGGACTCGGTCGACAGCTCGCTGATGCGGAGATGCGTTCCGGCATCGTTCAGCCAAAGGAGGACGGCGGTGTGCAGGCCGAGCGTGCGGCGTAGCAAGTCCAATGCATAGTGCACCGATTGGTGGATCTCTTCGACGCTCGAGCGCGCGAGCTTGTCCTCGGCGCGCGCGTCGTTCGGATCGTCACCGCCGCCGAGAAGGCGGTAGCTGCGCGCGTCCTCCTTGAGGCGTGCGAGCTCTCCTTCGATCCGGGCGCGAGCGACCTTGGTGACGTGCGCCATCTGCGCGCGCAAAAAGACGAGGTTCAGCGATGCGAACGCGGCAACGAACGCCGCATGCGGAAGGACCGCTTGGAGCATCGGCTCGTGGAGCGTGATGCGCCGGAGCGCGATCTCGAGCGCGTCGACGCCGATCGCCAAGAGGACGCCGAGCTCGAGATCGGTGAGCGCCGGCGCCTCGGTCTTGCGACGCAGCTTGCGATGCACTCGCGAGAGCGTGAGCGCGGTCCACAGAACGAGCGCGGGCACGAGAGCGACCAGGGGCGCATTCGTGCCGCCGAGCACGACGAAGGTCGCCAGGAGCGCGCAGAGAACGAGGCCAGTGGCCCGCCTCGAAGCACGTCGAACGAAGAGCGCTGCGCGCACGAGCGGATCCATCGGAGAGTGTGTTCTGGCGGTACCAGCGCGCGTGCCGGCGGGCCAAATTCACGACGCAGAAGTGGAAGAGCATGTGTGACAAGGGCGGCGTCGGCTTTGCAAGCCCGAATCCGTCTCCTCGCCCTGGGACGGTGAGGAGCGGAAAGAAGGCGTAAGAGTCCTTGACGCTCGACGACGTTTCACGCGTCAATGGCCGTCCTTACGATGACCCAACTCGGCAAAGAAGCGGTCACCATCGGCTCCGACCCGCAGAACGACGTCCAGCTCCAGGGGCCCGGCGTCGCGCCGCAACACGCACGGATTATCCAGCAGAGCGGCGCCCTCTTCTACCAAGACGCCGGCTCCGGTCAGAGCTTCGCGAACGGGCAACAGCTTCCGCCGGGCCAACCGGTCCCCTTCGACTTCCGCACTCAATTCAGCGCCGGTCAGGTGCCCGTCCCCCTCGCCCACCCGGCGATCGTGGCGATGCTCATGTCGGCCGGGCAGCTCCAGCCTCCGCAGCGCGGGCAGATCGTCGTCGGCCGCGAGCCCGGGCGCGCGTCGCTCGTCATCCATCACAACTCGGTGAGCGGTCAGCACGCGACCGTCATGCTCGACCGCATGATGGTGGTCGACCACGGCTCGACCAGCGGCACGTTCGTCAACGGTCAGCAGGTTCCGCCGAACCAACCGACGCCGGTCGACCCGAACGGTGTCCTCGCGTTCGGAGCAGTCCCGGTGCCGATGATGCTGCTTCAGCAGATCGCCCAGGGGCAGGTCCAAGGCGGCCTCCCGCAGAACGCGCCCGCGCAAGCAGCGCCGGGTATGGCAGCAGCTCCGGGCTCCCCCGCGCAAGGCGGCGTCCCGGTCGGCAACGACCCGCATCCGCAAGCGGCGCGTAAGCATCGCACGGTCATCGGCGAGCTCTCGCTCGACCAGCTCGCCTCCAGCGTCATCAGCATCGGCCGAACGCCGGACAACAAAATCGTCATTCAGCACCCGCAGGTGTCTTCGCATCACGCGCAGATCATCAAACAGGGTGACCAACTCTATTTGGAGGACCTAAAGAGCGCGAACGGCACGTTCGTCCGCGGTCAACGGGTCCCGTCCGGCGGCAAGGTCCCGGTCTCGAGCGGCGAAAAGGTCTTCATCGGACCGATGCCGCTCCTCATCCACATCCAGGGGCAACAGGTCAACGTCGTCGTCGAGGATCGGCAGGCCAACTGGGCCGGCAAGCCGCTCTACGAAATCGAAGCGTGGGATCTGTTCCTGGAGGTCCCCGACCGCGATCAAAAAGGGTCGATGAAGACCCTGCTCGACCACGTCTCCTTCAAGGCGATGCCGGGCGACATGATCGCGCTCATGGGCCCCTCGGGCGCCGGCAAGACGACCCTGCTCCTGACGCTGAACGGCTACATGCCGCCGACATCCGGCCAGGTCCGCATCAACGGCGAGGACCTCTACACGATCTACGACGCGCTCCGCGGCTCGATCGGCTACGTCCCGCAGGACGACATCGTCCACCCCGAGCTCACGGTCTTCGAGGCGGTGAAGTACTCGGCGCGCTTCCGCCTCCCCGACGACTACTCCGAAGAGGAGATCGACCGCCGCGTCGACGAGACCCTGCGCGACCTCGGCCTCGAAGGGGTGCGCAACCTCGAGATCGGCAAGCCCGAGAAGAAGGTGCTGTCGGGCGGCCAGCGAAAGCGCGTCAACATCGCGCTCGAGCTCGTCACCGACCCCGTCATCGTCTTCCTCGACGAGCCCACCTCGGGTCTCGCCGCCGACGACACGACCGCGCTCATCCAGCTCCTGCACGATCTCACCAAGAAGACCGGCAAGACGATCGTCATGACGATCCACCAGCCCGCGAAGGACGAGTTCGAGAAGTTCAATCTCGCGTTCATCATGGGCTACGGCGGTATCCCGACCTACTTCGGCCCCACCGGCGACGACGCCTACAAATTCTTCGCGTCGATCGTCGAGCGCCAGGGCCAGACCAAGCACATCGACAACCCTCGCGACATGTTCGACATGCTGAACGTGCGCGAGCGCGGGATGCAGGAAGAGATGAAGCGCCACGATCCGAACGTGTCGCGCATCGCCGCCCGGCTCGAGGCCGCGCGAGCCTGGCGAACCGAGTTCTTCCGGAACGAGAACCCGATCTTCCAGAAGATGTACTCGGGCCCGCGCGCGGTCGGCACCGAGCCCGCAGCCAAGGGCGTCCCGAGCCGGGCGTCGGTCGCGCTCATGCATCAAATGCTGCTGCTCATGTCGCGCTACTGGAAGGTCAAGATTCGTGACCGCGCCGGCGCGGCGATCATGTTCCTGCAGGCGCCAATCATCGGCATCATGCTCGCGTTCGTCTTCGGCGGGCAGGAAGCGGCCATCCCCTTCTGGTGTCTCGGCGCGCTCCAAGACTTATCAGCCCGTAACCCGAGCACGGCGAGCGCGACACAGAACATCCTCTCGACGATGAAGACGACGACGGATCACACCGCCGCAATGTTCTTCGTCGTCGTCAGCTGCGTCTGGTTCGGCACCTCGAACGCCGCGCGTGAGATCGTCACCGAGCGCGCGATTTACATGCGCGAGCGCATGGTGAACCTGTCGCTCTTCAACTACGTCATCAGCAAGTACATCATCCTGAGCCTCGTCTCCGTCGCGCAATGCACGATGCTTCTGGCGATCGTCTTCGCGTCGCTCGGCTTCGATGGCGGTGCGCCGGCGTTCTTCATGGAGCTGCTCGCCATGGTCGCGGTCTCGATGAACGCGACCGCGCTCGGCCTCCTCGTCTCGACGCTCGTGGACTCGGCGGAGGCGGCGATGGCGCTCACCCCGATCGCGCTCATCCCGCAGGTCGTTCTTGGCGGCCTGATGGTGCCGATGACGACGAACCCGATGCTCAAGCCGCTCATGCTGGTCATGCCGGCACGCTGGGGCTTCCAAGGCTCGATCGCGCAAGAGCGCGCCGCGATCCAGAACGCGGCGGCCTGGGTCATCGATCTCAAGGACCCGGGGCTCACGAGCGCGCCGGACTTCGTCTATGGCGGCCAGTTCCACTGCGCCGTCGCCCAAGTCGCGAGCGACCGCATCGCCGGCGCGTGGGGCTTCGTCAATTGGGACTTGCCCTGGCTGCCGCTCGCGGTGCTCTACGGCATGACCGCGGTCATGCTCGGCATCCTCTTCATTCTTTTGAAGCGAAGAGACCCGGTCTGACAGTTCGTCGAGTCTTACGTTTCGTCTTCGTTCGAAACGAACATTCAGAAGGGGGGTCTTCGATGAGCGCGAACCGCTACACGACGTGGGCTGTCATGGGATTGTTCGGAGCGGCCGGCGCATTGGCTGCAGCAAGCGGCTGCGTCGGCGACGAGCCCTCGACGCCGGGCGACACGACTGCCGATAGCGGCAGCGGCGACGCTGCGAGCACCGACGGGTCATCCCAAGATGGCGGCAGCGACAGTGGGCCTTCTTGCTTACCCCCCACCTCCGCGAGCCCCGGCACGCTCGACCCCACGTTCGGCACGAGCTTCAAGGCGATCACGAAGAACTTCGTGCCGCTCGCGTTCACGATCGACGGCACTGGTCGCGCGTACGTCGCCGGGCAGGCCTCAAACTGCGCCACCGCGACCTCGCTGGATGACTATGCGGTCGTCCGCTTCACTGCCTCCGGCGACGTCGACGCCGCGTTTAACCCTGGGTTTATGCCGCGCTGCTACGACTTCGGCACCGGTGGTGTGGCCGCGCAGGCGATCGCGATCGACCCCGACGGCAAGATCGTGATTGGCGGGTTCGGCGGCGGTAGCTCGGGCACCTATTTCGCCGGCGTCGTGCGCATCGACGACACCGGCGCGCTCGACACCACGTTCAACGGCACCGGGATGCTCCTCGGCGTCTATGCGGGCTCCGCGTTCGCGGTCAAAAGCGGCAAGTTCGTCAGCGTCAACGGCATCGGATTCTTCGGCGACAAGATCGTCCTCACTGGCGCCGACGACAGCATCCCGGGTCACCGCACAACAGGCTTCGTTTCACGCTTGAACCACGACGGCTCGATCGACTCCGGCTTCGCCGGTGGCATGCCGTACGCGGCCGACACCATGACGGTCGGCGGATTCTCGAAGGTGGCGGTCGGCACTGACGGCAAGATCGCGGTCGTCGGTGGGTACGGCGCTAACGTCTCGCCTGGGTTCGTGGTTGAACGGCTGACGAGCACTGGCGTGCTCGACACCAGCTTCGCCGACAATGGTATCTTTGCGCCGGCCGCGCTCACCGACGGCGGCGGCTCCGACGTCTCCCACTCGATCCTCCAGCTCCCGAACGGCGACTACGCGGTCTCCGGCGCGGTGGGCTCGACTGACGCCAACTCCGGCACCGCCGCGATTGTCCTTCTCGACGGCAGCGGAAAGGTCGTCACCTCGTTCGGCAAGAGCGGCGTGTTCGTCGCCCCAGCGCCGGTCATCAACCACACGCTCACGTTGGACGCTCCACTGGCTCTCCTCTGCGGAGGCGACTTCTTCTACGCCGGCAAGGAGCTTCCGACCGACGGCGGCGGCGTCGGCAACACGAATGACATCGCCCTCCTCCATGTCCTCGCCAACGGCACGCTCGACACCTCTTTCGGCGGCTCCGATGCCGGTACCGGCCGCGCCGGCTTGACCACCGTCGTCAACGTGGTCGCCGTCGCCGAAGATCCGACGTCACGGAAGCCGGTTGTGATCGCGACGACCGTGAACAACCAGGTCGGCGTCTTCCGCTTCGAGCCTTAGAGCCCGCCTCACTGCGAGAGTGAGGGGACTTTCCCCTTCGGATCATCCAAGAGATTTTTGCAGAACTGGGCCGCTTGCAGCCGGCACGCGGGGACGTCGAAGACGACGAAGTGTCCGTCGTCGTGCGGCGCCGGCACGAACTGACCGAGCACGCCGCTCGCCTGCCCGCCCGCGAGGTTGCCGGAGAGACCGCCGGCGGGGACAGTGACGTCGCCGAGGCCCGACCACGAGGCCTCGATGACCGGATGTTGACCTGGCGCTTCGCGCGGCAGGCCCATCGCAACGCTCGCGATCTCGATGCCGTGCGGCGGCGCGTAGCTGTCGCCGGTGCCGTCCGGATTGACCCCTTCGGTCTGGTAGATGCTCTTCGGCGCGAAGCCTGGGCGCGGGCGGCCGATGATGTATGGCATGTAGTTGACCGGGTCGGTCGAGTCGATGATCGACTGCGCGAGGTTTATGACGGGGTGGAAGAGGTTGAGCTCGTCCTCCTGTCCTTCGTGCGTGAGGCCGAGGAGCGTCTTGACGGCTGCGGCGACGCTCGGCTGGGGCTCGGTCTTCTCGAGGAGCGCGACGGTGATCATGGCGCCCGTTCCCGAGAGAACACCTCCGCGCGCGGTGTTGGATGCGGCGAGGTAGAGCGGGCCGTTGAGCCCGCCTTGCGAGTGGCCGAAGAAGACGATGCGGCTCGAGTCGAAGAGGACGTCGCCCTTCGTGCGTGACGTCGCCGCCGGGAGCGAGAGGTGCGTCTCGGTGAAGAGCCGCGCCTCCTGCATCACGTCGATGGCGCCCTGGCGTCCGTTCGTGCGCGCGGCGATCGGATTGTTCAAGTTGAAGAACTCGAGCTCGATGTCACCTTCGCGGTTCGGATCATTCGCCGGCGGAGCGCCCGGGCGGTCGCCGTGGAAGATCTGGTCGGTGCCGACCGAAGCAATGCATTGCTGGGCGGCGGCGTCGCCGACCGAATTTCCCTCGTCGACGAGCGAGCGGTAATCGCCGCCCGTTCCGTGCGCATAGAGGAGGACCGGGTAGCCGGCGGCGGGCATTGGGCACTTGGCGGCGTTCGGGACGACGAGCGTGAAGCGCATGTCGAACGTGTTCTGCAAGACCGGCTTGCCCGACGCGTCGAAGACGAAGCCGCCCCCGTCTGCGGGCTGCGCGAACGGAATGGTGCCCTGCTGGTAGTTCGGCGACGGCGAGTAGCGCGCCTCGTACACGTCGTAGTCGGTCTTCGTTTCGTCCTGCTTCCACGTGCCGCCTTCGACGGTGGGGGCGGGCACCTGCGTCCCCATGACGTCGGCGATCTTGAACAGGTCGGCGGTCGGATCGTTGGTCGTGAAGCTCGTGAAGTCGACGATCGTGGTGAGGTCGACGCCGGCCGCGATCACGGCCGCGACGTCGGGGGCGAGCTGGTCGTGCGCCGCCTTCGTGTGATCGGTCACCGTCACGAGACCGAGCACCTCTTTCAGATCTTCGCTCGGCGAGACCGATCCGCCGCCCATGGTCTTCAGCGCGTTCGTCACGACGATCGCGTACTTGTGATTCGGAAGCAGCGGGTAGCCGAGCGCCGGCTGGACAGCGAGCGTGTGCTCGAGCCAGTAGAGGCCTTCGGCGTCACGCCAGTAGGTTTCGACGAGGTGCCGTTTCCCCTTGTCGGCCGACGCCGGGTCGATGTCGATGAGCTGCACTGCGGCGCTGGCGCCCATCGTCTTGGTCGGGTCGGCCGGCAGCGTTGCCGGGTCGATCGACGCGGTGAAGCGAAAGTATCCGGCCGCGGTCGGTGAGAAGCCGGGCAAGAGCCCCTTCGCGAGTGAGACGTAGCTCGTGATGATCGGGCTCAGGCTCGGGTTGTAGAAGCCGGCGACGCGGATCGAGCCGTCGGGATCGCGACGGAGATCGCTCGGCCACGGCAGATCGTACCAGTGCTCGTCGACGAGCGCGTCGAGCGACACCGGCACGACATAGATCGATTCCGCGCCTGCCTGCGGCTGGCCATCGGAAGATCCACACGCCGCGATCGACTCCACGAGCGCAGCGACGACGAACAAGGCGACCGGTACGCGGTGTCGAACCATGAGGTTTGTCTACCACTTACCGGTACGTTCGATCCTCGGCATGGATGGCCGCTCATTCGACTGGGCCGTGATCGATCCATCGTTCGATCGCGAGTTTTCGCGAGAAACTCGGTATTTTGCCTACATTTCGTGATGGTCCGCGTGTTGCTCTAGACCCTCCCATGCGGGTCGCCTCGAAGACGTTCCTCCACGATTGCCGCGGTGCGACCGTGCCGGAGTACGCCCTCATTCTCTTCGCAGTCCTCCTCGTGGGAGCGGCGGCGACCAGGCAGATCGGCGGGGGAGTCCAGAGAAACGCCGACGTCACGCGTCGCATTCTCGATGGCGAGAACATCCAGATGAGCGGCGGCGGAAACGGAGCGCCCAGCGGCGCGACGGCGAGCGGCAACGGCTCGAGCGAAGGCGCTTCGGCCAATTCCTCCGGCGGCGGCGAAGCGAGCGGCGCTGGCGGAACGGCGAGCGGCAGCGGCGGTGGCTCGGTCGCGAGCGCCGGCGGCTCG
>CAJDWT010000156.1_pt1 | contig 10017 bp, 5 predicted proteins | sample 7391671 | NCBI WGS metagenome assembly CAJDWT01 (sample SAMEA7055729, study PRJEB34461) | soil metagenome | biome: terrestrial ecosystem; feature: Peninsula; material: soil | place: Antarctica | collected 2016
GCGGTGACGACGTCGAGGCCGGAGCCGTCGGGCATCATCAGGTCGGTGAAGACGAGCGCGAACGGCTCTTGCGCGGCGATCGCCTCTCGCGCCGATTTCAGGCCGTGCGCGAGCGTGACGTCGAGCTTCTCGCGCCGGAAGAGGATCGCGAGCATGTCTCGCAGCCCTTGCTCGTCGTCGACGACCAAGATGCGGGGCGACAAAACGGAAGAAGAGGGAGGCGCGACCGCCATCCCTCTTCTTTACCTCATTCTTTGCTGCGGATTATTCGGACTTGAGCTTCGCGATGACGAGCTTGGTTTCGCCGGCGCCGACGGTGACCTTCATCGTCTTCTTGAGGTTCTGGTCCGAGTTGATGAACGTGACGGTGTGCTCGGTGCCCGAGGAGACCGAGATCTTGAGCTGCGGCGTCTGGCCGAGCGGCTTGCCGTCCAAGACGACCGCCGACGCGGGGAACGAGTTGATGGTGAGCAGGCCTTCGCCGCCCGCCGTGTCGCCGCTGGTCTTCGGCTTGGTCGTCGTCTTTGTGCCGCCACCGGTTGCGGGCGGGGTGTACGTCGAGGCGGCCGCGCTCTTCGGGGTAAGCGTGACCTCGAACGTCTTCTCGGCCTGGCCGTCGGCGAAGCTGATCGGCTGGCTGTAGTCGGTGAAGCCCGCCTTCGTCGCGTGGAGCGTCCACGACTTGGACGTGTCGATGTCGACCGAGATCGGGAACGTCGGGAGATCGCGGTGATCGTTGCCGGAGACCAAGGTGACGCGCGCGCCGGGGGTACCGAGCGTGATCGTCGCTTTGCCCTTCACGACCTTGAGCGAGATGTTGCCGAGATCCTGCATCTCGTCTTTGGCGACCGTCACGTTCTTCTCGAGCGGCTCGTAGCGCTCTGAGCCCGCGACCTTGATCTTGTGGTCGCCGGGGGTGAGATCGTTCACATCTTGCGGGAGCGGGCCGATCTCTTTGCCGTCGACCGAGAGCTTCACGCCAGGCTGGCTACCCTGGACGCGGATGCCCGTGCCGGTCTTCGCGACGGTGGCGCCGCCGGTGCCGCCGGTGAGCGACAACTCGATGGTCGTGTCTTTACCGACCGTGATCGCCTTGGACGAAGCGTCGTAGCCGGCGGCGAGAGCCTTCACTTCGTGCGCGCCCGACGAGACGTCGAGGATGCACGGCGCGGTCTCGCACTCTTTCTTGCCGTCGACGAAGACGTCGACGCGGTTGACTGTCACGCCTTTGCTGTCGACGACGTTGATCGCCAGCTTCGCGTTGTGCGGCATCAAGAGGAAGATGCCGGCGACAACGGCGACGAGGGCCAGGCCGAGGCCGATGAAGAGGTTGCGGTTCGAGGAAGGACGCACCATCTGCGTCTCTTCCATCATCCGGCTCTTCATGTGGATTTGCGGCGCGCTCTGCACCGGCGGCAGGCTCGGCGCCATCGACTGCGCACGCGGCGGACCGGACTGCATCTGCTGCGGGCCGGGCATCGCCATCGGCGCCGTATGCGTCTGGATCGGCTGCTGGAATGGGTTCTGCGCCGACGGGGGCGGATAGCTGCCGGCGGCCTGGCCCATCTGGCCGAATTGCTGCGGCGGCTGCGACATGCTCGGCGGAGGAGGCGGACGCGAGACCGAGCCCGGAGGCGCGGGCGGGCCCGAACGGAAATTCGCCGACGGCGGCGCCGGAGGCGGGGGAGGGGCCGACACGCTGGTCGCCGGGCGCATGCTGGCCGCGCTCGACTTCGGGAGCGGCGGCGCCTGCGACGGACGAGGTTGTGGCATCAGCTGCGGAACGGAGCGGTTCATCATCGACGCCGAGGATGGCGGCGGCGCTTGACGCGAGATCGACGGCTGCGTGCTCGCGAGCGAGGTCTTTGCGAACGCCGGGCTCTCGCCTGACGGCGGCTTGACGTCGTCGCGGTCGAGCACGTGCGTCGCCTCTTCGTCCTCGTCCCAGTCCATCTCGACCGAAGCGACGGCCTTCGGCTGGTCGGCGAAACCGGCCGGCTTGGTCTCGGCGGCCGACGGCACGGCGACGGGCTGCGCGCCGCTCTGCGCGAGCGTGTTCTTCTTCGGCGGCGCGCTGATGTCAGGGAGCGAGCCACGCGCGGCGGGGATCGAGCGCTGCGATGGCGGCGCGGCGGAGCCACCCAAGGGTGACTGCACGCCGAGGAGCGTCTTTTTGCCGACCGTCAGGTCGCCACGAACCACCTGCGGCGGCTGCGACGGCACCGGTGGGGGCGCACGAAGTGACGACGGGGGAGGCGGCGGCGCGGACGTCTGCGTCTTCGTTTGGGAAGCTTTCTTCCCGAGCCCCTCGAAGATGTCGAGGTCGGATCCGCTCTGCTTCTCTGCTGCCATATTCATCCTCTCCTCATCATTCCTGCGCACTACGGTTCGATCGGATTCCGGCTCGGCCTCTTCTACACCGCCCCTACCTGCCCGAAACACATCGCGCTGTGTTTCAGGGGCTGCATCCCGCAACGTTCGAGGAGGTAAGCTGCTGCCCGAACGCGGCGCGACGTCCCGCCCGCTCGCCTCCGGAAATGTCCGGCGCATGTATTGCGCGATCTCGCCTCTATTTGCCACGAGATCGTGTGTTTCACTGAAATGATTGAGCTCGCGATAGAGATCCTTGGCGGCACGGTATCGTTCGGCCGGGTCCTTGGCGAGTGCCTTGAGGATGATCCGATCGAGCTCGGGTGGGAGCCGCCTCCCCACCACAGCCGATGGGGGTAGAATGGCGAGGTTTTTTATCTTTTCCAGGACAATCAGCTCGTTTGCGCCCGAAAAGAGACGTTGCAGCGTCAAGAGCTCCCACATGCAGATGCCCAAGGAGAAGACGTCGGTCCGAGCGTCGACCGACTCGCCGGACACTTGCTCCGGGCTCATATAGCCAAATTTTCCTTTGATTGAGCCTACTTGCGTCAGTGAGAGGCGGCCGGTGGCCTTGGCGATCCCGAAGTCGATCAGCTTTACGTCGCCGTCGAACGAGACCACCACGTTCTGGGGAGAGACATCGCGGTGGACGATCGAGATGGGCTCACCGTGGTCGTCCTTGCGGGCGTGGGCATAAGCGAGCCCTTCGCCGACGCGCGTGAAGATGTAGAGGAACGTCTTGAGCGGGATCTCTTCCTTCGTGCGGACGGCGCGGTCGAAGACGTAACGGAGGTCACGGCCGAAGACGTACTCGAACGCGATGAAGAACGAGTCGTCGACCCGGCCGAAGTCGAGCATGCGCGCGATGTGCGTGTTCTCGAGCCGCATGCAGATGCGCGCCTCGTCCTCGAACATCGCGATTGCCTCGTCGTCCTCGGCGACCTGCGGCAGCATGCGCTTGAGCGCGACGATGGTGCCGCTGGCGCGACTTCGCGCGCGGAACACCTCGGCCATTCCACCGACGCTGATGCGGTCGAGGATTTCGTAGGGGCCGAAGGCTTTCGACGGGTTCACGAAGGACGATGAATCTTAACACGCCAGGATGCCTGTCATCGGCATTTCCTGCGGCAATTATGGCGTGGGCGGGCTCGGCGCTCGGTTCGTCGTCTGCGGGCTCGGCGTCTGGTTCGGCGTTGGGCCCGGCGTGTGGTTCGAGAGAGCGCTCGACGTCGGGTCCGCGGGCGCGCCGGCGTCGGTCTTCTTCTCGGGATGATGAAAGTAGCGGACGCGCTGCATCTGGAGCGGTTGCCACACGTACGGTTTCACGATCGGCGTGTCCTCGAACGCGAGGTGCGCCGACGGAGCTTGTCCGCGCACGAGCCGCACGGCGGGCCCCTCGCCTCGAGACGCGGGCGTCCCCGTGAGTGAGAGATCGCCGTCGAGCACCGCCCGCGCGCCTGCGCCGACGGCGATGCGCATCGAGCAGCCGAGCTTTGCGAGGAACGCGTCGACCGCCGCGTTCACCTTGTCGTCGACCTTCGCGTCCTCCGGGAGCTCGACCCACACGAGCATTCCGTCGTCGTCTTGCACCCCGGCGAACGTGTGCGCGCCAAGGGTGGCCGCGTCGGTCGTCTTCGTCCCGGTCGCGAGCGTCGTCGCGTCCTTCGGCGGCGTGTCGCCGATGAAGAACGCCCCTTCCGTGAGGAAGAGCCCGAGCTGCCCCGGCTTCACGCGCGTCGCGTTCGTGAAGCTCACGACCGTCGGCGTCGTCACGCTCGTGCCCGCGCTCGCCGCCGGCAGGAGCGTGCGCGGATCGAGCCGCAGGACCGACGCCTTCAAGTCAGGACGCGCGGCGTCGAGCCGGACCGACGTCGTCGCGAGCGAATACGGAAAACCGTGCTGAGGAAGCCCTTTGACGCGCCAGACGCCTTCACCCGGATCGGGCGTCGCCATGGCGCTCGTGAGATCCTTGCCCGGCAGCTCCGGCCGGCGCGTCAGATAGAAGAAGTCGCGCGCGTCGCGGTGGATGTACTGCGGGAAGTTCATGTGGCTCATGCCCTTGATCATGCGGCGGGCGCGCACGTGGAAGTCCGGCAGGTCCTTGAACGTGCCTTCGTACTCCCAGTCGGGTTGGAGCGGCCGGCCGAGCGGCTTGAAGTCGCTCGAGCGCTCGACGTCGTAGAACTCGAAGCCAGCGAGGCCCGGGTTCATGTCGAGATGCACGCCGTAGCTGCAACGCGCGAGGATCATTCCCTCGGCGAGCACGTCGGCCGAGATGTCGTTGCCCCAGAAGTAGCCGACGAAGCCCTCCTTCGTCATGCAGACGCCCGAGCGTGTCGTGTGGACCTCGTCGTGCCAGCCTTTCGGCGTGCCGCCCCACCAGGTGCGACCCCAGGGGTTGTAGACGCCGTCCTCCACGAGCGCGGTCAGGTTCTGACGGAAGCTCAAGATGGTGTCGGGGACGTCGGTCGACGCCGGCCACGAGCCCATCGACGTCGAGCCGTCGCGGTTCTCGATGATTGTCGCGGCGTAAGGCTTCGGTGGGAGATAGAGGACGCCGTCAGCCTGCATGCCGTACTCGCCGTGGATCGCTTGGAAGCCGCCGTTGAAGCCGCCGACGAGGTTCTTGATCACCTCGGGCGTGCGCGGGACGACGCCGGGACCGGCTTCGCCAGTCGCGCTCACCGGCTCGACGGTGCCGGCCTCCATGTGGAGCGCGATCTGCCGCGGATCCCAAAGTGTGCAATATACACGCGTCTCGCGACGGGCCTTGTCGGCGCGGATGAAGGTCGTGACGAACGCGGCCGGCGTGCCCGGGGTCTCGCCGATGAACGGGTCGTTGTCGAGCACGATCCATTTGCCTTCACCGGGGAGCGCGGGCTTCACGATCGGGTCGAGCGGGGCGGGCGGCCAGCCGATCTCGGGATCGCTGAACGAGATGCCGCTACCGCCGCCGAGGCCGGCGAGATCGAGGGCGACCTCTTGCTCGCTCGAATCGCCGAGGACCCTCGCGCGGGCGCGCAGCACGAGGTCGAGCGCGGTGAAGGCGACCGCCTTGACGACCTGCATGTTCTCTTCGCCGAACCACGGCATCGCGCGCACGCGGTCGACCGCCCAGGTGACGACGTTGCCGGGGCGCGCTTGGGTGTCGGGGATCGGACGCACCCAACCGCCGCCTTCGATCGCCTCGCCCGACTCGGGATCGAGCGTGATCGCGCGGCCGTCAGCGCTCGCGACGATCGTCGGAGGCTTGCCGACGCGCCAGGACAGCGTGACCTCGTTCGCCGGCGGATCGAGCGAGAAGGCGTTGTGCAGGACGCCGCTCGTCTGCCCCGTCTCCTGCAGGCGCGTGAGCGCGGTCTGCCACTTCTGCACGCGCGTGAGCTCTACGCTCATGCTCGCGGGCTTGCCGTCGAGATCGAGCGCGTGGAGCGCGGTGACGATGCCGTCGACGCTCGTCGAGTACGCGACGAAGCGGCCATGGGTGACGGGCGCGCTCTCGTCGACGCCGCTCGTGCGCGTGAGGTTGTAGTCGTCTCCGACGTCGAGCAGGACGCCCTCCGGGGAGAGACGCGCGTCCACCAAGAAGAGATCGTGCGGCTCTCCCGCCGGCTCGGCGCGGACGAGCGCGCGCGCGCCGCCGAAGACCGCGCCCCTGACGCCGCTCGCGCCGGTGAGCCAGGTGACGTCGTCGCCGGTGCAGGTCAGTGATCTTTGCGCGAGCGCTTCACAGAGCGCGGTCGAACGGTTGGGCGCGCGGTCGTCGATGTCGCCTGAGCGACGAGCTCCCCACCAGAGCATCGCGAGGATGACGAACGGCAGCGGACGGAGCGACGGGCGAGGTGCCAGCCGTTTGCTCGTCGCTTCTCCCACGATGCTCATGTCGATTCGTCCGCGCGCCTCGAACCGATAGAACGCTCGAGAGCAGAGGAGTGAACACCGACTCGACGCTTTTATCCACCTCGTTTCCCCGAGCACTGGCGCCGTCCACTCACGCCACGCATCTGCCAACACAGTTGTCTATTTCGTGACCTGCGACCCGAAATAGCCTTCTTTCGATGCGATTTGGAGAACGGTCGTCTGGCCTGAGATGTGCTACTCCGTTTACGGAGGATCGAGGACCGTGCTCCGTTCGCGTCGTTTCTTGGCAATCATCTGCGTGGCATTCGGCGTGGCGTGCGCGAGCCCCACGTTGCCGCTGCCGCCGCCGTCGATCCCGACGATGTCGCAGATGGACGCGACCCACTACACCTTGTCGTCGACCGCCGGCGTCGAGGCGAACGCGCTCGTCATCCTCTACAACCAAAACCCCGCCGTCTCGCTCCAGGACCGCGTGAGCGGCGTGCAGGCAGACGAAGAGGGGAATTGGACGCAGACCATCGTCGCGACCAAGGGCGACGCGATCGACATCACGCAAGAGTTCGGCACCACCAAATCCCCGCCGACGACGATCGAGCTTCGTTGAAGCTCCGCCCGCTGGGCCTCTCCTAAGCATCGCTTTGCGAATTTCGTGCTGACGGCGGCACGACGAGAGGTCGATTCGTTCGCGTCGCTAGCGATATTCGCTCGCGCCGATGACCTTCAGCGCGACGCGCTTCTTCTGCGGGCCGAGCGAAGGGCTCTGGTCGATGACCTCGCCGACAAGATCGTAGTCGCTCGCTTGCGAGATGCGGACGCGGCGGATCTGACCGGCCGCGACCTCTCCGCCGGAGAGGAACACCTGGCCGTCGATCTCCGGGGCTTGGCCCTGATGGCGGCCTTGCATGACGAGATCGTGCTCTTGGCTCTCGCCCTCGACGAGCACGTCGAGCTCTTGGCCGATCTTCGCCTGGTTCTTCCGGCGGGCGATCTTGCGCTGCAGCGTCATGAGCCTGCGGTTGCGCGCGGCCGCGGTCTTCTTGTCGACCTTGCCTTCGAATTCGAACGCGCGGCAGCTCTCTTCGTCCGAATAGCGGAAGACGCCGACGTGCTCGAACTCGGCCCACTGGACGAAATCGTAGAGCTCTTGGAACTCGGCGTCGGTCTCACCCGGGTGGCCGACGATGAACGCGGTGCGGAAGGTGAGGTCAGGGATGCTCTCGCGCATGTGCGCCACGACGCGCTTCTGGCGATCGAGCCCGTGCCCGCGGCGCATGCGTTTGAGCATCGCGTCGGCGGCGTGCTGCAGCGGCATGTCGACGTAGCGGACGATCTTCGGATGGTGCGCGAGGAGCTCCACGAGCTCGTCGTCGATCGTCTCAGGATACAGGTAAAAGACGCGGATCCAGCGGAGCTTCTTCACCTCGCCGACGGCCGTCAGGAGCTTCGCGAGGCGCGTGCGCTCTTCCTTGGTCACGCTCGGGTCTTTGAGGTCGCGGCCGTAGGCGATCGTGTCTTGGCTGATGAGGTTCACCTCGAGCACCCCCTGGTCGGCGAGCTGCTCGACCTCACGGACGACGTCCTCGACCGGGCGCGAGCGCTGCTTTCCGCGGAACTCCGGGATCGTGCAGAATGCACACGTCCGGTTGCAGCCTTCGGCGATCTTCACGTAAGCGCTGGCACGTGGGCCGGTGAGGACGCGCGGGTCGCTCGCGCGAATGACCCAGTCGGCCGGGTTGCCAACGAGCATGCGCGCCGGCTTTTTGCCGCGCAGGATCGTCTCGAGCTTGAGCATGTCGCTCGAGCCCAAGAAGTGGTCGACCTCCGGCATCTGCGTCTCGAGGTCCTTCGAGTAGCGCTGCGAGAGGCAGCCGGCGACGACGAGCTTCTTGCACGAGCCCGCTTCTTTGAAGAGCGAGAGCTCGAAGATGGTGTCGATCGACTCCTTCTTCGCCTCGCCGATGAAGCCGCACGTGTTGACGACGATGGTCTCCGCGTCCGCGGCGTCGTCGACGATCACGTAGCCGCTCTTCTTGGCGACGCCGAGCATGACCTCGCTGTCGACGCGGTTCTTCGGGCAGCCGAGGCTGACGAAGTGAATGGTCTTCTGGCTGCTCACGCGCGAATCTTTAGCAGAAAACCGCGGGTGCGCGGGCGCAGCCACCTTTTTCTTCGTTCGGCGTCTGGGTCGGGATTGCTCAGAAGCAGCTGACGTCGTCGTTCGAGAGGTTCGGCGTGCCGGCGAGCGTGCTGGAGTAGGTATCGAACGAGTAGCTCCATCGCGCCCAGTCGGGCCGGTCGGACCACGCGCAGTCGGACGGGAAGCTCACCGAGGCGCCGATCTCGAGGTTCGAAAAATTCGGATAGACCAGCGTGTCGACGACGATCGTGCCGAGCTTGACGTCGATCTCGTCACCGTCGTTCTTCAAGACGTCGCTGTTGGACCACGAATAGAGCGGCATCACGAGACCGTGGTTTGTGACGACGTCGGCCGAATCGGCGACCAAGAAGGTGGCGTTCGGCTGCAAGGTGAGGCCGTCGTTGATCGTAACGGCGTCGACGCCACCGCTCGTTCCGCGCGGCGAGGAGATGACGAGGCCGGAGAGATCGAGCACGCAGTCGGTACGCGTGCTCTGGAGCTCCACCCATTCGCCTTTGTCGCCGGAGCCGGCGGCGCTCGAGATCATGATCTCGACGACCTTCACGTCGCCGGGCTGGACACCGACGCACGCGGGGAACCCGACGGGGCCGGAGTCGGCGGGCGGAGGGTTGTCGATGGCGCGGCCGGCGTCCGGGGTTCCGCCGCCCGACGGGCGACCGCCCGGAGCGAACGCGCCGGAGTCGTCGTTGGTGTGATCGGGCGTGCGCGGCTGCGGGAGCGTCGGATCGTCGGTCGCGCCGAAGTCGTCACCGACGTTGTCGTCGCCGTGATGCTTGGTGGCGGAGGCCGACTGCGAGCAGGCAAAGAGCGCCGAGCACGTAGCCGCAGTCAGCGTCAGATTCGCGAGCCAGAACCGGCGCGTCATCGTAAAGGATGTTCTAGCACCACGTTTCCCTACACGCCACCCAAGGGGGTGGAAAATTCCAGCACCTAACGAGACTCTCGAATTCGCTCGATAAATCGGTCGAAGAGGTAGAGCGAGTCGTGCGGGCCAGCGGCGGCCTCGGGGTGGTACTGGACGCTGAACGCGTTCGCTTCAGGCACGACGAGCCCTTCGCTCGTGCCGTCGTTCAGGTGCAGATGCGACGACTCGGCGTGCTTCGGCAACGACTTCAAGTCGACCGCGAAGCCATGGTTTTGCGCCGTGATCTCGACCCGGCCGGTCGCCAGATCTTTCACCGGCTGGTTCGCGCCGCGATGACCGAACTTCAGCTTGTACGTGTTGCCGCCGACCGCGTGCGCGAGAAGCTGATGGCCGAGGCAGATGCCGAAGATCGGCTTCTTGCCGAGGAGCGCCCGGAGTGTTTCGACGCCGTACGAGACGGCGGCCGGATCGCCTGGCCCATTCGAGAGGAAGATGCCGTCGGGCGCGAGCGCGAGGATGTCGGCCGCCGATGTCTTGGCGGGAACACCGGTGACCCTGCAACCGGCGTCGACGAGGCAGCGCAAAATGTTCCGCTTGATCCCAAAGTCGACGACGACGACGTGATACTCGGCCGGCTTCGGTGGTCCTCCGAGCGAGCTGGTGCGCCAGACGCCGCGCCCTTCGCTCCACGCGTAGTTTTGCTTCGGCGTGACGGTCTGCACGAGGTCGAGCCCGTTCATGTCGGGCGCGTTCTTCGCGTGAT
>CAJDWT010000179.1_pt1 | contig 9769 bp, 10 predicted proteins | sample 7391671 | NCBI WGS metagenome assembly CAJDWT01 (sample SAMEA7055729, study PRJEB34461) | soil metagenome | biome: terrestrial ecosystem; feature: Peninsula; material: soil | place: Antarctica | collected 2016
GCATAAATGGTATCGAAAGCCAATGATGATTTCCCACTCCCACTTAAACCCGTGATCACCACCATCTTATTACGCGGAAAGCTTACATCGATATTTTTAAGATTGTGCACTCTTGCACCATACACTTCTACATCCTTTTGTTCGCCTAGATCTACGTGATTTTTGCTCATATACTAATCGCTCCGTTTTTAAAAATAGCTTGCAAAATTAACGAAATAAAAGCACAAAAGCGATTGAGTTACAGTTATCAGCCATTAGCAATCAGCCATCAGTAGTCAGAAGAAATAATTAATACGTATAAAGAGATAATATAAAAATTTTATTTGATTTTAGATCCAGCGTTAGCAAACCATCCTTAAGGATAATATTTTGCAAATCATTCCAGCCGTAATTTTTAATATAAAAAGTGTGCAGTGAAAGACCGGCTTTATCCAACTTTAGCCAAAAATGTTCTTTTATTTTTAACCCCATAAATGCCCAGGCAGCCAGGAACAATGCGAGCAGGATCCCGAGCCACTTCACCTTCAACCGCAGGATGAAGAAGAAATAGATCTCGAACTCCGGGAACACGGTCGCGAAGGCGAGGACGAGCGACGAGTTCAGCCAGAGGTTGCCGACCGCACCGCCGCTGAGCCACGCGGCGACGGTCGTTCCGATCATCCCAACGAGGTAATAAACGTTGAGCTTGAACGACCCCCACTCGTGCTCGAGATTCGAAGCGACGAGCCAGAGCCAATAGAGCGAGAGGAGGATCCAAATCGGCGAGTCGGTGTCTGGCAGAAACAGATAGGTGACGAGACGCCAGACCTGGCCATGACGCACCATCGGCAAGTCGAGCGTGAGAAGCCCGAAAAAATCGTGGCGGATCGTCGTGAGCACGAAGACGATCGCCATCCCTCCGACGAGAAACGCCGTGAGGTTCGGGATCCGGCTCCTTGCGTCGGCATCTGTTGCTGGATGTCGCCGCGAAGATTCGCAGGCATCTCCGATGCGCTGGGGTCGGACGAGCACGCATTGATGTACGGATTGGTCGAATCGACCGAAAACGCGACGAGCGCCGCGTACGCCTTCTGCGAGTCGGTGCCGTCGATCGTCGGCGAGTTTGGTCCAGTACCCGCTGCACCGGCCGGTCCGTGGCAGTTCGCGTCTGCGCACTTCCACACGCCGCCGGGCTGGATCTTCGGGAAGATGTCGGTCGCCCAGCTCACCGTGCAGGTGCCTCCTTCTTGCGTCGACTGGCCGCTCGAGTCGCATGGCGCGGGGGCCCCAGGCGTGGTCGCCGTGGCCGTCGCTTCGCCCGGTACCGGTGGCACCTTTCGATTCGCGAGCCCGCTCGGACCGCCAAAGCGTGTCTCATCCTCGCTTCCGCACGCCGACTGTGCGAACGGAAGGAGCGCACAGAGAAAAAGCGATGCGGTGAAGAGTCGCGAGCGCATGCTCCCATTCTGAGAGCATCGACCGTGCCTACGCAAACGAGAAACGCCGCCGGTCGTGATTCCCGCAAAACCGCGCGCGGTCCATGTGGAGCCACATGTGGAGCCACGCGTCCCCTGGCCAGGGGTGGCACATTCGCGATCCACCGATCGCTCCTTTCTCGCGCTCGAGGTTCGTGCGTGGCGGCGAGTTCCGTGTAAGCTTTCGATTGATGGGCAAGCTCCTCATGCTCGTTGCAACCATTGCCGTCGGCGTCTCGGCCACGGGCTGCGTGCACGTCGCTCCGTACGAGCGCGGAACGCTTGCCCATCCGACGATGACGACCGAAGACATCTCGACAGGCCTCGACGACCACGTGCGGGCCGTCTCCGAAGCTGCCGAAGGTGGCGGCCTCGGCGGTGGTGGCGGCGGCTGCGGCTGTAACTAGCGCGGCTTTCGCCCTACAGCGCTCCCGAGCACCAGCAGCGATCGCGAATAATCGGCGCGGAAGAGTTTCGTTTCCTGTAGCGTGCCTTTGTGCCTCGCACGTCTGCGCTCCCGCGGCTCGCAGCACTCGTCGCCGCGCTCGCCATCACGTTGTCCTCGGGCCCGGCCAGCGCCGCCGGCTACGATGACGGCGCGGCATCGCGAGCGGTCGACGCCGCGATGAACGAGGATTACGCGAGCGCCAACTACGCCGAGGCGAATCGGAAGCTCCAAGACGTCCTCGACAAGTGCGCCAAACGCGGCAGCAAGTGCTCGTCCTCCACGCGCGCCAATGCCCTCATCGGCCAGGGCATGGTCTCGTCCCAGCTTGGCAAGATCGAAGACGCCAAGTCGCTCTTCGGCAAGGCGCTCCAGGAAGACCCGAACGCGAAGCTTCCGTCCTCGGGCACGAGCCCCAACATCCGCGCCCAGTTCGCCGACGCGGCCAAGGCGCAGCCCGCGCCTGCCCCCACGCCAGCCGATACGAATGCCGGGGCGCGCGGTGACGAAACCCCTGCGCCGGCCGCACCCGCGGCGGGCGGCAAGATCCCCGGTTGGAACAGCCCCGAGGCGTTCGCGCTCGCCGGCGAAGCGTTGAAGGCCGGTCTCGCCGGCAACTTCGCCGAGTGCATCGAGAAGGACACCGCCTCGCTCAAGCTCGAAGAGCAACCTGGCACGCGGCTCCATCTCTCCTCGTGCGAGGTCAAGGCCGGCAAGCTCCTCAGCGCGCTCACGGACGCACAGAAAGCGTTGAAGGACGGCATTGCGAAGCGCAATGGGCCCGTCATGGAGATCGCAAAGAAGAAGGTCCAGGACATCCTCCCGAGGATTCCGCACGTGACGTTCGAGCCGCCGGCGGGCGTCGAAGATCTGAAGGTCACGTTCGACGATCGCGAGGTCAAGGGCGATCTCCACAAGAAGTTCTCCATTGACCCGGGCAAACACTCGGTCAAGGCGGAAGGTACCCAGAACGGGGTTCCGCTCGGATTCGACGAGACCTTCGACGTGAAAGAGGGCGAGCTCTATACCGTCAAAATCACGCTCAAATCCCAGGCTCCGGAGTTTCTCACCCAAGGCCAGATGCAGTGCATGGCCGCGGCAAAGAGCCAGGAAGAAGTGCAGAAGTGTCTTCCGGAGAACTCGAAGAACCTCGTCATCCGCGCTGGCACCGAGCTCGCTGGTTACACCGACACGAACCACGTCCACGTCTTCTCGCCGAGCATCAACGGCTCGGTCACCTCGCCGACGTCGGGCTGGAACGTCGCTGGTAGCTTTCTCGTCGACTTCGTCACCGCCGCCTCGCCGGACATCGTCTCCGAAGCATCGAGCCATTTCGTCGAACGTCGTTACGCCGGGAGCCTGAGCGGTGGCTACAAGCCCGGACTCTATGGGGTCAGCGGCTTCGCCAATATCTCCGACGAGCCCGACTACCTCTCGCTCACCGGCGGACTCGCGGTCACGGCCGACCTCCACGACAAGCTCATCACGCCGCGTCTCGCCTACTCGCACTCCGACGACACGATCGGCCGCAGCGACACGCCGTTCTCGATCTTCCACAACAAGCTCCTCACGAACGACTTCGACGGAAGCGTCACGTTCGTCCTTTCGTCGACCTCCGTCGTTGTCCTCGGCGTCTCTCTGACGACCGAGCGCGGTGACCAGTCGAAGCCGTATCGCTACATCCCGATGTTCGCTGCGCCAGTCGCCGCGCGCGTACCCGCCGGCGTCGGCGTCGACGTCGTCAACTTTTACCGGCTCTCCATGCGCCCGACCGAGCAGCTGCCGACCGAGCGTGACCGCTACGCCGGCGCGGTCCGCTTCAACCATCGCTTCACGACCGCGACGCTCCGCCTCGAAGAACGGCTCTACGCCGACACCTGGCTCACGAAGGCCTCCTCGACCGACTTCCGCTACATTCAGGATCTCGGGACGAAGTTGCGCGTGTGGCCGCACGTCCGTTTGCACGGTCAAACCGCGGCAAACTTCTACGAGCTCGCCTACACGGCAATCATCGATTCGCGTGGTAAGATGATTCTTCCCACCTACCGAAGTAACGATCGCGAGCTCGGACCGCTCGTCACCGTCACTGCGGGAGGCGGCGCGCGCGTGCAGCTCGGTAAGGCCGAAGGCAGCGCGAGCTACGGGCTCACGGCCGCTGCCGACGTCATGTACACACGATTTTTCGAGGCCCTCTTCGTAACGACCCGCACTGCCCTCTACGGGTCGCTCGGCTTCGACGCGGAGTTCTAGAGATGAAAAAGCTTCGCTCATCCTTTGTCCTCGCCCCTGCCGCGCTCGTCGGCGTCGGCATGCTCGCGCTCTTCGCCGCGTGCACGACCAACCCGGTCCCCGACGCAGCGATCGACGCGCTCGGTGACGAGGTCGGCGATCCCGGCCCCGACCACCGCCCCGGCCAGCCGTGCGTGCTCTGCCACTCGAAGGACGGTCCAGCGAGCGACGATCCGTTCGCGGTCGGCGGCACCGTCTTCCACGACCCCAAGAGCGCGCAAGGGGTCGCGGGCGTGAACATCCTCTTCGTCGACTCGAACGGGGCCGCGCCCAAGAACGACGTCATCACGTCGCAGTCCGGAAACTTCTTCGTCCGCACGTCGGACTGGGCCCCGTCCTTCCCGCTCTTCGTGAACATCTACAATCCGGCCGACGGGACCAAGCGCGTCATGAACAGCCATATCGGTCGTGAGCCCTCGTGCGCGAACTGTCATCGCGACGCGTTCGACAAGGCGCAGGAGCTCTACTCCGTCGGGCACATTTACATGTATTCCGCACCCGCCGTCGCGTCGGACGCGGGCGCCTCGAACGACAGCGGCGCCGCCAGCGACAGCGGAACGGGGGGTGACATTTGAAGACGCGAACCGCGCTCCGTTTGATGAGCGTCGCCATCCTCACGTCGATGACGTGCGCTGTCGCTTCCTGCGCTTCGGTGCCGGACGCCAACCGCTATACCGTCATCCTCACGCCGGATCCGGTGCAGTATCAGAAGGGCGTCAGCCTCTTCATGGAGCGCCGCTGCGGCACGCTCGACTGCCACGGCCAAGACGGTCGCCCGATGCGCATCTACGGCGCGCGTGGGCTCCGGCTCCCGAACGACGCCGGCCTCACGCCTTCGAACGGCGACACCACGTCGGCCGAGCAGCTCGCGAACTTCCGCGCCGTCGTCGGTCTCCAGCCGGAGCAAATGAGCCGCGTCATCGCTTCCGGCGGTCAGAATCCGGAGAGCTTGCTCCTCTTGCAGAAGCCGCTCGGTCTCGAGTTTGGTGGTGCTCGTCACAAGGGCGGCTCCGTCATCGCGTCGGGCCAGGCTGACCCCGGCTATCGCTGCCTCACCGGTTGGCTCGAGAACGCTGACCCGGCGACGGCCGACCTCAGCTTCCTCGACGACTGCAAGACGGCGGCGAACGCCTATTGAGACGATGAGCGCGCGCACCGGCCTCGCTGTCGCGCTTTCGCTCGCGGCGACGAGCTGCGTGTTCCTCGTCGATTCGCTCCCCGACGGCACGACGTCGAGCTGCAATCTCTCCACCGACGCGAGCGTCTGCGCGATATGCATCGAGACGAGCTGCAAGACCCAGCTCGACGCTTGCTGCGGCGACGACAGCTGCCGCGGCCTCTTGATCGACGCCGACGAGTGCGCGAAAGACGAATATTGCGGCTCGCTTGCATCTGCCGGCGCGTCGGGCAAGGGCGCCGACTTCGTCGGTTGCATCCAAGCGAGCTGCGGCGCCTCGTGCAGAGGCATCGGTGAAGCGGGAAGCACCGGCGACGCGTCGTCGTGTACGGGCTGCGACACGACGTGCACGACTGGCTCGACCGGCGCGTGCGCGTGCGCACCGGCGACGAGCGCGAAGCCGGGCAACTCGGTCGTGTGCCCGACCTACCAGCTCGACAATCCCATCTGCTGCGAGACGCCGGGTTGGCCGACGAGCGGCCAGTGCGAATGCGTGAGCATCTATTGCTCCGAGTCGAACGGCTATTGCCAGTGCTCGATCGGTGCGTACGTCGAAGGCGCGACCAACCTCTCGTCGTGCAGCGCAAATCAGTTGGACGACATCTGCTGCTTCGACACGGCGAGCGGCAACTGCACCTGCGGCTCCGGCTTCGATTGCAGCAATAGCGAGGTGCAGGTCTCCGAATGCTCGGCGTCGACGATGACCTGTCCGACGAGCAGCGCGCTCTCGAAGAAGACCACGCAATGCAGCACGTTCACCGATTGATCAGAACGCGATGGTGATCTTGGCAGGCGTCTTCGCGAGGTTGTCGTAGAACCTCGAGGTCGGCCAGAAGAGCGCGCCCAGGAAGGCAGCGGCCGAGACACCGAGCGAGATCGTGCTGACCCACGCCATCGTGCGGCCGCGGGTTGCGTCGGACTCCGCAGCGACGGGATCGGTGCAGTAGCCTCGATCGGGAATGCACTGTGATTTCCAGTCGGACTGCGCGTTGAGCGCGACGACGCCGGCGACGACGGCCGTCGCGAGCGCGCCAACCGCGACGCCGCCGAGGACGTAGGAGGCGACAGCGGGCTTCGAATGCTCACGGGGCGGCGGTGCGGTCGCTTGCGCCGGAGCCGCGACCGGCGCAGGCGGCGTCGTGGCAACCGACGGGGGCACCGCGTCGAGCAGCGCGAGCACGGGGGAGAGCGTCGTCGTCTGACCGATCTCCGCGCTTCCGTCCCACGACCACGCCTTGCGATTCATGAGCGACACGCGGACGTGATGGGGCCCGGGATCCACGGGGGTCGGCACACCGACGATCGAGCTACCCATGAGCGTGTCGTCGAGCTGGACGACGAGCGTGGGGTCGCTCGCGAATTGCGGTAGATCGATGAGAATGCGAGGCAGCTTCGGGCCGATCGCTTCGATGCGGCTCGCCGCCGTCGTTGCGCGGTCGTTCCGATTCTCGCGATGGGCTTGGCTGAGCGCCTCTTGGTAGGTCGCGTACGCGCGAGCGAGCGCGCCCAGACCTTCGTAGCAGCCGGCCAAGTTGAGGAGGGTGCCGCCGCCCGGATCGAGCGCTTCGCTCTTCTCGAGGAGCACGCAGGCGTGCGTGTAGTCCTTTTTCGCCATGAGCGCGCGCGCCTGGTCGAAGAGCGCTTGCGCGACCGCTTGATCGTTTCCTTGGGCGTTGTCTTGCGCGAAGGCGGGCGTCGCGAGCGTCGAAGACGCCGCCAGGAGAGCCCAGACCTTCAGCGAGGACCGCGAAATCATCGCTTCATCGTAGCGAATTCCAAAAAAAACGTCTGGGCACGCGCGACATCGCCGGAGTCGCTGCCTCTTGCCCTGTGAACGCGGCGAACGCGGCCGAAAATTTGGACGGAGAGAGAGCGATGAAGACGACGAAAGCAATGACGGGCGCAGCGATGGCGATGATTCTGGCGACGACGGCGTGCACGCGCACGTTGCCGCCGCCCGCAGCTCCGGCGCACGAGATGCCGAAGGCGTCCGTCGAGGTTCCGCCCGAGGTCGATGGGCAAACGACTGTCGTCGTCGACGTCACGAACGGCCCCGCGCGCGTCGACGAGGTCATCGCACAAGAAGCTGCGGCCACGAGCACCGGCGTCGTCGCCTACGGCGAGCTCACACGGAACGTCTGCCTCACGACGCCGTGCGCAGTGAACCTCGATTACGGCCAGCACAACTTCCGCTTCACCGGCACGAGCGACAACGAGCACTATGGAACCGGCGTCGTGACCGCGGGGAGGAGCGACAGCGTCTTCCGGCACACGATGGGCGAGCATTCGAGCGGCGGCCCCGTCCACGGCATCGGCGTCGCAACGACGTCGCTCGGTCTCCTCGGCGCGCTCGTCGGCGGCTCGCTCCTCGGCACCGGCGCGCTCATTCAGGCCAGCGACACGACTGGCACCGGCTCGGGAAGCGGTCTCACGACCGGTGGCGGCATCACGCTCGGGATCGGTCTAGGTCTCGTGGCCATCGGCATCGGAATGATGGTCGCGTCACCGACGACGAACCAAGAGGGCTCGTCGACGCAGTTCGCGAACACCAATCAGCTTCTGTCGGACGAGTCGAAGCCGTCGAAGACGAGCGGTCAAAGCTTGTAAGTTGCAACTACTTGCGATCGTTCATTCCAGGTAAATTTTCGAGCGACGGTGGGGCTGCCGTCGCCGTCGCCGTCCTTGGACGAAATGGCGTCGGTTTGGCCACGGGCCGAGTGCTCGCGCTCGTGCTCGGAGCGATCGCAGCGGTGGTCGTAGCCGTGATCGTTGCTGTCGTCACGGTCGTGCTCGTGCTCGCCGTTGCGCTTGCCGTCGGCGTTTCGATCGCTACCGCGCTCGGCGTCACGTCGAGCGCGGGCTCGGCCACGGTAGGCTTTCTTTCCGCCATCGACGACGCGGCGATCGCGACGACGGCGCCTGCGATCACCGCAATTGCGCCACCGATCCACAACGGAGCGGCGCTCCGCTTCGGCGCCGCTGCGAGCGGCCGCAAGACGTCGGCGAGCTCGCGCACGCTCTGGAATCGCTCGTTCGGATGCTTCTCGAGACAACGGGTGACGACGCGCTCGAACGCGGTGGGCACGTCGGGCCGTGTCTTCTTCACCGCCGGGGTCGGCTGCGAGAGGATCGCGGCTGCCAAACCGATCGCGTTCTCCGCGTCGAACGGCGCCTGGCCGGTGACGAGCTCGTACAAGACGACGCCGAGCGCCCAGATGTCGGTCCGCGCGTCGGTGCGCGCGCTGCTCTGCGTCTGCTCCGGTGACATGTAGCGCGGCGAGCCGAGGAGCACGCTGCGCGAGGTGTGTCCACCGACTGCACCTTCGCCGATCAGCTTGGAAATGCCGAAATCGAGCACCTTGATCTTCCGCTCACCCGGCTTGGTTTCGGCCAAGAAGAGATTCGCCGGTTTCAGATCGCGGTGCACGACGCCCAGCACGTGCGCTTCGCCGATCGCATCGCACGCCTCGAGAATCCAGCGCGCAGCAAGCGCAGGCGACACGCGTCTCTCGCGTTCCAAAATCTGCGCGAGGTCCTCACCGCGCAAAAGCTCCATGACGAGGTACGGCTCGCCGTCGTGCGCGATTCCGTTGTCGAACACGCGGACGACGTGGTCGCTCGAGAGGCTCGCGACCGCACGCGCCTCGCGGAAGAAGCGGGCGGTCGCCTCCGGAACGCCGCGCGTCTCGTGACGCATGAATTTGATCGCAACCCGGCGATCGAGCCCGAAGTGCGTCGCTTCGACGACCATGCCCATACCGCCGACACCGATCAAGCGCTCGACCCGATACTTACCTTCGAAGATTTCGCCGGGCGTAAATACGCGCTTCGGCGGCATCGCTTCGTCGGTCACGATCGTCGCCGCGAGCGCGGTCGACGCTAGCGGATCGACGCCGGCGGTCGTCTCCGACTTCGCGAGCATCGACACGATGACGCGGCAGTCGCTGCACGACGCCATGTGCAGCTCGATTGCCGCGCGGCGCTCGGCGGGCGCTTTTCCTTCTGCGTACGCGACCAGCGCGGCCTCGGGCGGGCAGGCGAGAGACATCGGGAAAAGGCCTGTACCACGCTGGATGGGAGACGGGAGAGGCGCATGTTAATCTCAGGCTCATGGCTCTCGCCGACCTCGACCAGCACGTCGCCGAAGCCCGGCGCACGTGGCCCACCGTCGACGTTGACCCGGCGAAATTCGCGGTGATTTTGGCGGCGAAGCGCGCGACCGAGCCTGCTCGCATCTCGGACCTCTACATCGTGTCGGGCGTGGCGTTGAAGCCAACCGTGATCGGGCCCGTGTTCCGCTGCGTGTACCAGCCAGCGGAGGCGTCGATGCACGCGCCGGAGTCGACGGTCGCGACCTGGAAGTGGGACGACGGCAGGTTCGCGGCCGTGAACATCGCGTCCGCG
>CAJDWT010000161.1_pt1 | contig 9728 bp, 9 predicted proteins | sample 7391671 | NCBI WGS metagenome assembly CAJDWT01 (sample SAMEA7055729, study PRJEB34461) | soil metagenome | biome: terrestrial ecosystem; feature: Peninsula; material: soil | place: Antarctica | collected 2016
CGCCGAGGCCTGCCCCGCCGCCGCGGCCCATGCCGACGCCGACGCCGATGCCGACTCCGTCACCTACGCGAACACCGGTCCCGGTGCCCACACCGACACCGTATCCGCCGGTTCCCGCTCCGGGACCCACCGTTCCGCGTTGAAGCGCTTAGAGGGCAGCGCCGGCGTTGAAGTCGGTATCGATCGCCGCCTGAACGGTCTTGATCGCGCTCGCCTTCGTCGTGACCAAGCCCAGCTCTCGATTATTTTCCATGCTGTTTTGCGTGAAGTTGGCGGACCCGACGTACAGGGCCTTACGGTCCACCATGATCGCCTTCGCGTGGATGTACGGCTTGTGCGTTTTGACGACCTGGATGTTGTGCCCCTTCATCTTGGCGACTCCGGTCGATTGACCCGAGCTCGGGTCAGCGTCGGATAAAATGACGCGGACCTTCGCGCCGTTGTCGGAGACGATGCAGAGATCATTGACGACGTCGAAGTCGGAGAACGACTCCGCCTCGACGTCGACGGTGCTCTTCGCCGTGCCGATGAGCCCGCGGATGCGGTCTTTGGCGTTGTCCGGGGCGACCAGCAAGTTGCCTTGAGCCGTGACGGGCGTCTTCGTGAAATCCGCGTTGAAGATGGCCTCCGCCTCCGCGACGTCGTCGGCGTTGGTGTCGATCGCGAGGAACTCGCGGTTGGACGTCGGTGACGAGAGCGTGGTGTTCATCGTCATGATCCACGCCGTCTTGCCGTCGAGGATGACGCATTTCTCGTGCGTGAACGTGAATGTCGGCGACGCGTAGGTGACCATGCCTTTGTCGACGGCGTAGAGGGCGCCATACGCCTTGTAGTTCGAGTTGCCCTGGTCGGACGGGAACTGCCCATTCAAGACCACCTTCACGTCGAGCCCGGCCTTCTTCTTGGCGATGAGCGCGTTGGTGACGTCGTCGTCGGTGAGGATGTACATGGTCATGTGGATCGACGTCGTCGCCGCGTTGATCGCGTCGAGCAGCCCCTGCGCGTTGTCGCTGGGCTCGACGATGATCGAAATGTCGTTGGAGAACCCGGGGCCGCCGCCGGTGCCTGTTGAGGCGTCGGGGTCGGTGACGTCTCCGTCTTCGTCCGTGCCGGCGTCGACCGACGTGTTGCCGCCGTCGTAGTCGTACGTATTGGACGGGCCCGACGAGTCGCTGCATCCGGCCCAACACGCCACGAGGGGCAGCGCGCAGAGAAGGGACCCCAAAAAGCTCGGCCAAGGTCGACGCATGATCCGGAGATCAATGGCAGATTCCCCCGTAATCGCAAGAAAAGGCGGTGTAGGCTCGGGCCGGAATGCGTCTCCGCGCGAAGGTTTCGACCGCTGGCCTCCTGATTTCCGCAACCCTCTGCGCGCTTGGTATCGTCGACGTGCCGGTCGCTTCGGCGGCGCCGTCGCCGCAGGTCGTCTCGGGGCCAGGGCTGTTGCTTCCCCACGAGCCCGTCGTCGACCGCCTCGACAATGGCCTCACCGTCGTCACGGTCGACTTCCCGTCGCCGGGCATCGTCGCGTACTACACGCTGATTCGCGCGGGCTCGCGTGACGAGGTCGAGAAGGGCAAGAGCGGCTACGCGCACCTCTTCGAGCACCTCATGTTCCGCGGAACGCCGAAGGTGTCGGCGGAGGCCTACGAGAAGAAGCTGCAGGCGATGGGCGCTGACAACAACGCGTTCACGACCGACGACTTCACCTTGTACATACCGCTCATTCCGAAGGATGCGCTCCCCGAGCTCGTCGCGGTCGAGGCCGACCGCTTCCAGCATCTCGACGTGCCACGTCCCGCCTACAAAGACGAAACGGGCGCCGTGCTTGGTGAGTACAACAAAGACTTCTCCGATCCGTACATGGCGATCGACGAAGCGCTCCGGGGCGAGGCCTTCACCACCCACACGTACGGCCACACCACGCTCGGCTTCAAGAAGGACGTCGAGGCGATGCCGAACGCGTACGACTACTCGAGGAGCTTCTTCCAGCGGTACTACACGCCGGACAACGCGACGATCTTCGTCGTCGGCGACGTCGACCACGACAAGACCCTGGCGCTGATACGTGCACATTACAAGGATTGGCAGGGTCATCGCGCGAAGCCCGAGGTCAAGGTCGAGCCCGACCAGACCGCGCCGCGCTCGAAGGCGCTCACGTGGAAGAATCCGACCGCGCAGCGGCTCTCGATCGCCTACAAAATCCCGTCGACCGGCAGCTCGCTGCGCGACGTCGCTGCGCTCACCGTCCTCCGCGCATTGGTCTTCGACGAGTCGAGCGCGCTCTACCAGCGCCTGGTCGTCGGCGAGCAAAAGGTCATCGAGATCGACAGCGATCCCGACGATCTCCTCCATCGTGACCCCGGCCTCTTCCGCGTCGACATGAAGCTCCGGAGCACGACGAGCTTCGACGACGTCGTCAAGGCGGTGGACGACGAGCTCGCGAAGGTCGCGCGCGGCGAGGTCAAGCCCGCAGAGCTCGAGGCGGTCCGCGCCCACGTCTTGAACGCGACCACGCTCTCGCTCCAGACGCCGGGACGCGTCGCCGAGCGCTTGGCGCTCTGGACTGCGGTCACGGACGGTGACGTCCGCGCGTTCGAGAATTTCGCCAAACAGGTCGCCGACCTCACGCTCACCGACGTCCGGAAGGTCGCGAGCCAGTACCTCACGCCCGAGCGCCGTAACGTCGTCACGATGTCGTCGCCGAGCGCCAAGGAAGCCAAAAAGCCGGCGACGAAGAAGTCGGCAGGAGCGAAGAAGTGAAGCGCCTAGCCCTCGTCGTCCCGTTTTTGGCCCTCTTCGGCGGCTGCTACCACGATCCGCCTACGCCGAAGGTCGCCGGTCCCACCGTCGCGCATCCGTCCGCGCCGCCGCGCCCGGCGAACATCGCGCCGCCGGACGTGAAGATCGTCTCGCAACGCTCGAACGACTCGCGCATCATCTCGTTCCGCATCGCGTTCGCGGCCGGCTCGGCCGACGACCCGGTAGGACGGGAAGGGCTCACGAACCTCACCGCCGACCTCATGACCGACGGCGGCACCGAGCAGCTCACCTACGCGCAGCTCGTCGAGAAGCTCTTTCCGATGGCAGCGTCGATCGTCGCGCACGTCGAACGCGACGAGACCGTCTTCGAAGCGCAAGTCACGCGCGCATCGCTCGCAGGCTTTGCGCCGCTCCTGCGCGACGTGCTCGTGTCGCCTCGCCTCGACAACGCCGGCTTCGAGCGCATGCGCGCTCGAGAGACGAGCGAGCTCGTCGACGACCTCCGCGGTGGTAACGACGAAGCGCTCGGCAAAGAGGCGCTCCAAGCGCTCCTCTATGAGGGCCACCCGTACGGCCATCCCGTCGTCGGCACCGAGCACGGCCTGGCGATGACGAACGTGGACGACGTCCGCACCCAGAAAAAGAAGGTGTTCTGTCGCGAGCGGATGGTCGTCGGCATCGCCGGCGGCTTCCCCGAAGGATTCGATCGAAAATTCGCCGCCGAGCTCGGCTCGAAGCTCCCCGCTTGCGAGTCCGCGCGCGCCGAGCTCCCTCCCTTCAAGGCTGAGCACGGCGTCCGCGTCCTCATCGTCGACAAGCCGAGCGCGGACGCCACGGCCGTGTCGATCGGCTTCCGTACGCAGCTCACGCGCGCGAGCGTCGACTTCCCCGCGGTCGCCTTCTTCACCGACTACCTCGGCCTGCATCGCCAATCGGCCGGGCTGCTCTTTCACCAGCTCCGCGAGCTGCGCGGTCTCAACTACGGCGACTACGCGTACGCCGAGTTCTTCCAGCAAGAAGGTGGCGTCTCGCGCTATCCGCTTCCGAACATCGTGCGCCGCGAGCAGCTCGTCTCGATCTGGCTCCGTCCCGTCAAATCGAAGAACGGGCTCTTCGTGCTCAAAGCCGCGCTCTCGATCTACTCGCGCCTCCTGACGACCGGAATTTCGAAGCCCGAGATCGAGCGGTTCCGCGAGTTCCTCTCGCGTTACGTCGGCCTCGAGCAGCAGACCGAGAATCGCCGTCTCGGTTACGCCATGGACGACGTCGCGTACGGCCTGAAGAAGCCCTATCTCGACACGATGCGGGGCGGCTGGGCGGCGCTCGACGAAGCGTCGCTCAAAGCCGCGGCCAACCGTTGGCTGTCGGTCAAGGATCTGTCGATCGCGATCGTCGGACGCGACGGTGCCGAGCTCGCCGCCGCCCTCGCGAAGGCAGACCCGACGCCGCCGACCTACGACTCGCCCAAACCCGTCACCGTCACGAACGAGGACGCGCTCTACGAGCGATACGCCATCGGCGCCGACGCCAAAGACATCAAGGTCGTTCCGGTCGCCGACATCTTCAAATGACGCTCGCGCCAGGGCGACCGGCGAGCTCACGGCCCGATCGCGCCAACCCCACCGAGATCGCCATCGCGGTGCTGAGGGCGCTGCGCGAGCACGATGCGTTCAGCGCCGCCGCCGCGATGGCCTTCCAGTTCTTCTTGAGCATGATTCCGCTCCTGGTTCTGGCCGGATTCGTCGTCGGGCGGCTCGTCCGCTTGCGCGGCGTCGCGCCGGTGATGGATCCGGTGCTCGACCTTCTGCCGCAAGCCGCCGGCGATATGGTCAAGCGCGAGCTCGAAGGGATGGCAGGCGCGGGCGCGGCGCCCGTTGCGCCGCTCAGCGTGATCGGGTTCTTGCTCGTCGCCTCGAACGGCACGCACGCGATGATGAACGTGTTCGAGCGTGCGTTCCACGCGCATCGCCGTCCGTGGTGGAAGAAGAGGCTCATCGCGTCGGCCTGGCTCGTCGGCGTCGTCGGGACGATCGCGGTCGCGGTATGGGGGCTGTCGCGTCTCGATCGCATCGTTCATCGTAGCGGGTCGACGGCGTCCACCTCATCACCCGCGTCCGCAGCCTCGCGCGACGCGCATCTCATGACTCGTGCTTCCGCTTCTTCGTCACATCACGCCGTGCCGGCGCCGTCGGCTGCGTCCTCGGCTAGGAGCCTCACCCACGAGGCGGAGCCTCCGCGTGTGGCGAGATCGCACCGCGTTCGGCACGGCATCGGCGAGAAGCTGGTCGCCTTCGTCGTCTTGCTCGCGATCGCCTTCGTCGCGCTCGGCTCGCTCTACCGTTTTGCGATCGAGCACCCGAAGGGGATCGCGCGACGCGTCTGGCCAGGCGCTGCCGTCGCGATCGCGTTCTGGTTTCCGGTGTCCTATGCGTTCGGTGTGTACGTCAGCTCTCTCGGTGCTTATGTCGCATACTATGGGAGCCTGGCCGCGGTGGCGGTCGTCTTGATCTGGCTGTATTTGACCGGTTTGGTGTTGGTCTCCGGCGCCGAGCTAAATGCGCTCCTCGAGGGCGTGCGCGAGAGGCCCGCGAGGCATACGTAGATAGATAAAAAATCGTCTCCCCCTGATGGCGCGGCCAAGCTCGGCCGTACATCATTGTGGAGATACCGTCGATGCGTTCCTCAATCGCGATCACTGCACAGATCGCCATGGCTATGTTGGCAGCCGTTGGGTCTGGTTGCGCTCGCGGTCCGAGCACGGCAGACGTTCAACGCACGCTCGTCCACGCGAGCAACGGCGTCGTCGCTGTGGCCACAGTGCACGATGGCGAAGGCTCCGTGACCCTTTGCAGCGGTACGGTCGTCGCTCCGAACCTCGTGCTCACGGCGCGACACTGCGTGTCGAACGCGATCACGACGATGCCGTCGTGCGACGCCAACGGTCACTCCCACAACGGCGCCCACCTCGGTGATGACGCCGACCCGTCGCACATCGCGATCTACGTCGGCGACCACGTCCGGGTCGATCGCGACATTCCGCAAGCGCACGCGACCAAGACGCTTCATCCCGTCGGTCACGTCCTCTGCGACGCCGACGTCGCGTACATCGTGCTCGACAAGCCGCTCACCGGCGTCGCCATCCTCCCGCTCAAGATGCACGCGACGGTCGAATCGGGCGAAGAGGTCGTCCCCGTCGGCTTCGGCGGTGGCCCTGCCAATGTCATCGGCGAGCGCCGTCAGCGCCCGCGGAGCACCATTCTCGCCGTCGGACCCGCCGCCGACGATGCGACCGGTGCGGTCCTCGGCCCGCGCGAGTTCGAGGTCGACGCCGCGACGTGCCGCGGTGACTCCGGCGGTCCGGCGATCGACGTGCGCACCGGTGAGGTCGTCGGCGTCGTCTCGCGCGGAGGGAGCTGCGTCGCGCGCGGAAACCACGTCTATACGCGGGTCGACGCATACACGCGCCTCTCGTCGATCGCCTTCACGGCGGCGGCCAAAGAGATCCGCACCGACGTCGCGCTCCGGGAAGAGAAGTAATCCGAACGGCGCTGCTACTTCTTCTTCTGGGGTAGCGCGAGACCGAGCTCTTTCATCACGGCTTGCAGGTCGTCCCAGGCTTCGCGCTTTGCCTGGAGCTGCTGCGGGCTCGGGCGGAGCAGATACGATGGATGATACGTCGGCATGACGAGCGTCGAGCCGCGGTAGGTCTTCCATTGTCCGCGGATTTTCGTGATGCCGATCTTCGTGCCGAGGAGCGTGCCGGTCGCGGTGTTGCCGAGCGCGACGATGACCTTCGGCGCGACCGCGGAGAGCTGCTCGTGCAGGTACGGAAGGCATGCCGCGATCTCGTCATCCTCCGGACGGCGGTTGCCGGGCGGACGGCACTTGACGATGTTGCACACGTAGACGTCGTTCTCCGGCGAGAGGCCCATCGCCTGGATCATCTTGTCGAGCAGCTGGCCGGCGCGACCGACGAACGGAATGCCTTCGGCGTCCTCGTCGGCACCGGGCGCCTCACCCACGAACACGAGCCGGGCTTCGGGGTTACCGCGGGAAAAGACGGTGTGCGTGCGCGACTGGGAAAGAGCGCATTTCGTGCAACTCGCGACCTCCTCCCGGAGCTGCGGAAGCCGAGCGAGCGCAGCGCCCCGATCGATCGACACCGGCCGCACGCTCCGCGGAGGCGTTGCCGGAGCAGCCTCGGGTGCGAGCTCACGCCGCGGAAGCGACGGAGGCGCATCCAGCCGCACCGAACGCGCGTCAGAAGGAGCTTCCCGCGAGAGGGTCGGAGGCGGTGGCATCGGCAAAGCAGGAACCGGCGCCTCGCGACGCGCAGAAACGGCAGCGCGAGGAAGCCCCGAAGCGCCGGTCTCCTCCTGCCACTCCAAATGCGCCCGAAGACTAGCCGCGACGCTAGCGATCTCTCGAGCGATCTCCGACCGATCCATCAACGACGGTTCTAGACCGAAACCAGAGATCGCGCGACGCGAAATCGCCCGCAAGGACGAACTGATCTAGCGAACGAAGTGAACCCGAAACGGTCTCGTCTGCCCCTCGACGGCACGGCCGTCGCGGTCTAGCTGCGCCTGATAGGTTTCGCGCTGCGCGCACTGGTTGGCCATGCGGCCGAAGCCGTGGCCAGGATCCTGGACGACGGTGACGCGCTTGGCGTGACCGTCCGCGCCGACGACGACTTGGAGCGTGACGTAGGCCTCGTCGATCTGTTCGGCGTCGGCTTCGGGCGGGAAATCGCAGCGCCATTCGTCGCTTCCGGCGCGACCCGCCGCGCGGGAGCGGTCGGGGCCGGGGGGGCCGGGGCGAACGACCGTCGGTGCGCCGGTGCCGTTCGGGACGCCGGTCGCGCGCGCGTTCGGGTTGTAGATGGGGCTGGTGCCTTTGCCGCCCGCCTGCGTCGTGCCGCCGATGAAGGTGTCGCCCGTGCCGGTGACGAAGCCGCCGGTGAAGTCGACGGGCGCGGTCGGGTCGGGATCGGACGTGAGGACCTTGCCGGCGTTCGCCGCCTCGGGCGGACCCGGAGGCGGGACGTCCTTCGACGACGGAGGTAAAGGCTCGGTCGGCTTGAGCGCATTCTCCTCGACCGCAGGAGGCTCCGGCTCGGGCGGCGGCGGAGGCTTGGGCTTCTCCGTCTCGATGTCGATCGTGTCGGTGAGGTTCGTGATGGTGCGGTTCTGGACGGAGCGCGCCCAGTTGAAGAGCTCCGGCGACTTCAGCATCGCGCGCGCGGTCGCCGTCCCATGGAAGAGGAGAGCGATGAGGAGCGTCGCGCCCATTGTCTCCCACGCGTGATCCCCGATGTGGAGCACGCGCTCGAGCGGCTCACGACCGAGGTCGATCGCTCGAACCGCAGCCGCTCCGTTCTTGTGCTGACCGGCCATCCTCACGGACCCTTCAGGGCGCGTTCGCCGGCGGCGTGCTCGGCGCGCCGCCTTGAGTCGTGACCGGGTTCATTGGCGGAACGGGCGAGACGCCGAAGGCGATCTTGCTGACCTTCGCCTGCTTCAAGAGATCGAGCACGTGGATGACACGTCCGTGCGGGACCGACGAGTCGGCCTTGATGACCGCGCGCAGCTCCGGATTTTTCGCCTGCGCTTCGCCCGCGAGGGCAAAGACGGCGTCGTCGTTGGCGACCGAGCGCGAGTCGACCTGCGTCGTTCCGTCGGCGAGGAGGATAATGCTGAAGACGGTCTGTACCTCTTGCCCCGACGCTGCCTTCGGGAGGTCGAGCGGGACCGACTGCGAGACGATGATCTTCGCCGTCACCATGAAGATGATGAGGAGGACGAGCGTGATGTCGACGAGCGGCGTGACGTTGATCGAGTTGATCTCGTCGTTGCCTTCGGATGCGCCGCCGGCCATAGACTAGTTCGCCCCTTCGTCGTCCGTCGCTTTGGCGGCGCGCTTCGTTGCCGCTTTGCTCGACGGGGCTTCGGTCGCTCCTGCGGTCGCGGCGACTGGGTGGTTCGTGGCCTTCAAGTGGGCGAGGAGGACGTGGCTGAGCGCGTCGGTGTTCGCGAGCGTCTCTTTGACGACGCGTTGGAAGAAGTTGTACGCGGCGACGGCCGGGATGGCGACGAGCAGACCGACGGCGGTGGCGACGAGCGCCTCGGCGATGTTGGTCATGACCGCTTGCGGAGCGACCTGCGCCGCGGCTTCACCGGCGACCGGCGCGTGCGCTTTGCCGAGCTCTTCGAACGCGCCGACGATACCGATGACGGTTCCGAGCAGACCGATGAACGGAGCGTTGTTGCCGAGCGTTCCCAGGAAGGCGAGCCGACGCTCGAGGCGGATGCGCTGCATCGCGCTCGCACCGGCCATCGCTTCTTCGGCCGCTTCGACGCCGAGGTCGGACTCGACGATGCCGGCGACGACGACGGCCGCCTCGGCGCTTGGCGATTGCTCGAGTCGCTTGCGCGCACCTTCGAGGTCCCCCGCACGGAGGAGCTTGCCGAGCTCGCGCATCAACGAGGCGACGTCGTCGCGGAGCGACCAGTACAACCACCCGCGTTCGAGCATGACGGCGATCGAGATCACGCTCAGAACCACCATGAGCCAGAGCACCCAGCTCGCTCCGGCGCCGACCATCGCATTTTTGACTCTTTCGATCATTGGGAAGCGGGACCTCGAAGTTGCCCTCGTCCGGCGAGGGCCTAAGCGCCTATTGCAGAGCTGCTTTCCGACTGTTCGGGTTCTTCAATACCGTCAATGGCGGCAGAAATCACGGCAGTTGCGTAGGCACCCTTCGGTAGCACGAACTCAACGCGCAAGCTGCCCGCATCTTCCGTGAAGAAGCGCAAAGCACCGATCAAAACGCGGAGGCTGCGCCGGGTCCCGTCGCCGAGGTTTTTGGCGCGAGCCCAATCGATGTCGCCCATGCAGATCGCGCGTGCCTCTTCTTCGAGCAGGAGCACCTCACCTTCGGCGGCGCGCATCTTGGGACCGAAAAG
>CAJDWT010000206.1_pt1 | contig 9713 bp, 9 predicted proteins | sample 7391671 | NCBI WGS metagenome assembly CAJDWT01 (sample SAMEA7055729, study PRJEB34461) | soil metagenome | biome: terrestrial ecosystem; feature: Peninsula; material: soil | place: Antarctica | collected 2016
CGGTGAAAAACCCCCAATGCGTAGTCAGGGGTTTCAAACGTCACTGTTCTTCCCTAGGGAAGAACAGCACGTCGCGTTCCTTCGCAAGCGTAACGTCCCCGGTTGTCATATCGGTGAGAACGAATGTCCCCTGAACGACGGCTTTCATTTCGTCGTACGTGTACACCAAGGGCTCGGAGGCATTGAGCTCGAAGAACCCGGCGCTCATGACCGAGCCCCCGGTTTGTGGAGGGAGTCACCGGTGGCAGCGTCCGATACCGGCTGATTCGTTGAGGGCACGCCGAGATAGCCGTTTTCGACCTTGTAAACGGATCCGGCCTTGCGCAGTGTTCCAATGGCGTTTTCCGTTTCCATGGGTGCTCCTGTAATTAGTGTTCCAGTACCGCTGCGCGCCGTGGTGGTCGAAAGCCCTTACTTTTGTAGTAGCGAGGGGGTGGCTGCGCCGCATCGCTCGTCGCTCCGCGGCGGCTGGTGGCTCTTCAAGATCCGCCACGACAAATGACGCGGCGACTGGGCTGAGCCCGTGGGCAGCTACGAGCCGACGCCACGAAGTGGCGTCAGCAGGCATCCGAGCGCGAAATAGCGACCAGGCTTGGTCGCGTCTAGACCATCACGTCGCGATTTGCGGATGAATCTTCTCTCGTTTCAGCTCGGTCTTCGCGGGGCGAAGGTGGCCGAAGAGATAGATGCCGCCCATCACCGTCGTCCACGGACGGAAGTGACGGAAGGTCGTGTACCACTGGAACGGGCGCGGTCGTGAAAGCGTCGGCCTGAGGCCGCACGCGGCTGCGTGGTCTTGCGCGCTCTGGAATGCGTCGGCCAGCTTCTGCTCGACCACACGCGGATGCGCGCGCTCCCGCGCGATCTTCGCCGCCATCTTGCCGAGCTGTCCGCGGCGCTCCGGGCTCGCGATGAGGTCGAGCACGGCGCGGCCGTAGGCGGCGTCGGCCTCGTCCTCGCGATTGACCATCACGATCTCGCGGTTGGACGAGGCGGCCTTCATGCTGTCGCGCGTGCCGGGCGCGAGGAGCACGCCGTTGACGCCATCTTGGATCTGGGCAGAGACGCCCATGCCGTCGGCGAACGCGACCGTTGGCGTACCGCACCAGAGCGCTTCGCCGAGGACGTTGCCGTAAGTCTCGCTGAGCGAGCCGTGCACGAAGATGTCGGTGTAGGCGTAGTAGTCTGCCATCCGCGCGAACGGGACCTCACCGGCGAAGTAGACGCGGTCTTGGACCCCGAGCTCCTTCGCGAGCGCTTCGTAGGCTTTGCGGTCCGGGCCGTCGCCGAGCATCGTTAACGATGCCTGCGGATCCTTCGGCGCGATGTGCTTGGCGAAGATGCGGATGATGCGGTCTTGCGACTTCTCACGCGTGTGACGACCAGCGCAGAGGAGGCGCGCGCCCGAGGCACCTTGCGGGAGGTGCGCATACGGATCCTCGCCGAGCGGCTTGTCGAACATCTCCGGCTGCACCGCCCGACCGATGACGTGGATCGGCACCGTGACGCCGCGCTCGCGCCAGTAACGGCGGAGCCCTTCGCTCAAGACGACGAGCCCGTCGGTCTCGTTGTAGATCTTCGACATCGTCTTCTCGAACGGACGCTTCAACACGAGCTCGAGGCCGGCGTGGACCGCCTCGACCTTCGAGAGCTTCTCGGGCAAGAGCACGTCGTAGGCGGCCGCCAAGTGCGTCGTGTTGACGCTGATGAGCGGGATCCCCTTCATCTTCCGGAGCCAGATGCCGAACTCGACCAAGAACGAGGTCGTCTGGGCGAAGATGATGTCGAAGTTCCAGCGGCTCGCGTCGAACACCCAAGCCGCGAGCGGCATGGGGCAGCTCTTCCGGAGAGGCGTCCGGATCGTTCGGGCCGATGACTGTGACTTCGTGACCACACCGACGCAATTGCTGATACAGGAACCGTGTCTGAAACGCTGCACCGTTGGCGTACGGGATCCGGATGAAATCACTCAGAATTGCGACCCGGAGAGGGCGCCCGTGCCTGGCGGCCAGGGCGGCAAACGGTGAGATTTCTCCGATGGAAACGGGTTTTTGGGGAGTCGAATGAAGCTCCTCGACCTGACGGAGTTCTACTCGATAAGGGGCGGCGGAGTTCGAAGCCATCTCTCTCAGAAGGGTCACGTTTTGTGCCAGCTCGGCCATCAGCATTTGGTGGTGGCGCCTGGGCCTTCAGACGGCCTCGTCGCCGAGACGAAGTGCCCGGGTTCAGGGGTTACACAGGTATACCATGTAAGAGGTCCTGCTCTCCCCTACGACCCGACGTACCATCTTCTTTTTCGAGCGGACAAGGTTCGTGCGCTGATTTCGCGGGAGAAGCCGGACGTCCTCGAGATCCACAGCCCTTATGCAGCGGCGTTAATGTGTCTATCTACCCCGCGGAAATGGTTCGGCATTCGGACCTTCGTTTGGCACGCGGATTTCATCGACACCTACCTGCGCGCCGCTCTCGAGAAGCGAATGGGCATCTGGGGCGCTGACGCGACGGTCGAGCCGCTCTGGGCCTGGGTGCGGACCATCTCTCGGGGCTGCGCGGCGACCTTTGCGGCGACCCGGTGGCAGGCGCAGAAGCTCGAGCGCCACGGCGCCCGGAACGTCCGGTGCGTCCCCTTCGGCGTCGAAAAGGACATCTTCAAGCCCGACGCCAGGAGCGAGACCTGGCGACGCGAGATGCTCGCTGGGTCGACGAACCGGCCCATCTTCGTCGCGATCGGCCGGATGGCGGTCGAGAAGCGGTGGGACGTCGTCGTCGAGGCCTATCGGCAGTTTGCCGAGCAGACGCCCGCGGCCTTCGCGATCTTCGGCGACGGACCAGAGCGCGCGAAGATCGAAGCTGCCCTCGCCGGGCTACCCAATGTGCGCTTCTTCGGGTTCGAGAACGACCGGCAGAAGCTCGCGACCGCGCTCGCGAGCGCCGATCTGTTGATCCACGGATGTCCGTTCGAGACCTTCGGGCTCGGCGTCGCCGAGGCGCTCGCGTGCGGGCTCCCGGCCGTCTTACCGGACGAAGGTGGCGCCGCGGAGCAGGCCAAAGAGGCGAGCACCGTCCTCTACCGCGCCGGCGACGCAAACGCGTGCGCAGACGCGATCGGCATCTTGCTCGCGCGCGACCGCCTCGAGCTCCATGCGTGCGCCGTCGATGCCGCGAACGACGTCGCGAGCGTCGAGGAGCACTTCAAGACCATGCTCTCGATCTACGAAGAGCTCCTCGCGCACAAACGCGCTCGTTCAGTAGTGGCCCGTGAGTAGCCGGAACAGCCCATAGGCCCAGCTCACGATACCGAGCCAACCGACCCAGTAGGCGATTTGGGCTTTCGTCCGCGACGAAGGGTCGACGTTCCAGCAAATGAGCACGCGCCGCGCCTTCTTAATCGCAACCCAACCGAACGCAACACCGAAGCAAAAAAAGCCGAGGAACGCGTAGAAGAGCGCCTTGTTCGCCTCGCTGGTCGCGGTCGGCCCGCCCGGCGATCCTGGCAGCGGCTCGGACCGCGCATACGGATTGGGGAGCATGCCACCGCCGAACGAAACCGGCGCTCGGACGAAGGCGGACGGTGCGGGCCGGTTTGCATAGGCCGGCGGTGGCGGCGGGTTCGCCATCAGGGCCTCGTGCACCGCATTCGGATCGCCGATGAACGACTGTCCGCACTGCCGGCACGCGAGATCTTCGTCAGCGACGGGAGCGGCGCATTTCGGACATCCCCCCATGTGCGGCTCGAGCATAGCCAGGTCCTTCAGCCGAGCAGCCGAAAAGGTTGCGTGTGGTAGAACGTGGGCAATGGCGGTCCACGTTTCCATTCACGACGTCTCGCCCGCGTGGGAGGCCGAGGTCGACGCCGCGCTCGAGGCCTGCGCGAAAGTCGGCGCGAAGCCGGCGCTCTTGGTCGTGCCGAACTTCCACGGAAAGTCGAGCCTCGCGGACCACCCCCAGTTCGCCGAGAAGCTCGCCCGGCTCCAGCAAGACGGCCACGAGATCTTCCTCCACGGCTTCTTCCATCGCTCTGGCCTCGGCGGCTCGCAGGCCCGCAGCGATGCGGGGAAAGTACAAGCATTCTTCCGACAAAAGGTCGTCTCCGCCGGCGAGGCCGAGTTCGCCGACGTGTCGAAGAGCGAGGCCGAGAAGCGGCTCGACGACGGCGTGAAGATGCTCGCGGACGCGGGGCTCACGCTCGACGGCTTCATCGCGCCGGCGTGGTCGTTCCCGAGCTGGCTCCTCCCTCTTCTCGCCGTCCGCAACCTGTCCTTTACCGAGGACCACACGCACGTCTACGACCCGGTACGGAAGAAGAAGCGAGCGAGCCTCGTCCTCAACTTCGCGAGCCGCACACCGGCACGCCTCCTCTCGAGCGTCGCGTGGGCGCGTCTCGCCAAGCCCGCCCGGCTCCTTCTGCCGACGCGCATCGCGATCCACCCCGGTGACATGCATGTCAGCCTCCTCCGCCATGAGGTCCGCTCGCTCCTGGCCTGGGCGGAGGGCGACTTCGTCCGGCGCGGACAAGAGTTGTTCGCTTAGGTCGGTTCGGGCTTCGTCGTCCGCACCTTCCAGACGTGGAGGACGGACGGCACGACGAAGAGGGCGGCGACCAAGCACGCGAGCTCACCGCTCATCGCCAGGCGGCCGAACGACTGGAGTGCCTGGTTGTCGGCGAAGAGGAGCGAGCTGTAGCCGATCGTCGTCGTGAAGCTGCAGAGCGCGACGGCGCCGCCGGTTCTTCGTAAGGCCGATGTGACGTCGCCGCCCAAGAGACGCGTGCGGTCGAACACGTTGAACGGGTATTCGCACCCTATGCCGAACGTGATGGGCAGCGCGATGAAGTTCAAGAAGTTGAGCTTCATGTCGTTGAGCGCGCCGCCGCCGACCGCCCAAAGCACGCCCATCACGAGCGCGAGGATGACGGTGAACGCGCCGCGGAAGCTGCCGGTCGTGAGGACGACGACGACGACCACCGCGCAGAAGCTGACCTCGCTCGCGAGCGGGCCGTCGCGCTGCATCGAGCGGAGCATCTCGGCGAAGATCGTCGAGCGGCTCGCGGTCTGCACGACGGTGCCGTCGGGGAGCTTCACATCGTCGGTCGTCTTCGCGATCCGCAGCAAATTGTGTCCGTCCGAGAGCGACACGTCGTTCTTGAGCTTCACGTAGAAGACGGTGCCGACGGTGCCGTTCGCCTCTTCGAACCGGCGACGGAGCAGCACTGGAAGATCCTTCGGACCCACCACGGCGAGATCTTCGGGTGGCTTGATCTCTTCGACGCGCTTGCGTTCGGCGGGGTCCATCGACGAGAGGACGTTGTCGGTGAGCTTGTCGCGGATGCGATCCAAGATCTCGAGCTTCTCCTTTTGCTCGGCCTCGGTGCCGGGCAAGAGATCCTCGACGGTGGCGACCTGAGCGACGAGCTGACCCTGCGGGTCGGCCCGGTCGTTTGCGAAGATCTGCGCTTTGATGAGCGGCGTCTGCGCCGGCGTGTCGGCGAGCATCAACGCGCCCGCGATGTTCATCTTGCCGCCGAACACCTTCTCGGCCTTGTTCGACCATTCGCCGGCCCCTCCGTGCTTGGAGCCGCGCGAGCCGAGGTGGTCGAAGTTGTACTCCCACGGGTCGTGGAAAAACTGAGGGAGCTTGATGCACGCGATGCCGCTCGCGACGACGGCGAGCGCCAAAAACACCCACGGTGCGCGCTCGGTGACGGCGGCGATGCGCTTGACGATGGGGCCGCGCGAGCCGTCAGGGTCGATCTTCGGCGGTGGATCGCGGAGCCAGACCGGGAGCTTCGACTGGAGCCATTCGATCGTCACGATGAGCGCCGGCACCGTCGGGATCATCGACGCCCAGACGAGCAGCATGCCGCAGAAGCCGATCATGCCGAACTGGGAGAAGCCGCGGAAGCGGGTGACGATGAGCGAGCCGTACGCGATGCCGCCGACGGTGGCGCCGACGAGCTCGGCGCGGAACGCGTTCCAGACCGCGTCGCGGCGGGCGTCAGCTGGTGACATGCCTCGCGCACGGAACTCGCGATAGCGCGACAACAGGACGATCGGATAGTTGATGCCGTTGCCGAGGATGATGGCGCCGAGGAACGCGCCCGACGTGTTGACGTAGCCGAACGTCGCCATCGCGAATGAATAAGCGCAGCCGATGCCGACGATTGCAGGCGTGGCGAGGACAATGAGCGACCACGGCGAGCGGAAAAAGACCACGATTCCGCCCAAAATCAGGACGAATGCGATCCCGGTCGCGGTGGCGGCATCGCTCACGAGCGAACGCTTCTCCTCCATCGCGTTCGGGATGTCGCCGGCGAACCCGTACTCCATCTGGGGTTGGTACGACTTCGGCTTGAGCTCGTTCATCATCGCGTCGATCTGCTCGACGAGCGCGTCACCGCTGGCATCGCCGAGGCCGGAGCCGGTCGAGACGATGCGGATGCCGAGCTGCGTTCCGTCCGGCGTCGCGAAGTAGCCGGTCGGAAAATCGTCCGTCTTGTTTGCTTTGGCCTCCCAGCGAGCGCGGAATTGATCCATCCCGAGCGCAGGCTTCTTCTCGTCTTCGGCCTTCGGGGCAAGGGCCGCGGCGGGGGCGCCCGAATTCGCAGGTCCGGGCGTTTGCCCAGTCGCGGCGCTCGTGGGCGGAGCAGGTGTCGGGGCATCGTCCTCGTCGAGCGCGAAGCCGCTGCGGAGCGCGATCTGATGGTCGAGCGTGTTGTCCGCTTCGATCAGATCGCTCTTGTCGGCGTAGAGCCATTTGTGCGCGTCGAAGAACGTGTGGACGTCTTTGGTGCCGCTCTCGATGTACGAAATCGGCTCCGCGCCGCACGCGCCTCGGCACGCGTCACCGGCGGGGCCCGCCACGCAGGTGTCGACGCAGCCTTTGTGCTTGGCGAGGCGCTCTCTCAGCTTGGCGCTGAGGTCATCGACGAGCTTTTCGTTCGCTTTCCGGTCCGGCGACTGGACGATGACGATGAGCGTTGCGCCACCACCGACCCGCCCGAGCTGGTGCTCGAAGGCCTTGAAGCCGGGGCTGTCACGCGGGAGCAGCTCGAGAAAATCGGACCGGAGCTCTAGATGCGAGGCATAGGTCCAGCTCGAAATGACGACGGCGAACGTGACCAAGAGGACGATGACAGGATTCGCCCCGCTCCAGTCGACGAGACGAGCTACCAGCCGCTTGATCATCGCGTCCCTCGCGATAGCCCGGACGCGAGCACGATCTCGTCCTGGATCTTCTTGGCCTGCCTCGAGGCGTCGAAATCCATGACGATCCGATTTCGTGCGCTTTTTCCCTGCGATTGCCGAAGCGCCGGGTCGTCGAAATAGCGCAAGAAGGCAGCGGCGAGACCGTCGACGTCGGGCGGCGTTCCCCGCACGAGCTGGCCGCATTTCGCGTCGAGCATCTCAGCGACGCCGCCGACGTCGAACGCGACGACGGGCTTGCCGCACGCCATCGACTCGATGACCGCGCGCGGGAGGGGGTCGGCGTAGACGCTCGGCACGACCGCGACGTCGAAGTCGGCGACGTACGGCTTCACGTCGGCGCGGAACCCTAGAAATTTCATGTTTTGGTCGATGCCGAGCTCGGTGACGAGCGCGCGGCATTCGGCGAGATGGTCAGGCTCGTAGTCCTCCGGCGTGTCGCCCAAGACGACGAAGAAGCAGCGCGCGCGATCGCCGGGCGAGAGCTTCTTCAACGTGATCGCGGCGGCGCGGATCATCTCGACATAGCCCTTGCGGCGCAGAATCCTCCCCTGACTACCGAAGACGACGGCGTTGTCCGGCAGGCCGAGCTCTTTGCGGAGGCAGGGCTCCACCTTCGGTGAGAACTCGTTGATGTCGAGCGCGTTGTGGATCACGCGCACCTTGTCCATGCAGTGCGGGAAGAGCTTGGCCGCCGCGTTCGAGACGCAGATGATGCGCTTTACCCCACGGCTCGCGGCCAAGCGGTCGTGCACGGGCCGGACGAGCGGCGGCAAGGACGTGTAGCGGACGTGCCACAGCGCGCCGACGCCCGACGTCTTCGCGAGCGCCCCGCCGGCGAAGTCAGCATTGGTGCCGTTGCAGTAAATGAGGTCGTATCTGCCGCGCTGGATGCGCTTGGTCAACTGACGGATCCCCTCACCCGCCCGGAGGAGGTTGCCGGCGAAGCGGACCGCCTTCTTGGGTGCGGCCGCGTCGAAGTCCTCACGCTCGATCGCGCGGTCCCATGGCTCGACGGGGTTTTCGACCAGCCCCGGCTCGAAGGCGAGGTCGTCCACCACGCTCTCGCCCCCGCCCTTGCCTTGCAAGAGGTCGGCGATGACGCCGTCACGCGGGACGACCACCGCGCGGTGGACCACGAGCGGGTCGAGGAACTTCAGGATGTAATAGAGGCTTCGGCCCGGACCACCGTTTCGGGCGGTGTCGTTGATGAAGAGGACACGGACCTTCCGGATCGCCGAAACCCGCGTTTCAGCCGTCGCCGCATCGCGGTCACCGAGCGGGCCCTGCGTCATGGGAGCCGTATAGCAGCTCGTAAACCCTGAAAGGCAGCGGAAAAATCGCGAAACGCCCCAGCGCTTATATAGGTAAGTTGGTATCCCACTTATTGATGGTCCAATGACGATTTGGGGTTTGCCGATGGGCAAGACCCTTCTAGTTGTCGTGGGTCGCGTAAATCTCTACGCGGCGGGTTATCCGGACGTTCGGGGGAACCGTCCAGCAATCTGCCCGCCAATCCCAGGGGCACCCCCAGAGGTGATCATTGCGTTTTGACCTCGAGCGAAAGACTGTCCGTGGATTGATCGTCGGCGTGCTGGCCTTCTCGGCAGCGGCGGCGGTCGGCGTCGCGGCCGTAGGTTGTGCCGCCGGCGGCAACCCCTTCCCTGCTTCTGAACATAGGGCCGGCGGCTCCGTTCTCCAGGCCTCGAGCGAGGTCGGCGGCTCCAACGTCCGCGCCTCTCTTTCGAGCCTGAGCGGCAGCGCCTATGGCGGCGACTCGGTGAAGGCGCACGCCTCCGTGGGGGATATCCACACGAACCTCCGGCTGGGCCGCCGCATCCAGGTCGAGACCAACCCGCTCCAAGAGCTGCTCGCCAACGGCGGACGCTCGTGCCCGGCCGGCATGGCGGACGTCGACGGGCGCTTCTGCGTCGACAAATACGAGGCTTCGCTCGTCGAAATCCTGCCGAACGGTGAGGAACGCGCGTGGTCACCGTACGACGCCGTAGCCGGTCACTCGGTCCGCGCCGTGTCGCTCGCCCATGCGTTCCCGCAGGCGTACATCAACGAGAAAGAGGCCTCCCAGGCCTGCAAGCTGTCGGGCAAACGCCTCTGCGGCGCCAAAGAGTGGAGGGTCGCCTGCGAAGGGCCGAAAAAGGCCCAGTACGGCTACGGCGACGAGCGCGAAACCGGCCGCTGCAACGACAACGGCAAGAGCGCGATGGTCTCGGTCTACGGCGCCCCCCACGACCGCATGTACTGGTCGATGGTCAAGATGAACAACCCGGCCCTGAACCAGGTCGTCGGCACGCTCTCGAAGTCGGGCGACCACGACGGTTGCACGAACGGCTACGGCGTCTACGACATGGTCGGTAACCTGCACGAGTGGGTCGACGATCCCAAGGGGACGTTCCAGGGCGGCTACTACCTCGACACGCACCTGAACGGCGACGGCTGCAACTACAAAACCGTTGCCCACGAGGCCTGGTACCACGACTATTCGACCGGCTT